>Ga0073934_10006491_pt1 | contig 17010 bp, 14 predicted proteins | sample LarsenN4metaG_FD_76834 | JGI IMG/M metagenome (GOLD analysis project Ga0073934, IMG submission 76834) | Hot spring sediment bacterial and archeal communities from British Columbia, Canada, to study Microbial Dark Matter (Phase II) - Larsen... ... | reverse complement strand
GACCGCTATTTGGCGGCACGGCAGCGATCTCACGACCAGTCGAGCTAAGATTGTGCCCCCTGCAATCCACCCTCTGAATCACAGATCAAGAAAACCAAAATCTAACCATGAAACATCCGGCTACCACATGCCTGACAGGACGACTCCTGTCGGCGATCTCCATGTTCACATCGGCCTGGGGCCTGGCCCTCGCCCTGTCCAGCACGAGCTGCACTACCACCGGCGAGCCGAACTCCGCCAGTTTTGCCTCGGTGACGATCCAGAATCGCTCCCCGGAAGAGATCATCCAGGCCACCGCCCAGGTCTTTGGCGCCGACGGTTGGCGGGGCGGAATGAGCGGTCCGGGCCAGATGATCTTCGAGAAAGAAGCATCCCGCGGCACCACCCTGGCACGGGAGGGGGTCGTTGGCACCTTCTATGGCGCCCAAACGATGAACCGGGTCAGGGCAGAGATTATTTCCCTGGCCGGCGAAGGCTACCGGCTGCAATGCAAGGCTTATCTGATCACGGGAGGCAGTGATCCTTTCTTTCAGGAGGAAAAACCACTTACGAACATTCGAAGCGCCCCTTATCAGTCGTTGTTAAACAAGGTGGCCGAGAAGCTCAAGTAGCACGGCTGCAAACCACCAGACCTGAATCTTGACAAGCCCCATGAGCACGAAATCCAAGACAAACAAGCAACCCCAAAGAACGGCTGCGGATGAGTGGGACCTTCAGTGGCAGGAACATTGGAGCAAGGTCGGCCTGCCCGGTTATGAGTTGCCAGTAGGCGGCCCTGGAGGCCAGGAACGGGATTTTTTGGCCTACGCCCGGACGCCGGCCAGAGAACAACAGCGCCTCAAGCGCATTACCACCGAATTCTCCCGCGCCTTTCGTGCTCTCTACCCGGTGGGACCCGCTGTCACCGTTTTTGGCTCGGCCCGGTTTAAGGAAGACCATCGCTATTACAAGCTGGCCAGATCTGTCGGCGCGGAACTGGCCAAAGCCGGCTTTGCCACCTTGACGGGAGGCGGCCCGGGCATCATGGAGGCCGCCAATCGCGGCGCCCATGAAGCCGGCGGGGCCAGTTACGGTCTCAATATCATCCTGCCCCACGAACAGTCCGCCAATCCCTACGTGGACAAGAGCATCGAGTTTCACTACTTTTTCACCCGCAAGGTCTGCCTCGTAAAATACTCGTGCGCCTTCATCGTCATGCCGGGCGGGTTGGGCACACTGGACGAACTCTTCGAGGCGGCCACGCTGATCCAATGCCAGAAGATTGGTCCCTTCCCCCTGGTGCTCATGGGAACGAGCTTTTGGGCAGGGCTGAGAAAATGGGGGCAGTTCATGATGAAGCAAGGTGTATTCGCCAAGGAGGAAATTGGCTTCGGGCGCATCACCGATTCTCCCCAGGAAGCCGTGGACCTGATTGTCCGCGGCCTGCCCCCCGCAGTGAGGAAGCGTCTGGCGCCAGTTCCAAGATGAACCTGTGCGTTCGATGGATTAACACGAAATCCGCCACTCGGACAGACAGTGTGCTATATTCATGCTGCGCTCAAACGAGCTTCCCCGTTCAATAACCACGGAGATCAACAAAAAACCAAAACAAAACCACGAGAATGAAAACACGGATTCTCGCCACCCTGACCATGCTTACCCTGCTGGCCTACTCCACGCAGGCCAGCCAGGAACAACTCGCCACCAGCATCAAGGAGGCTCGGATCGAAGCGACCCGCGCTGCCGACCAGCTCAAGACGACGTTGGACACTTTGACCGCTCTCACCAAGCAGAAGGAGGGCGATCTTCGACCAGCCTACAACGCGTTTGCGGCTGAAGTTACCAAAACCGAAGCCGCCGCCAACTGGACGCACGCCCGCGTGCAATGGATGGCCAGCGATGGCCAGAGGTACTTTGAGAATTGGCAGAAGACGGTGGATGGCATCGCCAACAAGTCCCTGCTCAAGACCGCGCAGAAACGGCTCGAGACGGCGCGAAAGAGCTACGGCAAGGTGGAAGCGGCGCTCGGCGCCGCCTCCGAAAAGTTCAAGCCCTTTCTCGCCGACCTGGCTGACATCCAGAAGGTGCTCTCCACGGACGTCACCGCCAAGGGTGTCAAGTCGGTCAAGAGTACCGTGAGCAGCGCCAATTGGCGCTACCAGAGCGTCAGCTACGCCATCAACAACGCGCTGAAGGAAATGCAGAACATGGAGAAGGCGCTCTCCTCCCAGGCCAAGTAGGACACAGGGGGGCTGCGAGGCCCTCCTCGACATCATGCGGCCCCTCGCAATGCCATGAGCGACTCAGCCGACTCTGCGTGGCCCCAGATCATCGCCAGCGGGGCCGCCATCCTGCTGCTGGCACAGGCTTCACTGACAGCGCAGACGCCCCTGGATGAGGTGGCGCCGTGGCCGCGGGTCCGGATGGCCAATGGCCACCGGATGACCCTGCACCTGCCCCAGGTAGAGCGGTGGACGAGCAACTGGTTCAGCGCGCGGGCTGCGATGGAGGTGCAGCCGGTCAAGGCCGGAAAAGAGTGGCTTGGCGTGGTGTGGTTCGAGGCCAGGGCCAGTGTGGATCACTCGAACCGCATGGTCACGCTCCACTCGGTGGAGATCACCAAGGCGCATTTCCCGGAAGCTCCAGACCAGGGCAGCCACGCGATAGCCATCGTGCGTGATGTCCTGCCGGCCGGCGCGCGCACCGTGTCCCTCGACTACCTCATCACGGCCCTGGGCTTTGAACAGGTCGCGGCACGCCGGGGCCCCGGCGGGTTCAAGCACGATCCACCGCGCATCATCTGGGCAACAAACCACACGGTCCTGGTTCTTATTGACGGTGAACCAATCCTGCGCCAGGTCACCAACGCCCCATTGGAGCGGGTGATCAACACACCGGCGTTGATGGTTCTCCATAAACCAACAGGCAGGTTCTTTCTGGCGGGTGATGGCCGGTGGTTTTCCGCCGCCTCGCTCCAGGACCCGTGGGATCTGGCCCAAGAGCCGCCCCCCGAAATCGTCGCCTTGGCACCGCCGCAGGACAACACCCCCGCGACGAACCTGGACGGTCCCCCACCCCGGATTACCGTGAGCACAAGACCGGCGGAATTGCTCATGACGGGCGGTTTGCCTGATTTTCGACCCATCAGCGGCACGAAGCTCCAATACGCGGCGAATTCGGACTCGCAGCTCTTCTTTCACACCACCGAGCGCGAAGCCTATCTCCTGCTCTCAGGTCGGTGGTTCAAGGCCAAGTCCCTTGCCGGCCCATGGACTTATGTCGCGCCACGCGATTTGCCGCCGGACTTCGCGAAGATCCCGCCCGGCAGTCCCCGGGCTGTGGCCTTGGCATCGGTTCCTGGCACGCCTCAAGCCGAACTCGCTTTGCTGGCGAACTCGGTCCCCACCACCGCCACGGTCAACCGCCGTGAGGCCAGGATTCACCTGGTCTACGATGGCGCGCCCAACTTCAAGCCCATCGAGGGCACATCCATGAGCTACGCCGTCAACGCCCAATTGCCGGTCATCCGCGTGGGAAACCGGTGCTACGCGCTGGACAACGGTGTGTGGTTTCTTTCCACCTCCCCTGACGGCCCGTGGGAGGTGGCCGCAGAGGTTCCCGAGGAGATTTACACCATCCCGCCCAGCTCGCCCGTTTACTACGCGACCTTCGTGCGCGTTTATCGGGCGAACAATGAAGAAGTGGAGGTGGGCTATACGCCCGGCTACCAGGGGGCGTTTGAGGATGAAGGCAACGTGATCTACGGCACGGGCTGGAACTATGAGCCCTGGGTCGGAAGCGACTACTACGGCTGGGGCTGGACGTGGGGCTATGGCTACGTTTACGTTCCCTGGTATCAATGGTGGGTCTGGCGTCCGTGGTGGAACCAGCCAGGCGGGTTGCGCGCCGCTGTGATTGAGAACATCTATGACCGGTGGCGCGGCCGAAATGGAGTGACCCATTATGACGGCGCATGGCCCAGCGCCCCCGCCGCGCCACTGACTCCGCTTGCGCCAAGAGCCCCCTCAGCCCCACTCGCACCGTCCGCGCCCTCAGCCCCGTCTGCGCCGCAGGCACCGCTCGCTGAACGGGCGCCTCTGGCCCGACCCGCTGGGTATCCGGCTTTGTACGGCCGCTTCCAGGGCGCCGCCCAACCGGCTGCCTTGGCGCCGCCTGCCAATGCGCTTGCGCTCAATCCCTATTCCCGACCCCCGACTTCTGTCCAGCCCGGCGAGGTGCCGCACGGCGCCCAGTTGCTGACCACGATTCAGCAGACGCCCGGCGGCGGTCGTGATCTCTATGCCTCGCCCGACGGAAACGTTTACCTGCGGAAGAATGAAGGTTGGTATCGCCGCCAGACCCCTGGCAACTGGGTCTTTTTTGCCCCGACGCTGGGCCAGATGGAACGCAACCAGGTGGCCACCAGGCGCGGGCCGCAGGCCTCCGTTGGCGCGGCCGTCTATCAACCCATGCCTGGACGAGACGCTACCGCCGCCCGAATGCAGCCGCGGGCCAACCGGGTCCCCGACACTGGTTTCGAACCGCGTGCCCATGAGGTCGCCCAACTGGAACGTCAATACTACGCCCGTTCCCTGGGCCAGATGCGGGCGCAGAACTGGCGGCCGCCACCTAATCTGGTTCGTCCCGGCCGAGCCATCGGGCGACGTCGGTAGACGCCCCGCCACAACGATGCTGAAAGGCACCCAACTTGAGCCCCCCAGCGGCAATCCATGCTTGTTAAACTCCTGATCGCCTGGCTCCTGATGGCGCTTTGCGTCGGCATGGCCCTGGCCACACTGGCCGGCGTCACCGTCCTGGTGGCACTGGTCAGCAAAGTCTTCCTCGAGTCGGTGCAGATCGCGGCGGAGGCCTTCGGGATGACGCCCGCTTTTGTCGGTTTCATCGTCGTGGCGCTGGTGGGTGCGGCAGCGGAGATGGCCTCGGCGTTTGCGGCCGCGCGCAAAAACCGGCTGGACCTGAACGTGGGCATCGCGCTGGGCGGCGCCTCTCAAATCGCCCTCTTTGTCGCGCCGGTGCTGGTGCTGTTCAGCTACGTCCTCGGCCCATCCCCGATGAACCGGCAATTCTGGCCGGGCGCGGTAGGGATGATTCTCCTTGCCACTCTCACCGCCTCCCTCGTCACCAACAGCAGCGATCGGCCTGGTTTGTCGGCGTCGTCGTGCTCATGGTTACCTCATCTTCACCCTGACGCTTTACCTGTTGCCACCCCACGCGCAATGAGATAGCGGTAGTCATAAAGCGTCGCCAAAACCAAAACTCACCCTGCCCATGTCTGACGATCCGATCAAATCTTCGAAACGCGTCCTGGAACCCTACGACCGCGTCTCTGAAGTGCTTTTCGGGCTGATCATGGTCCTCACGTTCACCGGGTCCCTGAGCATCGCCCAGGCGGGACGCGAGGATATTCGCACCATGCTGATCGGCGCGCTGGGCTGCAACCTGGCCTGGGGGATCATTGACGGTGTGCTCTACTTGATGAATAGCCTGGCGGACCGGGGAAAAGGCTTACTGGCCCTGCGCGCGGTGCGCAAGGCCACCGATCCGCGGAAGGCGCAGCGGATGATTGCGGATGCCCTGCCGCCATTGGTCGCTTCCGTGTTGGAACCTGCAGAGCTTGAAACCGTGTGTCAGCGTCTGAAGCAACTGCCGGAGCCGCCTGGTCACGTGCGGTTGGGCAGGGAGGATTGGCTGGGCGCCCTTGGTGTGTTCCTGCTGGTTTTCCTGTCCACCTTGCCCGTGGTGGTGCCCTTTGTGCTCATGAGCAATGCCATGCTAGCCCTTCGCGTCTCCAACGGCATCGCCATCGTCATGTTGTTCGTGACGGGTTGCACCTTTGGACGCATCACCGGTCGTCGTCCCTGGGTCATGGGAGTCGCCATGGTCATCCTCGGACTGACCCTGGTGGGCATCACGATCGCGCTGGGAGGATAAGAGATTGAAAGCAGGCGCCAAATTTGTCCTCGCTCGAACCGTTGCTTTCCTGTTGCTGGGACTGGGAATCCACGTCGAGAAAGCGACCGCCCAATCCTCAACCAATGAAGCGCCTGTCACGACCAACACGCCGTCTCGAGGCAGATCTTCGGACGACGGTTGGCTGGATGCCAGCCGATTCCTGGACCAGAAATACGGGTTCCTGCCCGTGGTTATTCCCATCACTGAACCCGCTGTGGGCTACGGTGCCGCCGGTGGCCTGGCTTTCATCAGCAAGCCCCTGGCCGACGCTCAGGCGGGCTTTGGCCGACCCAACATTACTTTGGTGGGAGGCATGGCCACTCAAAACGGCTCCTGGGGCGCCGTGGCTGGTGACCTTCGTTACTGGCTGGACGACCGACTGCAAACCCTGGCCGGTGCGGTCTATGCTTCCGTGAACCTCGACTATCACGGCATTGGAGCCAGTGAGGTCCTGAACAACCATCCGCTCCGATACAATCTCGAACCCAAAGGCGGCATGCTTCAGGGCAAGTACCGTTTGGCCAACTTCCCTCTTTGGGCCGGCTTGAGCTATTCCTTTGCCGCGACCCGGATCACGTTTGAAGCGCCAGAGACCACACCGGAACTGCCGGAGTTCCGGCGCGATTCGAACGTCGGCGGGTTGACTCCGTCGCTCACCTTCGATACCCGCGACAACATTTTTACTCCCAACCGCGGCACGTATGCCGAGGTCAATGCCGGTCTCTTCGGTGAGGTCCTGGGCGGAGACGACGAATTCCAGCGTGTGCGCTTCATCGGAATGCAATTTATTCCCTTGGACCGTCGCCTCTTCTTTGGACTCCGCGGCGAAGCAGCCGCGAGTTTCGGTGACGCGCCGTTTTACCTGCGTCCTTTTATCAGTCTGCGCGGCGCGCCGATCATGCGCTATCAGGGCGAGGAGATCGCACAGATCGAAGCAGAGCTTCGCTGGCAGTTCTGGAAACGCCTCAGTCTGGTGGGCTTTGCCGGGGGCGGGGTGGCATGGAATCACTTCGAGCGCTTGGAGAACACACAAACAATCACGACAGGTGGTACCGGCTTCCGCTATGAGTTGGCCCGCAAATACGGCATTCACGCAGGGCTGGACGTCGCATTCGGTCCGGACAACACAGCGGTCTATGTCCAGGTCGGGAGCGCCTGGGCGCGACCATGAAGCAGATGAAGCAATGAGTAGCCTGACTCAAGCCATCGTCATAGCCGCAGGTTTTGTTGCATCGACGGCCTGCGGCCAGGTGGCGTCCACGAATGCCTTGGCCATCTCAACCAACGCGCCGTCGCCGCTTGCCGAAGAGAGCGACGCAAAGAAATGGTCGTTTTCCGCCTCCGCCTATACCTACCTCGTGCCCGACAGCCGCGAGTATGTCCAGCCCAGCTTCATGGCGGACCGCGACTGGCTGCACCTCGAGGCACGTTACAACTACGAGGCCCTCGATTCCGGCTCCGCCTGGGTGGGCTACAACTTCAGCGTTGGCGAGAAGCTGGTCCTCGAGGCCACACCCATGTTGGGCGGGGTGGTCGGCGAAACCACCGGCATCGCCCCGGGCTACCGGGTCGGGCTCGCCTGGTGGAAACTCGAACTTTCCAGCGAGGGCGAGTTTGTCTTCGACACCCGCGATTCCGACGGCAACTTTTTCTACAATTGGTCCGAGCTGAGCTGTTACCCTGTGGATTGGTTCAGGTTTGGCCTGGCGGTTCAGCGAACCAAGGTCTACCAGACCGAGCTCGACATCCAGCGGGGATTCCTGGTGGGCTTTTCCTGCAAGAGGGTGGACTTCACGACCTACGTCTTCAACTGGGGCTGGACCGACCCCACGGTCGTCCTCGCCGTCGGAGTGGAGTTCTAAAGCATGCTTCTGGCCATCTTCATCACCCTGGTCTTCCTCCACAGCCTGGTTTCTGGCCGCTTGGAGCGAACGGTTGTGACAGCGCCGATTGTCTTCACGGCGGCCGGAATGCTGGCCTCCTTCGTCCTGCCCGAAGTCCGCAGTCGCGAACACAGCATGGAGGTGTTTCTGCGGGTGGCCGAGGTCGGCCTTGTGCTTCTGCTTTTCACGGACGCCAGCCGCACCGGCCTGCGGGTGCTCAGGAACATCCACAACCTGCCCGTCCGCCTCCTTAGCACAGGGATGCTCTTGACCCTGCTGCTGGGAGCCCTCGCTGCCCTTCTCGTCTTTCCCGCCCTCACCCTCTGGGAAGCTGGCATCCTGGCCGCCATCCTGGCGCCAACGGACGCTGGGTTGGGCCAGATCATTGTCAACAGTCCGCGTGTGCCTCTGAAGATCCGTCAGGCCCTCAACGTGAAGGCCGGACTGAACGACGGCCTCTCCGTGCCCTTTCTGCTCTTCTTCATCGCGTTGGCCGGAGGAGGCGCATCCGGCAGCCACGACGCCCGCCTGGGACAGTTCATCCTGGAGCAACTCGGATACGGCACACTGGTGGGTCTCGGCATCGGGTGGATTGGCGGCTGCCTGCTGGGATGGGCCCATCGAAGTCAGTGGATGGCCCACGCCTGGCTGCAACTCGGCGTGCTGGCTTTGCCGCTGCTTTGCTTGTTGGGATCCGAAGCGGTTGGCGCCAGCATGTTCATTGCCGCCTTTGTCGCAGGTCTGGCCGTGCAGTTGGGCTTCAAGGAGGTCGCCAAGCACAGCGTCCAGTTCACCGAGGAATGGGGGCAGTTGTTCAACCTGTCCGTCTTCTTCCTGTTCGGCGCGCTGGTGGCCCGCGCGTTGAACCAGTTCCACTGGACCCATGCCCTCTACGCGGTGCTGAGCCTGACGGTGGTGCGCATGGCGCCTGTGGCCATCGCCCTCATCGGCACGCGACTCAGCAGGGCTACCGCCCTCTTCATGGGCTGGTTCGGCCCGCGCGGGCTGGCTTCCATTGTCCTGGGCCTGGTCTATCTCGAACACCAGGGCCATCACGCCGGCGAGTCCACCATCCGCCTCACGGTCATGGCCACCGTGCTGCTCAGCGTTGTCGCCCACGGATTGAGCGCGATGCCCGGAATCGAGCTTTACGCCCGAAGGACCAAGACGTTGCCTCCCGACGCTCCGGAAAACGAAGGCGCCGGGGAGGCCCACCAGGCGGTCCCCATTTGAAAAGCCTGACCACTCACAAAAAAAACACATCCTATGAAAATCACCATCGTCGGCGCGGCGGGCGGCGAAGTCACCGGCTCGGCCTACTACGTTCAAACCAAACAAGCCAGCGTGCTGGTGGATTGCGGCCTGTTCCAGGGCGGCAGGAAGTCCGAGGCGCTCAACCGCCCGCCTACGGGCCCAAAACAAAAGCTTGATGCCGTCCTGCTCACGCACGGGCACCTGGACCATACCGGCCGCCTGCCTTTGCTCACCAAACGGGGGCACCGCCCACCGGTCCTTGCCACCCCGGCGACCATCGAGATGACCGCGCTCATCCTGCGCGACTCGGCCCGCATCCAGACCGGCGATGCCGAGCGGCAGAACCGCAAACGCCAACGCGCCGGCGAACCGCCCAGGGAACCCCTCTACACCCCTGAGGACGCCGAGGCCATCATTCAATGCCTCAAGCCGGTCCCTTATCAGCAACCGGTCACGGTGGCTCCCGGCATCCAGGCCATCTGGGCTGAATCGGGCCACATGCTCGGCTCAGCCAGCATCCAGTTGATCGTCGAGGAGGCCGGCCGCCAGAAGCGCATTGTGTTTTCGGGCGATCTCGGTCCCAGGAGCGCGCCCATCCTCAAGGAATATGAGCCGTTTCACCACGCCGACATGGTCTTCCTCGAATCCACCTACGGCGATCACGACCACCGCCCCTTCGACGAGACGGTTGAGGAGTTTGTGCGCATCGTGAAAGAGACGGTGGAAAAGCGCGGCAAGATCCTTGTTCCAACGTTCGCGGTGGGCCGCGCCCAACTGCTCACCGGCCTCCTGGCCTGGATGTTCCGCAGGAAGAACGTGCGGCCCTTCCCCATCTTCCTCGATAGCCCGATGGCCATCCAGGCCACCAACATCTACGTGAAACACAGGGAGTTGTTCGATGACGCCATGAAGAAGTTCATCGCCGAAAAGCCCCTGCGAGCCGACCTCAAGACCATGAAACTCTGTGCCACGGCCGAGGACTCGATGAAAATCAATGACCAGCCTGGCCCTTGCCTGGTCATGGCCGGCGCCGGCATGTGCAACGCCGGCCGCATCCTCCACCACCTCAAGGCCAATCTTTGGAAGCCCGAAACGCACGTGTTGATCGTGGGTTACCAGAGCGATGGCTCGCTGGGTCGGCGCCTCGTCAACGGCGAGAAGGTGGTCAACATTCATGGCGAAAAGATCGCGGTGAAGGCCCAGGTGCATACCTTGGGCGGCTTCAGCGCCCACGCAGGCCAGACGGATCTACTGAGGTGGTTCGGCGCCATCGCGCCCAGCAAGCCGCGCGTGATCCTGACCCACGGTGAGAACGGCCCGCGCGAGGCTCTGGCGAAGAAAATTCAGCAGCAGTTCAAGCTTCCGTCCAGGCTGCCCGCTATGGGCGAGAGCATTGAACTCTGATCAGCTCGCCATGAAGGTCGCCGTTTTCGATACCAAGCCCTACGACCGGGACCCGCTTCAGCGGACCTCCGCGGACTCCCGCATCGAGTGGCAGTTTCTCGAGTTTCGACTGACGAAGGAAACCGCCCCTCTGGCGAAGGAGGCCGAGGCTGTGTGCGTATTCGTCAACGACCAGTTGGACCGGCCGTGTCTGGAGATGCTCGCGTCCCAGGGAGTCCGGCTCGTTGCCCTCCGTTGCACCGGCTTCAACAATGTGGACCTCGGCGCAGCCAGGGCCTTGAACATTACCGTCACACGCGTCCCGACCTATTCCCCGTATTCGGTGGCCGAGCATGCGGTGGCGCTCCTCATGGCCCTCAATCGCAAGGTTCACCGGGCCTACAATCGCGTGCGCGAACTCAACTTCTCACTCAGCGGGCTGGTTGGCTTCGACTTGCACGGCAAAACCGCCGGCATCGTCGGCACGGGAAAGATCGGACGCGTCGTCGCGCAGATCCTGCGCGGTTTCGGCATGAAGGTGCTGGCCTACGATCCCTTCCCGGACCGGGAATGGGCTGCCCGCATGGGAGTGGAGTATGTGGACGCCTCCTCCCTCGCCGGCCTGAGCGACATTATCTCCCTGCATGTCCCCCTCACCCCCGAGACGAAACATATCATCTGCCGGGGAACCCTCGACTTGATGAAGACCGGGGTCATGCTTGTCAACGTCAGCCGGGGGGCGCTGATTGACACCACGGCCCTGATCGAGGCGCTCAAGAGCGGCAAGTTGGGCGGAGTGGCATTGGATGTTTACGAGGAGGAGGAGGGCGTCTTCTTCGAAGATCTCTCTGGGCAGGTGCTGCAGGATGATGAGCTGGCCCGGTTGCTCACTTTCCCCAACGTCCTCATCACCGCCCATCAGGCCTTCCTCACCCGCGAGGCCCTCTCCGACATCGCCCGAACGACCATCGCCAACCTGGAGGCGCTGGCGCGGGGAGAACCCTTGGTCGAAGGCTCTGTGCTCACTTGATGCAGAGTCAAACTTGTTCCTCGCCCTCTTTACGGATTGGTTGACCCCGTGCTCTGGCCACCTCACACCACGCTCAATGAAATGAGAGCAGGCACTTTGCCCACCTCGTTAACCCCAACGCAAGACTCCTGCTCAACGCGGGAAGCGTTTGCGGCTGGAGGAGACTTGGCGTCTGTCTTGTTTCTTGCCTTGCCCTTCTGTCGAGAAGTCACAGCGCGAAAACACCAGACGCCCCGGTGATCTCCCCGTTCACTCGATGGGGCGCGGAAAACCGCTCAAGAACGCCCCCATCCTTGGCGAGTCAGTCAACTTTGAGCCGCTTCTTCGGGGTGTTTCGGCAAACGCACTGCGAGCGGCTGAGCGATCTGCACCGACAGGCCATCCACCGTCGGCCCTCGCACATCCGCGTCGGCTTGGTACGGGGGACGCCAGGTTTGGCGAGGCATCGGTGCAGGCGGCCGCCGAAGCTTTGGGGCTGAAATTCATCTTCGTGGCGCGGTCAACGCAGAAGGTGCAGACACTTTGCCGGCACGATGACCTCCGCTGGCAGGCTCTACCGAGGTCCCCGGGTTGACGGTGCAGGAAGGGCCAGCCCTCGCCCCGGGCCGCCGGTTAATCTTGATCCGGCAACGGGTCCAGGAGCGCCCGCGGGCCGGAGGTAAAAGCCTGCTGGAGGTGGCGGGATATCGCTTCCAAGCGCTGGTCACCCAACCTGCCCGAGCCTCGATGCCCTGACGGCCTGGCGTCGCTACAAAAGACGGGCAGACTTGGAAAACCGCATCCAGGAGCTGGGCGACCAGTTTGGGATCGAGCGCCTCTGCGTGGCCAGCCTCCGGGGCACCGAAGGCCCTGCATCACCTGGCCATCGCGGCCTACAACCTCTGTGTGCTCCTGCAGCGGCGTCTGGGACAGTTGGACTTGTGCCGGCTCAACACCCTGCGATGGCGCCTCTTCGCCCACGCCGCCGTAGGAAGCCACACCCAAGGCACACACCCACCTTGGAACTCGCTGTACGCGGCCAACCCGCCCGCGCCCGGTGGCGCCATACCCTCGAAAAACTCACCGCCCCCCCAACTGCCATGCTGTCGAATCCCTCCAGGCTTAAACCACAAAAACCAGCCCTTCATGCGTGCTCAACTGAATCGTTCCGGCTAAGGGCGGTGCTTGACGAAGTAGTTCGCCGCGTCTTTCAGCATGCCCATGCCATCCAGGAGTTTATTGGCGGCAAGGCCGTCGGTTACCAAACCGTCCAGGTCGAGGCCAGAGGATCGGAGCAACTGGCTCGCCCGTTCGTACGCTCGGCGCTCCGGGCTGCGCAGGACGAGCATCTCCTGTCCACCGTTGCCCATCTGCTTGACGCGGGCGTTGGCTTGCTTCTTGGCCTCATCGTAGTCGTCGAACGTGGCCCGCTGCATTCATCCCTCCGCATCATGGTGACGAACTTCGCAGCGGAATCTCCCACGATGGCGTTGGCGACAGATCACGGCCTTGGAGGATTTCCCATCCACGACCTCCGGGAAATCCGGCTCCGCGCCCGACCCCTTCCCGTTGGGTTGAGGTTGATGTTCTTTCACGAGTTCTGTGAACCCACCGTTTGGATCATTGATGGTGTTTCCCAGACCACGGAGAGAACTGATTTGCGCAGCCTCCTTGAGTGCCGCTTGTCATACAACCGTCATACGAGGGATTTTGTTTACAAAAACCACGCGTGAAGCCGATCTGGAAAACCCCGGTCAAGCCGCTGCCTGCCAGCGATTTTTATGGATGAGGAAAGAGAAAGGGCGAGATTGGAGCGGGTGAAGGGAATCGAAACCACCCGGCTCACACCGCCAGTTTCCGTTGAAACTGGCGTAATTGCTCATATTCCTGAAGGATACACAGGGATTCGGTTTTTGCCAATGCGAAGTTTCAGACACTCTTTGCGAAGCACTTTTGTCATACATCGTCATACAAGCGGCACGTGGATTCGCTCGCCCCAAATCCCGACGACTGATAGCGTGTCCTGGTGCAGCCTGAAAGAAATCGGCGGGGTGGTGACGTGGCTAAAGCTTGACGAAGACCTGGTTGCCCATGCCGCTCATCAGCAAAACCGCCTACCTCCAGGGGCTTCAATGTCCCAAACTGCTGTGGTATCGCTTCAACCAGAAGGATGCCATCCCGGAGCCGGACGCCCTGACCCAGGCCGTGTTCGATCAGGGCCACGAGGTCGGCGATCTGGCCAAGCGCCTGTTCCCGGAGGGCATCGAGGTCGGCGCGGGCATCACCGATCTCAACCAGACCATTAAGCTGACCCAGCAGGCCCTGGAACTGCGTCGCCCGCTCTACGAAGCTGCCTTCGCCTCCAAGCTGGCCTACGCCCGCTGCGACATCCTGAATCCGGTCGGCGTGGACCGCTGGGACTTGTTCGAGGTCAAGTCCTCCACGTCGGCCAAGCCGGTATACCTGCATGACCTCGCCCTGCAAGTACGCGTCCTGCGTGATGCGGGCGTCCGCGTGCGCCGATGCGTTCTCGTTTACGTAAACAAAGACTTCGTGCGTCATGGCGACGTGGACCCGCAGGAGTTCTTCATCCGCGACGACATGACCGACGCCGTGGACGAACTGCTCCCGGACGTGGAAGACCATCTCGACCAGATGGCGGACATCATCAGGCTGGACGAGTCCCCGGAGGTCGCCATCGGCCCCCACTGCGACAATCCATACACCTGCCCGCTCCACGATCTCTGCTGGTCCTACCTCCCGGAGCACAGCGTCTTCACCCTGGTCCGCATGGGGGCCAAGGGCTTCAAGCTGCTCGAGCAGGGCGTCCGCGCCATCCGGCACCTGCCGGAGGGCTTCAAGCTCAGCCCAGCCCAGCAAATTCAGCGGCAGGCGGTCATCACCGGCAAGCCGCAGGTCAACAAAACCGCCCTCGCGGTCTTCCTGAAGCGGCTGAAATACCCGCTCCACTTCCTGGACTTCGAGACGTTCGCTCCGGCCATCCCTGTATACGACGGCACCGGCCCTTATGAGGCGGTCCCCTTCCAGTTCAGCCTCCACGTCCAGCAGGCCCCAGGCGTGGAGCCGCAGCACTTCATGTATCTGGCCGAAGGCACCGCTGACCCCCGGCGTGAGTTCATGGAGCGGTTACAGGCTGTCCTCGGCGATCACGGGTCCATTCTCGTGTACAACGCCGCCTTCGAGAAAGCCGTGCTCAGCGGCTGCGCGGAACTGTTGCCGGAATTCCAGCCCTGGGTGGATGGCATCAAGCATCGCATCGTGGACCTGCTAACACCCTTCAAGAGCTTCCATTATTATCACCCGAACCAGCACGGCAGCGCCTCCATCAAGGCCGTCATGCCCGCCATCACCGGGCGCGGCTACGGCGAACTGGACATTCAGGAAGGCGGCACGGCCAGCCTGGAGTTCTTCCGCGTGACCTTTGGCAACGTCCCCAACACCGAGCGCCAGCGGGTCCGCCGTCAGTTGGTGGAATACTGCGGGCGCGATACCGAGGGCATGGTGTGGATTTTGGACGAACTGCGGAAGCTGGCAGGCTGAGCCTTGTGCGCCGAATCCAACTGCGTGGCCACGTTTAGGGTGCGACCTGCCCGGCAGCCCAGCGATAAACATTCCTGAGCACAATGGCTCCGTCGGTCTGCGTGTAAAGGCGAACCGCCTCGCCAACGATCTGCCGCAGGCGGTCCGGCCCCACGGCCTGCAAGGCGGGTTGGTAATTGCCCGCCGACGTTTGCGCCCGCCAGAAAGCGTCAAAATCAGGGTAGCGGAAGTCGCACTGGCTGCCTCCCTCGGCAATCACCCTCAATCCTGCCTCACTCAGCAGATTTGCCAGCGCCCCATCCGCCGACCACGCAAAGGGACCGCCACCAGGCGGACGCTGCGGCAGGGCCTTCGCCACGGCGGCAAAGACATCCCGCATCTCGCAGTCCTCTGGCTTGCCCCAGGACGTGATGGCCAACCGCCCGCCCGTCTTCAACACCCGGCGCAACTCCCGCATGGCCTGCCGGATGTCCTCCGCGAAGATCACCGAGTTCGCCGCCAGCACGGCGTCGAAGTGTCCATTGGAAAACGGGAGTTGTTCGAGATCGCCGTGGACGAACTGCGATTGAGGCAGCCGCTCGCGGGCGATGGCCAGCAGCGCGTGGCTGGCGTCGAAGCCTGTGACCTCGCACCCCAGGGCGGCGGCGAGGACGCACGCCCCACCGCCGCCGCACCCGGCGTCCAAGAACCGCATTCCTGAGTTCAGACCCAACACCGCGAGTGTGTCCTGCCAGAGGGGGCGGCAGAACGGCTCCTGCAACTCGGCCCAATCACGCGGGGCCGTGCTCCACAATTGGCCTTGTCGTTCACCGGATGCCATGGCCAATGTGGATGTTGTTCCACGACGACCATCGGGTCAATCCAGTTGGGAGCGCAGGAGAAGGCGCAGGCGACCTTGGGAGTGGAGTGCTTATTTGCTGTCCGAGAAGGTCACGGGGATGCTCTACTCTGGCCCGCAACCATGAACACGGTCTTCCAACCTGCGGTCTTGGATAAAAACCCAGGCGACCCGCCACGCCTCCTGCTGCGCTGTCTTCCTGGCCTCCTTTCTCTCCCCTGAAGCCTCTCATGTCCGCCTGGACTGCCCATGATGAACTCCCTGGCCGCATCCGGCGTAAAAGCATCCGGGTCCGGCGCGGGTGGCGTCGGCTTCTTCCGCTTGGCTTCTTCAAGATCAATCATACCGGCACGGCGACCCCTGGTTTGGGCTGGTACTCGTCAGGCTTGTTTACCGGCCCGTTCAGTTCCACAAACTTCGCCCGGACCTCGCCGCGGCTTCGGTAGCCGGGCTTTTCCGACAGGTGACGGTTGAAGCGGGCCATCGCCCACCGCTGCGCGTCCTGCGCCGAGACAGGGCCGACCGGTACATCCTCCAAGATCACGTTCTCGTAGACGCCCTTGCCGGGGATCTCGACCCGACGGAGCGCAAGAGTCTTGCGGAAGCTGTCGAGCTCGTCCTCCGCGAGCACGTCGAACGCGACCGCCAGCCGACGCTCACCTGACTGCCATCGCCCGAAGGAGGACAGTGGCCCCGTGGCCCACGTCGAAGCGAGGTTCCAGAGGTCGAGGCCGTCGGACTCAGGCTCGTGATGCATGGGACGCATGGCGTGCTTGCCGTTGCCCTGTGGAACCTCGATCACGCCGTCGAGCTGCCATTGGTCCCGCCCCTGGTCGAAGTCGAGCGTCCACCGCAGCCTGCACGTTGCACGCGTGTCTCCCACGAGACCCCCTGGCTGCCCGTGGTTCGTTGGCACGTCGCGCACCATGAATCGCTCCTTGCCATCGACCACCGATCGGAACACCTTGCCGCGATCTGGATCCACCGCGAGCGGCTCGATGGACTCGAACCGATGGTCACGATTCGATGCCAGCCGCTCCACCGCGAGAACGCGCTGACCGAGGACGGGGTGCTGAGCAAGCCAGAGGCCGTATACACCCTGCTCGGGTACTGGAGCTTCGTCGGTGTCG
>Ga0073934_10006488_pt1 | contig 17015 bp, 13 predicted proteins | sample LarsenN4metaG_FD_76834 | JGI IMG/M metagenome (GOLD analysis project Ga0073934, IMG submission 76834) | Hot spring sediment bacterial and archeal communities from British Columbia, Canada, to study Microbial Dark Matter (Phase II) - Larsen... ... | reverse complement strand
GCCGAGTTGCCGATGTTGGCGTTGATTTTGCACCGGAAGCCGACACCGATACTCATCGGCTCGAGGTTGGTGTGGCGGATGTTGGCGGGGATGATGGCGCGCCCGCGCGCCACCTCTGAGCGGACGAATTCGGAGTCGCAGTTCTCCCGCTGCGCCACAAAGCGCATCTCCTCGGTGACGACGCCCTGGCGCGCATAGTGCATCTGCGTCACGCTTGCCCCGAGCTTGGTCGAGGGGTTGCCGTGTCCGTTATTCGCCAGGCGCTCTCGAATCCACGCTTCACGTATGTGTGCCATGAGGTTACTCCTTGCTTACCGCAATCAATTATCCCACCACCGACAAAGGGCCGCAACCCGCTGCGCCTTCACGCACACGGAGAGTGTGCTGTCTCCGTGCTCTTGAACCTGCAGGGAAGCTCTTAGTGCTGCGAGCCGCTGACGGCGCGGATGCTGGCCATGTCGCTGTGGGCGCGGAAGCGGGCAAAGTAAGAGCTCCGCCCGCTGTATTCCCAGCTCATCGGGCCGCTGTATTTGTAGGTCTTCGACTGCCCGGCAAAAATCCGCGGCATCCACTCGATGATGACCGAGCCGTTGATGATCTCAATCGGGTTCTTCCCGTCCACACCCACCAGCCGCTCGGTGTGGAAGTCGAGCACGCCGGGAATCTTCACCTTCGCCTGGTCGGCGGTGAGGTTCGCCTGGATTTGCACCGCTTCTACCTTTTCATCGGCCGAGAGCTTTTTGAGCGGAATGCGCAGGTAGGCGGCGTTGAGGGAGCGGGCGATTTCCTCGAGCGCCTGGCGCTGTTTTGCGCTGGCCTGCTGGTCCACGTAGTAGCGCGCGAAGGCCAGGTTGCCCACCGTGTCCACGTAGCGCTCGCCGCGGGGGCTCGCGCCCACCACGATCACATAGAGCCCGTCCAGGCGTACATCATCGTAGTAGCCCTTCTCAATCTGCCAGACGCTGGTGTTGTCGCAGTTGCCGTAGGTCGGCTTCTGCGCAAAGTTGCACGGGCAGGGCACGTTGCACTGGCAGGCCTCGGCGTAGCGCCCCTCCACTTCCCACTTTGGCTTGGGCTGCATCTGCGCCCGACCTGACGTGACGAGCGCGGCGGCAGCGCCCAGAACCAGAACCGCGACTACAAAAACTCCCTTTTTCATACTCCCCCTCCAACAAGGTTTCTTGACCTGGATACCCGAATTCTACTCCTCCGCACCCCGCCACGCAAGGGGACTTCAGGCGCGCCGCAGGGTCAGGAGGGCAATCTCCGGGGGGACGCCGAGGCGGATGGGCGTCCCGATGGTGCCGATGCCGGCACTCACGTACAAAGAACAGTGATTCGTGATTCGTGAATCGTGAACCGTGGAAGACAGTCCCGATGGCAATGAGTAAAGGCCGGAGATGAAGCGGGTCATAAAGCGGGCGGGGCTGAAGCGCGTGTTGAGGATTTCCACCTGCACTTGCCCGCCGTGGGTGTGGCCGGCGAGCGTCAGCTCGATCCCAAGCTCGGCCGCACGGAGGAACGGATTCGGGTTGTGCGTGAGCAGGAGGTTGACGCAATCGCGCCGCACCAGCTTCTCCACGCCGGGCAGCCCGCGCGTCTTCCACCAGGTTTCGGCATCGAGGACGCGATTGGGCTGGCGCTGATAGTCCACTCCGATGAGGTTCAGCTTCGTCCCATGAATCTCGACCTCGGCGTTTTCCCCGCGCAGGATGCGCACGCCGCCGCGGGCGAACAGCTCGGTCGCTGCCCGCGTGGTTCCGGCATAGATTTCGTGGTTGCCGAGGCAGCCGAAGTTGCCGTAGCGCCCTTGAATCCCCACCATCTCGGCCACTGCCTCGGCCAGCGGGTCACCGCGGCTGGTGGTGAAGTCGCCCGCGTGGAAGACCAGGTCGGGGTCGAGCTCCTTGCACAAGCCGACGATGCGGCGGATTTCGGGCACAGGCATATACGCGCTGGCGTGCACATCGGTCAGCAGCAACAGGCGCAACCCGTCGAGCGCTTGCGGGAGATTCGGAATGGGCACCGCCACTTCCTTCACCTGATAGTTCTGCCGCTCGATGAGGAAGCCGTAGCCGACGACGGCAAAGGGCACGGCTGCCGCCACGTAGGTTGCGGTTTGCAGAAAATGCCGCCGCTCGGGCACCAGCGTGTCCCCCGCCGGCGTGCGCAGCCTCCGCCAGCGCGTGCCGAGCCAGCCCGCGCCCTGCACCGCCACGACGAGGACAAACGACAACATGGAAGCCGTCAGCCACAGCCCGATGGGCATCATCAGCGCCGGCCGCCGGAACAGCATGAACAGCGAGAGCAGGACAGGCGCGGCATCCACCAGCAACCACCGCAACGGCACGAACACCAGCATGCCGGCGAGCAGTGAAAACCAGGCATAGGTCGGCAGGCCCAGCGCCCAGCGCTGCCACCGCACGGGCCGGCTGCGCACGAACCGGCGCGCGCGCCGGAACCAGAAGACCTGGGAGGCGATTATCGTCCCCAGTACCGTGAAAAAGATCAGCGAGGCCAGCCAGGCGGGAAGCATACGCATCAGCTGCCTGCTCCGACGATGGCCGCTGCCAGCGCCTCGGGTTCGGTGATGGGTGGCTGGCAGGTTCCGTTCGCGCAGACAAACGCGCGCGGCCCGCCATCACCTGAAACGTGCGGCAGCGTGGCTGCCAGTCCCGCCGGCAACCGTTCGGCGCAGATTTCGCGTGGCTCGTAGGTGAGCACCGCTTTCCCAAACCGGAAGGTATCCCAGGCCGATTGGCGCAAGGCCGCGGCGCGGCTGTCGGAGCGCTCGCCCACGATGACGACTTCGAGCGGCTGCCGCACGTGCAGCAGCGCCGCCAGGCCGCAGCTGGCGGCGTAGAGGCCATAGGCGGGCGCGATGCCGGCGAAGGCCTCGAGCGTTTTCATCGCTTTGTCCCGATAGTCTTCGTTCAGCGTGTAGCTGGCCAAGCGGTCAAGCACGATGGCGGCGATGGAGTTTGCCCCGGAGGTGGGCGAATCCTGGAAGGGTTTGCGGCGGATGTCGAGACCTTCGGCCAGCGGCGGCGCGTCCAGCGGGCGGTCGAAAAAGCCGCCCGTCGCCGCATCCCAGTACTTTTCCAGGCACAGCCGCATGGCCTGCTCGGCCACATCGCAGTAGCGCTTCTCGCCGGTCAGCTCGAAGGCATCGAGCAATGCGCTGGCCATCTGCACCTGGTCTTCGAGGAAGACGTTGACCGGCTGGGGCTGCTCGCCCAGCCGATGCGCGAAGCCGACGCGCGCGTCCCAGGCTACCTCGAGGAACCGCTCGAGCGTGCGCAGCGCCATGTCGCGGCAAGCGTCGCGGCCAAGAGTCCGATAGGCCTCGCTGTAGGCGGAGATAAACATGGCGTTCCAGGCAGTGTAGAGCGTCGTGTCCACATAGGGCGTGGGGCGCTTCTGTCGTGCGGCGAGCAGCTTGGCGCTGGCGGCCGCCAGGCGCAAACGCACGTCCTCCCGCGGGAGGTTGCGCTGCTGCGCCAACTCCTCTTCGGTCGCCGCCACCCAGAGGACGTTCTTCTTCCGGTTGTGGTGCATCTCGCCCTGCTCGCCGATGTCATAGTGCTCGGCCATGAGGTCGGCGTCGCCCGGCGGCAGCACGGCGCGGACTTCCTCGAGCGTCCAGGTGAAGTAGTCGCCGTCATCCTCCCGGCTGTAGTCGGCGTCCTGGCTAGCGTAGAAGCCACCGTTGGCCGGGTCGGACAAGGTCGTATCGACCCAGCCGATAATCCCCTCGGCCACCTGGCGGTAGAACGGCTGGCGTGTCACCTGGTAGGCGTGGAGGTAGTTCTTGAGCAGCTCGGAGTTGTCATAGGACATTTTCTCGAAGTGGGGCACGAGCCAGCGCTCGTCCACCGAGTAGCGATGGAAGCCGCCGGCGAGCTGGTCGCAGACGCCGCCGCGCGCCATCCGCTCAAGGGTGGTGTTGACAACAGTCAGGTAATGGCTCTCGTGCGTGGTCTGGTAGCGTTCCAGCAGCAGCTCGATGGCGGCCGGGTGGGGAAACTTGGGCGCGGTGCCGAAGCCTCCGAAGCGAAGGTCGAAGAGCTTGACCGCGGAGTCCACCACGGAGTCAATCAGGGAGGGGGAAAACGCGCGGCGCGCGCCCACGAAGCCCTCGGCCTGGCTGAGCGCCACGGTAATCTTGTCCGCGTTCTCCAACACCTCGGGTTTGCGGTCACGGTAGGCGGCGGCCACACTCAGCAAGATGCGCTTGAGGCCGGGCCGGCCGAAGTTATCTTCCGGGGGAAAGTAGGTGCCGCCGTAGAAGGGGCCGCCGTCGGGGGTGAGGAAGACAGTCAAGGGCCAGCCGCCCTGGCCGGTGAGGGCGCTGACGGCAGCCTGGTAGCGGGCGTCCACGGCGGGGGAGGCGTCGCGGTCAACTTTAACGGGGATGTAATGCTGGTTGATGATCTGGGCGACGTCGGGATTCTCGTAGCTCTCCCGGTCCATCACGTGGCACCAGTGGCACCAGACGGCGCCGATATCGAGCAGGATGGGCTTGTCCTCTGCGCGGGCGCGGGCGAAGGCTTCCGCCCCCCAGGGATACCACTCGATGGGCTGGTGCGCTGCGCTCTTCAGATAGGCGCTGGTCGAGCTTTCCAGACGATTCATATAGTTCAGAACGAAACGCCTCTCACAGCGACCCTGTTTGTCATTCTGAGGAGCCCCTCCGGGGCGACGAAGAATCTCAACTTTGCCAATCCCCTGCCCTGAGATTCTTCGTCCCGATAGAATCGGGACTCAGAATGACAGGCGGCGCTAGTTGGGTTTGCCGCTGCCCGAGGCGAGGCCCGCGTCGAGGGGCTTGCGCCCGGCAAAGCCCTCTTCCACGCCGTGCCAGTAGCCGATGCGCTCTTCGCCCAGCTTCCAGCAGAGATAGACGGTCTCGTTGTCGCGCCGCATGGGAAAATCCACCAGGCCTATCTCCAGGTCCTTGACCAGGCAGCCGAGTTTTTCAATCTCGGCGAGGGCTTCGCGGGTTTTCTTCACCGCGGCGTCGTGCTCGGCGCGCTTTTCGGCCAGCAGCGGATAGGGCGGCACGAGTCCCCCCATCAGCAGAATGCGGTTTTGCACCTGCGAGAACTCCTGATCGAGCGTCTCCATGGTGCGCTTCTGCTCGCGCGCGGTCTCCAGCAGGGCGGCAATCGTGGGCAGCAGTTGCTCGGCCTGCTGCCGGTCGAAGTATTTTTCTTCGTCTGCCATCGGGCTACTGAATCGCCAGCATGCGCTCGAGCGCCACGCGCGCCCAGCGGCGCGTCTCCTCATCCACGCGGATGAGGTTGACGACCTGGCCGGCCACCAAGTTCTCCAGCGCCCAGCAGAGATGCTGGGGCGTGATGCGGAACATGGTGGTGCAGACGCAGACGTTGGGGTCGAGCGAAATGACCAGCTTGTCCGGGTTTTGTTTGGCCAGCCGGTTGACCAGATGAATCTCCGTCCCGATGGCCCACTGGCTGCCCGCCGGGCTGGCCTCCACTTTCTTCCGGATGCCCTCGGTCGAGCCGATATCGTCGGCGCGCTCCACCACTTCCCAGCGGCACTCGGGATGCACGAGGACGCGGATGCCGGGATGCTGCTGGCGCACGCGCTCGACGTGCTCGGGGAGGAAGCGCTGGTGCACCGAGCAGTACCCTTTCCAGAGGATGACGCGGGCGCCGCGGAGCTTGTCCAGGGTCGTTCCGCCCAGTTCCTTGTAGGGATCCCAGACGACCATCTGCTCGAGCGGGATGCCCATCCGGTAGGCGGTGTTGCGGCCCAAGTGTTCGTCGGGGAGGAAGAGGATGCGCTCGCCGCGCGCGAAGGCCCAGCGGAAAATGCCGGCGGCGTTGGAGGAGGTGCAGATGGCGCCGTCGTGGCGGCCGACCAAGGCTTTGATGGCGGCGGAAGAGTTCATATAGGTAACAGGGATGACGTTCAACCCGCCGACAGCTTCCAGTTGCTCCCAGCAATCTTCCACCTGGGTAATGTCTGCCATGTCGGCCAGCGAGCAGCCGGCGTTGAGGTCGGGCAGGATGACCTGCTGGTGGGGCTGGCGGAGGATGTCGGCGCTCTCCGCCATAAAGTGCACGCCGCAGAACACGATGAAATCGGCCTTGGCCTGGGCCGCTTGCTGGGAGAGCTTGAGGGAGTCGCCCTGGAAGTGGGCGAACTTGACGACCTCGTCGCGCTGGTAGTGGTGGCCGAGGATGACGAGGCGCTCGCCCAGGAGGTCGCGGGCGGCGGCGATGCGGGCGTCGAGCGAGGTGTCGGGAACCAGCAGGTAGCTCTCAAAATCACACCCGACGCCCTTCTCGATCTCCGGGACGCGCACGCTCGCGGGTTGATTCTCGGTCAGGACCGCCATGGCTTCTTTTCTATTCTAGCACCCTTCGACTTCGCCTACCTGCCGCAGGCAGGCTCAGGGCGAGGGAGCCTCCCCTTTATTCGATGCTGCCAACGCCGCCTGCGCTACCCCCCGATGAAGACCATGGTGCGGTTAGGGGGAACGAAGTCCGGCTCGTTGATGCGGTGGCCTTCTTCCTTGTGGCGCACAATCTCCTCAATGCGGGCGGCGATGCTCGCATCCGCCGCACCGTTGCGCAGCAGACCGCGCAGGTCATGGTCAAGGGCGGAGAACAGGCAGGTGCGGATTTTGCCGTCCGCAGTGACCCGGATGCGCGAGCAGTGGCCGCAGAAGGGGATGGAAACCGGCGCGACGATGCCGACCTCGGCCGAGCCGTCGGCGAAGCGGTAACGCAGGGCGGTCTCGCTGGCCGCCTGCCGCGGCAACTCGACCAGGTGATCCACCTGGCGGAGCTGGGCGAGAATCTCGGCGGCCGGGACCACGCAGGTGCGGTCCCAGATGTGGTCGGCATCGAGGGGCATGAACTCGATGAAGCGCATCACCAGGCGGCGGGCGCGCGCGAAGTGGACGAAGTCGAAGATTTCATCGTCGTTGAAGCCGCGCACGATGACGGCATTGACCTTGACGGGTGCCAGGCCGGCGGCTTCGGCGGCCTCGATGCCGGCCAGCACGCGTGCGAGCGCGCCGCGGGTGCGGGTGATGCGGTCGAAGCGCTCCGGCTTGAGCGAGTCGAGGCTCACGTTCAAGCGGTGGAGTCCGGCGGCTTTCAACCGCTCAGCTTTCTCCGCCAGGGAAAAGCCATTGGTGGTGAGGGCGATGTCGTCAAACAAGCGGTGCTTGGACAGCCACTGGATGAAATCCTCGACGCCCGGGCGGACAAGCGGCTCACCGCCGGTGACGCGAATCTTGTGCAAGCCGAGCGCAGCCAGGACGCGGCACAGCCGCTGGTATTCCGGCCAGGTCAGCAGGTGGTTGCCGGGGACGTAGTTTTCCGGCTCGGCGGAGCGGCAGTAGATGCAGCGGAAGTTGCAGCGGTCGGTGACGCTGACGCGCAGGTCGGTGATGGCGCGGTTGAAACTATCGGTGAGGGCCATAAAAACTTTTCGAGCCTATGGCCCCGCGCGGGAGCCATAGGCTCCGGCTCTCCTTTCCACACGGGGCGCGACCGGCTTTCGCAGGCCACGGTACCGCCCCGGCGCCACCGCGAAGCGTCCCGCTCCGCGGGATGGGTTGTTTCTCCGTTAGGCAACCGGGGTCGGAGAACCACTGACAATACTAGCGCCGCGCAGGGCGAGAAGCAAGCGGCTAGGCAGAGGTTTGAGATCTCAGATTTGGGAGCAGGAATCCCCCTTAGGGGGAGCCGAAGATCTGCAGTTGCAGGGCGCGCTCGCGCGGGCCGTCCAGCTCGGCGAGGATGACAGACTGGAAGGTGCCCAGCACCAGCTCACCGTTGTTCACCTGCAGGCAGAGGTTGTGGCCGAGGAGCATGGCACGCAGATGGGAGTCGGCGTTCTGGCGGTCGCAGTCACTGAACTGGGGGTCGTTGTGGCGGTAGTAGTGGCCGCGCGTGACCACCTGCTCCAGGAAGGTGCGCATGTCGTCGAGCAGAGCCTGCTGGAATTCGTTGATGAAGAGGGCGAGGGTGGTGTGGAGGGAATTGATGAGGGCGATGCCCTGGCGGATGCCGCTGCGGCGGACATGTGCGGCGACCTGGTCGGTGATGTTGATCAGTTCCAGTCGCTCCCGCGTTTGCACGGTGAGAGTTTCGCTGCTCACCCGCAGCCCGGATTGAGGTTCCACCGCTGGGGCATTCGCTACCGTCTGTTCGGACATTCCTGTTCCTCGCTCGCGCTCAAAGGACGAGCCGACACGCGTCGCGGCTTCGTTCCCGTCTGCTGCGGTCGTGTTCGTCCCGTGGAATCCACTGAAACCATGCCTGCCTGCGCACGCAGGCCTGAAACCCGCCGGTGACTGCTCCTCATTTCGAGGGGCACCGGCGGATTATAGGCAAAAGCAGCCAGGCCGTGCAAACAGTTTTGCGCAACCGCACGCAAATAAAAAGCCCGGCGGGCGAACCCGCCGGGCACGAGAGCTTACCGTACCGCTAGTCGTCGTCGCCGTGGGCTTCGGCCGGCGGCGCCGGTTGATGCAGCACGCTGGCGCTGGCGGGATTCACGGGCGCCAGCGAAGGGACAATCTGCACCAGTTTCGTTTCCGGCTCTTTCTTCTTGAGCACCATCTCCTCGTAGATCTTGCGCACTTCCTGCGTCTGCAGGGCCGCACGGCGGCGCATGCGGTCTTCCTCGGCCGCGGTCTGCGGGCCTTCGACGTGCTTCTCGCGGACGCGGTTGACGTCTTCGTCGCGCAAGGAGAGCGAATGCTCATACGCATCGAGACCCACTGCCTTGCCCTTGGCGTAGATCTCGTGCTTGCCATGGCTGCGGTACCACTCGGCCACGGTGGCGTTCTTGTACATGTTCTCGATGATCTTGCGCCAGCCGATGCCGGTGTTGTACGCGCAGAAGCTGATCTCGCCCTGCTGGGTGGCGTAGGGGATGATGCACATCTCGGTGCGGCGGAAGTCGTAGTTGAACAGATCCTGGAACCACATGCCAGCGACGAAGAGGAAGTTCCAGGGGTCGGAGCGGCGCTTGAGGGCGTCCGCGAGGGTGCGCTCAGGGTCGGACTTGCCGTAGAGTTTGCGCGCCTTGCCCATGATGTCGAACGACTTGTCGAACTTGCGGAAGAGGTCCACCAGCGCCAGGCTGGGCGGAGCCTGATAGGGGTTGTAGTTCTTGAGGATCGCCAGGCCCATCATCAAGGCCGAGAAGTTGCGGTGGCGGGCGGCGTCGGTGATCTTCTGCATATCCTTGACGAGCCCGGGGATGTTGAGGAACTGGGACACCGGGGCCCACTCCTTGGTCTCCTTGTTGATCATGAAGGCGGTGCCGACACCGCAGTTGGGGTGGCAGCCGCAGGAAACCTGGCCCCAGTCGGCCTCGGGCCCGTGCACGAGGTCGGCGAAGTCGGCGAAGGCGCCCATCAGCGAGAGCGGGAACCAGTCGCGGGTGGGCTCGGTGACGCCGAGCTGCTTCTTGACGTCGTGCGCCATGTGGGAGAGGGTGTAGCGCTGGCGCAGGCGCCGCTCGGGGGTGATGTCCTCATCGCGGCCGGTGAAGCTGACGGGTTGGAACGCGATGAAGGCGATTTTCTTGGGGTTGTCGAGCGCGAAGCGGATGATGGGGCCGACTTGGTCGTTGTTGACAGTGTTGATGAGGGTGGTGACCAGGATGATGTCGATGCCGGCTTCGTGCATGTTTTCGATGGCGCGCAGCTTGACGTCGAAGAGGTTGCCCACCTGGCGGTGGCTGTTGGCGTCGTTGCCGATGCCATCAAACTGCAGGTAGGCGTAGCGCAGCCCGGCCTCAAACGCTTGGCGGCAGAACTCCTTCGACTTGGCGAACTCGATGCCGTTGGTGGCCGCCTGCACGCTGTTGTAGCCGAGCTTGCGCGCGTAGCGGATGGCGTCGATGAAGTAGGGCGACATGGTGGGCTCGCCGCCCGAGAGCTGCACCGACATCTGCCGGCGCGGCTTGATCTTCATGGCGTTGTCGAGGATTTCCTGGATCTCCTCCCAGGAAAGCTCATGGACGAAGCCGACCTGGTTGGCGTCCATGAAGCAGGGGTCGCACATCATATTGCAGCGGTTGGTGAGGTCGACCGTGAGCACCGAGCCGCGACCCCAGCGGATGGTGGAAGAGCCGTGGTTGTGCAGGTCTTTGTCGTTGTGCGAGGGGATATCGCGCCCGGGGAAGTTCTTCTCAATCCAGGCGAGGAACTTCGAGTCGATGGCCATGATGTCTTCAAAGTGGCCGTGCTTGGGGCAGTCCTTGACCATCCAGACCTGGCCGTCGCGCTCGATGATCTGGGCTTTGACTTCGCCTACCTTCTCGCCCAGCAGGTCGCGCCAGTCGCGCTCGCCGGAGATGATGGCCTCGCGCGCTTCCTTCACGCAGCCCGGGCAGAGTGAGTCGGTCTCGCGCGGGAAGCCCAGCGTGGGCTTAGTCTTCTGCCAGGACTTCAGCAGCGGCTTCTCCGACCACTTGGGAGTGAAGGACGGGTTGGGACGATACTGGTTGAAGAACTGGATGGTGTTGAAAGCCACGGTCGCGGCTTTGCTCACGGCGTAGTCGAAAACTTTCCAGGCCCGGGCAGCGTTCCTACTTCTCGGCATTGCGGCTACTCCTCAGCGGAAATCACAGCCTGGGACCACGTGGGGGTGGAACGCGTACGGATGGCGACTTCATGGCGATTGATCGTCGGGGGTGCGGCGCGTTCGGTTTGCCCTCCGGTCGCGGCTGTGTCCGGCAAATTACCTCTCGCATCTCCGGCCCTGACGGCCGAGAGACCCTTGAACCCAGAGACTTACACGAGCCCCCGTGTTCTGGGCGCATTCTACCCCCAGAAGCTACCCCCACCTCCAGCCTTTTTCGGCGAACGGCAGCGAGGGCGGGTTAGGCGGTGCTTATGGCATCCCGAATGGAAGCTATCCTGTTGGCAGAAAAGGTAGTTCCTGACCGTCGCATCCTGTTTCTGCCACCGTTCTGTGATGGTACCCATGGCACTGTTGGTTTTCAGGACCAAGTTCAAGCACGAGACCTCCCTCCGCCCCAGCCCAAGCCCGCGGGCTAGTGTTTACTTTTTCTGCCGATAGACTTCAATGATCAAGAATTCGTCCCATTCTTTGCCGTCGTTAGATCTTTCGCCTCGCCAAGTAAAGTGACTCTCGGAGATGTTGGTGTAAGTGGCGCGCGTGAGCAGATGGGCGGCAACGGGCTCCTTCATGCGATACGTGATCGTTTTTCCATCGGCTTTGACGCCGCCCAGGTCTTCGGGTCCAAGGTCTACCCAGGTTCCAGCCAGGGCATTTAACCATTTCATGTTCCAGGCCTTTTTCTTTGAATCGTAGGCGCGCAGGTTTATGCCCAGCGCCAGAAGCTCGCCTGCCGGTGTCGTCATTCGGTATTCGTCTGCGATTGCAAATCCGTCCAGAATGTAGCGCCCTTCCCATGTCGCCTTGAGACTTTCCCAGGTTCCGTCCTCCCGCTTTAGTTTCGCGTCACAACGCCACTTGCCGACCAGAAACGCGAATCGAGAAAGTTCTGGGGGCGCGTTTGGGTTCGGTGTCCCGTGCTCCAGGTCGCTTGGTTTCATGGCTTGAGAATCCTCCTCTGCCGGCTCGCTCGTAGGTCGTGCAGGTACCATGCTCGACAGCAGAAACACCGCGAGAAACGCTGGAAGCAATGCGCTCACCTTCCTCATTGACCTATCCTCCGCTACAGCTCAACTTGCCGGCCAACGTATCGCGCACGGGTTGCGCTGAAAAGCCCGCAGTCCAGAAGGCGCTAGCTTAGCCCAGCGTGGCTAGGAAAGAGGCAGGTAAATCAGGCTGGGGGAGGATTCGGCAAGATTGGAAGCCGTAGTGCGGCGGCTCGCACAAAACGGCAGGCCTCCAGTGCTCCGCGCAGGTTTCCGCGACCCGCTAGCGCTTGACGGCGATGCCCTGCACCTCGAAGTGCCCGCCGCGCAGCAGCGGTCCCGAGCCGATGAAGGCGCGCGCAGGAAAATTCCCGGAGGGAAAGTAGCTGCGATAGACGGCGTTGAAGCGGTCGTAGAGCGCGAGGTCGGGACAAAACACCTGTACGCTCACCAAGTCCTCCATCGTCATCCCCGCTGCGGCCAGCGTGGCCTTCATCCCATCAAGCAGCAGCCGGATTTCAGCGTCCAGCTCCGCTGGCGGCGCGCCGGTCTTGGGGTCAATGCCGATGCGCCCGGCGAGATAGAGCGCGTCGCCGACGAGGACGCCGTCGCTGAAGGGCGCCTGCACGGTGCGCTCCGGCAGATTGACGTAGCGTCGCTTCCCCTCCGGCCCCGCCGCCATCCCTACCGCCAATCCCAGCAGAAAAACTCCCCCGAGCACGACTGCCCTCGTCCTCATAGTCACCTCCACGACTTGGCCCGTGATTCTCTCACTGTTTTCCCTTTTCTATTTTCTATAATCGTTCCGATGGCTCCATCCGAGTTGACCCGCTTTGTGAAAGAGCAGGGGCGGGCCGTGGGCTTCGACCGCGTTGGCATCGCGCCGGTCCGCGATTTCCCCGAGCTGACCTTCTTCCGTGAGTGGAAGCAGCGCGGGTGGGCGGGCGAGATGGACTACCTCCAGGATGCGCGGCGCGAAGACGTGCGGCGGGTGCTGCGGGAGGCGCGCTCGGTGATTTGCTGCGCGCTAGTCTATAACACCGGGCAACCTTACTCCACTGAAGTCCCGCACGACGCGGAGCGCGGCTGGCTCTCGCGTTACGCCTGGGGCGACGACTACCACGAGGTCGTCGAGGAGAAACTGGAAGCGCTCCGCGCTGAAATCAGCAAGAAAGCGGGCGCGGGATTTCAGGCCAAGCTCTACGTGGACACCGGGCCGGTGCTGGAGCGCGTCTATGCGAAGTATGCCGGGCTGGGCTGGCTGGCCAAAAACACCTGCGTGCTCGACCCGGAGCTGGGCTCGTGGTTTTTCCTCGGCGTGCTGGTGACGAATCTCGAGCTTGAACCCGACACGCCCCTGCCCGACGGCTGCGGCTCCTGCCAGTTGTGTCTGGAAGCCTGTCCCACCGGCGCCCTCAACCCCGCGCGGCCCTACCAGATGGACGCGCGCCGCTGCATCAGCTACCTGACGATTGAGCTGCGCGGCGCAATGCCGGAAGAGCTGCGCCCGCTTGTGGGCCGCCACGTCTTCGGCTGCGACATCTGCCAGGATGTCTGCCCCTACAACCGCCGCGCCTGGCTCAGCGACGCGGAGGCGTTCCAACCGCGTCGGGTCGAACTTCGAGCATCGAGCACCGAGTACCAGAGCGGTGGTGGCACCGGCCTGCCCGTCCGACAGGCGGGCGTCTCGCCGGTGGCGTCCGAAGCACGAAGCCCGAGGCACGAGGCACGGGAAGCGCTCTTGCATCCGCGGCTTGACTGGCTCGCGTCGCTCACCGAAGCTGATTTTCGGGAAGTGTTCAAGCGCAGCGCGGTGCGGCGGGCGAAGTGGCGCGGCCTGCTGCGCAACGTGCTGGTGGCGATGGGCAATTCGGTAAACTTGCGCTTTCGTCCCCTCCTGGAACAATTTGCCCGCAGCCCCGATCCGTTACTCAGCGACCATTCCCGCTGGGCGCTCCATCGGCTAGAATCCCTCGCAGAAGCCAAACCGGAGACACGCAAATGAAAAACCGATTGCTGCTCGGGCTCCTTCTTGTGCTGGCGCTTCCCGCAGCAACGCAAGAGACGCCGAAAGCCAGGCCGCCCATCATTGACATGCATATGCACGCCTTGTCGGCGGACTTTTATGGCCCGCCCGGCCAGCCGAACCCCGCCACGGGCAAGCCATCGGCCGCAACGACCGACGAGGCCATCCTTCGTGCGAGCCTGGCCGCGGCAGAACGCTACAACATTGTCCGTGCGGTTGTGAGCGGGCCGCTGGAGCAGGTGGCGCGCTGGAAGGCGGCTGCTCCGGACCGGTTCATCGCTTCCGTGGCCATTGGCATCGGTCCCATGCCCACGCCCGAAGCCCTGCGCGCGCTCTATGCGAAGGGCGAACTGAAAGCGCTGGGTGAGCTGGGCCTGCAATACATGGGGCTGTCGTTGAGCAGCCCGGAAATCGAGCCCTACCTGGCGCTGGCGGAGGAGTTTGACGTCCCCGTGGCCGTACATACGGGCTTCGGGCCGCCCGGCGCCAGCTATGGTCTCGCGCCGGCCTTCCGCGCCACGCTGGGCAACCCGCTGCTGGTGGAAGAAGCCCTGATCCGCCATCCCAAGCTGCGCGTCTATCTGATGCACTCCGGTTTTCCCTTCTTGGAGGAGACCCTTGGCGTGATGCACGCGCACCCGCAGCTCTATGCCGACCTGGCGATAATCAATTGGGTGCTCTCCCGGGAGGAGTTTCACGGCTATCTCCGCCGGCTGATGGCGCACACGGAGTGCGGGCTGCCCAAGCGGCTACTGTTTGGCTCCGACCAGATGATCTGGCCGGAAGCAATCGGGATGGCGATTGATGGTATCGAGTCGGCTGACTTCCTCACCGCCGAGCAGAAGCGCGACATCTTCTATAACAACGCCGCGCGCTTCCTCCGCCTCGATCAGCAGCCTTCTGGGGCGCGTTGACACCGGCCAGAGGCCGGTGCCACCACTTCCCCGCCATTACAGTGGGGAAATTCGGGATGGGCTTGGGCCGCTGAGGTACAATCTTGCCGCACTCAGGGAGGTCAACCTACTATGCGCCGATTCCCGATTCACGTTTCCCGATTCACGCTTCTCTTTCTCGCGCTGGCGCTGAGCGCCTCGGGCGCGCTTGCCCCGTCCGCGACGGGGCTCACCGGCAAGATTACGGAATACGTAGTGCCGACACCGGAGTCTTTGCCGCACGACCCGGCCGTGGACGCGCAGAACCGCGTCTTCTACACCGGCATGCGTGCCAACACCATCGGGATGTTCGACCCGCAGACGCAGAAGTTCACCGAGTTCAAGGTGCCCACGGCGGACTCGGGCCCGCACGGGCTTGTGGCCGACACCCGCGGGCGCATCTGGTTCACCGAGAACTGGAAAGGACAGATCGGGGTGGTCGCTCCGGCCACCGGGAAGTTCGAGGAGTTCCACGCGCCCACCGCCCGCGACCCGCACACGCCCATGTTCGACCAGCGCGGGGTGCTGTGGTTCACCGCCCAGGCCTCGAACCTCATCGTGCGCTTCAACCCGCGCGACAAGTCCATGACCGAATACCCGGTGCCGACGCCGGAGGCGCGGCCCTACGGCATCGTGACCGCGCCCGACGGAAAACTCTGGTTCTGCGAGCTGGCGGGGAACAAGATTGCCTGGATTGACCCGCGGGCGAAACCGCAGAACGTGAAGATCACCGAGATCGAGGTGCCGGTGGCGAACGGCGGGCCGCGGCGCATCGCCGTGGACGCGGAAGCCGTCTGGACGACGCTCAACCGCGCCGGCAAGCTTGCCCGCTACCTCATCCAGAGTGGGGAGTGGAAGGTGTGGGACTCGCCCTCGGGGGCCAAGTCGCAGCCCTACGGCATCGCCCTCGCCGCCGATGGCGCGGTCTGGTACAACGAGGCGGGCGCCGACAAGATGGTGCGCTTCGATCCCAAGAGCGAGAACTTTGAGACCTTCCCCATGCCCTCGCCCAAGAGCGTCGTCCGGCACATGGTGCGCGACTCGAAAGGCACGCTCTGGCTGGCCGTCAGCGGCCCGCGGGGCATCGACAACAACCAAATCGCCCGGATTGATTGAGGCGCGAAACGAGAATCGCGAACCGTGACAAGCCGGCGAGGAGGGAAGACGCTCGTCGCCGCTACCCGCCCCCAGCGGCAAAAGCCACTGGGCTGAACCCTTTCCCCCTCTGCTCTGTTGCCATGGTTCGCGTCTGTCTTATTGGCTCATACTCCTGAGTTACAATCGAGGCAATCCTATGCGGCGCTTTTGTGCTGTCTGTCTTTCCCTTTCTGCTTTCGTGCTGCTGGCGGCGGGGGCAGCGCCGGCGGAGGACACGTGCACGGATGCCGAACTCATCCTGCGCGGGGGGAAGATTGTGACGATGGACGCTGCCGGGCGCATCGCGCAGGCATTGGCGGTGCGCGATGGCCGCATCCTCGCCGTCGGCAGTGATGACGAGATCAACCGCTGCGCCGGCGCCCACACTGAGGTCATCGACCTCGCCGGCCGCACCGTCCTTCCCGGGCTGATTGACGTCCACACCCACGCGCTCGACTGGGCGAAAAGCATCCTGCGCGGCGAACTCGACCTCCGCTACCCGGCCGTGCGCGCCATCGGAGACATCGTGCGACTGGTGGGCGAGCGCGTGGCGGCAACGCCGGAGGGCGCGTGGGTGATCGGTTCGGGCTGGGACGATGCGCAGCTTGCCGAGCGCCGCTATCCCACTCGCCGCGACCTCGACGCCGTTTCCCCGCGCCACCCGGTCTATCTCGTCCACATCAGCGGCCACCTGGCGGCGGCCAACAGCGCCGCGCTGGCGCGCGCCGGCATCACGCGGGAGACGCCCGAGCCGGCGGGCGGCGTCATCGAGCGGGACGCGGCGGGCGAGCCGACCGGCATCGTCAAAGACACGGCGATGGCGCTGGTTGCGCGGCATCTGCCTGCCGACCCACCTGACCTCGCTCTGCGCGCCGCGAAACTCGTTTCCGAGAAGGCGCTCGAAGTCGGCCTCACCACCATCCACGACATCTATCTCTCGCCGGACGATATGCGCGCCTACCAGGAGGCGCGCCGGCGGGGCTGGCTGAAGGTGCGGGTGCAGATGGTGCCCGGAGTCGGCAGCCTGAAGGATGCGGAAGAGGTGATCCGGATGGGCGTGCACACGGGCTTCGGCGACGAGCAGTTGAAGCTGGGCGCGGTGAAGCTGTTTGCCGACGGCGGCATGGGCGCGCGCACGATTGCGATTTATCCGCCGCCTGTTGCAGGAGACCCCGAGAACGTCGGGCTGCTCATCTGGAAGACGGAGGAGTTGCAGCAGGCGCACCGGCTGCTCGCGGCCGCCGGCTGGCAGATCACCACGCACGCCATCGGCGACCGCGCGATGGATCAAGTG
>Ga0073934_10006487_pt1 | contig 17019 bp, 10 predicted proteins | sample LarsenN4metaG_FD_76834 | JGI IMG/M metagenome (GOLD analysis project Ga0073934, IMG submission 76834) | Hot spring sediment bacterial and archeal communities from British Columbia, Canada, to study Microbial Dark Matter (Phase II) - Larsen... ... | reverse complement strand
TTGGAGAGATATTTCCGGAAATGCATTCTGAGATTATAGATGCTGCAAAGGAAACATTTTCCGCATTTGCCGAATGCTTTAAGGAACAGAAGCAGATTAGTATTACTGCTTAATAAATTAAACATAAATAAGATTGACTGAATTGCGACTGAAATTGAACTGCGATACGGTAAGATTTTGGTCAACTTTACTCATTACAGATAACAGGATGGCATTATGAAATTGAGATTACCTCACAGGCTAAGGACGTTTCTAACCATAGCGTCATTTTTACTCTCTATCTTTGTGGTCAATGCGTCGGCTCAAAACTCCGACGGCGAGATAGTTTTTACCGTCCAGGATATTGACGGACGGGCAATCCCAAACGCTACTATCAAATTAGAACAGGGTGGTATTACAAGCCGAATTTTTATAACCGATGGTTCCGGTATTGTAAAAATTGGCGGGCTTTCAACAGGGCGCTATCAACTTATCGTGTCGGCTGATGGTTTTGCTCCTTACCTAAAGGAAATTGACACACAGCAGGAGCCGCTCAAGAGTATGACGATTACATTACGAATAGGCGGTATTACGGAAAGCGTAAATGTAACGGCAGCCAGGACGCAGATTACTGACACCGATACAGCGGTTCCGGTCAGCGTAATAGGGCGGGAGCAAATCGAGCAGCGCGCGGCCAATACTCTTGGCGATATCTTCCGTACTTTGCCCGGAACATCGACAGTTAATGAGGGCGCTTTTCAGGTTCGCCCTCGTATTCGTGGATTGGATAGTAATCGTGTTTTGATACTCGTTGACGGAGAGCGGCTTAACAATAGCCGTACGTCAACGGCTCAATCCGGAATAGAAGTGGGTTTGGTTGACCTCTCGCAGGTTGAATCCGTCGAAGTTGTACGTGGCAGTGGATCCGTATTGTACGGAACAGATGCCCTCGCCGGTACTATTAACATTATTTCTAATGATACGCCTACAAGACGTGACAGTGGTTTCCGGTTTGGCGGGCGGCTGGACGGTTTCTACACATCAAATGAAACAGGGCGTCGCGGCAGCCTTGCTGTCACAGGTTCGTCACGTTATTTCGCTTTCAGGCTCTCACAATCGCTGGATCGATTTGGAAATTATTCCACCGGAAAACCGGATGCGGCTTTTTTAGCTTCCTTACGCCAGATCGGGGTCGGCATCAGCGATAATGGAGAAGTTTTCAATTCGCAATCTCACGGGAGCAATTCTGCGGCTACCGTTCGGGCATTTATCAATGACAAAAATACTATTCGAGCATCATATGATCGCCGTCGCGCGGCAAATATAGGCTCTCCCGGACTTGTAGGTACATTCAATGGATTTTTCCCGTTTTCGAACAGAGACAAGGTAAACCTGAGATTCGATTCCGCTGGCATCACAAGAATGTTCGAACGCCTCAGCATCAGCGGATATTATCAAACCCATTATCGTAACTTTACCAATATTTTAACCGTTCCGCCGGCACCGCCTTTTTTCCCGGGCGTTTACCAATTCAGCGAAACCGTGACAGATACAAAGTCAGCAGGATATGATGTTCAGACTGATTGGAGAATCGGGAAGAAAAATTTTCTGACCGCCGGGACCAGTTTTTTCCGTGATGAAAACAAGGATCGCCGGCTGATTATCTCAGCCTCGACTCCTACTTCGACCAATCGCAGAATCAGCACGACGCGCAGCGTACCAAACGCGAGCCTTACAAATTTTGCCGCTTTTGTTCAAGACGAGTTTCGTCTGAATGATCGCATTCGTTTCATCGGCGGAGTTCGCGTCGATAGGTTCGACACTAAATCCGAACCGACGACCGGTTTTGCTTTACCGGCTCTTCGCCAGGATCAAATCAATGATTTGGGGATCGGCAACCTTGCCACGGGGCTAAGCACTACTAACACGGCTGTTACCGGTGATTTCGGCGCGGTTGTCAAACTGACTGAAAAATGGAGCGCTACGGCAAGAATCGGCAGATCTTTCAGAACTCCGAATATTTTCGAATTGTTTTTTACCGATACGGGCTCAGTCGGTGGATTCATTGTTGGTAATCCAAGACTTCGTCCTGAGACAGGTATTAATTTCGATACAGGATTAAAATACCGCTCTAAACATCTTTCAGCATCAGCGACTTATTTTTCCAATTTTTATCGTGATCTTTTGGCTACAGTGCCGGCCAATGACAGTCGCGGTTGTCCAATATTTATCGTACGGCCCGGTACGGTTTATGATTCCGCAAATTGCCAGATTGTAAGTTCTCCTCCAGGCGCATCTCCGGTTCGCGTCTTTCAGACGCAAAACATTGATCGTGCAAGAATTCAGGGTTTTGAAGCTGAATTCGAGGCTCCGATTCGGATTTCGCTCGGATATCTGACGCCAAACGGAAACTTCAGTTACCTGCGTGGAGACGATACTGACAAAAATCAGCCACTGAATTTTATAAGCCCGTTTCGGACAAATGTTGGCTTTAGATGGCAGAATTTTGGCAAAGCCTACTTTTTCGATTATTATGCACGCATCGTTGGCAAGCAGAAGCGATTGTCGGATTCCTTCCTGCTTCCGGTCAATCAGGGTGGTAACGGCGGTCCGGAGCCCGGATTTGTTACGCATAATATCAACGGCGGGTACTATTTCCGACGTGAAAAATATACGCTTAGCATAACTGCCGGCATATCGAACCTTTTCAATAAGGCTTATAGTGAGCAGTTTGTTTTCGCTCCGGCCCGCGGTCGATCGTTTACATTCGGAACCGGCATAGAGCTTCGGTAGTGTAAACAAAGCAGGCGATGTGTTAATCTGCTTCCATATGTGGAAGGGCCTTATAATCATGGTGTTTCTTGCGGCGTCAGTCATTGCACAGGCGCCGCAAGGTCGTTTTACGGTGTTTGATGGCTCCGGGAATCCGGTCGATCTCGAGACCATTGTAGATAAGATGGCAAATGCCGATGTCATTTTTCTGGGAGAACTGCACGATGATTCAATCGGTCACCAGTTAGAGTATGAAATTTTCAGACTTCTGGCTGATAAATATAGTCGGGAACGCAAGATTGTACTCTCGCTTGAGATGTTTGAGCGTGATATTCAGATTGTATTAGACGAATATCTGCAAGGTTTAATAACAGAAAATCATTTTTTGGCAAGCTCGAGGCCGTGGGGAAATTATAAAACGGATTACAGGCCGATCGTAGAATTGGCCAAAGAGCGACGCTTTCCCATTATCGCGGCAAATGCTCCAAGGCGCTATGTGAACATGGTTTCACGCGGTGGCCGTCAGTCATTATCTCGACTTTCTGATCGAGCCAAGGAATGGATTGCGCCGCTGCCTTATCCGCCGGCCTCCGAGATTTATGCCAAAAAATTCAAGGCTTTGATGGGTGGAAGCGGCGAAGCGCAAATGGGTCTGGACAATATTCTGGATTCACAGGCTCTTTGGGATTCAACAATGGCTCATTCCATTAAGCTTATTCTTGAAAAAGAACGTAAGGCTCTTGTAGTTCACCTAAATGGCGGATTTCATACCGAAAACCGGCTCGGAACCGTGGAACAATTGCTGAGCTATTTTCCTAAAGCAAGGGCAGTAGTCGTAACGTTTCGTTATGAAACTGATTTCCGAACGTTCATTTCGGAAAAACACAAAAACCTCGGTGATTTCGTAATTCTTACAGACGCCTCAGCTCCACGCAGCCAGCGCTGACAGGAAAAAAGCGGCGTAAAGTTTTTACGCCGCCTATTCTTGTAACCAGAAGCCAATCAGTTATCTCTACTTGCCGTAAATGGCAAATTACCGATGGCGGGGCTTGAAAATTGGCCTTTCATACTATCTGTCTCGGCTGAACCCTCAACAGTTATGTCTATGGTTTGGCCTTGAATTTCTGCACGCAGTATTGCAGTAAAATCACGGCCGGCGACCTTACCATCCACGATCGTGCCGGTTCCTAGTTCGGATTCAGATTTGCCCGTAAATGTATTGCCGTTTTGGGTAATTTCAATCCGAATGACGTGCGATTGTCCGCCGGCATTTATCGTAAAGAGCCATTTACCGGATAGATTAACAGCCGGAGCAGTGTTTGTATTCGAAGATGCAGATTTTACAGTTTTGGGATCAACGGTAATCTCCATTAATCGTTTTGCTACTTCGGGCGTCATGGATTCCTGAAACCGGCCGCCTAGATGCTTCGCCAAAAAGCGTTCTGCTGCCGCAATCATGGCCATATTGTTTACCGGCCGCGCAAAGCCGTGCCCTTCATCAGGGGCTACGAGATATTCAACCGGATAATTACGGCTGGCGAGAGCAGCGACAATCTGGTCAGATTCCCGTTTGTTAACGCGAGGATCATTAGCACCTTGGACAACCATCAAAGGCGTTTTTATACGATCAGCGTAGGAAAGAGGAGATTGTCGCCTCATTTGTTCAAGGCCTTCGGGTGTATTGGGATTTCCCATTCGTTTGTAAAAAACAACTCTTACGGCTTCCCAATAGGGCGGTATGGATTCAAGCAAAGTCTTCAGGTTCGACGGGGCAACAATAGCCACGGCAGCAGAGTACAAATCAGGTGTAAACGTTACGCCGGCAAGTGTTGCATAGCCGCCGTAGCTTCCGCCCATAATGCCGACGCGTTTCGGATCCGCAATTCCTTGTTCGACAAGATAGCGGACACCCCAGGTAATGTCATCCTGCATTTTTTGGCCCCATTCGTTGTTTCCGGCATTTAGGAATTTTTTTCCGTAACCCGTCGAACCCCGAAAATTCGGTTGCAGAACAGCATAGCCACGATTGGCAAGAAACTGGGCATAGGTACTGTAGCCCCAGTAATCACGTGCCCACGGACCACCATGCGGAAAAACTACAAGCGGCAGATTCTTTCCATCAGAACCTTTCGGAATTGTAAGATATGCAGGAATTTCGAGCCCGTCTGAGGACTTGTATCTTATCACCTTCATAGGTGATAGAACGCTGCGGTTGAGTTTTTCTCGAATCTGGTAAAGGGTTTGCAGGTTGCCGGATTTACGGTCAAACAGCCAGACCGTTCCCGGATCCGTATCACTTGTCGTAGATACAATCCATTTGGATTCGTCCCGGGTCGATGATTGAAAGTTAATTTCGCGGTCGCCCAAACGATTTTTAATCGTGTTGTAGATGCGTTCGAAGTCTTTATCCTTGAAATATACCCGCGGTTTATCATCTACGTAAGTTGTTGCAACTATTTCTTTTGAAATCTCTGAGAAAGAGACGGCTCCAAGGTCAACTTTTCCAAGCGGATCCTTTTCAACCTTTGTTACGGCTCCGGTTTCAGCGTCCATCAGAGCCAATTCGATCAGATCCGAATCACTTTTGTTTGTCTGGATATAAACTCTTTTATTATCTTTATGAAATCGAATCGGGCTACAGGTTTCAAATGCATCGCAACTGTATATCTTAGTTGCAGTACCGTCGTCTGAAATTCTGAGAATTTCGGTGTCGCCGTTCTGCGCTGAGCGGACAGCGAGCCGCAACCGATCTTTGTTGTCAAAGATCATGGATTGGTAGCGGTCACGGTTTTCCCTGATCAAAGTCCTTTCGCCGGTAGAGATTTTAATTTTATATAAATCATGCCAGGCTTTATCGCGAATGTTGAGCCCGACATAAATTGCATCGGGATCAGTTTCAGGCAAAGCATAAATTAAGGCCCGGATTCCCGAAGCATCCGTCAAATTTCTGGCCGACGGGACATCGGAACCTTCGGACGGTTTTTCTGTCGGACTGACTGCATAAACATTGAAATTTTCATCTCCGCCTTTATCCTGGACATAAAGTATGAAACGGCTATCCAGTGACCAGAAGTAATTTCTGATTGGCCGGCTTGTATCGGCAGTAACAGGCCTGGCAGCATCAAACGGTTCCTTGATGCCCTTTACCCATATGTTCATTGTTCCCTTGTAAGGCTTGATAAATGAAATAAAATTACCATCAGGTGAAATCTGGGCTCCGGCATATTCCGGATTGCCAAAGAATATTTCGCGGTCAACCAGCGGCGGCAGTTGAGCCATTGCAGCCGAATAGCAGAACAAAAACAAAAAAGATACAAGCAGTTTTTTCATAATGATTTCCTTTTTAGGCAGTTAATGCCGGATTTTACTCAATGACGATACGACAAGAATAACGGAAAAGTTTCTATTGCGGAAAGTATTTATATTAAGTAAATCTTAAAAAATGTCGGAATTATCAATGCGTTTTATTTGCCGCTTACGGTCACTCCAAAAACCCTTGTAAAGCCGTATTTTGGGACTTTCATTATTTCCGGTTACTAATGTTACAACGTCGTATCTGTATTTTATTTCCCCGAGACCGAAAAGAGTACGGTAAACCCCGGCCGTGCGTGAAATGACAGCCTGTTTTCTTCGATCAACGTTCACAATCGGATCAGCAAAATCATCACTTGTCCGGGTTTTTACCTCGATAAAACAAAGCGTTTCGCCATCCACGGCAACAATGTCAATCTCACCTTTGACAGTAGCACCGTTGCGGCTGCGTCCGATCGGCGCGGTAAAGTTACAAACGACTATGCGGTAGCCGGCGGCTTCGAGATAATCGGCGGCAATTTGCTCGCCGCTTTTTCCAATCTGACTTGTTTTACTGCTTTGGTTCGGATTATTCTCTGATAAAAAGTTCATGGCCGCACCGGAGCGAATATTATGAGAAATAACTATATCAGAACTCTCTTTAATCTGTCGGTAGTTTTTTTACTGTGCATTTTTGCCGTTAACTGCACTGCTCAAAAATCACCAGATAAGGCATTGCCACAGACAAAAACGGCAGATGGGATTGAGGTAATCAACGTAGATAACCCGCCGGTCCATTCGGTAGATCCCGGCAAGTTGCCGCCTCCATTTGCAACATCGAGTGCTTACAGGGCTTCAAAGGTAATTGCGCAGCCCGCCGATGCAAAACTTTTCCTGCGAAAAGGATTCAAAATCAACGTCTTCGCCGAAGGGGGATTTACTTATCCGAGATGGCTGGCACTTGCACCTAATGGCGATGTATTCGTTGCCGATTCAAGAGCAAACTCCGTAGTTGTTCTTCGCGATACAGATGGCGACGGCAAAGCGGATGTCCGTTTTACTTTCTCCGACAAATTAAGACAGCCTTTTGGAATGGCTTTCTGGGGAGACTGGTTTTATGTGGCGAACACTGATTCCATTGTACGTTTCCGATACAAAACCGGACAGACGGCAGCATCCGGTGATCCGGAAAAAATCGTTGAACTTACGGCCGGCGGGTACAATCAACATTGGACGCGCAATATAATCTTTTCACCCGATGGAAAAAAGCTTTTTGTCTCCATTGGCTCGGCTACAAACGTAGATGTAGAGGAAGATCCAAGGCGGGCTGCAATATCCGTTTATGATCCCGACGGGAAAAACCATCGGATTTTTGCATCCGGATTAAGAAATCCGATTGGTCTTGCGTGGAATCCCAAAACCGGTGAACTCTGGACCGCAGTCAATGAACGCGATGGATTAGGTGACGATCTCGTGCCCGACTTTGCAACTGCCGTTAAAGAAGGCGGTTTTTATGGATGGCCATATTCATACATCGGGCAGAATGAAGATCCGCGTCGTCGCGGCGAACGGCCGGATCTGGTCAAAAAAGCGTTAACTCCAGATGTGTTATTCGCTTCGCATTCGGCTGCACTGGGAATTGTTTTTTATACAGGCACAATGTTTCCCGAAGAATACCGCGGCGATGCATTTGTTGCCTTTCACGGATCCTGGAATCGTCATAAATTGACCGGCTACAAGGTTGTCAGGATACGCTTCGAAAATGGAAAACTTGCAGGTAATCGTTATGAAGATTTCGTTTGGGGCTGGCTTCCGAACGAAGATTCCAATGAAGTATGGGGAAGACCGGTTGGATTATTGGTTGCACGCGACGGCTCACTCCTTATTGCCGATGACGGAGCAAAGAAAATATGGCGCGTAAGTTACGGGAGTAAATAACCCGGCACTATTGAAAACACACTAACTCTTAGCCGTCTTAAAAACAGAGTCAACTTTGGATAAAACCAATCAAATGCCGGTCTCTAGCGGGAGTTACTTCCGCTAGGGACATTTATGTCAACTTCGATTTCGTGCTTTTGAGGCTTTGATCGGAAAAAGCCTCCGTAATAAAGTGTTCCGGCTATAATTGCCACTATTATAATAAGCGCAATCGCCTAAATCAGGCTGCTGGCAGTGTTTTTTTGATCGTCCATTGTTTATCTCCTCCAAAAAAGTAATCCTTAACGGAAATGGCTGGGGAACCTATTGACAATTGTCCACGGAGCTTAAAAACGCGGCATTACTGCTAAGGCAAGCACTATCAACTTGCTTAAATCTGTGAGAAGAATCTGCCGCTTTTTTTAACGACATAAAATGCCGGGTCTGTTAAAAGGCCGGCTCTTCGTAAATACCGTAAACGTCTCTCAACGCACTGCAAATTTCTTCGACGGTTGCGTATGCAGACACAGCCTTGATAATTGCCGGCATCGTATTTTCATTTCTCTCAGCCGCAAGTCGAACCAGATCGAGTGCGTTGCGAACGGCGGCTTTGTCACGTGTTTCTTTTACCCGGGCAAGACGTTCCAGTTGATGATCGCGAACAGCCTCATCAATCTGTAGGATTTCAACTTTGCCCGTTTCTTCATCCATAACGTATTTGTTGACGCCAACTATAGTTTGCTCGCCCCGTTCTACGGCTTTTTGGTATTGGTAGGCGGATTCTTGAATTTCTCTTTGTGGAAATCCGGCTTCAATCGCTTCGACCATGCCTCCGAAAGCATCTATTTTACCGAAATATTCAAAACAGTCATTGACCATTTTTTCGGTCAGGGACTCAACATAATAACTACCGCCAAGCGGATCAACCGTATTAACAACGCCGGTTTCTTCCGCTATGATTTGTTGCGTTCTGAGTGCTATGAGGGCTGCCTGATCCGTCGGCAGGGCGAGTGCCTCATCATAAGCGTCGGTATGAAGTGATTGTGTGCCTCCGAGCACTCCTGCAAGAGCTTGAATCGCAACTCTTGCAATGTTGTTGAGCGGTTGCTGTACTGTCAGAGAAACACCTGCCGTCTGGGTATGGAAACGCAATTGCATCGTACGTGGATTTTTTGCCCCGAAACGCTCCTTCATAGTCCGAGCCCAGACAACGCGGGCCGCCCTATACTTTGCGATTTCTTCGAAAAAGTCATTATGGGCATTGAAGAAGAAGGAAATTCTAGGTACGAATTCATCTACATCGAGACCACGGTCGATACCGTATTTAACGTACTCCACTCCATCACGAAGCGTAAATGCTAATTCCTGCAGTGCGGTCGCTCCTGCTTCGCGTATATGATAACCCGAAACCGAAATCGGGTTATATTTCGGCACATTTTTACTGCAATACTCGAAAGTATCGATAACCAGTTTCATTGCCGGTTTGATTGGGAAAATCCATTCTTTCTGGGCGATATACTCTTTCAAAATATCATTTTGCAGAGTCCCGGAAATTTTTTTGAAATCTGCGCCTTGTTTTTCGGCGACGACCAGATACATTGCCAAAAAAATCGGAGCAGGAGCGTTTATCGTCTGTGAAACCGTAACTTTCTCGAGTGGGATTCCATCAAATAGAACCTCGAAATCAGCCAATGAAGATACGGCCACTCCGCATTTTCCTACCTCACCTTCAGCCAATGGGGAATCGGCATCCAGACCCATAAGCGCGGGAAGATCATAAGCCACGGAAAGACCCGTCTGCCCGTGCTCAAGAAGATATTTAAACCGCGCATTAGTATTCTCAGGAGACGAAAAGCCGGCGAATTGACGCATTGTCCATAATTTACCGCGATAACCGGTTGGGTGTATGCCGCGTTTATATGGATATTCACCGGGAAAACCGACAGTTATGTCCGCGGTATGTGCTTCGGTATAGAGCCTCTCTACAGGCTCAAGGCTGACGCCTTCGAATTTTTCTTTTCGCTCCGGCATTTTCTCCAGAGCCGGGCGAAGGGTTTCCTGCTCCCATCGCTCCAGTTCCTTTTCGGCTGCGGTTTGTTTATTTCCGGCTTCTACTGTCTTCATTGGATTATTTTCTATTAAAATATTTTATTCTGCTATTAGTTTAGGACGCAATTCCTGCCTCCGCAAATCCTCTGCACGTGTACAAAACGACTCCTTTCTTTAGCCTTGCATCAAAAGGCTTACAGCAAGTAAGATTGTGGGATGCATGCCAAAAGATTGTTCCCGGTTTTACTTGTTATTTTTTCCGGGCTTTCAACTTTATCCTGCAGTGAAAATGGGCAAGTTCCAAACCCGCAAAATACAAACTCAAATCGTCAAATTACTGTTTCATCGCCGCAACCTGATGAAAATGAAGAGCTTGGAGCACTAATAACTTTACCTTACGAGCCTGAGGATGTTGTCTGGCGCAAAAGCGGAGATGGCAGATCGCTGCTTGCGGTACTGCGTTTTTCACCTGAGGATACCAGGAAAATTCGCGAGTCTTTGACGGCAGGCGGGCAGGGAACTCCCCGTTCAATAACGCCTGAGGACTGGTTTCCCGCCGAATTACAAGCGCAAAGCGAGGCAAATCCGGATGCCATGATTATTGGAGAAGCATTCCCGGCCACCCTGTTTTTCCAGCCACCTTACGGCGCGGGCACCATTACTGCGGTTTCCGGTACGGATTTTTTTATTTTGGAATTGACGGCTAAATAATATCAAAGGTCTTCGTAGCGTTTAAGCTTTCGGTAAAGCGTTGAAAGGTCAATTCCAAGTGACCTTGCCGCTGCAGCTTTATCATTACCGAATGCCGATAAAGTCTCCAGCAGATAACGTCTTTCAAGCTCCTCAAGAGTCAAACGGGCGCCATCTATTCCTTTATGTTCTCTGTTGGCTGTTCTCCTTACTCTCTCCGGCAGATCTTCAGGCATTATTTCCTCTCCGCTAAGCAAAAATGCCCTTTCAAGAGCATTTTCAAGTTCTCGAACATTGCCCGGCCAGTCATATTCCAACAGAGCCGCCATCGTCTTATCATTTATCGGCTTTTCGATCGCAGCGTTCGCTGCCGCGATTCTTGAAACGAAATGTCGTGCAAGCTTTGATATATCGTCCCGACGCTCTCTCAGCGGAGGCAACTTGATTTCTATTACATTCAGCCGGTAAAACAAATCTTCGCGAAACCGTCCGGCCGATACTTCCGATTCCGCATCGCGGTTTGTTGCGGCTATGATTCTTGCATCAAAACGGATAGGGTCCGACTCTCCAAGCGGTTTCACGGTTCGCTCTTCGATTGCACGCAAAAGTTTGACCTGAAGCGATGCGGGCATTTCGCCGATTTCATCCAGGAGGATTGTCCCTCCGCGGGCGGCCCGGAAAATTCCCTTTTTGTCTGTGGTTGCTCCGGTAAAAGCTCCGCGTGAATGGCCAAACAACTCACTTTCAAGCAAAGATTCCGGAATTGCCCCGCAATTGATTGCCAGAAAAGGCTCGGTAGCTCTTTCGCTGTTGAAGTGAATCGCACGTGCAATCAATTCCTTCCCGGTGCCGCTTTCACCGGTGATAAGAACAGGAGCATTAGCAGAAGCCACTTTGGAAACGATATCCATTACGCCGGAAAGAGTGCTGTCAGAGCCGATTATTTCGCTGAATCCATATTTTTTGTTCAATTCACGACGTAAAGCCCGGTTTTCACGTACGAGATTTCGCTGTGTAATTGCATTTGCGCAGCGGCGCAGCAAATCATCGTTGACAAATGGTTTTGTTACATAGTCAAAAGCCCCTTTTCGCAAAGCAGCAACTGCAGAATCAACCGATGAATATGCCGTCATCACAATCACGGACGCATTTGTATCAATCTCCTTAATCCGCTCCAGCAGGCTGAGCCCATCAATTCCGGGCATTCTTATATCGGTCAGGGTAACGGAAATATCTGCCTGTTTCAGAATTCTGAGTGCAGCCTCTCCGCTGTCTGCAGTAAAGACTTCGTAGCCCGCTCGTTCGAGAAGCGAGCGGAGAATATCACGCATCAGAACTTCATCTTCGACGACCAAAACCTTTTGTTTGGATATACTTAAGTCCGTCGTCATAGTTTCTGAAATAGTTTAACACATTGCTTTCTCGTAATTCCGCTTTCATGCTAGCATCTATGAATTAGTATTTTTTCGGAATGAAACGCTTATTGCCTTTCCAGTTTACGGTTATTTTATTATTCTCCGCGGTTGCTCTTGTTGGCCAGCAGACAAATCCCGTTGACCGTCAGGTTTCTAATCCGATAACTGATACGCCAAATATCAATCCGGTTTCTGCCGAACAGCCGGCCGTCAAACCGCGTCCCGGCGAAAATGGTTTCACCGGGGAAGGCGGAGATGGTGAATTGGTAGTTTATTCTGAAAAACAGACCGTAGAGGGCGAAGCGGGCAAAAGGATTGTAGTGCATTCAGGTAATGTCGATGCCCGCTATGGTATCTATCGGCTGCAGGCAGATAAAATTACGATAATTGAAGCCGAGAATAAGCTAATCGCAGAAGGAAGTGTTGTATTCGATCAGGGGTCTGACCAGAGAATAACCGGAGTCCGCGCCGTTTGGAATTACAAAACAAAACTAGGATCTTTTGAGGATGCCTCGGGCTACACTAATCAGACCAATGATGGGACGGTAATTTATTTTACTGCAGACAGGGTTGAACGCACCGCATTGGATGAAGTCGTGGTTACCCGCGGAGTTTTTACGGCTTGTGAGGAAGCAGTTCCGAAATGGTCATTTACTGCCGATGAAGCACGTATCAAAACCAATGATCGTGTCAGGCTGAAAAATGCAAAGTTTAAATTAAAGGACATTACACTGATTCCCGTCCCTTATGCATCGATACCAATTAAAAAACGCGGTCGGGCTTCCGGATTTCTGACGCCCACCTTCAGCTATTCTGCAAACAAAGGTTTCCGCGTTTCAGGTGCATATTTCAAAACTCTCGGCAATTCCGCAGACGTAACGTTTCGGACGGATATTTATACTTCACGCGGCATTGGTTACGGCCTGGATTTTCGCTCGCGTGCGAATTCGCGGTCTTATTTCAATTTTGGGTTTTATAATGTCAAAGACCGGATTTTTGGACCACGCGAAGATGCCCAACATCCCGACCAGGGCGGTTCGATCGTTTATGCAGAGGGAATTCACTATTTTCCAAATGGATTTACTGCGGCGGCAGATGTGCGTCTGACATCCAATCTGGCTTTCCGTCAGGTGTTTTCTGACGGTATTCAGCAAATCATTTCGCCGATCGAGGTTTCGCAGGTATTTGTCAACAAAAGTTGGAACAATTACACAATTAATCTTTTGGGCAGGTCACAAACGATTTCGATTCCGAATGTCCGCGTAAAAACACGTAATTTGCCGAGCGTTAACTTTGAAAAGCGTCCGGCAATGATTGATTTTCTCAAGCCGCTGTATTTTTCATTCAAGGCAAGTGCCGAGGGCATTTCCCGACGTGAGGAAGTGGACAATATTGCCGCATACAGGGCTGCAACCGGTAATGACCCTGTAGTTTCACCGGTTTTGGGACAACGTCTGGATATTTATCCACAATTCACTCTTCCATTGAATTCGCGTTATTTTAATATTACCGCAACGGGCTCGCTGCGCGTTACGTATTATTCGAATTCTTTTAATGATATGCGGCAAGTCACGGGCCGCGATCTTATAAGGAAATACGGCTCGTTTGAGCTTGATGTCCGCCCGGTTGCCTTAGCAAAAAATTTTTACGGAAGCGATAAAACCTTCAGATTTCGCCATGTAATTGAGCCATTTGCAACATATCGTTTCATTGGCGGCATCAACAATTTTTCAAGAATCATCCGTTTTGACGATCTTGATACGATTACGGATACTAATGAAATTGAATACGGAATAACTAACAGGATATACACAAGGCGTTATTCTGAGGCTGTTACCCGTGATGCCCAGCGGCGGCTGGCACAGGCTAAAGGCGGTTTTGCCGTTGCTGGAGATCAGGCTGCGGCACAGACTAATGATGAATCGCCGAAGACAGGTATCCCGTCTGTTCAGCCGTATGAAATTTTCACAATTACCGTACGTGGAAAATATTTTTTCGACCCGGAATTCGGCAAGGCTTTGACGCCGGGCCGTCGCAATCAGATCGCACCGATTACCGCCTTGACGTTTTACACTTTTGGCGGCGTTCCGCGTAGATTTTCACCATTGAACATTGATGCTACTTACCGTCCCGAGCGGACTATTTTCATTAATTCCCGTGCGGATATCGGATTTCAGGGGGACGGGTTACGTTCGATTTCTACAACAATCGGTTACGACACCAGGCTATTGAAAATTTTTCAGACATTCTATTACACACGGGCTGTAACATTGATTCCATCTTTAACGCATTTTGCAGATGCCAACGGTAAGGAAGCCGGGACATTGCGCGGTTCGCAATGGAGTCCATCAGTGTTTATCGGCAATCGTGACCGCGGACTTTATGGCGGAACATCGCTGTTTTTTGACTTTGAAAACAGACGTGCAACCAGATTGTCGCCGCTGATGAGCTCGCTTTACACGTTGGGATACGCCTATGATTGCTGCTCAGTTGCCTTGCAGTTCTATACTTTCAATGTTGGCGTCAGAAATGAAAATCGCCTAATGTTCAGTTTCAGGCTAAATGGTATAGGCAGTTTCGGTACGGAGCAATTCGGACAAGGACTCCGTTAGTCCGAAACTGCCGGAAGGTCGGTTTCTAGGCTGTTACCGTTTTTTTTTCAGCAGTTTCAGCTACGAAAGTTAACCATTGTTCGTCATTCGGAGCCGGACGGCGACCCTCGATAATTGCAAAAAATTCTTCCTGCAGCCGCCTGGTAATCTCGCCGCGTTTGCCGCTGCCGATCGTAATGCGGTCAACCGAGCGGATTGGTGAAATTTCCGCTGCTGTCCCGGTAAAGAACATCTCATCCGCAAGATACAGTGCTGCTCGTTGGATAGATGTTTCGATTACTTCGATTCCCAGTTCGCGGGCAATCCGGATTACTGAATCACGGGTAATTCCCGGAAGTATAGATGCTCCAAGGGGCGGCGTGATAAGCCTGCCGTCAGATACAAGAAAAATGTTTTCGCCCGAACCCTCTGAAACATAACCACGTTCATCGAGCGCGATACCTTCGGCAAAACCACCCAGTTTGGCCTCCATTTTGATGAGCTGGGAGTTCATATAATTTGCACCGGCTTTGGCCATTGCTGGCATCGAATTGGACGAGATTCTTGTCCAGCTTGATACGCAAACATCTATTCCGTTTTCCAGGGCTTCTTCGCCGAGATACTTTCCCCATTGCCATGCAGCGATGTAAACATCTATCGGGTTAGAAAGCCCGTAAACGCCAAATGACGGTTTTTCTTCGTCAAGCCCGCGGAAAATGACCGGCCGTAGATAGCACGATTCAAGGCCGCTCTTGCGGACGACATCAATGGCCGCAGAGCATAAATCATCAAGGCTATATGACGGATCCATACGATAAATCTTCGCTGAATTCATAAGTCGGCGCATATGTTCGCGAAGACGGAAGATTGCCGGTCCACGATTGGATTCGTAGCATCGGATCCCTTCAAATACGCTTGAGCCGTAATTGACTACATGAGACATTACATGAATTCGGGCATCGTCCCAGGCTATCAATTCACCGTTTCGCCAAACGACAGGCGAAATCTTCATAGTGTTAACATCTTTTTCGGCCATAACATTTATTTATAGTAAAAATACAAATAACATTCCCTAAAAAAATCAAATTTACTATCTGCGTTAGTCTTTGTTTTTCAGTTCGGCAGGCACTTAATAAGGATATAATATAGCCGAAAGTGAGGCAACCCAGCATCACGAGCCTTTTAGATAATAAAGGCATCGAATACAGGGCTGCCGTAGAGAAAACCGCGCCGGAGCCTATAAAAATCTAATCAGTGGTGCCGTGTCCTCCAGACGCGAGGAAAACGTAGTACTGCCGGAGATTACGTTTATTACAATCGGCTGATCTCCGGACATATTGAGCGAAGGCGGCAAGAGAAAATCTACATAATAGACACCGGGCTCCAGCAAAATACTGTTTGTCAAAACGGCCGCACCGGCAATTGTGACATTACCGATTTTGATGTTGAATGCAGTATTCGGAACATCTGCAATTCCAGTGACGCGAACACGAAGTGTAGTCGGGATTCGGCGGCCGCCTTTAATTTTAACCGTTGTTACCGTAAAGGGTTCCGTTGTATGCACGCGGTTCGTAACGTTGAAAGCCTGTGCTCTTCCGCCCGGGCCGCCATTATCATTAAATACATCCGGACGGGCAGGCACAACGGTGACAAAGCCTTTTATAACTGTTCCCTGATTGTTGATAACCACAGGATAAAAGCTGCCGCTGTTTTGTGAATCAAGTCCGGGCGGCACGACAAAAGTTATCGAGTTGTTTGTTATTTCCTTCAACCCGCAGGCAAAGCCGTTAATTGTCATCGTTACGCCGCTTAACTGTATTGGCAATGTAAATCGTCTCGAAAGTGAAGCGACGGCCGTCCGGGGAGTTACCGGGGGTGTAAATCCCGGCGTGTAATTAAGCTTTACGAGCATTCCGGGCGAAACACCCTGAACTGCAGCGGGTGTCTGAGGTGTCGGGCTCGGAGTCGGGGACGGCGACGGAGTTGGCGTAGGCGTCGGAGTCGGCGTCGGGCTTGGGGATGGAGTCGGAGTCGGGGATGCACTGTTTGTCGGGAGTATCGGCAAACTCGACGCTCCGGTAACGAAATGCAATTCTGCATTAGTCGGCGTGCCGGTTACCGGCGGCTGATATAGATAATAAACTTCTGACTGCAGATCGAAATTGCCGCCGCCCAATTCCGTTAGAGCTAAATTAAATGCCATTCGCTGAGCTGAATTGGATGTCAGCGGTTGCGTCTGTGCCAGGAAACTGACCGATATCGGAAACTTTGTTATACGCGTGAAAGTAGCTGTTGACGGTGAAACGTTCAGCGGA
>Ga0073934_10006485_pt1 | contig 17023 bp, 14 predicted proteins | sample LarsenN4metaG_FD_76834 | JGI IMG/M metagenome (GOLD analysis project Ga0073934, IMG submission 76834) | Hot spring sediment bacterial and archeal communities from British Columbia, Canada, to study Microbial Dark Matter (Phase II) - Larsen... ... | reverse complement strand
GGGCCTGCGAGCAGTAGCGCACCCGCATGTAGCCCTGGCGGCTGTCGGTGCAGAACGGGACGAAGATGATCCGCGCGCCTTCGTCCACCAGCCGCCGCGCCAGCTCGGGAAATTCGGCGTCGTAACAGATCAGCACACCCACCGGCCCGCAATCGGTGGGGATGGCATCGATGCTGTCGCCGCCCTTGATGTTCCACCAATAGGCCTCGTTCGGAGTGGGGTGGATCTTTTCCTGCGCATGGATCGAACCGTCGCGCAGGCAGACATAGGCGACATTGTGGATGTCCCCGTCGCCCATGCGGGTGGGGTGTGATCCGCCGATGATGTTGATGTTGTAGGCCAGCGCCATTTCGGACAGGCGCTTGCGGATGCGCGGCGTGTAATCGCTGAGCCGCTCGATCGCCTCGAGCGGGGTCAGTTCGCTCGGCTCGGCGGAAAGCAGCATGACAGTGAACATTTCCGGAAAGACAATGAAGTCCGCATCGTAATCGGCTGCAACATCGACGAAATATTCGATCTGCCGCATGAACTCGTCGAACCCGGAAACCGCCCGCGCCTGCAATTGGCAGGTGGCGATCCGCACGCTTTCGACATCGCGCGGCAGGCGGTGTTTGGGCGGGGCGTCGCTGTCGACATAGGGGTTGCGCCAGACCATCCGCACGGCATTGCCGCGGCTCGCCTTGTCCTCGGGCAGATATTTGGGGAGGATGCCCTGCGGCTCGAACCCGTTGGCGAGCTGGAAGCGCAGCACCGGATCGTGGATGCGGTTCCCGATGACCTTGTCGAGATAGTCCTGCGGCGTTTCTGCGCGATTGGTCTTGCGGCGCTTGGCGCGGGCATAGCCGGGCATGCGTCCGCCGAACACGATGCCGGTGAGATCGAGCCTTTCGGCGAGCGCGCGGCGTTCCTCGTAGAGGCGCCGCCCGAGCCTGGTGCCGCGCACCTGCGGATCGACGCACATCTCGTAGCCGTAGAGCCAGTCCCCGGTGGGATCGTGGCGGCTGCCGAAGCCGTTGCCGGTCACCTCGTCCCAGGTGTGGTCCGACAGTGCCACCCGCTCGTCGAGGCGCATCGAGGCGCAGTAGCCCACCACCTCGCCGTCGAACAGCGCGACGAAGCAGCCTTCGGGGTAGTTGTTGATCTGCCCGCGGATCTCGCCCTGGGTATAGGCCGGCAGATCGTCATAGGCGCGGCGGACGAGCTCTCCGATCGCCCGCACGTCCTTCAGCTTGGCCTGGCGGATTTCCAGCCGCGGTTTCGATCTGCTTGCCACTTCAAGTCCCCTCTCGCTTGCGGGAGGGGCAGCGAGACTTGGCAGCTTCCTGCCTAGTCGCAGCGGGGTGGGCTGTCTCGGTGACAGCCCATGCCCACCCCCGACCCCTCCCGCGGGCGGGAGGGGGGATGATCAAGCCCAGCCGGCCATTTCCTTCTCGAGGTTCTGCACGATCGTCTCGAAGAACTGTTCGGTTGTCTGCCACGCCTGGCCCGGGCCGATCAAAAGCGCGAGATCCTTGGTCATGTAGCCCTTTTCGACGGTCTGGATGCAGACCCGCTCGAGCGTTTCGGCAAAGCGCACCACGTCGGGCGTGCCGTCGAACTTGCCGCGATACATCAGCCCCCGCGTCCAGGCGAAGATCGAGGCGATCGGATTGGTCGAGGTTGCCTTGCCCAGCTGGTGCTGGCGGTAGTGGCGGGTGACGGTGCCGTGCGCGGCCTCGGCCTCGACGGTCTTGCCATCGGGGCTGAGCAACACCGAGGTCATCAGGCCCAGCGAGCCGAACCCCTGCGCGACGGTATCGGACTGCACGTCGCCGTCGTAGTTCTTGCAGGCCCACACGAACTTGCCCGACCACTTGAGCGCCGAGGCGACCATGTCGTCGATCAGGCGATGTTCGTAGACCATGCCCTTTTCCTTGAACTTCTCGGCAAAGCCTTCGTTGTCGAACACTTCCTGGAACAGGTCCTTGAAGCGGCCGTCATAGGCCTTCATGATCGTGTTCTTGGTGCTGAGATACACCGGCCAGCCGAGGTTCAAACCGTAGTTGAAGCTGGCGCGGGCGAAGTCGCGGATCGAATCGTCGAGGTTGTACATCGCCATCGCGACGCCCGCGCTGGGGAAGTCGAACACGTCGAGATCGATCTTTTCGCCGTTTGCGCCGTCCCACACCAGCCGCAGCTTCCCGGGGCCGGGGATCAGCGTGTCGGTCGCCTTGTACTGGTCGCCGAAGGCGTGGCGGCCAACGACGATGGGATCGGTCCAGCCGGGCACGAGGCGGGGCACGTTCTCGATCACGATCGGCTCGCGGAAGACGACGCCGCCCAGGATGTTGCGGATCGTGCCGTTGGGGCTCTTCCACATCTTCTTGAGGCCGAATTCCTCGACGCGGGCTTCGTCGGGGGTGATGGTGGCGCACTTCACCCCGACGCCGAACTGCTTGATCGCATTGGCGGAATCGACCGTCACCTGGTCATCGGTGGCGTCGCGGTTCTCGATCGAGAGGTCGTAGTAGTGCAGATCAATGTCGAGATAGGGCAGGATCAGCCGCTCGCGGATCCATTGCCAGATGATCCGGGTCATCTCGTCGCCGTCGAGCTCGACCACCGGATTTGCAACCTTGATTTTCTGCATGGCTAGAATGCCCCATTCTCATCGCCCGTCCGCGGGCCGCCTGTGAGTGAACAGGATGTCGTGAAAGATCCCGCGCGCGCTTTAGCAGAGGCAGACGGGCTTGCAAGCAGGCCCGCCAGCGGCGGATTTGCAAAGTCTGCAACGCGCGGTCGAGCGGGTCGAACCAGGCCGGTGGCGGCCCTGTTCAGGTGGCGAGCGCGATCCCCGGCGTTTGCTGCAGCAGTTCGGCAATGCCCGGCACGGCGATGCTGCGCTCGCCGCCGAAATCCTCGCGCACCACGATCAACCCGCCGCGTTCGAGATGATCGAGCAGGCGCCGCACCCGGCTCGGCGAGGAGCTGCCGTAGAGGCGGGCGAGGGTGTGCTCGTCGGGCATCGGCGCACCCGTCGCGGCCGCGATCACGATGGCGAGATAGGGGGCGAGCATATCGTCGTCGACCTGGCCGGCGAGCGCGGCGATACGGTCGCGCAGCGGGGCCTCGAGCTGATCGAGCCCGGCGAGCGCGAAGGCGAACAGGCGGCGGAAGGCGGCGAGATCGACATGGGCGCTGGCGATGCCCTGCTGGCGGCAGCGGATCGCGAAATCGCGGAACAGTGCGGCCGCCGGGCGGAAGGTCGCGCCTTCGCTGGCCGCCAGTTCGCGCACCACCGCGGCAAGAGCGTCGCCATCGGCCGGTTCGGAGCGTTCGGCCTCGGCGGGCACGGCCGGCGGGTCAGGTGGGGCTGGGCACGGCGGGGCCTCGGCCGGCGGCGGCAGCACCGGGCCGGCCCGGAGCGCCTGCTCGAGATCGATCGCCGGGCGCGAAGGCGGGGCGGGGCGCGGCGGAGGCGGGCTGCTTGCCGCTTCGGCGAGCCGGTCGGTGAGCAGCGCCTCCATCGTCTCGCCCGGGGCATCGGGCAGGGGGATGAGGCCGCCGCATGCGTTCTTGCCCGCGGTGCGCACCGGGCCGATCTGCACCGCCACCGGGCGCCGACTGATCGCCGGGCCGAGCCCGAGAAACTGCCCGCGCTGCAAATCGCGGATGCGCTCGGCCTGGCGGCGGTCCATCCCCAGCAGATCGGCCGCGCGGGCCATGTCGATATCGAGAAAGGTGCGCCCCATCAGGAAGTTCGAGGCTTCCGCGGCAACATTCTTGGCCAGCTTGGCGAGCCGCTGGGTGGCGACGATCCCGGCAAGGCCGCGCTTCCTTCCGCGGCACATCAGATTGGTCATCGCCGCCAGCGTCAGGCGGCGGGTGTCGTCGTTCATCTCGCCCGCCGCGGCGGGGGCGAACATCTGCGCCTCGTCCACCACCACCAGCGCCGGATACCAGTGCTCGCGCGGGGCATCGAACAGCGCGGTGAGGAACAGCGCCGCGCAGCGGATCTGCGCCTCGACCTCGAGTTCCTCCAATGCCAGCACCACCGAGGCGCGGTGCTGGCGCACCCGCGCGGCCAGCGCCTCGATTTCGCGCGGGGAATAGGCGGCAGCGTCGATCACCACGTGGCCGAAATGATCGGCGAGGGTGACGAAATCGCCTTCGGGATCGATCACCACCTGCTGCACCAGCCCGGCGCATTCCTCGAGCAGGCGGCGCAGGAGGTGCGACTTGCCCGAGCCGGAATTGCCCTGCACCAGCAGGCGCGTGGCCAGCAGTTCCTCAAGGTCGATGACGATGCTGTGCCCGGCTGGGTCGCGGCCGATGTCGATCTGTGCGCTCACCGGACCGGCTTAGGCAGGCCGGGCGGACTGGCAAAGCCGGGCGGGCGAGTTTTCCAGTGATTAGGCCGTACGCGCTGCGGGGCCGCCGGCCGGGCAAAGAAAAACCCCGCCAACTCGTTCGAGTTGCGGGGCTTTCGCGATGGTGGGCGTAGCAAGGATTGAACTTGCGACCCCTACGATGTCAACATAGTGCTCTACCACTGAGCTATACGCCCACACCATCGGAGCAGCCTCATTTCGAGGCGGAGGCGGCCATTAGCGCAGGCCTGTGCAACGTGCAAGCGATTCGCGCCGTCAGTTCGCTTCTTCGAACACCCGTTCCACCTCCAGCACCAGATCGCGCAGGTGGAACGGCTTGGACAGCACCTTGGCGCTCGGCTGTTCGCGGCTGGCGCGCAAGCTTACCGCGGCAAAGCCGGTGATGAACATCACCTTGGTGCGCGGGGAAATCTCGGCGCAGCGCTGGGCCAGCTCGATCCCGTCCATCTCGGGCATGACGATGTCGGACAGCAGCAGGTCGAAATCGCCGCTTTCGAGCAGCGGAATCGCCTCGGTGCCGCGATCGACCGCGCTCACCCGGTAGCCGGCATTGGTCAGCGCGCGCTCGAGATAGGTGCGCATCGCCTCTTCGTCTTCGGCGAGGAGGATGTGCGGGGCGTTGGTTGAAGTCATGGGCGCGGACATAGCACTCCCGGCTTAAGAAATCTTTGTCCGACGTTGCGGATTGGCCGCGTCGGCAGCCGTACTGTGGCGATCAGGCTTTGACAGGCTCGCACAAAGGCGGCAGCAAGGCGGGCGGAATGTCGCCTTCGTCCACCGGCCCCCGCGATCCTGGCCCCGCCTTGCCCGGCGATCACCTGCGTCTGAACGGCGGACGGGTGCCCGGGCTCGACGGCACGCCCGCCTTCACCTTTATCGCGCCGCGACCGGTGCGCCTGCCGGTGCTGGTCGCGGTGCCGCATGCGGGCCGGGCCTATCCGCCGCAGGTGCTGGCGCGGATGCGCGATCCGCAGGGCGCGCAGTTGCGGCTCGAGGACCGGTTGGTCGACCGGCTCGGCCGAATGATCGCGCAGGCGACCGGCGCGGGACTGCTGGTGGCGCAGGCGCCGCGGGCATTGCTCGATCTCAACCGCGCCGAGGACGATATCGACTGGGACATGATCGAAGGCGGGCGGCCGGAGAACTTCGCTGCGCCGCTGGCGGCCGCGGGACACGTCGGCAATGGCCGGGCGCGTAGCGGCCTCGGCCTCGTGCCGCGCCGTCTGCCGGGGTCGGGAGAAATCTGGCGCGGGCGGCTCAGCCGCGCCGAACTTGTCGCGCGCATCGCGGGCATTCACCGCGCCTATCACGGCTTCATCGCCGAGGAACTGGCTCGGCTGCGCAAGGCGTGGGGCGCGGCGCTGCTGATCGATCTGCATTCGATGCCCCCGCTGCGTGCGGCCGAGGGCGAGGCGGCGGCTCCGCAGATCGTGCTGGGCGATCGCTTCGGCGTCACCTGCGATCATGCGCTGATGGCCTGTGCGCTGCGCCGGCTCGATGCGCGCGGCTGCCATGCAGTGCAGAACCGGCCCTATTCGGGCGGCTATGTGCTCGATCGCCACGGGGCGCCGGCCAAGGGCATCCATGCCGTGCAGATCGAGGTGTGCCGGGCGAGCTATCTCGATCACCGGCTGGCCGAGCCGGGCGAGGGCATGGCGGGCATGGCAACGATCCTCGCTGAACTGGTGCGCGCGATGGGGGCTGCCACCGCGCAGCTGGGCGGCGGCGACCACATGCGCCAGGCCGCCGAATAGGGCCTGCGCGCCGCAGCGTTCCCTGCCGCGAACACAAGGAACCACCCCGCTGCATGAGGGGGGGATGCTCAACGGGGTGGCCAAGGTTCTGGGGGTCGACGCTTTGCCAGCGCCTTGCCGACGCGCGCATGAGGGAACGACGCCGCCGACCGCGCTCATATGGAAACGGGCGGCCCCGATTCAACCCGGGCCGCCCGCTCTTTTTTGCAGCGCTGCGCTGCGCCGCCCCGTCAACGGGACAGCGCAACCGGCGCGATCAGTTTGCCGCAGGCTGGCTCATCGGCACCTTGCCCTGCGCCAGCTGGCGTTCGAACAGGGTACGCATCAGGTTGAGCGAGAACAGGTGGGCGTGGATCAGGATCAGCATGCCGTTCTTGTTGAGCTTATCGAGTGTTTCGAGCGGCAGGTCGCGCAGCTTTTCCTCGTTCACCATCTGGAAGCCACGATAAAGGAAGGGCTTGTCGGGCATGTCGTTGCGGGTGATGGCGATCTCGCCGTCCATCAGCACGCCGAGCTTGATCAGCTCGTCCATGAAGGCCTTGGTGCGCTGGCCCGATTCCTCGAAGCGGCGGCAGAATTCGAGCACGCCCTGGGTATATTCGGTCGGCTTGGCTTCGGCATCGAACAGGGCAAGGCCCTCGTCGCGCTTGCCGATCACGCCCACGGTGGGGTCGAAGCACAGCGACAGTTCTTCGGCATCGGGGCGCAGCTTGGCGAGCATGAAGGGGTAGCGCCGCACATAGGCCGGGACATAGACGAGGCTGGTGAGCTTGTTGTCGCTGCCCATGAAGGTGTTGACGCCTTCGTTGAGACCGAACAGCGCGATCGGCAGCGGGTTCTGGCCGGCGGTGAACACGATCGGGAAGTGGCGCTGGGCGTCGATGAATTCGTCGCTGGTCAGCGGCACGGCATGGGTCTGGGCGAGGAAGGAAGCGTTCTCGAGCTCGCCCACCTTCCATTCGGCGTGATCGCGGCTGTTGAGCGGCAGGAGGTCGTTGTAGAACAGCGGAAGTTGCGGTTGCGGCGCGCTGGCCATGAATTCGTCTCCGAGAAAGTCAGTTGCGGATGATCCCTGCGGCAGGGCTCCCCCGCCGGACGAGGGCGGCCTGTAGGCGTTTGCGGACCTAGGCGCAAGCCGCGCCCGGCACGATCACCAGCTTGCCGGGATTGAGGATGCCGAGCGGATCGAGCGCCTGCTTGACGCTGCGCATCAGCCCGAGCGCGACCGGATCGTGCAGCCGGGCGAGCTCGTCCACCTTCATCTGCCCGATCCCGTGTTCGGCGCTGATCGACCCGCCCCATTGGGTGACGAGATCGTGGACGCGCGCGCTCACCGCCTTGCCTTCGGCCTCCTCCCACACGCCGCGCATCGCGCCGAGGGGAGCAAGCACGTGGAAATGGACATTGCCGTCGCCCAGGTGGCCGAAAGCGACCGCGGTGGTGCCGGGGAAGGCGGCCTCGATTGCCGGGCCGGCGGCGAGGATGAATTCGGGCATCTTTTCGACCGGCACCGAGATGTCATGCTGCATCGCCGGGCCGCGCGCACGCTCGGCCGCCGAGATCGAATCCCGCAGCACCCAGAAATCCTCCGCCTGCCGCTCGTTGGCGGCGATCACCGCGTCCTCGACCAGCTCTTCCTCCAGACTTGCCGCGAGACTGGCCTCGAGCGCCTCGCGCAGGGCTGCACTGTCGGCGCTGGCCGACACGCATTCGACCAGCACGTTCCAGGCGTGGCGTCCGGCCAGCGGTGCGCGCGCGGCCGGCAGATGAGCGAGCACCGAGTCGAGACAATGCGCAGGGACCACCTCGAAGCCTTCGAGCGCATCGCCGAGATCGCGTTCCATCCGCCTGAGCAGGCTGCGCGCATCGGTGATCGCGGCCAGGCCGACCCAGGCCGTCACCCGCCCGGTGGGCGCGGGGAGCAGCCTGAGGGTGGCGGCGGTGACGATCCCCAGGGTCCCTTCCGATCCGATCAGCAGCTGCTTGAGATCGAAGCCGCGATTGTCCTTCTTGAGCGGGGTGAGGGCATCGAACACCTCGCCGTTCGCGAGCACCGCCTCCAGCCCCAGCACCTGTGCGCGCATGGTCCCGTGGCGGAGCACCTGGGTGCCCCCGGCGTTGGTGGAGACAAGGCCGCCGATGGTCGCCGAGCCCTTGCCGCCGAGCGTCAGCGGAAAACGCAGGCCCGCGCCGGCGGCGGCATCGTGAAGATGCTGGAGGATCACCCCCGCCTCGCACACCACCTGCCCGGCCTCGGCGTCGAGACTGCGGATCCGGTCCATCCGTCGCAGCGACAGCACCAGCGCGGTGCCGGTTTCATCCGGGGTAGCGCCGCCCGCCATGCCGCTGTTCCCGCCCTGCGGCACGATCGGCACCTGGTGGCGGGCGCACAGCCTCACCAGCGCGGCGACTTCCTCGGTCGAAGCGGGCGAGGCCAGCGCCAGCGCGCGCCCGGTGTAGCGCCCGCGCCAGTCGGTGAGCCAGGTCTCCATACGGTCCGGATCGGTGGTGAAGCCGCGCGGGCCGAGCAGGCGGGCGGCGTCCTCGACAAAGGCGGGGGCAGGGGCGGGCGCGATCATTGTTGCTGCCATGCCACAGTCAGCAGCAAATGTTCCAGCGGTTTTGCGTAAGGGAACGGGCCAGTTAAGCCACGGTTCAATTGCCCGCGCTAGGCGTAATGCTCGCCGTCCCTGCGCGCATTGCGCCACCGCGGCATCGCAAGGAGAGACCTTCAACCATCATGCCCAGCCTGCTTGCCCTGTCGGCGCCGCTCGCGCTGCTGCTGCCTTTCGCGGCAGGGGCGGGCGTGCCTGCGCAGGTCTCCCCGCCGGCCGTGCCCTTGCCGTCCTCGGCCCCGCAATGCGGTGCGACCTCGCTTGGCGATGCGCCGCGGGTCAATCCGCTCTCGGTCTTGCGCGCCCAGCAGAGCGCGCGGCAGGTGCGGATCGAGCAGCGCGTGGTGGTGCGGATCGCGCCCCAGCCCTCGGCGATGCGGCAGAACATGCTCGCAGAGCTGCCGCAGCGCGCCATCGCCCCGCGGTTCGAGGAGACGCGCAAGGAAAAGTGCGTGCCGCTTGAAGGCATCGCCGGGGTGCAGACCGGCAGTGGTAATCGGCTGGTGCTGTTCCTGCGCGATCGGCGGATGATCTCGGTCAACCTCGACAAGTCCTGCCGTGCCCGCGACTTCTATTCGGGCTTCTACGTCGAACGCCACAAGGACGGCCGCCTCTGTGTCGATCGCGACAAGCTGCAGTCGCGCACCGGCGTGCGCTGCGAGGTGGAATCGATGCGCCAGCTGGAGGCGGCGCGCGATTGACCGGCATGCGTACGATGCACGCGTTTCCTTGACTTTCGCGGCCGTTTGAGGGAAAGGCGCCCCAGCCGGTCGACGCACTGCGGATGGCCCAGCCTGCAATCCCGGCAGCAACCCTGCCCGCCTATCCGGACACACCGCCAAGCATGACCTTCGCCGATCTCGGCCTTTCGCCCGAATTGCTCAAAGCCGTCGAGGATGCGGGCTATACCACGCCGACTGCGATCCAGGCGCAGGCCATCCCCACCGTGCTGATGATGAAGGACCTCATCGGCATCGCACAGACCGGCACCGGCAAGACCGCGAGCTTCGTGCTGCCGATGATCGACGTCATGGCGTCCGGCCGTCGCCGCGCGCTGATGCCGCGCTCGCTGATCCTCGAACCCACGCGCGAACTGGCCGCCCAGGTCGCCGAGAATTTCGAGAAATACGGCAAGAACCACGATCTCAAGATGGCGCTGCTGATCGGCGGCGTGCAGATGGGCGATCAGCTCAAGGCCCTGTCCGACGGGGTCGACGTGCTGATCGCTACCCCGGGCCGCCTCATGGACCTGTTCGAGCGCGGCAAGATCCTGCTGAATGGCTGCGAGCTGCTGGTGATCGACGAGGCCGACCGGATGCTCGATATGGGGTTCATCCCCGATATCGAGTTCATCTGTTCCAAGCTGCCCGAAACCCGCCAGACCATGCTGTTCTCGGCCACCATGCCCCCGCCGATCGAGAAGCTGGCCAAGAAATTCCTCAACAATCCCAAGCGCATTGAAGTCAGCCGTGCGGCCTCGACCAATGCCGACATCACCGCCTTCAAGGTGCCGGTGAAGAGCCGCGCCAAGCGCGAGACGCTGCGCTGGTTCCTCGAGAACGACCTGGTCGAGACCGCGATCATCTTCGCCAACCGCAAGACCACGGTGCGCGAACTCAATCAAAGCCTCAAGCGTCACGGGTTCCGTTCGAGCGAGATTCACGGCGACATGGACCAGTCGAGCCGGATCAAGGAACTCGAACGCTTCAAGTCGGGCGAGGTCAACATCCTCGTCGCCTCCGATGTCGCCGCGCGCGGGCTCGACATCAAGGGGGTCAGCCACGTCTTCAACTTCGATACGCCCTGGCACCCTGACGATTACGTCCACCGCATCGGCCGAACGGGGCGCGCCGGGGCCAAGGGCCGGGCCTTCACCTTCGTTTCGGAAGAGGACGCCGAAGCCATCGCCAATGTCGAGAAGCTTACCGGTAGCGCGATCAAGGTGTTCGGCAAGGAGGACGTGCGGGTCGATCTGTCCGAAGTGATCGCCAAGGCCGAAGCCACCAAGGCCGAGGAACCGCGCGAGGAAAAGAGGCCGCGCCGCGCTCGCGAGGCACGCGAGGAGCCCCGCGAGGAACGCCCGAAGAAGCCGCCGCGCGAAAGGGAGCCCGCGCGCGACGAGCGCAAGCCGCGTGCCCGGCGCCATCACGAGGACGACGAGCCCGTGCCGCCGGGCGAGTGGAACGGCCCGCGCCCGGCCTTCCTCGACATCGGCTTCGGCTGACCGCTTAACCCTTTCTTGTCCATTCGCGCGCTAGCCTGCGCGCCACATGGACACCTTCCTCGAAGCCCTGCGCCACACGCTGGTCGATCCGCTTCCGGCGGCGCTGATCTTCATGGCGCTGGCGGCGGCGATCAAGCGCGAGAAGGTGCTGGCCGGCTTCAAGGCCGCGCGCCGCGAGATCGGCACCAATCTCGGCCTGCTGCTGTTCAACGGGGTGGTGCTGATGCCGCTGGTGGCGCTACCGCTGGCCACCTATCGCGGGCTGATCCCGCGGCCTGCGGCGCTGATCGAATTCTGGTCGGGACTTCCCGCTGTCGGGGTGGTGATCGTCGCGATCGTGCTGATCGATCTGGCCGCATACTGGCGTCACCGGCTCGAACACCGTCCGGCGTTCTGGCGCATTCATGCCACGCACCATGCCGACGAAGCGATGAACTGGCTGACGCTGCATCGCAAGCACCCCATCGGCGAATTGCTGAGCCTTCTTATCGATCTGGTTCCGGTGCTGCTGCTCGGCCTGCCGGCCTGGGCAATCATGGCCGCGGCGCTGCTGCGGGCGTGGTGGGGCTATTTCATCCATGCCGATGTGCCCTGGACTCTCGGGCCGATCGGCAAGGTGCTGATGTCGCCGGCCGCGCACCGGCTCCACCATATCCGCGACGAGGCGCTGATGGGGGCCAATTACGGCAACACCATCACCCTGTGGGACGGGCTGTTCGGCACCTATACCGACCCGGCACCTTACGTGAATTGCGAGACCGGCATTGCCGAGGGCACCCGCAACCTGACGGGCGAACTGCTGCGGCCCTTCGAAGCACGCTATTGGCGCGCCAGACCCGAGGCAGCCGCTGAACCGGCCGAATAGGCCTCAGCCCGTGATCATTCCGGCGACAACTGCACCGGCCAACACCAATATCCCCAGCCAGAACCCGGCCCACAGCGACCATAGCACCCACCAGCTCCAATGCCGACCGAAGGGCGGCTTGAGCCCGGGTATGCCAAACAAGCCGAGGAAATCGGGCAGGCCCATCGCCTAGCCCACCACCGTCACGAAACTGTCGAGCACGCGCTTCTCGCCCCCTTCCTCGAACAGGATGGTGAGCTTGTTGCCTTCCTGATCGATCACGCAGCCGGTACCGAACTTGGCGTGGGTGACCATCGCGCCGATGGCGATGTCGCTGCGTGCCGGGGCGGCAAAGCTGGCCGCGGAGCGGGTGTTCTCGCGCACGCGGGCGGGCTTCGTCTCATATCCCGATGCCAGCGCGCGCTGCCAGCCCGGGCCGCGGGTCTGCGCCTTGGACGGCGCTTCGCGCGCGACATGGGCGAAGGGATCGTCCTGCTCGCTCCAGTTGGCGCGCCACAGCGAGGCGCCGCCGGTGAGTGTGGTCTCGCTCTCGATGTGCTCGGGCGGCAATTCCTCGATGAAGCGCGAGGGGATCGAGCTGGTCCACTGGCCATAGATGCGACGGTTGGCGGCGTGGAGGATGGTGCAGTGCCGCCGCGCGCGGGTGATCGCCACGTAAGCAAGGCGGCGCTCCTCCTCCAGGCTGGCGAGCCCGCCTTCGTCGATGGCGCGCTGCGAAGGGAAGACGCCCTCCTCCCATCCGGGCAGGAACACATTGTCGAATTCGAGGCCCTTGGCAGCGTGGATCGTCATGATCGTCACCGTCTCGCCGGCATCGGCGCGGTCATTGTCCATGACGAGGCTGACATGTTCGAGGAAGTCGCCGAGCGTCTCGTATTCCTCCATCGCCCGCGCCAGTTCGGAGAGGTTCTCGGCGCGCCCGGCGCTTTCGGCCGAACGGTCGGCGGCGAGCATGGCATTGTAGCCCGATTCCTCCATCACCAGCCGCAAGAGATCGGCCGGGGTCAGCATCTCGGCCTGTTCGCGCCAGTGGAGGAACTGGCGCATCAATCCGCCGATGGTGATGGCGGCGCGCTTGGGCAGCTCGTCGCTGTCCGCCAGCTGCAGCGCGGCGGCCGCCAGCGGCAGGCCGGTGCGTCGCGCGTGAGCGTGCATCTGCTCCAATGCCTTTGCCCCGAGCCCGCGTTTGGGCTGGTTATGGATCCGCTCGAAGGCGAGGTCATCCTGCGGCTGCGCGATCAGGCGCAGATAGGCCAGCGCATCGCGGATTTCGGCGCGCTCGTAGAAGCGGAAACCGCCGATGATGCGGTAGGCGATGCCGATCTGGATGAAGCGGTCCTCGAACTCGCGGGTCTGGTATTGCGCGCGCACCAGGATCGCCACCTGATCGAGGCCGGCGCCCTCGCGCTCGAGCCGCTCGATCGCCTCGCCCACCCGGCGCGCTTCCTCGGGCGCGTCCCACACCCCGATCACCTTGACCTTCTCGCCGCCGTTGACCTCGGTCCACAAGGTCTTGTCGTGGCGCTGCGAATTGGCGCGGATCAGCCCGGCGGCCGCGCCGAGAATGTGCGGGGTGGAGCGGTAGTTCTGTTCCAGCCGGATCACTTGCGAGCCCGGGAAGTCCTTCTCGAACCGCAGGATATTGGCGACCTCCGCGCCGCGCCAGGAATAGATCGACTGGTCATCGTCGCCCACCACGCAGATGTTCTTGTGCCCCTGCGCCAGCAGCCGCAGCCACAGATACTGGACCGCGTTGGTGTCCTGGTACTCGTCGACCATGATGTAGCGGAAGCGGCGCTGGTAATCGGCGAGGATATCCGTGTGGCCGCGCAGGATGTTGAGCATGTGCAGCATCAGGTCGCCGAAATCGCAGGCGTTGAGCTGCTTCAGCCGTTCCTGATAGCGGGCATAGAGCGCCGCGCCGCGGCCATTGGCATAGGCCTCGTTCTCGGCGGCATCGAGATCGGCAGGGTTCAGCCCACGGTTCTTCCAGCGGTCGATCAAGCCCGCGAGCTGGCGCGCCGGCCAGCGCTTTTCGTCGAGATCGGCCTCGGTGATCAGCGCCTTCAAGAGCCGTAGCTGGTCGTCGGTGTCGATGATGGTGTAATTGTGCTGGAGCCCGACCAGTTCGGCATGGCGGCGCAGCATCTTGGCGCAGATCGAATGGAAGGTGCCGAGCCACGGCAGCCCTTCCGCCGCCGGGCCGAGGTGATGCGCCACGCGCTCGCGCATCTCGCGTGCGGCCTTGTTGGTGAAGGTCACGCAGAGAATCTGCGAAGGATAGGCGCGGCCCGTCGCCACCAGATGCGCAAGCCGCGCGGTGAGCGCCGCGGTCTTGCCCGTTCCCGCGCCCGCCAGCATCAGCACCGGGCCTTCGGTGGCCAGCACCGCCGCGCGCTGCGGCGCGTTCAATCGCGCGGCATAGGCGGGAACGGCGTCGCTCGCCGGCGCAGAGGAGGGCAGGTCGGTGCTCATCGGAGATTGAACAGGTAGGGAACATTCCCCCTGCGAGCAAGCGCCTTGCGACTGCTTATCGATCGGGCGGCTCAGGCACCCTCTGCGGCGAGGCGCAGAAGGTGCAGCTTGCCCTTGCCGACCTTGCGGGTCGTCTCGACCGCGAGCCCCTTGATCGCGACATCCTCGTTGAACGCGGTTTCGAGCGCGATCCAGGTTTCCGGCCCGATCCAGCCGAGGCGCAGCAGCCGGTCGAGCGCGACTTCGCCTGCGCCCGAGTGATAGGGCGGATCGGCGAGGATCAGATCGAGCGGGGCGGTGGCGGCGCGCAGGGCCATTACCGAACCGGCCTCGATCCGCGTGCTCTCGCGTGCGCCCAGCGCGGCGATATTGGCCTTGATCGCATCGAGCGCCGCACGGTCCTGCTCGACGAACAGGCAGGTGGCCGCGCCGCGCGAGAGCGCCTCGAGACCGAGCGCACCCGAGCCCGCGAACAGATCGGCCACCTGAAGCCCCTCGAAGCTGCCGAGCCGGCTGGTGAGCATCGCGAACAGGGTCTCGCGCGCACGGTCGGCAGTCGGACGGGTGGCATCGCCCTTGGGCGCGATCAGCTTGCGCCCGCGCCACTGCCCGGCGATGATCCTCACCTGCGTGAAGCTTTCGCAAGATCGGCGAGGAAGCGTTCGACCGGCTTGCCCTTGAGCTCCACCGCCTGCCCGCGCGGCAGGTCACCGAGCGCGAAGGGGCCGTAGCCCACCCGGATCAGGCGGTTGACCTTGAGGCCGAGATATTCGAGCACGCGCCGCACCTCGCGGTTCTTGCCCTCGGTGATGGTCATCTCGATCCACAGGTTGCGCCCGGAGGAACGTTCGAGATTGGCATCGATCGAACCATAGCGCACGCCGTCGATCTCGACCCCGTCCATCAGGTCCTCGAGCTGGCGCTGGGTCACCGTGCCGAAGGCGCGCGCGCGATAGGTGCGGGGGATCCCCGATGCAGGCAGTTCGAGCCTGCGTTTGATCTCGCCGTCATTGGTGAGCAGCAGCAGCCCCTCGGTGTTCAAGTCGAGCCGCCCGACCGGCATCACCCGGCCCGCGCCCTTGGGCAGGGCATTGCGCAGCGCGGTGTAGATCGTCGGACGGCCGGCCGGATCGCGCTCGGCGGTGATAAGGCCGGTGGGCTTGTGGAAGGCGAAGAGGCGCGTCGGCTCGGCGGCGGTCACGGGCTTGCCGTCGACGGTGATGCCCTTGAGGTTGACGAGGATCGTCGCGGGGGTTTCCAGCACCTTGCCGTCGAGCGCCACGCGTCCGTCGGCGATCATGCGCTCGATCTCGCGGCGGCTGGCGATCCCGGCGCGGGCGAGCAGCTTGGCGATGCGTTCCCCTTCGGGGCGGGTCTCGGAACGGGGAGGCGGGGCGGGCATATTAGCGCCCTTAGGTTCCCGCCGGCCCCTTAGCAATGGGGCGGGCTAGTTTGCAGCCCGCAAGGCTTCGCTCACGATCTGGTCGAAGCGCGCGATTCCGCCCTCGAGCGTGCCGAGGGTGATGTGCTCGACCGCACCCGATGCGAGCCCCTGCTGGCCGAGTTCGGCGGCGCGGAAATCTTCGCTCGCGAAGACCCCGCCGTCGAGAAGGTTCCAGCTCTTTTCCCAATGCTTGAGCGCCTTCTCGGTCGCGGGCGCTTCGGGGATCAGCATGAAATCCTCGACCAGTGTCAGATCGTGGGCCTGCGGCATCAGCACCATCACGTTGACGTAATCGGGGCTGGGGACGATGATCGTCGCCGGAAGCAGCTGGTAGGCGAAGGTCACCACCCGGCGCAGCGCCGCCATATCGGTGAGATCGACGCCCTCCATCTCCTCGAGCCGGCCCACCGCCGAACGCTGGTGCGGGCCGATCGTATCGCCCGCGGTGATCCCGTCCTTGAAGAAGGGGCCGATGGTCGCGGCATGGAGCCGGGTGACATGGTAGCTTTCGAGGAACGCGTCCATGATCAGTTTCCAGTTGCCGCGCACCGTGTGCAGCTTGCGCCGGAACAGGTGCGACTGCCGGATCCCGAAGGCATCGAGATCGTGGCCGAGCGCTTCGGCGTGGGAGAAGTCCGCCCCGTCCTGCGGCGCGAACCAGATCAGCCCGCCTGCCTCGATGCTCGGCAGTTCGACGAGGCCGTAGTCTGCCTTGTCGAGCCCCGGGAAGGTCTCGGGCCGGGGCAGGGCGAGCAATCCGCCGTCGAGCCGGTAGGTCCAGGCGTGATAGGGGCACACCAGGCGCTTGGTGCACTGAACCTCGCTGCCCTCGACCAGCCGCGTCCCGCGGTGCCGGCAGACATTGAGAAAGACGTGGGCGCGGCCTTCCGCGTCGCGCGTGATCAGCAGCGGGCGGCCGGTGGCGTCATGCGGCACCGCCATGCCCGGATCGGGCAGCAGCGCGGAAGGGGCGATGACCTGCGGCAGGCGATCGAACAGCGCGGCCTTCTCGCGCGCGAAGTGATCGGGGCAGGTGTAATGGCTCGCGGGCACCGTCTGGATGCCGCCTGCCACCTTGGCGCGGCCGTCCCGGATCGCTTCGGCCAGCGCCAATTGGCCCGGGGTGGGGCGCAAAGTGGGCATATCTGTTGTTGCGGCGTTCATCGCTCTTTTCTCATCCTCTCTTCCGTGCTGAGTGTGCCAGACATCGGGATCAAGCAAAAGGACAAGCGTGCATGAACGAGATCGGGGCCGCGCCAGGGCGTGATTGGATCGG
>Ga0073934_10006484_pt1 | contig 17024 bp, 13 predicted proteins | sample LarsenN4metaG_FD_76834 | JGI IMG/M metagenome (GOLD analysis project Ga0073934, IMG submission 76834) | Hot spring sediment bacterial and archeal communities from British Columbia, Canada, to study Microbial Dark Matter (Phase II) - Larsen... ... | reverse complement strand
CTGCCCGCCGGGGTGACCTTCGTTTCGGTGACACCCACGCCCGCCTGCGCGCATTCAGCGGGCGTGGTCACTTGCAACGTGGGCACGCTGGCCAGCAGCGCGACCTTCACCGCCACCATCACCGTGCGTGCGCCAGGCGCGCCGGGCACCGTCAGCAACCGGGCCACCGTCGCCGGCGGCCAGGCGGACCCCAACGCGGCCAACAACTCTGTCACGGAAAACACCACGGTTGCGCAGCCCTCCACCAGCTTCAACCCGACGAGTGTGGACTTCGGCAATCAGGCGCTGAACTCCACTAGCGCCGGACGAGGCATTGTGTTTACCAACACTGGCTCGACGACGCTGTTCATCTCCGGGATCTCCATCACCGGCGCCAACGCCGGTGACTTCAACCAGACCAACAACTGCGGCGTGAGCCTCGGTCCCGGCGCGAACTGCACGATTACCGGCACCTTCACGCCGACCGGCACGGGGCGGCGCGACGCCAACGTCTCTGTGGCCAGCAACGCCGCGGGCAGCCCGAATACCGTCCCGCTGACCGGTACCGGCGTGGACTTCAACGTGGCCAGCCCGACCGCGCCGCAGACGGTCTCCGCGGGCCAATCCGCTCAGTACACCATCAACGTGCCGGCCCTGGGCGGGGCGTTCGGCAACCCTGTAACGCTGGGGTGCGAAGGCCTGCCTGTCGGGGCAGCCTGCCAGTTCGCTCAGAACCCGGTCACGCCGGGCTCGGGTGGGACCAGCACTTCGCTGACGATCTCGACCACGGGCACCGCCAGCGCGTTTGCTCCGCCGGTTAGCGGCTTCCCCGGGTGGCGCTGGCCCCTGGCGTGGATGGCGTTGCTAGCCGCGCTGCTGACGACCTTGCTCGGCCTTAAGCTGGGAGGCCACAACCTGCGGGCCTGGCGGCCGCGCGTCGCGCTGGTCCTGCTGGTGCTGGCTGCGGCTGGCGGCACCGTCGGCTGTCTCGGCGGGTTCCCCGCCGAGGGCCGCGACTTCACCCCGCCCGGCAGCTACTCGATTCGCGTCACGGGCACCTCGGGCAATCTAGTGCGCTCGACCAACGTCACGCTGAATGTACGCTAGCCGAAAAAAGTGGGAACGGCACTCGTCCGGCGAAGGAGGAACAGCATGCGGAAGGCTCAATTCTGGCTGGTGACGCTCCTAGCCCCGCTGTGCGGGGCGCCGGCCTGGGCCCAGGACACGGCCGGGGCGGGTACGCCCAGATGGGAAGTGGCCATCGGCTACTCCTACATCCGCGCCAACCTGCTGCGTGCCGACGGCTGCTGCTTCCCCATGAACGGGGCCAGCGGCTCGCTGGCCTACAACTTCAACGACTGGTTCGGCCTGGCCGCGGACTTCGGCATCTACTTGCGCGACAACGTCCGCGGCACCACCTTCGACCTGACCATCTTCAGCTATATGGCTGGCCCGCGCTTCTCCTATCGCAAAGACGACCGCTACACCCCATTTGCCCAGTTGCTGGTGGGCGGCGGGCACGCCGGCGGCTCGCTTTACACGCAACCGGTCGTCTCCAGCCAGCCCCTCGGGGCGCATCATGCCTTCGCCCTGGCCCTGGGCGGCGGCGTGGACATCCGCGTCACGGACCGCTTCGCCCTGCGCGTCGTTCAGACCGAGTACTTCTTCACACGCTTCCGCAACGGGCGCAATGATCGGCAGAACAATCTGCGTGTGACCGCGGGCTTCGTCTTCCGCTTCGGCCAGCGCGACTGACCCCCTCACCCTGCCCGTGGCGAAGCGCGTGCGCACCCTGCGCGACCCTTCCTCAGCCTTCCTGGTTGCTCCGTAAAGTTGAACTCGCTGCTGGAACTTGCTGCGGGGCGGGGCCGTCGAGGAAGCATTGCAGTGCCGCGCAAGGATAGAGAACGGCCTTCAGGCTTCTCCGGCCATGCTGCTCCGCGCTAACGGCTTTCACGACGTCCGCCCAGGACGGCGTCACGCGGACACCCTCCACGCTCGCAAGCGCCGCAGCGTGCGGGGTGGAGCGGTAGAGCCAGATTGGATGGCGCGACGCGGGCGAGTCAGGCCGTGGCCCAGCCAAACGGCTCGCCGCGGCCGGCCTGCCCCGACGGCGGAACGCCGCGCGGGCGCGCCGTGCGACCGCTGTGGCTGTCTGCCTGAACCCCATCGCCGCCATGCGTCGCAGCAGGATGCGCTGGGCGTGGAAGTGCGGAATTACCAGAGGAAACAACCTGTGGCATCCGAGCCCTTCCGGGCACGCAGCGATGGCAATCTTCGACGCGTCGGGCTTGGCCAGGGCGAAAGCCGCCATGCCCTTGTACCGCGCGAAGGTCAGCGACAGGTCGTTCGGGTAGGCGTTGGAGATCACCACGTCCGCATCGCCCGGACGCGGCGCCGCAAAGACCTCCCGGGCGAATGCGACCTCCTCGGCCCAATACTGGAAGTGGTCGCCGCACCGCACGCGGATGACTCCCCGGTGCTCATTCACGTGCAGGGTGATCACCGTGCGCAGGCCCAAGAGCCGGCAGGCGGCGTCGAGGTCTTCCCGGAAAGAATTTGTGCCTCCCGCCACGCCCCAGCCGACGTCGGCGTGGCGGTTGTGCAGGCAGGCAATCGCACCGAAGGTGAAGACGCCGAGGGCCAGCTTCGAGCTCCCGCCGAAGCCGGTGTTCCCGCTGGGATACACTCCGCCGATACCTAGCAGGAAATCGCTGCTGGCCGCTGCGGGGTGCACGACCACGGGCGTGCCGAAGGGCGTCGTGCCGAGCTTCACGCCGCGCCGCCAGGCGTCATGGACGATGCACCGGCAACGCGCCGCAGCTTCGCGGCCAGCTTTTTTTCGAGCCAACCGGGCGAAGTCGCGCCGTGCGTCCCGGTAGCCAGCAGAATCGTGACTTGCTCGGGGCGTATCCCTCCTTGGTGAAGTTGTTCGAGCACAAACGGCATCACGCGCCCGGCCGGCGTCGGTCGGCACAGGTCGTCCACGATGATTACGGGGTGCGATTTGCTGCGGCAAAGCTCGCGAATGGGGGCTTGGCCCACAGGCTGTTCCAGCGCGGCGCGGATGGCGTCGTCGCTCAGCGGAGGGGGCGTGCGCGGCCAGTGCTCGACCACTTCCCATTCGGCCGGGAAGGTGAGCTCCACGAGCTCGTCGCCGTGCCAGGCCGCTGTGCGCAGCCGAATCATCGCTTGCGTCGGTCGCAGGGCTGGTCCGCTTTGAGCTCGCCCCGGGTTGCCTAGCTGGCGGGGCTGGGCGGACTCGAACCGCCGACACGCAGTTTAGGAAACTGCTGCTCTATCCATCTGAGCTACAGCCCCGCCGGACACGGCTAGATTAGCACAAGGCCGGGCGGGCCGAACGCGCCCGGCCAGGTTACAATACGCGGCTTCCGACGCGGGCGCGGTGAGCTACAAACAGCTCATGGCCCCGCTGAAAAGGCTCGGCACGGAGCAGAACCGCATCGGCAAGGTCGCAGTGCATCACGGCGAGACTTCTGCGAAACGCCGGATGCCGTGGCCTACCTGCAGAAAGCAGCCGGACGTGTGCGTCGCGCCGGCGCCGACGGAGAACGACCCAGTCCAGCTACCCTCTCGATGGCGCTCGAACTCGCAAAATTCAAAGCGCTGACGTTGGATTGCTACGGCACGCTGGTGGACTGGGAACGCGGCCTGCTCGCTGTGCTTCGCGGCTGGGCGGAGCGGAACCAGCTTGCCGCAGGCGACGAAGAGTTGTTGGGAGCCTTCGCCGCAAGCGAAACCCGGCAGCAGCAGGCGCAGCCGTTTCGCACCTACCGCCAAGTGCTCCGCGCCGTGCAGACCGACATTGCCGCGCGGTTCGGCCGGCCCGCACGCTTGGAAGATGCCGAGGCGCTGGCGCACTCGGTGGGCGACTGGCCTCCGTTTCTCGACACGACGGCGGCGCTTCGGCAGCTCCAGGGGCACTACAAGCTGGTGGTCATTTCCAACGTGGATCACGCCTCGTTCGTGCGGACGCAGACGCGACTCGGCGTCGCCTTCGACGCCGTCGTGACGGCAGAAGACGTGGGCGCCTACAAGCCCGACCCGCGCATGTTCCTGCGTGCCCTCGAGGTGATGGCGCTGTGGGGCATTGCGCGGAGCGAAGTCCTGCACGTGGCCCAGAGCCTTTTCCACGACCACGCGCCCGCCAAGCGGCTGGGTCTGGCGACGGTGTGGGTGGACCGCCGCCATGGCCGCGTCGGCTGGGGCGCGACTCCTCCGCCCACCCAACAGGTTACCCCTGACCTGGTCGTGCCTGACCTGGCCTCGCTGGCTGCGCTGGTTGCTCAAGCGGCGCGCGGGTAGAATCGTTCTGTGAGGACCTTCGCTCCAGACACGACGCTCGTCGACCTCGAATATCTGGGCTACCGCGAGGCGATTGCCACCTGCCTGCTCGAAAGCGATGGCAACCTGGCGCTCGTGGACCCCGGCCCGGCTTCCGCGCTAGCCATGCTCAAAGCGAAGCTGGCGCAACGCGGCCTCAGTGTCGGCGACCTGGCGGCGCTGCTGCTGACCCACATCCACCTCGATCACGCCGGGGCGAGCGGCGTGCTCGTTCGCGAGAATCCCCGGCTGCGCGTCTACGTGCACGAGCGTGGCGCGCCGCACCTGATTGACCCGGCGAAGCTGCTGGCCAGCGCTGCACGCCTCTACGGCGACCAGATGGAACGGTTGTGGGGCGAGGTGGCGCCGGTGCCAGCGGTGAACATAACCACGCTTGTCGGAGGAGAGTCCATCCGTATCGGCGCCCGCACGATCGAAGTCCTCTATACCCCCGGCCACGCCTGGCATCACGCCACCTACTTCGATACGGCTACCGGAACGGCCTTCGTGGGTGACACCGGCGGGCTGCGCCGGAGCGGCCGGGCGTGCGTGCTGCCACTCACTCCGCCGCCCGACATTGATCTGCAAGCCTGGGCCGGGAGCCTGGCGGCCATCCGCGCTCGACAGCCACGGCAGCTTTTCCTGACCCACTTCGGCCCGGGCGAAGACCCCGAGGCCCATCTAGCCCAGCTCGAGCAACGGCTGACGCAATGGTCTGACCGGGTGCGACGGTCAATGGCCGACGGCGGACCGCACGAGGTGCTAGCCGCGCAGTTCGCCCAAGAGGTTTCCTCCGAATTGGCCAGCGAGCTCCCGGAGGCTGACCTCCGCTGGTACGCTAAGGGCGCCGCGCTCGAGCAGTGCTGGCAGGGCCTGGCCCGCTACTGGCGCAAACGGCTTAGCGGCTAGCCGGGCCGGGTGTTGGTGCCACCGAACAGCCGCCGGCACCATCGTGACGTGCTCCCTCCGGCGAAGCCCGCCCGTTCGGGGCTGCCACGCCCCCGTTCAGATAGCTGGAAATACCGTGCAATGATTGGACTTGCCTGATGAACATTCGTCTGGTATAGGATAGCGACCAACACTGGGGTTTTCCGGGCTGCTTTCTAGGCTGGATTGGCGGAGCGGCCCAAGTTCAGGCTCTCAAACCGGGGGGTTCTGGGCGGGTTCGAACCGGCCCTGGAGCGGGGTTACAGGCAGCAACTCGCACTGATGCTATCCGCCGCCAAGCTCAGGAAGAAGGTTCGCCGCAAGCTGCGGGCCGCCCGCCGCCACCTGCGTGAGTTCCGTTTCGTCGTACGTGGGCTGTTTTCGACCGACCAAGTCCTTCTGGCGCACATCATTCCCACCCGCCGCTGCAACCTGTCTTGTGCCTACTGCAATGAATACGACGACTACTCCGCCCCCGTCCCCACCGGGGAGATGTTGCGGCGGATTGACTGGCTAGCCGAGCAGGGTACGGGGATTATCACCATTTCCGGCGGCGAGCCGCTGCTGCACCCCGAGTTGGACGAGATCATCCGCTACATCCGCGGCCGGGGCATCATCGCCGGGATGATCACTAACGGCTACCTGCTGACCGCGCAGCGCATCGAGCGGCTGAACCAGGCGGGCCTCGAGTTCCTGCAAATCAGCCTGGACAACGTGATGCCCGACGAGGCCTCGAAAAAGAGCCTGAAGGTGCTCGACGCCAAGCTGCGGCTGCTGGCCGAACACGCCGAGTTTCACGTGAACATCAACTCCGTGCTGGGCAGCGGCGTCCGCAACCCCGAAGACGCGCTGGTGGTGGCCTATCGCGCCATTCAGTTGGGGTTTACTTCGACGGTGGGCATCATCCACGACGGCGCCGGCCAGCTGCGGCCCCTCAGCGAGCGCGAACGGCAGATCTTCCAGGAGATCATGGCGCTCGGCAAACGCTCCTTCGCCCGGTTGAACCAGTTCCAGCACAACATCGCGCGCGGCCTGCCCAACAACTGGCGTTGCCGCTCTGGGGCGCGCTACCTCTACATCTGCGAAGACGGTTTGGTGCACTACTGCTCGCAGCAACGCGGCTTCCCGGGCATTCCCTACTGGCAGTACACCCGCGAGCATCGCCGTCGCGAGTTCCATACCATCAAGCATTGCGCCCCACGCTGCACCATCTCCTGTGTTCAGCAGGTAGCCATGATAGATAACTGGCGCGCCCCGCAGACGCTGCGCCCGAAGCCTTACGCCGTGCCGTCGCCCGCCCCGCAACCCGCCCAGCCCCTCGTCCAGCTCACCGCGTCCCGCACCGAAAGCTGACGGCAGTTCCCTTCGGGCACTTGTTCGGGCAACGGCTTTTGGCCAGTCTTATTTTTCCTTCCTGTTCGTCCGGACAGGTGGCCAACCTGTAACAAAGGTCTGGTGGCGCGTTGACCCCGCAGGGGCAGGGCGCTAAGGTCAAACCCAGGACAAGCGTTGGGTTTTCTGCAAGTTTCGTTAAGCGGGGCCGCAGTGTGCCTCGCAAGAACAGGTGTCGGGGCGGGGCAATGTGCGAATCGCCATGCAAACGCTGAGGGCAGGCCGCTACGAACTCCTCGAGGAGCTGGGCCGCGGAGCCATGGGTGTGGTTCACAAGGCCCATGACCCGGTCATCGGCCGGACAGTTGCCGTCAAGACCATGCGTCTGAGCGAGGCAGGCACGGGGCTCAGCCGCGAAGAGCTGATCCGCCGCTTTCACACCGAAGCGCGGGCCGCCGGCCTACTAGCGCATCCGAACATCGTCGTGGTGTACGACGCCGGGGAAGAGGACGAGCTGTTCTACCTGACGATGGAATACGTCCCCGGGCGCAGCCTGCAATCGCTGATGGATGAGGGGCAGGCCTTCCTGATGCCGCGGGCGCTGCGCATCATGGAGCAGGCCTGCGCGGCGCTGGAACACGCTCACCGGCGCAACGTGGTGCACCGCGACGTCAAACCCGCCAACCTGCTGCTCCTGCCCGACGATACGCTGAAAGTCACCGACTTCGGCACCGCCAAGATCCTGCAGCACGCCGTGGGTACGCCGAGCTACATGTCACCCGAGCAGATCCGCGGGCGCGCCCTGGACCGCCGGTCGGACATTTTCTCCCTGGGCGTGATTCTGTACGAGTTAGTCACCGGGCAGAAGCCGTTCCCCGGAAAAGACATCACCACGGTGATCTACAGGATTGTCAACGAAGAGCCGGTGCCACCGCGCGCGCTCGGCCGGACGATTCATCCGGGGCTGAGCCACGCCATCACCACGGCGCTGGCCAAAGACCCGGCGGCGCGCTACCAGTCCTGTGGTGAGTTCTTCGAGGCGCTGCAACACTACCGCGAGATTCGCGTCAGCCAACCGGTGCAATCGCCCACTACCCGGACCAAGCCATCCGCCGGGGTTAAGACCGAGCGGCGGGCGCACCCGCTCGTTCCCCCTGCGGCGCGACCGACCGCAAGTCGGCAAGCCGCCGCGCTGCTCGCCTTTCTGCTGGCTGTGCTCGCAGCGACGGCCTACCTTGCCTGGCCGAGCGTCCGTGACATGCTTGCCGCCACCCAGAGCCGGCTCCGCAGCGGCGGCACAGCATCGCCGACGGCGGCTGCCGCGCAAGGGTCGCAAGGGGCTCCTCGGGCGGAGGCCTCCGCTGCACCGGTTGCAAGACCGCACAACCCGGGGTCGCAGGAGCAGCCAGAGCCCCCCACTGCCACGCCCCTCGCGCCGGCTGAGAGCCGGGGGCTGCCCGGGCCTTCCCTGGAGCGGTTGCGTGTGCTGCGCGAGAGAATCGAATGGCACCTGGAACAGGCAGGCTTGGCCGATCGCGTTCGCGTGTTTGTCGGACAGGGTGGAGTTTGGCTGAGCGGTCAACTGACGCTGCGCGAGCGGCGTGCGCTGGCCCTGCGCCTGCGCGACCTGCCCGACGCGCACCTGATTCGCCTGGGTCGCCCCCGGACTATGCCGTAGCGCAGGGCCCGCCTGCGGCGGGAGGGAGCCAGGAGTGAGCTACAATCCTACGGTCAGCAGCGGCGTGCGCTCGCGAGTTTCGGACAGCGGCTGCGGACTACGCTCACCGGGTTCCGACCTGCGCGTGGCGCAGGCTCTGCGCTCGTTCTACCTGCTGCTGCAGTGCGTCCGCTTCTATCAGAAGCGCCATCCTCGCGTTGAGGCGCAAATGGAAGCGGCCGAGGTCCACCTGCGGTTTGCCCTCGAAGCCACCTCGCCGCTGGTCGTTCATGCCGAAGGGCACAGGATCCTTTTCCAGGGACGCCCCCTAGCCGATCCGCGCGGCGAGCTGAAACAGCTTGCCGCCTACCTGGCCGGCCGCGCCATCACCGGCGTGACGTTCCTGCCGTCCACGAATCTGGGCGAGCTGATGACCGTGGCGGAGTTGCTCAGTTCCATCTTGGTGGTCCGTGAGAACGGTCAGGTTGCGGGCGAGCCGCTGGCCCACAAAGACTGGGCCGCGTTGTTAGCAGAAAGCCACGTCCAGGGCATACGGTTCCACGAAACCGGCCGGGAAGAATCACCGGAGACGCCGGTGATGTTGCTGGTTACGGCGCTGCTGGCCCGGCAGAGCGGCCCGGGCGGTGAACGCCCAACCGGCCGGGTGGTCCCCCTAAGCGGGACTACGCCGAGCCTAAAAGACCTGCTGGCAGCCTTCCGCCTGCTTGCAGGACTGACCAAAGCTCTCCAGCGGGAGCCAGCCGAGCCACTGCGCCTGGCGCTGGCCGACGCGGATCCTTCTGCGACGGCCCTGCTGGCCGCGGCCATCACCAGCCATCCGCCCCAGCCCCGCGAAACGTTGGCTGCCTATGCCGGACGTCTGGCGGAAGCTACGGCTCTGGATGCAGCCACAGTGCAGTTTCAGGCTGACCTGCTCCCTGCGGCCGGCGTGCGTGAGTTCTTCCTTGGGCTGGTGGCGAACCAAGGTGTAGCGTCTTCCGGAGCGGACGGATTCCAGGGGCTGGTGGATGCGCGCTGGGGCCCGGAAGCGTACGCCGAGTATCTGCACGACTGCTTCTGGGAGATGCTTCCCGCTGAGGCGGTGGAAAGCGTCCTGCGCAGTCGCCAGGCCTGGTGCACGGCTCCTGCTGCAATCCTCAAGCTACTGGAGAAGCGCCTGCGCGCTGGTGCGGAGCGCGAGGCGCGGCTTCTTCTCCTGAGCTATGCCCGTTGTGCGGAGTCCGCGGATGCCTCGGCGCGCCGGGCCGTGGCCGCTGGGCTGATGGATCTTCTGCCGGCGGTCGCGCGGCTGTGGCCGCCAGAGCTTCAGCGCAGGCGGCCGGACTCCGAATCGTCGTGGCTTGCCCAGATCTGCCGGCCTTTGGTGCGTGCGTTGGTGCGGGAGACCGTTCCGGAAACTGCTGGGATGCTGGCCGCTGCGCTGGACCACTTGGTGCAATCAGCCATCCAACAGGGTGACTGCGCCGTGCTGGGATTCGTCCTCGACGTGCTCGAACACGCGCCACGCCGGGCTGACGGTGAATCTCCGGGCCTGCTGGCCCGTGAACTGCTCCGAAAGGAAGACCGCTGGCAGGCGCTGGTAGCCGCCGGGCTGAGCGCGGATCAGTCGGAAGGCGCTTTGCCGCGCATCCTGGGCCGGCAGCCGGAACGCTTGCTGGACAGCTTTGTCTCCATCCTGGCTGCGCCGGAAGGGGCGGAGCGCATGCCGGGGATGACCCGCCTCGTGCAGGCCATCGGCGAGCCGATGCTGGGCGCGCTGGCCGCGCGGCTGTTTGATCCGCGGACGCTGGCCGCGACCGCGGCGGTGAAACTTCTCGCTGCGGCGGCCCCGGAACGGCTCCTCGCTGACCTCCCGCGCGCGCTGCCCAACTGGGACTGGAGCCTCCAGGACATGGCCGTCTCTGACTTGGCCCGCAACCGGTTGCCGAATCATGCGGCCGCGCTGCTCGAAGCGTTGCCCCATGCGCACCGCTTGGTGGTGCCGCTGATCCTCGACGAGGTGGGGCTGGCGCGCCTGGGGAAGGCTGTGCCTACGCTCGTCCAGATCGCCTCTGGCCGGCATGAGCACGGCCGCGACCTCTTCGTCCGTATCAAGGCCGTGGAAGCTCTCGGGCGCGTTCTGGCACCGGACAAGTTCACGGGCGAGGAAGCCAGGGAGTGTCCCGCAGCGGCAGTGGCTGAGGCCATGGCCGTGCTCCGGGGCATCCTGCGTCGGCGCAACGGACTGGCACACGTCGAGCCTGCCCCGCTGCGCGCCGCCGCGGAAGAGTCCCTGGCGTTGGTCGAGCACCGGCCGTCGTCGGCCCGCGTCCGCGCCGCGCAGAAGAGGCTGGCCAGGGCCGGCTCCGCATACCTGCACCCACGGCGCTATCTTCGCGTGCCGCTTTCTTCGCCCCTGGCCGCGCGCGTGGAATCTTCGCGGCCTGCGGCGGCGCGCGTCCGCACCATCAGCCTCGGCGGAGCCTTCCTGGAATCCGCGCGCCGGCTGGCGGTGGGTGAAACGCTGCGCGTGGAAATCCGCGCCGGTCTGCGGAGGATCCACGGCACGGCCGTGGTGCGCAACGTGGCCCCCACCGGCCGGGGCGGCGGCATCGAGTTCGTCCACATGCGCGGCGGCGACCGGGAAAGGCTCCGCCGTCTGGTCTCCCGCCTGCTCCGCGAATAGCGTGCCGCGGCACCGTGCGGCCGCGTGGTTCAGAAACGCCAGGCTAGACCTGCTGAAGGAAGGGAGCTGAACGCGACGACGCCGCTCGCCCCGCCAATGCCGCTCGGAGCCCCAGGAACAAAGAAGCGTCGCGGCACGCGTAAGAAAAGGCGCTGGTAGAGGTACACGCCGAACCGGAGCCAAAATTAGCAGCCAGCTTGTACTCGGCGAAATGCCATCGCCGCGGTGACGAAGGGCCGCCAGCGGTCTTTTTCTGGCTGCGCGAGCACATAGTTGAACGACGCAAGATGACTGCGGAAGGGCTCCGAGCTCACCCGCCGCTGGCCGCCGGTCTCCCTTTCCAGCGGTACTGCGCGGGCTGCGGCAGACCCATTTGCGCCAGCACGCGGTAAACGTACTGCGTCACGAGGTCGTCAATCGTCTTGGGGGCGAAGTAGAACGAGGGCACCGCGGGCATGACGATCCCGCCGGCAGCCTGGACGCGCAGCATATTCTCGACGTGAATGCGATTGAGCGGAGTTTCCCGGACGCACAGCACCAGCCGGCGACCTTCCTTCAGGCAGACGTCCGCGGCGCGCGCGATCAAATCGTCAGCCAGCCCGCAGGCAATCGAGCCGAGCGTCCCTGCCGAGCAGGGGATGACCACCATGGCGTCCACAAAATAGCTTCCCGACGCAATGGACGCACCGATGTCTTTGTTCGGCAGGTAATCGAACTTCTCGGCCGCGGTGCCGGTGAGCAACCGCGGCAGGCGTTTCGGCTCCTGCGCGACGATGCCGAGCTCCGCGGCCATCAGCCGCAGTCCCGGATCGCTGGCCACCAGGTGTACACGGGCCACACGCGCGTCAGCGTCCAGCAGGCGCGCGAGTTTCTCTGCGTACACGGCTCCCGATGCGCCCGTGATGCCCAGGACGACGACTTTGCCTTCCGCCTCCGCCATGCGAAGAATCCCGAATATCCCGGCTCGTCGCTGCTGTCAAGCGGTTCTGGAATGTCCAAAGGGACGACGACGCCGTTACGCAACGGAACGACTTCACTTCTGGCTGGCGGCTTGTCCGTGGCGGGCCTGCAGGCCGGCGCGGGTGTTGGCCAGCGTGCTCGTGAGCGATTCGCGCGGGACGCTGCGGACGAACGGGCCGATCAGCCAGCCCAGCCCGGCGGGAATATCGCGGCTGAGGGTGATGGTTTCACACTGGACGTACGTGCCGCCGTCTTTTTCCTCGAAGCGCCAGTGCGTATACAACCGCCAGAGAAAGCCGCGGTCGTTGCCGACGGGCTTTTCGTGCTCGCTGGGCTTGCCGGCATCTTCGACTTCCGCGATGCGCGTCGAGTAGGAACGGCTGTAGTAGCGCCGGGCAGCGACAGGCATGTACACAATGTCGTGCTCGGTGTTGAGCACCGCACTGATGACTTTTTTTTTGAAGAAGCGGAAATAGACGCGGAAGCGATTGCCGTCGCGGGCCAGCAGGCGGGCCTCGAGCACTTCGGGCTTGTAATAGTTTTCGTGCTCATCGTAGTTCTGGAGGAAGGCGAGGGTCTGTTCGAGGGTCACGCCGGGGATGAATGTTACGCCGACCCAGTGGTGGATCATTCCGCCAGGGATTTCGACTTTCGTCTTCCCGTCGGGCGTCTCTATCTTTTCGATCACCAGTTCGCCGTCGCGCAGCTTGGCGTGAAGTTCCCCGCGGTGCGGCTCGGCTTGGCGATCCATCCACAGGAACGCCTCTTCGCGAAGTTCCCGGTTGACGCGCTCTTCGGCCAGCCGGGCATATAGCTCGAAGGCGTCTACGGTCTGCTTGTTCAGCCGGACCGGGGCGGCCGCTGCAGGGCTGGCCAGCACCGTGGCCAGCACTATGGCAACGCCTGGCTTGGTGCGCATCAAGTGTCGCCCTCTCCTGACGGGCCATCCTGCAGCCGTCGTATCCCGCCGACAGCGGGGTAGGCCACCGCCCTGCATCTTCTTACCCTTAGATGAAGTTCGCGTCCAGCCGCACGCTGGAGAAGCAAAGCAAGTGCCAGAGTGGGCGTGCGACGGCGCGATTGTCTGTAGCCCGCGTCCCGGCTCCGTCCGAGGCAGGCCTGACGGGAGGCCGTTCCTACGCCGGCTGCTCCACGGCGCGAAGGAAGTCAGCCAGCAGGCCGTAGGCCGTGGCGATGACGCCGGGCTTGTGCTCGACGATGGTCAACCCGAAGACGTCGAGGTCTAGGAACAGGCACGACGTGGTGCCCTCGAAGTGCGCCAGGGGGTCGGCGAGCGCCACCTGCTCCGGGCGGACGCTGGCAACCACTCGGTTTCCGCGGCGCTCGGCGCGGCAGATGAGCTTGTACGGTTCTCCCGCGGCGCGCGCGGCTCGCACGGCAGCCGGATCGAGCGAGCGGACGCCCACCCGCTCCACCTGGTCAAACCGCAGCGCGGCGCCCATCAGCACAATGGCCAGCGCAGCGACCTTGACGGCCGGATCCCAGCCGTCCAGATCGTCGGAAGGATCGGTCTCGGCCACGCCGATTTCCTGCGCGTGCCTGACCGCCTGGTTGAAATCCAGACCGCGCTCGATCTCACTGAGCACCACGTTGCTCGTCGAGTTCAGCAGGCCTCGGAAGCCGCGCAGCTTGACCCCGGGCAGTCCGTAGCGAAAAAGAGAAAAGACCGGCGTGCCGTCCAGCACCGTGGACTCGAAAAGGAAGTGCCGGCCGCGCGCGCGGGCCAGCTCGCGCAGCTCGTGATAGGCATGGACAATGGGGCCCTTGTTGGCGCTGATGGCGTGCGCGCCGCACTCGAGCGCCGCCCTCAGGTAGTCAATCGCCGGCTGGCCGGTGCGCCAGTTGAGTGAGCTGGCCTCGAAGAGCACGTCAGCTTGCGTCGCATGGAGCCATTCGCGGACGTTCTGCGGCGCCGGCGCGACCGCTGGCGGCCAGCGGTTTTCCAGGATTGCGCTGGGATCAAATCCTTGCGGGCAGGCGCGCCAGCCCAGGCGGCGCGAAGCCACGCCGGTCAGCCGCCATTCTACGCCGTAGTGTCCGCGCAACTCGGCTTCTTTCGCCTGCAGCAGCCGGACGAGTTCCCGCCCGACGTTTCCGAAGCCCACCAGGCAGAGATGGTAGTGTCTGGTGCGAGTCATGCCTGCCGGGCGAGGACTATACATGGCAAGAGGGATCCCGGGAAACCAACGGGCAAAGAGGTCGGCAGGTCAGTACTCCAGCTTGCCGGCGACGAGCATCTTGCGCACGTCGAATTCGAGGAGCACGCGCTGGCGAGTGATGTTCCCGACGTTGGGATGTTCGAATTCCACGGCCAGCGACTTGTCTCCGGGTTCAACGATCAGCTGACCCTCCACGAAGCGTGGGAAAATGAGCTGGAACTCGCGGCCCGCACCTTTGGCGATATGGATCTGCGCGGGACGAACCTTCCGGCCTCCGCTGCCGATCAAGTAGACACGCTGCTTCAACTCTTCCGGGAACTGCCGCTGCCAGAAGTTGGCCAGGTCCACATCGTAGGATTTCACCGTCGAGCTGTACAGCACGCGAATCACGACGTATTCGTCGAAACTGGCGCCCAGGATCCTGGCGTGATGTTCTTCGAGCTTGTGCTTCTGCTCGGCGGAGAACTGCTCGACGCGCGGATCGAGCTGCTCGTTGCGGACAAACGCTTCGCGCAGGGGCCGCGCGGACCACAATTGCGCCACGTAGGTGATCTGCGGGTTGCCGAAACGCGTTTCGGCCACCGAAGGGGTGGCGCTCGGTACGGGGAAGGAAGGATCCGTAGGGCTGAGCGGCGGCGGGATGTTCACCCCCCGGGGATTCGTCTGCAGCGGCGTGATGTTCACGCCGGTCAGCGTGCGCCCCCGTGACCACGGCGAATCCCGCAGGATTTTTTCACAGTCAGACTTCGACCACTGCGGGTACGGCTTTTCCTGCCAGATCTGTGCGGCAGCCGGCGCGGCTAGGGCCAGCCCCAGAACGATGGCTGGGACGAAGGTTTTCATGCGCGGCCTCCTGCTCGGCCCTAGTTTCCCCCGGTTGGCATAATTAGACCACGAAGCCCCACGGAGCGCAAAGCGCTCGGACTCTGCAAAACGACCTTCCCGCTTCTTCACCCTATCTCGGGCTGTCCTTTTGACCTCGCGTACAGCCCTGGGACGCTACTTCACGGCGAGTGCCGCGCGGCCGGAGAAGCGCGCCGCCGCGCCCAGTTCTTCTTCGATGCGCAGGAGCTGGTTGTACTTGGCGATGCGGTCGGTGCGCGAAGCCGACCCGGTCTTGATCTGCCCGGTGCCCAGAGCCACGGCCAAGTCGGCGATGAATGTGTCTTCGGTTTCGCCCGAGCGATGCGAGACAACCGACGCGTAGCCCGCTTGGCGGGCCATTTCGATGGCCTCGATGGTTTCCGTCACCGTGCCAACCTGATTCAGCTTGATCAGGATGGCGTTGGCGACCTTCTCGCGGATGCCGCGCGCCAGCCGCCCCGTGCTGGTCACAAACAAGTCGTCGCCGACCAGTTGAACCCTGCCGCCCAGCTCGCGGGTTAGCAGCCGCCAACCCTCCCAGTCGTCTTCGGCCATGCCGTCTTCGATGGAGACGACGGGGTACTGCTGCACCCAGGTGCGCCAGAACTCAACCATCTGCGCGCAGGTGCGCCGCGAGCCGTCGGATTTCCTGAAGACGTACTGGCCTGTGGCCCGGTCGTAAAGCTCGCTCATGGCCGGGTCAAGCGCGATGGCTGCTTGCTCGCCGGGCTTGTACCCGGCAGCGTGGATGGCCTCGAGCACAACTTCGATGGCTTCGCCGTTCGATTTCAGGTTGGGCGCGAACCCGCCTTCGTCGCCCACCGCAGTAGAGTAGCCGCGCTTCTTGAGCACCTCCTTCAACTGGTGGAAGACCTCCGCGCCCATGCGCAACGCTTCGGAAAAGCTCGGCGCGCCCAGCGGCAGGATCATGAATTCCTGCAAGTCCACGGAATTGTCGGCGTGCGCTCCTCCGTTCAGGATGTTCATCATGGGCACCGGCAGCAGCGTCGCCTCTGCGACCGAGGAATAGCGACTTAAGTAGCGATAGAGCGGAAGGCCCAGCGCAGAGGCGGCGGCGCGCGCCGCGGCCATGGAGACGGCCAGAATGGCGTTGGCGCCCAGTCTCGATTTGTTCGCCGTGCCATCCAGCGCCAGCATGCGGCGGTCGAGCGCCTCCTGGTCGGCCGCATCCAGGCCCGCAACTGCGGGAGCGATGTGCCGGTGGATGTTTTCCACCGCCTGGGTCACGCCCCTGCCGAGGAACCGCGACTTGTCGCCGTCGCGCAGCTCGAGCGCCTCATGCTCGCCGGTCGAGGCGCCCGAGGGTACCGCCGCGCGGCCCGTCGCACCGCCTTCGAGCACCACGTCCGCTTCCACCGTTGGGTTACCGCGCGAGTCGAGTATCTCCCGCGCCCGCACGCGCGCAACCGTCGTCCTCATTCGCCCTCCCCGCAAAGCTCCACACCCAAGCGCATAGCCTACCGCAAAAACCGTGGCGGGAGGTGCCCCACCACGCCTCCGGGGAGATCTGCCGAATCTCCGAGGGCTTGCCTTCAAGGATGAATTGCAGATCTAGGGCCTTTCGCGGACCTGTCAAACGGGAGTCCACGCGATCGAACAAGCCCGATGGTCTGAACTGTCGGACATGCTCTGGAGTGGGGTCCTCGCTCAGGCACCAAACTGGTTCGGGCCTCGCGAAAAAGCTGTTGAAAAGGAGCAATGCCAGAATGATGCGAAGTGCAGGGCCGCACTCCTCGACCCTGCCCTCAGAAAACAATGGTCGGGGCGAGAGGATTTGAACCTCCGACCCCCTGGTCCCGAACCAGGTGCTCTACCAGGCTGAGCCACGCCCCGACCGGGAATGCTCTGCTGCGGAGCCGCAGCGCAACAAATACACAATAGCATATGGCCGCCAGAGCGGGCCAGATGGATAGGCGTCTCTCATCTCACGGATCAGATCGTAGTAGGGAGCGGGGGGCGACCATAGCCCCCGGATTCTACCCGCCTCGCCGCCCGGCTCTCCCCCCAGCCGGGCGGCGAGCTCCTTCTGCCTCTTCTCACTCATGCACAACAACTTCGCCAGGGGGTAACGATG
>Ga0073934_10006483_pt1 | contig 17024 bp, 9 predicted proteins | sample LarsenN4metaG_FD_76834 | JGI IMG/M metagenome (GOLD analysis project Ga0073934, IMG submission 76834) | Hot spring sediment bacterial and archeal communities from British Columbia, Canada, to study Microbial Dark Matter (Phase II) - Larsen... ... | reverse complement strand
GATGTACTCCTCGTAGTATGGGGCAATCTCCTCATGCGTCTGGCGGTTCTGACCGAAGGGCGTGAGGGCGAAGAACGGCCGAGATTGATAAAGCGCGGCGGTATTCAGGGTGTACGGAGCCAAACCGAGGAGTGACTCCGCACGCCCCTTATTGATCGTCATCAAGTCGCGCCAGCCGTCGAGGGCCTTCTTGTACTCTGCCTGAGCAAGGAGCAGGTCGGACTTGTAGCGGTGCTTGGCATTGTAGAGATGACGCCAGACCTCAATCCCTTCGGGTTTCATGTAGGTTTCGGCAGTGACGCGCCAGTGGCGATAATTGCCGACGTCCTGGCGAGCAGTGGCGTTTTGCAGGCGGCGGTACGCAGCCATGTCGCGCAGGACCTCCTCATCCTTGGCCGCCGAAGGAGGCAACTGGTCCAGGCCGCTGGCGACTGAAGGATACTGTCCGCCGAATCGGGCGGCACGCATCTGGAGTTCATCAATCTCCTCTGGATCGATTTCGAGTTGGTTCTCTCGACCAAAGTCGCGCCACATCTCGAAAGCCTCCGCCCAGGCCTGGCGCGATTCCTCGATCCAGCCTTCCTGGGAAAGTCGCTCGCCCATCTTGCTCTTTGCTCGGGCGGGGTTGCCGCGGAAGATTAGCGAGACCATGCGTTGCGGCATGCGATAGAGTCGGCGGCGCTCCGGCGTCAAACTATCCAGTTCCAGATCGGGCGGGGGAAGCGGTGCGACGGAGTACTCGTACCACAGTCTTGCGATCTCGTGGGAGTCCTGGGTTTCGGGCTTCTCGGGGGCGAAGTTGTCCAGTGCCAGGCGAAGTCGTGGTGGAACGACCTCGGTCAGGTCCGGCTTCGGCCAGACAGGGAACCGATCCAGCTCTCCAACACCAGCGCTGAGGAGTCCAGTTCGCTGGCCGCGAAGCTGCTCGGGGTAGAGTGATGGAAAATCGGGACGGAACAGTCCGCCAAGAAATGCCTGGAGTTCGTTATCCAGAGCCGCCTCGGCTTCCTCGGGCAGGTGCTTCAGGTCACGGATGCGTTCAACGATGTGAGGATAGTCCTTCTTGAAAGCTCGCAGCCGCTCCGGATCGCGGCGGAACTCGTACGGATCCCAGTCGCGCGGCGGAGTGCAACTCAGGGGCAAGTAGCAGCGGTAGGTCTTGACCTCGTCCGAGACGGACATCTTGTCCTGGATGAAGAAGCCGATGGACCAGCGCAGCGTGGGATCCCCCACGATCCGCTTCCCCGTCGGGCTGTCCGGATCGTAGAGCTGGGCTCGATTGATGGCTTCGCCGCGCGAAGTCCAGCGGATGCCCTCGGCGATGTAGAAGTACTTGTCCTGAGTGCGGTCGAATTCGACGGAGACGTTGTAAGCCAGGTTCCAACCCTGGTATTCCCAGGTGCTGCGAAAGTGCGGCTGAAGCTTGGTGAGCGACTTGATGATGATCTCCATCTGGTCCCAGTCGTGTCGCATCTGAAGTTCGATGGCTTCCCACCACAAGGAGCAGATCAGCGGACCGCGGAAGCTGGCCAGCAGGAACCGTGCGGCCGAGCCGCCCAGGTCGGTCTTTCCGATATTAGTCTCGGAGATGCCATACCGTTCCGCGGCGGTCTCGACGACGCCAACCTGGCGGTAGATCACCAGGGCCGTGAAGAGCAGAATGATCAAGCCCGCATAGATCAGCTTGCGATTGCGAGCCTGTTCGAGTGGTGTCGTAGCCATTTCGCCTGCCTCTTGTTCGGCCTTGGAAGCCGATGAGTACTCATTCGCCCTGTCAGTTGTCTGACCCAGCAACCTCGATCAATTGGCCACTTCCCGCGCGTTCAACAGGTAATAGGCCGCCACCAGGAACGGAAAGAGATATCCGAGAAGAATCAGAGCGCTCATGAGCATTTCCGAGCCTGGAATGCTGAATCCCTCCGCCACGTAGTCGGTCCGGGAGTAGTGCCCCAGATCAGGCAGCACGGCGAGCAAGGCCGTGAAGAAGACTCGGAAACCGTCGTCCATTCGCATGAGAATCCAGACGCCGCGAGTTTCCTCGATCGGGGTCGTCAGGCTCTTGTTCTGTACGAGCCGCACGACGGACTCCATGGGCCCGCCGCCGGGGTTTTCCTCTGGATCGAACGCCGAGCCGATCAACTGGATGAAGCCACGAATCTTGGGGATGCCGCAGAGGAGCATGAACCAGGAAAGCACCAGGCTGACGAGGGCGTTCAGATACGTGCTGAAGACGACGCCCAGGGTGATCATCAGCACCATGATGAACCAGATGCAAATGGTCCCCTTCATGAAGTTGAAGTAGAAGTCCCCCTCCTGAGCGAGGATGTACAGGTCGGCCTTGGCCATGCCCAGGTACTGCGAGGAGTTTCTGCAGGCCACTCGCACCTCCAGGGGCTGACCTTCCAGGTCTTCCAGCAGGCTGGAGGGGAACCAGATCGTGTAGGACTGGTAGTCAACAACACTGATGGGAGTCTTGAGTTCGTAGTAGCCGAACTTGCGGGCCAGTTCCTGGGGATCTTCGCTCAGCGTGGTCTTGGATTCCAGCTCCTTCCGATAGTCAGAGTAGCGGCCAAAGTCCCACTTGTTCGGGTTCACGAACGCGACCTGGCAGCTCACGCCTTCCTTGTACTCCTCGCCGCCCTTGGAGGTGCGGAAGATATCGAAGTTGAACTCAATGGGGATCATCCGCTCCGGCTTCCCCAGGTTCGCAGGCAGCTTCGGAAACATCCAGACGGCTTCCTGCGCCGAGCCGCCGCGGATGTATGTGCGGTAGGTCCATTCGCGGCCGACGCTGATGCCACTGGACTGGCGGAGCTTCATCGTGGAGTCGAGTTCTTCAAAGCGCAGGTCGCCAAAGATGGGCACGCGAGCCCGCATGCTGACTTCCTTGGCGGTTTCATCGATTCCGCGAAAGACGTAAAGCAAGCTGAGCTGCGACATCACAAACAGCACCGCCGACATCAGCAACGTGAACCCAAGCACTCGGCCGAGTACCAGCTCAAATCGGCTTACGGGCTTGGTGATGATGGTGTGAATCGTTTGCTGCTTGATGTCGTTGGGCAGGCTGAAGCAAGCCACGATGCTGGCCGTGATGAGCAGCAGGAGGGTCATCACCAGGAATACCAGCTGAACGTAGATGCGCCACTGGTGCTCCGGCTTGTCCGTCTGGATGAACCAGCTCGCGAAGAGGAAGACGGCGAGAATGACGACGAAGCCCCAGAGCGATTTGCGGCGAATGGCCTCGGTCATGCTCACGCGAGCGATGGCCCAGATTCGCCTCGGGCTCAAAGTGCCAAGATCGAGCAAGAATTCCCAGCTCACGGCCAGGATGGAGAAAAGTCCCGTGAGGGCTCCCGCAGCAAGAGCGTAACGCTGCCGGACGGCCTGGACTTCGGGGTTGTCCGTGCGCACCGACCACGCCAGCAGGGCGATGCACGAAACCAGGGCCAGGGGAATCAGCGCGAGAAAGAGGCGATAGACTCGTAGCTTCCAAGCCTGGTCCTGGGAGATGCCCGACAACCGACCGCTAAGTCCCTTCTGCAGCGAGCTGCCTCGCCCAGTGAGGAGCCTGTACAACTCGCCGATAACCAGCACCACCAGGGCGATGCCGCCCGTTACCAGCAGCCAGTGCACGGCGAGCGGACCGAAATCCTCAAGGGATGCGTTCTCATAGTCCTTGATGAATACCGCAAACATGGTCGTTTCCACGGCCTCCGCTTGGCATCCCCGATGCTGTCGGCGTTCCCATCAAACCCTTGGCGGCGAAATGCTCACTACCTGGCCTTTTCCCCAGTCGCCGCGGCAGGCTCACGTGACGGCAAGTAACGACGGCCAGGCCGGGCCTTGCTTTCCTCGACGATCCGCAGGAACAGGTCTTCCAGCGTGGTGGTGGGATGGTCCATCTCAACCATTTCCCCGCCATGCTTCTTGACCACGTCGGCCAGGTCACGCCGCAACTCGTCCGTGAGACGCAAGCCCCTGGCCCTCATCTGGACCTGCTCCTGGATTTCCAACAGCTTCTCGACCTCGCCGAGCTCCTGCAAATCGCCCTCGTACAGGATGGCGATGCGATCGCAGACGTCCTGCACGTCGTCGAGCCTGTGGCTGCACATGAGAATAGTCTTGCCCTGGGCCTTCAGCTCGAGGATGAGATTCTTCATCCAGCGCGTGCCGATGGGATCAAGGCCTGAAGTAGGCTCGTCCAGAATGATGAGTTCGGGGTCATTGATCAGTGCCTGGGCCAGCCCGATGCGCTGCCGCATGCCCTTCGAGTATTCCTTGAGCTGACGCTTCTTGTCTCTGGCCAGGCCGACCTTTTCAATCAGCTCCTCAGCCCGCTGCCGACGAACGTCCGCCGGCATGTTGAAGAGCCTGCCGTAGAAGTCAAGCGTCTCCTCAGCGGTCAGGAAGCGGTAAAGGTAGGACTCCTCGGGCAAGTAACCGATCCGTTCGTTCTTGGTGACGTCGGCCCCTGGCTTGCCGAACACCGTCGCCTCCCCCTCGCTGGGGAAAAGCAGCCCGAGCAGCAACTTGATGGTGGTGGTCTTCCCCGAGCCGTTGGGCCCGAGGAGCCCGAAGACCTCGCCTCGCCGGATGTCCAGCGTCAGCGCCCGCAGGGCTTGCTTCTTCTTTCTTCCCCAGAAGTCCAGGTAGACCTTGGAGAGCGTCCGTGTCTCGACGATTACTTCATCGGCTGTCGAAGTCTTCGGATCTGCCATGGTTGCTCCGTCGTCGGCCCGACTCTCGATACGGGCGTGAACGTGGCGTCAGCGTCACGGGAGGCCGGCCCAACGGCTATACGCAGCATTGTTCTCGAACGTTCACGCAAACGGCGACCATCTGGGAAATTCTGCGCTTTCCAGTGTTAGCATCGGAACAAGGTCTGGCGGTCGGCCTGGCGCGCACCTTCAGCGCTTGCCTGGTAGGGTGGCCGACTGCCAAGGAATCGTTACTGTAAAACCCTGTGCCAGCAAAAGCAAGGGACCGGCAATGAGCCAGCAGGTTGTGATCCCCTGGACGGCGCGGGAGGAGCATGCCGCTCAGGCGCTGATCCAGCTGGCGCTTGCGGAGGACCTCGGCGCGGCGGGGGACCTCACCAGCGACCTGCTGCTGCCCAATGACCTCCAGGGCGGGGCGGCAATCGTCGCCAGGGCCTCGGGGGTGGCAGCGGGGCTGCCCGCGGCGAGGCAGGTCTTCCTCCACCTCGACGGGATGCTGAATTTCGAGCAGTGCATGCCCGACGGTTCCGCCGTCCAGCGGGGCGAGGTGCTGGCGCGAGTCTCGGGGCGGATGCGGCCTATCCTGACCGGCGAACGCACAGCCTTGAATTTCCTCCAGCGGCTCAGCGGAGTCGCCAGCTTGACCAGCAAGTACGTCGAGGCTGTGCGCGGGCTGCCGGTCCAGCTGCTGGACACCCGTAAGACGACCCCCGGCTGGCGCATCCTCGAGAAGTACGCTGTGCGCTGCGGCGGGGGCACGAACCATCGCTTTGGCCTGTACGACGGGGCCATGCTCAAGGACAACCATCTTGCAGCCGTTCGCGATCATTCGCATCCCATTCTCCATGCCGTGCGGTTGCTCCGCTCGCGGCTTCCCGCCAACTGCCCGCTGGAAGTCGAGGTGGAGACGCTGGAACAACTGGACGAGGCCCTCTCGGCCGCGCCCGACATCATCCTGCTCGACAACATGGACCTCAAGACCCTCCGCGCCGCTGTCGAGCGCCGAAATGCCATCGCCCCTCGGATCAGGCTTGAAGCCTCGGGCGGCGTCAACCTGACGACAGTCCGCGCCATCGCCGAGACCGGGGTCGATCGCATCAGCGTGGGCGCCCTTACCCATTCCGCCGTGGCCCTGGACATTGCCCTCGACTATGACTGAACCCTCCGCATCGCCATCCAGTTGGGGATTTACGCCGATCCGCGTGGGTCGGCGGATTCAGCACTTCCGCCAGGTGGACAGCACGAACAACGTTGCTCATCACCACGCCCACGACCCGGCCAACGATGGCCTGATCATCGTGGCCGACGTGCAAACTGCCGGCCGAGGCCGACTGGGCCGAAGCTGGTCGTCGCCGCCGGAAGACGGCATCCTGATGTCCCTCGTGCTCTTCCCGCCCGATCCGCTTCGTCGGCCCGCCCTGTTGACCATTCTCTCGGCCGTCGCTGTTTGCCAGACTATTCAGGACACCACGGGGCTGAACGCCGCCATCAAGTGGCCCAACGACGTCTACCTTCGCGGCAAGAAGGTCTGCGGCATCCTGGTGGAGCAGAGCTGCGGCCCCGGGGAGCCCGCGGCGATCATCGGCATCGGACTGAACGTGAACACCAGGGCCGAGGTCTTTGCCGCTGCGGGGCTGGACCAGGCCGGCTCCCTGGCCATGTTTCACCCGCAGCCCCTCGACCGACAGGACGTATTCGCCAGACTGGTCGCCTGTCTCGACGAAGCCTACGGCCAGGCCCTCCAGGGCGACTTGACCGATCTGGAAGCGCGCTGGCGCTGGCATTCCGGCCTCCTGGGAAGACAGGTGCAACTGACGGCCCGAGGCGAAACGCACACGGGCCGGCTCCTCGACCTCGGCTTCGACGGCATCCTCATCGTCGGCGACCAGGGCGAGCACCTCGGTTTCGCGCCAGAAGTCGTCACCGAGCTGAAGCCGCTGGAGCAGTAGCTTCCTGGCCAACGCCGACGCTCCGCGGCTTCGCGGCCGAGGCGTCCCAGTAAAGCCGCCTGGCGTTCTCCCAGTAGAACTTCCGCAGTACCTCTGCCGGCAACCCGAGGCCACGGAAGCGCGGCACGTCCGGCGCATCCTCATCTTCAATGGGCGAATCGAACTCACCTTCCTGCTCCCACATCATCTGGTGGACGTAGAACCTTGTCGCATAGTGCTCGAGCTTGCCTTCCTTCTCGCGGTCCGGGTTGGCGACAAGGTCGGTGCCGAAAACGACACGCTCGGCATGGCTGACCAGGAAGTCCCTGCCCGCAGGACCATGAACGCTGAACTCGCGAGCGATCCACTTGGTCGCGCTCGAATCGAGCACAAGATTGGGATACCGTTCCAGAAGGTCGTGCAGGTGGTCCAGGTCTTCGGGGTGCGCGGCGAAGTGCGCCGCCTGCACCGTGATTTCGGGAAACTCTTCGAGCCGATGCACGAGCTGAAGATAGTGCTCCGCCTTGGGGCCGTGCTGTTCCAGGTCGCTGAGCTGCCTGGCAAACCATCGGTCCGGATCGGCGACGTGGATGAGAATCGCCAGGCCGAGCTTACGGATGCGCTCGAAGAAGAAATCGAGGGCGGGATCGTCCAGGCGTAGGCTGCCCCACTCGTGAAAGCGGGGCGTGAACCACAGCTTGACGATCCGCATGCCGGCGGCGGCGATGTTCTCCAGGTGGGCTTCCTTGCCGCGTCGCAAGGCGCTCAGGTCCTTGAAGTTCTCGTTGCGCGGATGGATGCCCCAGATGGCCGGCTGGACGCGCTCGCCGAAGCGATCCTTGAGCCCCTTGCCCGTCAGGAAGTCCACGATGGGGACCGCATAGCGGACGCCGTAAAGCGGATCGGCAACGTCCCAGTACGCCTGGATCGACTCCACGTCCTTGCTGTGCATGTGGGCGTCGATGATCTCCCCAGCGTAGCGTCGCGGCGGGGGCTTCAACAGGGGGAACGCCGTGAGCGGGGCCAGGGGTGCGGGCATTGGCTAGGCTCCTCGTGTCGGGACCGCTGGATTCGATCGGTCGAGGCGCTCGAAATCAGTGCACGACGACCATCTTCGTCTCGGTCATTTCCTCGATGGCGTACCTTGGTCCTTCGCGGCCTGTGCCGCTGTCCTTGAGCCCGCCGTAGGGCATCAGGTCGGCCCGCCAGACCGGCCCCCAGTTGATGTGCAGATTGCCGGAATGGACCTCGCGGGCAAACTTCATGGCTCGATCGATGTTCTGCGTGAAGATGGCAGCACTGAGTCCGTACCGGGAATCGTTGGCCAGGGCGATGGCCTCGTCGATGTTCTCCACGCGGGTGACCGCCACGGCTGGGCCGAACAGCTCCTCGCGCGAAATCCGCATGCGCGGCTTGACCTCGGCGACCACGGTCGGGGCGTACAGGGCCCCTTGCCGCTGCCCTCCCGTCACCAGCCGCGCCCCCTCGCTGACGGCCTCCTTGATCCACTCGTCCACGCGGATGGCGTCCCGCTCACGGATCAGGGGGCCCATCCTGGTTCGCTCGTCGAGCTGGTTGCCCGTGGTGATGCTCTCGACCGCGGGCTTCAAGGCTTCGAGAAACTGGCCGTAAACCTTGCGGTCCGCCAGGATGCGCTGGGCCGAGATGCACACCTGGCCGGCGTTGGCGTAGCCCGTTGCCACGGTGGCCTTGACCACCTTGTCCAGGTCGGCATCGTCCATGATGATGAGCGGAGCGTTCGAGCCTAGCTCCATCGTCACCTTCTTGAGGCCGGCAATTCGGCAGATGTGCTCACCGACGCGCTGGCTTCCGGTGAAGGTGATCTTGCGGACGCGGCGGTCCTTGCAGAGTGGCTCGCCGACCGCCTCGCCGGTGCCGGTGATGCACTGGATCGCCTCCGGCGGGAAGCCGACTTCGAGCAAGAGTTCCGCCAGCTTCAAGCCGGAAAGCGGCGTGTCGTTGGCCGGCTTGAGAATGACCGCGTTCCCCGCCGCCAGAGCCGGGCCGACCTTGTGGCAGACCAGGTTCAGCGGGAAGTTGAAGGGGGTTATCGCCACGACCACGCCGCACGGCACCCGCAGCGTGAAGCCGAGCTTGCCTGCTCCGCCTGGGGCCGCATCGAGCGGGACCACTTCGCCGAAGAGCCGTTTCGCCTCCTCCGCCGAGGTCATGATCGTGTTGGCGGCGCGGGAAGCCTCGAAGCGGCTCTCGGCCAGGATTTTTCCTTCCTCCAGGCTGATGGTGCGGGCGAAGTCTTCCAGACGTTCCTCCATCAACTGGGCGGCGCGGTGGAGCTTCTGGTAGCGCTCGTAGGCCGGCAGCTTGCGCATCACCTCCGCGCCGCGGACCGCCGTGGTCAGCGCTTCCTCGACGTCCTCCGCATCACCCGCTGGCACCTCGTCCACCAGGGAGTTGTCGAACGGGTTGCGAATGGCCATGCGCTGGGGCTTGTCCTTCCAGCGTCCGCCCACCAGCATCCGCATGTTCGGCCCCCTCTCAAACCTCGAAGATGCATTCAATCTCCACGGCGATGTTGCCGGGCAGCGAGACCATGCCGACTGCGCTGCGTGCGCCGATGCCGTTCTCCTTGCCGAACACCTCGGCCATCAGCTCGGAGAAGCCGTTGATGACCTTGGGCTGGTCCTTGAACTCCGCCGTGCAGTTCACCATGCCGAGCGTCTTGACGAGCCGCTTGACCTTGTCCAGCGAGCCGAGCGTGCTGCGGACCGTGCTGAGGATTGCCAGGCCGACCTGCCTGGCCGCCTGGTAGCCCTGCTCCAGCGTGAGATCGTCCCCCACTCGGCCGAGGATTTGCGTCATGTCCGCCTTGAGAGGACCGTGCCCCGAGACATAGAGCAAGTTGCCCACCAGCACCGCCGGCTTGTAAACGGCGACTGGCTTCGGCGGCGGGGGCAGCACCAGGTGCAGTTCCTGGACCTTCGCTTCAGCACTCATGACCACCTCCAAGAACAAAGGATCGAATGAAACGGAATCGAGGTCATTGTCATGGGAAAATCAGGCAGGTCAAGGAATAAGGTCACGCCTGAATTCTCGGCGCCTCGGGAGCCCACGAAACGAGTCCCAGGCGAACCGCGCTCCTGGCCAGCGCAACATTCTTCTCCGTCGAGCCCCGGCACGCACTTCGCATTCCCAGGTGTTCTATCTCCTTCGCCTGTCAGGACTAAGGCCATGCGTCGTCCGATCAATATCCTCCCGAGCCAGTCTCTAATGCGCAGGAATTGCAGTAAAGCGCAGGACTCGCGCAGTCGCTTCCGCGTACCGCCCGCGCAACAAAGCAATTCCCCTCTCGGCCCTTCCCCACCATGGAGTAAATGCAGGCACGCCAGGCGACCAAGGCTAAGCGAGGTCGTCCTGATGGGTCTTCCCCGCACCGAGTTGCGCAACAAATTGGCCCGGCACGCTGCCGTTCCCTGGGAGAGCTGTCGGAGCTCTGGCGGTTGGAAGGCCGCCAGGACCGCACGGCGCCCCTGGTCACGGCTCGCGGACTCGGTCTGGGTGGGGCAGCGCAACATCTGAAAACCCTTCCAGACCCCTTCCATCCCGAGAAACACAGCCCGCACCTGCTCCCATCGGTTGAGGGGGCGCAACATAATGTTCTCCGGCCCCAAGGTGGGCCCGCACGGGCTGCCCCCTTCATCCTGCCAGGCACAGGAGCGCAACATCCCGTTCCCCATGGCCGTGCCTCCCACCAGGTCCCCCGCCGCGGAACGATGTCGGCGCGCACCCCAAGCGCGGCCGTCAAACTGCAGATTACCGCAGAGCATGAACTTTTGTCAAGGTTGGTTGGTCGTCAGCTGACAGATGGGGCGATCGACAGCGGCAATGTCAGGTTCCAGGGAGCATGGACCTGGCGAGTGCCTCGCTCTACCTTGCCGAGAGTTCTTCAACGGCTCATGGATCGGCGAGTGGACTGAGGTTTTAGAACCAAGTAGCGGGGGCCGGGATCGAACCGGCGACACGCGGCTTATGAAGCCGCTGCTCTAACCGCTGAGCTACCCCGCCAGGGGCCAGGTCAGTCCGGAATCTCCAGACTGGCCTGGCGTTGTTCTATGATCCCGCTGGGCATGGGTCCAGCGGACGCCGATCAGCGATTCTCTTCGTCCTTAATCATCTCCTCCTCGGCAATCTGGAGTTCGGTGAGCACGGGATCGGCCTCGATGCGAAGCGTCTGGCTCTGCTCCTCGCCATCGATGGTGAGGACGACGCGATAGACGCCAGAGGGAACCGCGGCGAAGCCGCCGCGGCCGCCGCCAAAAAAGCCCCGGCCGCCACCTGCACCACCGCCACCTGCACCACCGCCACGGGGACCGCCGCCGCCGCGCGGTCCGCCAGCTTCGCCTCGGGGCGGACCAGCAGGCCGATCGGGCGTGCCGGTCAGGTCCCAGGCGACCAGGTGCAGGCCAGGCTCGGTCCTGGCTTGAAGCTCGCGCACCGTGCGGCCGTTCACATCGACGATCTTCAACGCAGCCTTCTCGGCCTTCCTGGTCAGCGAGTAGTAAATCTGGGCCTCGCGCGGGGCATTCTGACCGACGAACCGCCGCGCCCCGACGCCGTAGATCGTCCCCCGCTGCGGTTCGCTTCGCCAGCGGGTGACCGTGTTGGGCTGGTACAGCTTGGCGGCGGACTTCAACGCACTCTGCGTCATCTGGCGGAGCGGGGTCACGTCGAGGACCCAGAGGCTTCGGCCGTGCGTGGCGGCGACGATCTCGCCCGCCGTCGGGTGGATTGCCACCTCGTGCACGGCGACCGTGGGCAGGTTGTTGTTGATCCTGGTCCACTTCCCGCCGCGGTTCGTCGAGGCGAACAAGGCGAACTCGGTCCCCGCAAAGAGCAGGTCGGGGTTGCTGATGTCCTCGCGCAGGCAGCGCGTCGAGCCGGTCGGCAGGTTGGAACGGATCGACTTCCAGGTGGCCCCGAAGTCCTCGGTGACGAAGAGATAGGGCTCGTCGTCGTCTGAGCGGTGGCCGTCGAAGCAGACGTAACAGCGGCCCTCGACGAAGCGCGAGGGCTCGATGGTCGCCACCCAGCGCGGCCCAGGCAGCCCGCCGTTGGCGTTTCCTGGGGAGATTTGCGGCACGACGCTTTTCCAGGTCTGGCCGGCGTCCCGCGTGACCCACAACGCGCCGTCGTCGGTGCCGACCCAGAGGACGTCGCTGTTGCGGGGCGACTCGGCCAGCGCGGTGGCGGTGCCGCGCTTGGTGCGGGTGATCTCCGGCGAGATCTGCTTGAGGTCGTCGCCCTGGCGCAGGCAGCGGAAGACATGGTTGCCGGCACAGTAGAAGATCTTCGGATTGTGGCTGCTGAGGATAAATGGCGTGTTCCAGTTGAAGCGGTACCCGGCGTCGCTGCTCGGCGGACGGCCGGAGAGCACGAACGGAATGACGTGGTTCCCCGCAATCAACGGGTTGCCGGCGTTGGCGAACAGGTGCGAAAGCAGGACATTCCGCTGATTGCTCTGCTGGCCTGGAACGCCGCGCGGCCGGATGGCCGCCTGCTGGCCGGTCTTGATGTTCCGCCGTCCCATGCCGCCGTCCTGGCTTTCGTAGTAGACCCAGTCGGGTTCGTTGGGATCGACGCGGCAGACGAAGCCGTCGCCGCCGGCGATGAAGAGCCAGTCTTCATTGAGGATGCCTGGCCCGCGGAGGACATGGCTGGGGCCGCCCCACGAGCCGTTGTCCTGAAGCCCGCCGTAGACCCAGTAAGGTTTCCGAGTGTCAACGCAGGCGTGATAGAACTGGCCGATGGCAAAGTGGTTGAGGTAATCCCAGTTGGCCATGCGGTCGTAGGTGATGTACACGCCGCCGTCGCAGCCGACGATCATGTGCCGGCCATCGCGGGGGTTGATCCACAGGGCATGATGATCGGGATGGACGCCTCGGCCGCCGTCGGACGTGAATCGCTTGCCGCCATCCGAGGAGCGGTGCAGCTCGACCGCACCGGAGTAGACGTAGCGATCGTCGCTGGGATCGACGCGAATCAGGCTGAAGTACATGGGGCGCGAGTTCAGGCTGTTGATGCGCGTCCAGCTTTCGCCGCCGTCGGTGGACTTGTAGATGCCGCCGTATTCGTGGCCGTTCGCGCCTTGCCAGCGCTGGACGTTCTCGGCCTGGCCGCCGTAGTTCGCGCCGTTGGGCCGGAGCGGGCTGGAAGTGCCGACGACGTTGCGGCGTTCTTCGAGAATCACGGGGAGGTCGGCGGTGAGCGTCCCACGGCGAACCTTGAACACGACGCGGTCGCCGGACTTCTTGCCGCTCAGGGCCTCCGCCAGGGCGTTGAAGCTGGCGAGTTCCTGGCCGTCCATGGAGAGAATGACGTCGCCGACGTTCATGCCGGCCTTGGCCGCGGCGCTGCCGTCGGCAATGCGGATGACGCTGATGCCGCCGCCCTCGGCATTCTGTCCGAAGGCGCCCAGCATCATGGCCCCAGCAAACTGGGGCGGAAACCCTTGCCCGCCCATGGGGCCGCCCATCGGTCCGCCGCGCGGCCGATCAGCCACCGTGGCGGTGATCTCTTCCGTCTTGCCGTCGCGGAGAACCTTGAGCACGACCTTGTCGCCGGGTTTCTTGCCACGAAGCGCGTCGGTGAGCTCGTCGGGGATTTTCACAGTTTCGCCGGCAACCTGCTGAAGCACGTCGCCGACCTTGAGACCTGCCTTGGCCGCCGGCCCCTCGGCGACGACCTGGGTCAACCGCAAGCCCTTGTCTGACTCCTCGCCTTGCACGCCGAGATAACCGGCTGGAGGCGGCGGCGTGCCCTTGCCAATTTGATCGCAATCGACAATGGCGAAGACGACGTTGGGATCCTTGCGATACCAGTCGAGACCGACGCGGCCGAGTTGCCCAGAAGGCAGGCCCTTGGTGAGTTTCTTGAAGGTCTTGCCGCCGTCCGTCGTCTTGAAGATGCCGCTGCCAGGGCCCCACTTCTTGACGGGGTCGTAAGCATCGTATCCCTCTGGGACGGGCGGCTCGCCGCGCCAGGTGTCGAACTCGTCGCGCTGCCTTTCCCAGGTGGCGAAGATCAGCGTCTCAGGATCGGTCGGGTGCATGCGGATGTCGATGACGCCAGTCTTGTCGTCGATGTAATGGATCTTGTTCCAGGTCTTGCCGCCGTCGGTGGTCTTGAACAGGCCGCGCTCGGGATTGGGTCCGTAGAGCCGGCCGAGCGCGCCGACGTAAACGATGTTCGGGTCCTTGGGGTGGATCACGATCTTGCCGATCTGGTAGGAGTCCTTCAGTCCCATGTGCTGCCAGGTGTCGCCGCCGTCAGTGGACCTGTACACCCCGTCGCCGAACGAGACGGAGTTGCGGGGATTGTTCTCGCCGGTGCCGACCCAGACGATGTTCGGATCGGAAGGCGCGACGGCAACGTCGCCAATGGAGACGGTTTTCTCCCGATCAAACTGATGCTTGAAGGTGACGCCGTTGTTGGTGGTCTTGAGAAGTCCGCCGGAGGCGGTGGCCACCCACCAGATGCACGGATCGTTCTCGTACACGGCCAGGGCGGTGATTCGCCCTCCCATCGACGCCGGGCCGATGCTCCGCCAGTTGAAGCTCTTGACCCACTCGGCGGGGAGAGAGCCGTCCGGCTCGGCCTTGAGGTCGGCCAGTTTCTTCTGAAGTTCGGCAATCTGTTTTTCCAGGTCGGCGATCTGCTGGTCGCGGGCCGGCTGCTGGGCCAGTGCCGAGGAGGCTGCCAGGCAGACACAGAAACCCAGAAGGCACAAGCCCGCGGCAAAAGAAGAACGGTTGCGGAACCGCACGGTGCTACTCCCGATGCTGGATTGACATGGGTAAGTCACTGGCCTGGGAAGGTACAGTATAACGCCCTCCCTGGCCCAGTTCATGAGAATCGGACGAATTTGTGCGAGCTAGCGAATCTCGACCAGCCGCTGCCGCGCCACCTCGGCCCACTGGCTGTTCGGGTGGTCCTTGATCACACGCTCCAGCAGCCTGGACGCCTGCTGCGGCTGCTTCATCTCGACGAACACCCGCGACGCCTCGCACAGCGCCAGTGCGCTGAGGTCGGGGTAGTCGTAGGTGTAGGGAACGACGAGCAAGGCGTTGGCGGCTTCCGCGAGACGCTTCTGTTCGAGCCGGCACAGGCCCATTTGCAACTGGGCCCGCGCCGCCACTTCCGAGGCGGTGGCGCTGGTCACCTGGGCGTAACTGTTCACCGCTTGATCAAAGTTCTTCTGGTTCTGCCACGCCCAGCCGATGCCGTAACGAGCGTCCGGCACGAAGGGACTTTGCGGAAACCGCTGGAGCATGATCTCGAACGCCTGCCGGCTCTGGTCCCACTGGCCCGCCAGCGCCAGGGCGTGGCCGAGACGCAACAAGCCGCGATCGCTCACGCCGGGAACATTCTGGAACGGCTGCTGGTCGCGAAAAGCCGTCAGGTATTGCACGGCCCTGGCCAGGGCGTCCTTCGCGTCCTGGCTGGCGAGCAGAAGCAGGCACTCGGCGGCACGGTAGCGTCCCTCGGCGGCAACCGGTTGACGCTGCCCCTGCGAAACCGCGTCGAACTGTCCAAACGCCCCTTGCACGTCTTTCTTCGCCAGCAGGCAGGATCCCAGGCGCAGCCGCAGACGATCGCCCAGTTCCGGCGACGGTTCCGCATCGAGGGCTTGTCGCAGCAGCGGCAGCGCGGCGTCGTGCTCCTCTCGCTGAGCGTGCAGCTCGGCGAGTTCGAGTCGGGCTTCCTGGGCCAGTGGGACGTTGCCGTTCGCTGCAATCAACCCCTTGAGCAGATCGCGGGCCTTCTGTTCGCTGGGCTGCAACGGCGTCGCAGTGATGGGGACGTCCGGCAAGCGGGCGGGCGGGACCGGCTGGCCCATCGGCGTCGCCTTCGCCAGCTCCTCCTGCCGCTTCTTCAGGGCCTCTTGCTGCAGCTTCGTGCGCGCGGCTTCGAGTTCATGCTCGGCCAGGATACGGCAGACCCAGGCGCCTTCGTAGAGCATGCGGAGGTGGCTGTCGCTGCCGGCCGAACGCTGGGACAGCGCGCTGGCCTGGTCCTGGAAGTACTGGGCCAGCTCGCGGAGCTGGCGGAGGGCATCCTGCTGGGCGGCCGCGGCGGCGTTGAGCTCTTCCGGCCTGGCGTCCGGCTTGGTCTGCGTCTTGCGGGAGAGGTCGAGCCGGGCAAGAGCTTCCTCCTTGCGGCACTGCCCGACGCGCCAGGCCGCGTCGGCCGACTCGGGACGATTGGCGTAGTCGCGCACCATGCTCTCGAACACTGCCCGAGCCTCGGGAATCTTGCCGGTCTCCTTGATCGCCAGGCCGTGGTGGTAGCGCAGGGCCGCGGCGAGGTCCATGCGGGAGGGATCGCGGGCCAGGTTGGCTTCGTACTGCTGTCGCGCTTGTTCGAGGAGCTTGACCGCCTCGGCCGCGCGGTTCTGGGCCCGCTGCAGAGAGGCGAGGCGGAGCAGAGCGACCGGCGCCACCGCGGAGTTTTTCAGCGGCTCCTGCTGGAAACGGGCCAGCTCGTTCATGCCGCCATTCACGTCCCCTGTCTTGACGATGCACTGGGCCCGCTCGAAGACGGCGTTCGCCGCTAGCGGACTCTGGGGAAACTGCTGGGCCAGCCTCTCGAAGCTCTGGCGGGCCGTGTTCAAGCCCTGGTTTCGCTCTTGCTGATCGACCAGCAGCAGCGCAAGCTGCCGCTGGCAGTATCCCAGCTTCAACAGGGCGTCGGGTGCATGGGGGCTTTTCGGATCGGCGGCAAGGAACGTGTCCAGCAGCTTGACCGCTTCGCCGAGCTGTTCCTGGATGCGGCCTGCGGCGAGGGCGTCGTCGGCGTCGACCGGCGTGGTCTTGATCAGGCAATCGGCGAGCACGTAAGAAACCGTCGTCAACGGGCCGTTGCGGTCGGCCTGGGGAATGGCGCCGAGGACTTCCAGGGCCTTCTCGTGGTCGCCGAGCTGGTGGAGGCAGAGGCCCCAACCCTGGCGGGCCAGGTTGACGTGCGGGAATTCGGGATACCTGGCGACGACGGCATCGTAGCGTTTGGCCGCCTCGGTGAAGAGTCGCTTCAGTTCGTCGTTGCGGTTCGGCAAGTTCGGGTTGGCGGCAGCCGCCACGGCCTGAAGATAGGCGTTCTCCGCCTGGCGGAAGGCAACATCGGCCAGGAGCGTGCTCCTGGGGTAGGCTTGAACGAAGCGCTGGCACGCCTCGTCCGACTCGCGATACTGCCCCGCCAGGTGCAAGGCAGTCGCCTGCCGCTGCAAGGCCTCCTCAAGCCGATCCGGCCCCGTTTTCTCCTGAACGACCTGGTTGTATGTGGCGGCGGCTTCGCGGTACTGCTTCGCCTGCTGTTGCACCTCGGCCAGCTCCATCAAGATGTC
>Ga0073934_10006481_pt1 | contig 17032 bp, 14 predicted proteins | sample LarsenN4metaG_FD_76834 | JGI IMG/M metagenome (GOLD analysis project Ga0073934, IMG submission 76834) | Hot spring sediment bacterial and archeal communities from British Columbia, Canada, to study Microbial Dark Matter (Phase II) - Larsen... ... | reverse complement strand
GGCGCGCACATTTTGACGGGATCGGCGAGCGGCTCCACATCGGCCTCGGGCCAATAAATCCGCGGCCAACTTCCCTTCGGTCCGAATTCGAGCGCGCCGTGAGCGGAAAGCGCGGCGTCGATCGCATCGCTGAGAACGCTCTCAGCATCATCGGCGGGCAGCGACAGGCGCACCGTCAGCTCGAAATGGGGAAAGTCGACGATCCAGTAGGCGACGCCCTTGATCGATTGCGTCTCGACGGTCGTCACGAGCGCGTCTTCGGCGCAGGAAGAGGCTTCGCCAAGGTCCCTGCAAAGGCGCGCGACCTCGCTTCGCCGCGGCGCCCTGCCCGCTTTTGCGATAAAGCTCGGGGTTCCGGCGCCGCCAGTCGCTTCGATCTTGTTCGCGACAGTCTTGCGAAGGACGGCGCGCTCAAGTTGCGCCGTAACGCCGGGCGCGGCGAAGGGACCGCCAAGCCCCGAGGCGCGAAGCGCGCGTTCGGCCGCCCGATACTCGTCAATGACGGCACTTGACCGGCGGATTGGAAGCGGCCCATCGCCTGCGGTTTCAAGCGAATTGACGGCGAGCGGCGTATCCGACGACGGCCGGGGCGCCAGCACATCCGGTCGGCATTCCGCGAGCCGGCGATAGAACGAGGCGAGATAGGCGTCGGGGCGATCGCCCCAAAATGTCACTTCAACCGGCGTAACCTTTTCGGCTCCGCCGTTTGCCGAAGGGCACGGGACCTTTGCCGGCAACGGCGTCGCGCGAAGGCGACTTGCAGCCGTTGCGGCGCTCATGTCTCCAGACGCCGGCCGACCGAGCCGTCGCATGAGCCGGTTGAATGCGAACCGCAATTCATCAGACCAGGGATCGCTGTCGCGACGCGGGGTTTCGTAGCCGAGGCGGGCGATTTCCGCGCGAACGAACGCGGCGTCCGCCGCATCCGAGCGGTCGGCGTTCTCGTCGACCGTCGCGGCGGTCGCGACTGAAATGAGCGCCAAAGCGCCCGCCGCCGCGCCAATCCGCAGCCGAAGCGTCATATGATCAGCCTCCTGATGGGCCCTCCCCGCCATCCTCGCTCGCGGGCGTCTCCTCTTCCGGCGCGTTGACCATGCATCGGCCGTTGACTTCCGCCGCGTAGAAAGCCCGGATCTTGAACGGCCCGCGCGTCGTGACGTCCATCGAGCCTTCGGTGACGCCGGCCGCGGCCATGAAGACCTGCTTTTCGGCGTCGGGCTCGAAATTCGACGCGGCGATCGAGACAAAGTTTCTTTCGCCGCCGGGATCGTCGTCCTGCGTCGCATTATAATCGTCGAAGGGAAATATGATCCAGTTCTCGCCGCCCAAGAGTGTCGGCGCGGGCGCCGCGCGCATCCAGAATGCGTCGACGACGCGCCGTACGCTCGCGTCAGCGGGCCGGTCCTCGCTGTCAATTTCGACGACGATGCAGCGCTGCGGCGCCGACGCGCCGTCAGGACCGCTCAGCGGGGCGAGATCGCTCTTCTTGATTTCGGGCAGCAAGAACCATTTGAGCGTTCCATCAATCGCGACGGCCGATGACGTGAACGCGGCGCCATCGTCAGGCGCGATCTCCAGCGCGTCGACCGGCCCGTAGGTCGTTCCCGGCGAGGCGTCAACCGCCGTCAGCGTCACCATTTCATCGGCGGTCCGGTCCGAAATGACGCCGTTGATCGCGACTTCGACGATGTAGGTTCCGGCCGGCAGAAACCAGCTGATGCGCCCGCCCTTCTGAAAGTATCCGCCGTCGTCGGACGCCGTTTCGAGCGTTGGCGGCAGATCCTCCGTCGGCGATGAATAAAGTCTGACGAGCGGGTCGGCGTCCGCGCGTTCCTCGGCGAAGGCGTCAAAGACCAGATACCGGGTCGCCTTGATTTCGAACGAATAGCACCCGACGATCGTCGTCGCGGCGTTGACCGCCGAGCCGACGTCGCCAATGCGCACAGTTTCCCGCGCGAGGTCTCGATTGAAGCGCAGCTTCTCCGCGTTCGATCGATTGCAGCCGCCGATTACCTTGCCCTTTGTCGAGGCGTCGTCACGAGGGATATTCTTGTGCGGTTCATCGGGATTTACCGTGTCAGGTCGTGGCGGCGCGTAACGCGCGAACTGGGAAAACGATCCGGAGACGACGAGATATGCGCCGGCGGCGACGCTGAGCGGCACGGCGAGGATCGCTGCTGTCGCGATGAGTTTTGAACCGCGGCCGGCGATCGCGACGATCAGCGCCAGGGCGGCGGCCGGAACGACAAGATAGAAGACCGCGTAAGCGGCCGGCGTGAGGCTAATGACGCCAAGAAGGTCCGCCGCCATCACCGCTATCGCCGCCGCCACGACCAGCGCGAACAAGACGGAAAGCAGCGTTGCGACGCCGGTCAGCCGCGGCCGCGGCAGCGATTCTCGATCAGCATCGGGCGTGGGCATCTCAGGCTCCTCCACGCTCGCGGTGGTTCAACAAGCGACCACGGCGCTCACATTGCCGCCTTGCGAATGAGGTCCCGGTCCTCCGCGCGCACGCAGCTCTGATCGGCGAGCTTGTTTGCATCAACTCCTGTTCGCGCCGACCAGGCGTCGGGGGACAGGATCGCGATCTTTTCAATAAGCGCCGGGCCGTCGCCTTGCGCCCTGAACGAGAGCACGATCGGCGCTGCCCGAACCGCTTCGGCGCCGTACTTGTCGCGCACGCGGATCCAGAGGCCGACTTCGCCTGCGGCGCCGCGCTCAGCGTCGACGCGCGAGGAAATAAGCTGGTGACAGAAAGCCGTGCCGATGAAGTCGATATTGTCGGGGCCGATCACCGCCGAAATATCCTTCTTCCCGAAATACGCGCCGCCGCGGATCGTCCGCCCATGCGGCCCTTTGACGTAATCCTCATCGGCGATTTCAAGTGATGCGTCGCTGGCGAGAACGAGGTCGATCGCGTCGCGATTCGCCGAAAAGGCGTCGACGACGGCGCCGGCGAAGGCGCGACGATCGTCAATCATTTCGATCGCCGCATTGGCGTTTCCGGCAGCGGGCGTCGGGAAGCGGAAAGTCGTCGTGTCCGTGCCGTTCTGCTGGAGGACGCTGATCGCCGTCGCGTCAAAGCATTCCGGCGAGGCGAGCGCCGCATCGGTCAGGTAGTCGGAGTAATAGCGCAGCAGCGCATATTTGACGACGAGGCGATCGAACGAATTCAGAAACTGATATGCTTTGAACGTGTTGGTCGGCGCGTCGAGCTCCTTGCAGATCGCGGAGAACGCCGTCTTCTTTTTCTTGGTCGTGTTCGCACCGGCGCTAATGCGCGAGGCTTCCTGAAGCTTCTGCACGAAGCCGCCGAAAAATCCGTCCGCGCCGGCGCCGATCGGCGCTGCGGCGAGCGCGTCAAGCTGCGCGCCATTGTACTTGACGCTTGAAAGGACAGTCTGGAGCTCGGTCATGGAATTCCAGCACTGGCCGAGCCCCACATCGAGCTGCTTGCATGTGGAAAACAGCGTCGGCTGATACCAGAGCTTCAATGAGAACGATGGATTGTTCGGATTGGGTTTGTACGCGCCTGTCGCCGGATCCTGGCTTGGCCGGCCGACCATGAACACGACTTCGTTGTAGGGGTTCGAGTCGTCATACTGATAAGTCAGCTCGCCAAACGGCTTCGTCGAGGCGTCGACGTCGAAATAGCTCATGAACTCGTTGATGTTTTCGTTAAGGTTCGCGGCGGCGATTTCCGTAAGGCCTGAGGCGAAACCGTCTGTCGCGTTCATCGACGTGAAGCCGGCGATTTTCGACGCCAATCCAAGAAGGTTGCCGAGATTGATCCGGTCGCTCTTCGCCACCTTCCACTCAAACGAATAGCTGAGCCGCGTGTTGTCGAGCGGATTGAAGATCGGCGTCAGCGACTTTTGCGTCGCCAGAAATTGAACGGAGCATTGGTTCTTGTCGCGCGCATAGATAAGCAGGGGAACTGACTGATTGACGAAGGAGCCCTCTTGGCTGCCGGCCTGCGACAGGGTGAGCGTCAGCGTCGCCGCCCTGACGGAGCTAACGCCGAAAAGCGCGCTCAGAAACCTGGTGAGCGACACGTTTCGCTTGCTGTCGCATTTCGGCCAGTTTGACTTGTCGCCCTGCTCGCGTCCCTTTTCGTCTATCGGCGGCAAAACGTAGGTGTTTGGATTTTCCGCCGTCACCCGAACATAAAGGGCGCCATAGCGCTTCTTGAGATTGAGAGCGTAGAAGTCTTGAAGCTTCTTGTACTGTTCCGTCTTGCGCTCAAGCAGGTACATTTCGCCGGAGGGCGGGCGCAGGCGCGCATCCTGTGACGGAAATTCGATGGGATCCATGATCCCCTCTTCAGGGGACGAAGCGCTCTTTCCGTCTGCAGACCCGCCAGTGGTCGCACAGGACGACGCCAGCAGCGCCGTCAATAATGCCGCAGCTATTCCCGTTGTATTGCATTTTAGCGGCCGCGCTTGTGCACGAGTCATCTCACGCCTCTCCCTGGGATTCTAAGGCCGAAAGCATGCATGGATGCAGCCTCCGACGACGCCAGCGAATTATTGAAAGACCCCGACCCCAAGGCGATCTGAACATGGCGGTTGAGGCACCGTCAAGCGCGCTCGACCAATAAAATCCGCCATGTGCGTCACTCTCGATGGCGCCGGAATCGCTCGCGCCAAAAGCCAAACGCGTGCGCTGCCGGCAAATCATCCCGCTCCTGAGGTCGGAGTTTGATGTTGCCTGCGGGCAACGGCGCCGGCCAATCGCAACCGCATTGCGGAGTTCGCTTGCGAACAATCGCCGCCGGCATCGCGCGCCGGACAAGGCCTGGCGTACGCGATTTCCGGCAGGAAAAGCGCCAGGACTTCGAAGCTATACTTCAAATGCGGCGCCGCGCCATTTCATTCGCTTGCGGATCGTGCGCTGTGAACAATCGCGCCGATCAGCGCCGGAAACGCGAGGGCGCGATCATTGTCGGAAACGGCGCCCCGGCGCATGGCGGGCGGTCAAACGAGCCTTCTCGTCTCAATCTCGGCCAATCCCCTTTCAAACGCCGACGAAGCGCCGCCCCGGTGCGGCGAACCGCCTTCCGGCCCAGCCGCGAGGCCGCTAGGAAGAGCGGAATCATCGGAGGGACATTCATGAAATCGAGCCTTAAACTCGGCGCCGCGCTCGCGGCGATCGCGATCGCCGCGTCTATTTCCGCCTGCGCCAAGAAGGACGAGCCGGCCGAAGCGAAACAGGAACAGGCCGAGGCGGCGAAGACGGCTTACGGGACCTGGGGCGTCGACACGACGCAAGGCGATCCGTCCGTCCGCCCAGGCGATGATTTCGCGCGCTACGCCAACGGCAAATGGCTCGACACGTTTGAAATTCCGGCGGATTTGCCGGGCTACGTTTCCTTCACGAAACTGCGGCTCGACGCTGAAGCCGACGTCAGAGCGATCGTCGAGGAGCTCGGCGCCATGGACGCACCGCAGGGCTCGCTCGAACAAAAGGTCGGCGATTTCTACAAGAGCTGGATGGACGAAGCGACGGCGAACGCGCTCGGCGCTGATCCGCTGCGGCCGCACCTCGACAAGATCTACGCTATTCAATCCAAGGACGATTTGACTCGCGCCTTCGCGAGCCTGCACAATAACGGCCCCGCGGGCTTCGGCATCATTCCAGATCCGGCGGACACGACGAAATACATCGCCTTCGTCGGACAAGCGGGACTAGGGCTTCCGGATCGCGACTACTACCTCAAGACCGACGGCAAGTTTCCCGCCTATCGCGACGCATACAAAGCCTATATCGCGAAGATGTTCGAACTCGCCGGCATTGAAGGCGGCGCCGCGAAGGCTGACGCCATTCTCGCCTTTGAAACGAAAATCGCCGAAGTCCACTGGACGCAGGAGGACAGCCGCAACATCAAGAAAATCTACAATCCGATGAGCGCCGAGCAGCTTTCAGCGCTCGCGCCGGAAGTGAACTGGAGTCTCATTTTTTCAGAGCTCGGCCTTTCTTCCGTGCCGACCTTCCTTGTCGCGCAAACGACGGCGATCGACAAAGAAGCGGAAATCTTCGCGAAGGCCGACATGGCGTTCCTGAGGGATTGGCTCGCCTTCCATTTCATCAACAATCACGCGCAGTTCCTGTCGGCGGATTTCGACAATGCGAACTTCGAGTTTTTCTCGAAGACGCTCCGCGGCATTGAGGAGAAGCGCGAGCGCTGGAAGCGCGGCGTCAATCAGATCGACGCCTCGCTCGGCGAAGCGGTCGGCCAGATCTATGTCGAACGCCATTTCCCGCCGGCGAACAAGGCGGCGATGGACGCGCTCGTCAGGAATCTGACCGACGCTTTCCGCGAGCGGCTGCAACAGAATGAGTGGATGGACGAGGCGACGCGCGAGCAGGCGCTCTTGAAGCTTTCAACCTTCGAGCCGAGGATCGGCTACACGACAAAGTGGACGGATTACTCCTCGCTCGTGATCGGCGATTCCCTCTTCGAGAACGCGCTCGCGCTCGTCGAATTCGGCTGGCAGGATCAGGTGAAGGACCTCGGCAAACCCGTCGACCGGGAGGAGTGGCCCTACCCGCCGCAGACGGTGAACGCCTCCTACAATCCGCTCCTTAACCAGATCACTTTCCCGGCCGGCATACTGCAGCCGCCGTTCTTCGATCCCGCCGCCGATCCTGCGGTCAATTACGGCGCGATCGGCGCCGTCATCGGACATGAAATCGGCCACGGCTTCGACGATCAGGGCCGCGAGTTCGACGAGAAAGGACGTATACGGAACTGGTGGACCGAGGCGTCGAACGCCGCATTCAAGGAAAAGACCGACAGGCTCGGGGCGCAGTACGGCGCCTATGAGCTGTTTCCGGGCGCGAAAATCTCCGGCGAACTCACCATGGGCGAGAATATCGGCGACCTCGGCGGGCTTCAGATGGCCTATGCCGCCTATCACCGCTATCTTGACGAGACCTCGAACGGGGTGGCGCCGGTCATCGACGGCCTCACGGGGGACCAGCGCTTCTTCCTCGCCTGGGCGCAGGTCTGGCAGGGCAAGTACCGGGAGGACGAAGCGCGCCAGCGGCTCGAGACCGATCCCCACAGCCCGCCCTATTACCGGATCAACGGCGTCGTTCGTAATCTCGACGCCTGGTACGAGGCTTTCGGCGTGACGCCTGAGGACGACCTTTATCTTGCGCCGGAAGAGCGGGTTCGCATTTGGTAGGCGTCCCGGCGGGCGGGGCGCTTGAAGGATCGGCCGCTCGGTCCTATTTTGAAGACAGAAAAGGGCTGTGGCCGCCTGCGAAAGCAGGCGGCCATGCCGTTCTTTTGACCGCCCTATCGGGGCCGACGACGGAAGGTAGGAATGGAAAAGGTTCCAATGACCGCAGCCGGCTACGGCCGCCTTGAGGACGAGATCAGGCGGCTTAAAGTCGTGGAACGCCCGGCGGTAATCCAGGCGATCTCGGAAGCGCGCGCCCATGGCGATCTGTCTGAAAACGCGGAATACCATGCGGCGAAGGAGCGCCAAGCCTGGATCGAGGGCCAAATCCTTGAATTGGAAGACAAATTTTCGCGCGCGGAAGTTATCGACGTGGCCCGGCTCGCCGGCGACACGGTGAAATTTGGAGCGACCGTCACCCTCATCGACGAAGACACCGAGCAGAAAAAGACCTGGCAAATTGTCGGCGATTTCGAGGCCGACGTGAAATCCGGCAAGATTTCGATCTCGTCGCCGATCGCGCGCGCGCTGATCGGGAAAAAAAAGGGCGATAGCGTCGAAGTGACAGCGCCAGGGGGCGCAAGGACCTACGCGATCGGCCGCGTCCAGTTCGTCTAGGTTGTCCGCCTTGACAGGCCGACCTCCCCCGGTATTTTCCGCCCCTCAAAATTAAGGAGCCGCTCCGATGGCCAAGCCGACCACCGTCAAGATCCGCCTAAACTCGACCGCGGACACCGGCTTCTTTTACGTGACGAAAAAGAACTCGCGCACGATGACGGAAAAGCTCGTGCTCAAGAAGTACGACCCGATCGCCAAGAAGCATGTCGAGTTCAAGGAAGGCAAGATCAAATAGTCTCGCCAATAGGCCGACCGTCGAGAGCCGCCCCTAAGGCGGCTCTTTTCTCGTTCACGCTGCCGCGCCCATGATCACGCGATTGCGGCCGCCGGTCTTGGCGGCGTAAAGCGCCTCGTCGGCCCGTTTGATAAGCCTTTGCCCCGTGTCGTCTTTCGGCCCCTCTTCGGTCGAGGAGATGCCGATCGAGACCGTCACCTTGATGCTGTCGCGCCCGCTGTTCAGCGTCACCTCGTGATCGGCGATCTCCTGACGAAGCCGTTCGGCGACAATGCCCGCGAAATGCCGATCCGTATCCGGCATCGCGACGAGGAATTCCTCGCCGCCGTAGCGGCAGGCGAGATCGATCCCGCGCACCGAATTCCTGATCTTGGCGGCGATTTCCTGGATGACCTTGTCGCCGATGTCATGACCATGCGTGTCGTTGATCGACTTGAAATGATCGATGTCGAGAATCAAGAGCGAGAGCGGGCGACCCGTCCAGAAAGCGCGATCGAACATACCCGAAAGATGGCTCGCGAGATACCGCCGGTTAAAAAGCCCCGTAAGCTGGTCGGTGACCGCCATCTCAAGGCTCGCCTCGAATTTCGATCGCAGCTGGTCGACATAGCGCTTGCGGCGGATCTGCGTCGCGACGCGGGCCGTCAGTTCGTTCCGGTCGACCGGTCGCGAGAGATAATCGTTGACCCCGATGTCAAGCGCGCGAACGAGCCGGCGCGTGTCGCCCTGACGGACAATCGCCAAAAGCGGCGTGAGCCGCGTTTCCTCAAACGAGCGGATCGTCGAGCAAAGGCGCAACGGGTCCATTTTCTCGAGCGCCATGTTGACGATCACGAGGTCGAAATCGCCCGTCTTGGCGCGTGAAAGCGCGACTTCCGGGTCGGATTCGGTCGAGACTTCGTGCTTTTCGGCGAGAAGCGAGCGAACGCGGTCGACCTGATCGGCCTGGTCGTCAATTATGAAAATGCGCGCCTTTCCGTCGGCGCCCGCGTCCGTCAGGTCAATCGCGCCCATGACGCCTAACGATTTTCCGGTCGCGTAACGCAATCTGAGTTCATCCGTCATTGTCTTGAGACGGGAAAGGCTTCTGACGCGCGCGAAGAGTGCGACGTCTTCGACGGGCTTCGTCAGAAAATCGTCGGCGCCGGCTTTAAGGCCCGCGACGCGGTCCGCCTGCTGATCGAGCGCTGTCACCATGACGATCGGGATATGCGCCGTTTCGGGCGTCGACTTGATGATCCTGCACGCTTCAAAGCCGTCCATGCCCGGCATCATCACGTCGAGAAGGATGATGTCCGGCTGGTCCGTTTTGGCGCGCTCGACCGCCTCGCGGCCCGAGAAAGCGCCGAGCACGTCGAAATACTCGGCGCGGAGCTTCGCCTCGAGCAGCTTCACATTCGGTTCGAGGTCGTCGACGACCAATACGCGCGCGGTCATCCTGGCTCCGCTTAAACCCGGACGGCTGTCCCGGGATTAACGCTAGTCCAAATATCTTTTTACTTTATCAAGAAAGGCGGCGACCGAGATCGGCTTCGCTATGTAGTCGCGGCAACCACCGGCGCGGATGCGCTCCTCGTCCCCCTTCATGGCGAAGGCGGTGACGGCGATGATCGGCACATCCGCGAGCGTCGGATCCTTAAGGATTTCTTGCGTGACCTGCAGGCCGGAGATTTCCGGCAGCTGGATGTCCATCAAGATGAGGTCGGGCGATTCGGCGCGCGCGGCCGCGATCGCTTCCCGGCCGGTTCTGGCCTGTACGACGCGGTAGCCGTGCGCCTCCAAGAGATCGTTGAACAGCTTCATGTTCAGCTCGTTGTCTTCGACAACGAGCACGGTCTTGGGCGACGGCGGCGGGTCGATTTTCTGCATTGCCGCCATATTCGGTCGGGGCGCGCTTGGCGCAAAGGTAACCATCGACCGGACTATCGCCTGAAAGGTATTAATCGAATGTTTATCGTGACGGCCGGCCGAAGCAGCGCCGGCGGACAGGCTGGAAATGGCGGAGACGGTCGATCTCGCCCTGTGTCTTGATTGCGGCGCGCGGCGGAGCGAGGGGGCCCCGAGCCCCTGCGCCGCCTGCGGCGGGCGGCGAATCATCCGGCATCCTGAACTAGACCGTCTCAGCGTCGCGCATGTCGACTGCGATGCGTTCTACGCCGCCATCGAAAAAAGGGACGATCCGGCGCTCACCGACCGGCCGGTCATCGTCGGCGGCGGCGTGCGCGGGGTCGTGACGACCGCCTGTTACGTCGCCCGCACTTACGGCGTCAAATCGGCGATGCCGATGTTCAAGGCGCTGAGGGCCTGTCCCGATGCGGTCGTCATCAAGCCGAACTTTCCCAAATACGCAGCGGCGGGCCGTGACGTCAGACGGCTGATGGAGACGCTAACGCCGCTCGTCGAGCCGGTGTCGATCGACGAGGCGTTTCTTGATCTTTCCGGAACAAGACGGGTTCATCAAATGTCGCCGGCGGAGGCGCTTGCAGGTCTTCAGCGGACGATCAGGCGCGAGATCGGGATTACGGTGTCAATCGGACTCTCTTTCAACAAATTTCTCGCCAAGACGGCGTCGGATTTCGACAAGCCGAACGGGTTTTCCGTGATCGGCGTCGAAGAGGCCGAACGGGTTCTGGCGCCCCTTCCTGTCTCCGCCATTTTCGGCGTCGGCGCCGTTTTGGCCAGGCGCCTCAACGCCGACGGGCTGCGCAGCATCGGCGATCTCCAAAGGATCGAGCGATCCGTTCTCATCAAACGCTATGGCGACACGGGACTGCGCTTGTCGGACCTTTCGCACGGGAGAGACCACCGGCGCGTTTCGGCTAACCGGGGAACGAAAAGCGTTTCCGTCGAAACGACATTCAGCGCCGACCTCAAAGGCGGCAAGGAACTTGAGGATATTCTGTGGCGCCTCTGCGACCGCGCTTCGTCTCGCATGAAGGCGAAGCGCGTTGTCGGCCGCGTCGTCACGTTAAAGCTCAAGACATCGGACTTCCGCACCATTACAAGACAGGTCACGCTGCCCCGCGCTTCAAACCTTGCGAGGACGATGTTCGAGGCGGCCCGCCCGCTTCTCGCGGAAAACGCCGTCGGCTGCGCTTTTCGGCTCATCGGCGTCAGCTATTCGGAGCTGTCTGCATCAGAGGAAAATCCGCAGCCGGACATGTTTCATGGCGAGGAGGAGAAGCAGCGATCGGAAGAGGGCGCAATCGATGAGATCCGCCGGAAATTCGGCGACGACGCCATTGCGCTTGGGCGCGACTATGCGAGAAAGCGGCGGGGCGGAGCGCCCGCCAACGACGGAGATGCGGATGAGCCGAGTTGAGAAGCGCCTTACGGAAATCGGGGTCATCCTGCCAAGCCCCGTCGCGCCTGTGGCGAACTACGTTCCCTGGGTGTTGAGCGGACGCCTTTTGCACATTTCGGGTCAGGTCTCGATCGGTCGAGAGGGCCTTATCAGGGGAAAACTCGGCGCTGATCTTTCGGTCGAACAAGGCGTCGAAGCGGCGAGGGCGTGCGCGATCAATCTTATCGCGCAGATGAAAGCCGCGCTTGATGACCTCGATCGCGTCACGCGTATTGTGAAGCTCTCCGGATACGTCAACTCAACGCCGGAATTTACCGACCAGCCGAAGGTCGTCAACGGCGCATCCGATCTCATGGTCGCAGCCTTCGGCGATGCTGGCAGACATGCGCGCGCCGCGGTCGGCGCGCCGAGTCTGCCGCTCGGAGCCGCTGTCGAAATTGACGCCGTCGTGGAGGTCGACTGATGGCGGACGGCGGCGACAGGCCAGCCGAAAAGATCCGCATCGTCGCGTCGATCAATGACGCTGATGCGAAGCAGTGGAACGACCTCATAAACGCGGATGGAGCGCCCGCCAACCCGTTTGTCTCGCATGAGTTCCTGCGAGCGCTCGAAAATTCGAAGTCGGCGTCGGCGGAATCGGGTTGGGCGCCGTCTCACCTCCTTCTTGAAGAAGACGACAGCATCGCCGCCGCGGCGCCCTGCTATTTGAAGTCCCACAGTTTCGGCGAATACGTGTTTGACCATCATTGGGCCGACGCCTACGAGCGCGCTGGCGGCCGCTATTACCCGAAGCTCTTATGCGCCGTCCCCTTTACGCCCGTTCCGGGGCCGCGCATCAGCGGGGGCTCGAGAAAGCGCCGATCAGCCCTCGCCGACGCGCTCGCGCAGATCGCCGGCCAGCGACGGCTTTCGTCCGTCCACATCAACTTCATCAGCGAGATCGCCGCGGCCGAGTTGCAGGAACAGGGCTGGCTCATTCGGCGCGGCGTTCAATACCACTGGTTCAATCGCGGTTATCGCAGATACGATGATTTCCTTGCGGGACTTTCGTCTCGCAAGAGGAAAGCCCTGAAGCGCGAACGCCGCGAAGCGAATGACGGCGTCGCGATACGACGCTTGACGGGTCGCGACATTGACGCGCGCGCCTGGGAAGCCTTCTGGAGCTTTTATCAGGACACGGGCGCGCGCAAATGGGGTCGGCCGTATCTTGCCCGCAGCTTCTTTTGCGAAATCGCCGAAACGATGGCCGACCGTCTTATGATGGTCGTCGCGGAACATGACGGGCGGCTCATCGCGGGCGCCTTGAACTTCATTGGCGGCGACGCGTTATACGGCCGGTATTGGGGACGAATAGAAGACCGCCCGTTCCTGCATTTCGAGGTCTGCTATCATCAGGCGATTGAGTTCGCGATCGAACGCGGCCTCGCCCGTATCGAGGCGGGCGCGCAAGGGGAACACAAGATCGCGCGCGGATATGAGCCCGTCGCGACGCATTCGGCGCACTGGATTGCAAACAGTTCATTTAGAGTCGCAATCGCTCAACACCTTGCGCGTGAGCGTTCCGCGATCGACGCCGAGATCGCCGAGCTCCGCTCCCTGACGCCCTACAGAACGGATTGGCCCCGCACATCGCGCCCTGATTGATTTCGCCGCGTGACCGGGACAGAATCTTTGACATTCGCCCATTTGGGCGCTGGAAGCCGCAACGAACTGAATCGAGTATGAGCGTCGTATGAGACCAGCCTACGGAATTTCGATCTTCCCTGTTGTCGCCATGCTGGCGCTCGCAGGATGCAACCGGGCCGCCGCGCCAGCCGGCGACGAAGACTCGCTGCGGGCGCTCGACGCCGCCTATGTCGAGGCCTGGCTAAAGGACGATGCGGAAAGTCAGAAAGACGCCGTGCTCGCTCTTTTCCGTCGGGACGCCGTCATTCTTCCCGGCGGCGGCCTTGCGCCGGAAGAGGGCATCGAGAACATCAAGAGGTTCTGGTTTCCGGACGGGGCCGGACAAACGCTTGTCACGCACTTTACCCGCGATATTGAAGCGGTAGACGTATCGGGCAGGCTCGGCGTCGTGTCTGGGCGATATACGCTAAGCTTTACCTATGAAGGCCAATCGATGACCCAAACCGGGAATTACATGTTCGTCGCCGAAAGCGCGGGCGCCGGATGGCGCATCACCAGGATGATCTGGAACGACCAGCCGCTGACCGAGGTCTGACGCCGATATGTCGCTTTCAGCCGAATATGATCCAAACAACATCTTCGCCAAGATCGTCCGCGGTGAAATGCCGTCGGTCAAGGTTTTTGAGGACGAGATCGCCCTCGCCTTCATGGACATATTCCCGCAAAGCGAAGGCCACACGCTGGTCATTCCCAGGAAGAGTAAGGCGACCAATCTCTTAAGCGCCGATGCGGCGGAGCTCGGCCCGCTGATTGAGCGGGTCCAGCGCGTTGCGAACGGAGTAGTCAAAGCGTTATCGCCGGACGGCGTTCGCGTCATGCAGATTAACGGCGCGCCGGCCGGCCAGACCGTTTTCCACCTGCACTTCCACATCATACCGGTCTTCGAGGGCACACCGCTGAAGCGTCACGCCGGCGAGAGGGCCGACCCGGCGCGCCTTGAATCGCTGGCGGCCAAGATTCGGGCGGGCATCGCGGCGAAATGAGGCTTTGCGCCGCTTGCGTGTCTCATGCGAAACCGAAGGGGCGGCTTCATGCGGGCGTTCGTCTTGGCGGCGACAATCGCCGCGGCTCTCAACGGGAGCGCATTTGCGCGGACCTACGACGAAATCATGGAGGAAGCCGAGGCGGCGTTCGTCAAGGAAGATTATTCCGCCGCCGGCGCATTGCTCGACGAAGCGCAGATCAAGCGTCCCTACTCGCTCTTTCTCACCCGCAACCGCATATTGACGCGACTGCTGACTGGGCGGGAGGAGGAAGCGTTGGCGATCGCCAGCGCCGTCGCCGCTCGCGGGCTTGTTCTTCAAACGCCGAAACACGAGGCGTTCGATCGCCTGAAGGCGCTCCCTTCCTGGCGGCCGATAGAGGCGCGCATGGAGGCCAATGCGCAGCCGGTCGGCGTCGCCGCCGTCGTTGCGGAATATCCTGAAGACGGACTTTTGCCGGAAGCGATTTCAATCCGAAAGGGCCGCCACCTGATCGGGTCGGTCCGCACTGGCGGCGTCCTCCGCGCGGCGCAAACGCTTTCTCCGGTCGCAAGGCTCGACGGGGGCGTTTTTGACATTGAGCAAGACGGAAGATCCGTTTTTGCAGCGGTCAACAATCAGCTTGCCTTCGAGCGGCGCGGCGAGGAGCCGCCTTTCGCCGCGATCGTTGAAATCGACGCGAGGACCGGGAGGGAGCTGCGCCGCGTTCGAATGCCCGAAGCCGACTCGCTGATCGGCGATATCGAGATTGACCGACACGGAACGCTCTACGCGTCCGACAGCCTTCAGCCGCGCCTTTTCGCGTTAGGGAAGGCCGACGCCGCCGCTCGTATCCTCGCAACGGATGAACGCTGGGCAAACCTTCAGGGAATCGCCCTTGACGAGAAACACGACCGCCTCTTTCTCGCAGATTATCTGACCGGTCTTTACGTCGTCGATCTGCGGAACGGCGCTGTCCGCCCTATCGGCAATCCCTCGGACGCGCATCTTGGCGGAATTGACGGCCTCTACTTCCATGACGGCGACCTCATCGGCGTACAAAACGGCGTTAGCCCGCAACGGATCGTCCGCATTCGGCTCGACAAGACGGGTAGCCTCGCTGAGCGCCTTGACGTCCTTGCCGGCAGTCTTGAAGGCTGGGCCGAGCCGACGCACGGCGTCATCGTCGGCGGAGAATTCCACTATATCGCGACAAGCAACTGGCCGGCTTACGACGACGACGGCAATGTCCGCGGCGGCGCTGACCTTGCGCCGCTTCGGATCATGTCCGTTTCGATCAGGTGGCGATAGGAGCGCGAGCGGGGCTTCGTGCGGAACGCAGAAATCCGGAATCAGCGATTCGCGCCAGGCTTTTGATTTGTCGCCTGATTGCCCGAATGACCAATCCCGCTTTTCGCATGACGCTCGATGCGTACGTTGTGTGCTGCAATAAACCGGGAAATCCGCATCTGCGGCTGCGGCGCGCGCCCCGAGCGGGTCGCGAACCGGCATTGTCGCAGTCTTCGGGATGCAGTCGGGCAAGCCAACCATTCCGGTCGCCCGATGCGATAGCCATTCAGCAATTGCGGTATTTGTCGTTGAGCCCTCCGCCGGCGCGTATCATCGGCAATATCTTGGCGATGCGCCGTTCCTTCGTCGCCGCCTGTTTCGCTTCCCCGACATAGTCGGCGTATTCGCGCTGTTTTCCAGGTGTCAGCCTTTCGAATGCGGCGCAGGCTTTCCGGTCGCCCTTCAGCGCTTTCGCCAGCTCGGGCGGCATGAGCAGCTTTTTCGGCGCCGCCTTCGGAACCGACGCGCCCGACTTCGCGAGCGCAATCGCCTCGTTGAGATAGCACGCAATAAGGGCCGGATTGATATCGGCTGCTGACGTCATGCGCCATTGACGCATAGCTCTTGTGCGTCCCACCTGCGCATTGACAAGAACCTTATCAGCGTCCTTGAGCAGTGCGCCCTGAAAGAACCACAAGCCGACATAGGACTTGAATGCGCCAAGTCCGACGATGTTCGCTCCGTCCAACGTGTAGCACGGCCCGCCCCACTTCATTTCCTCGGTAAGTCCGGACGCGAGCAGCGCCTTGCGAAGGAGCCTTAGTTCCGCCCGCCATAACGGCGCGGTGTCGAAATACCCGTCAGCGGACGCCGCCTTGCGCATTCCGGCATCTTTCAAATGGCGTTTCGCCGAGCCTAGGGCGCGACAAGCGCCGGCACCGCCGCGTCCTTCCTCGCATCGTCCGGAATGAACTCGAACGCGAGCTTCTCGCTATCGGCCGGGTCGAGCATTACTCGCACGACGCCGCCGTTTTTCAGGCGGCCGAACAAGATCTCGTCCGCGATCGGCTTTTTCACATGCTCCTGGATGACGCGGGCGAGAGGCCGGGCCCCCATCTCCTCATCAAAACCGCGCCTCGCCAGCCACCGCGTCGCCTCGGGGTCGAGTTCGAACGTGACGCTCCGATCGGCAAGCTGCGCTTCAAGCTGCAGGATGAACTTCTCGACGATGCGGTCAATGATTTCCGGCGTAAGCCCGCCGAATGCGACTGTCGCGTCAAGGCGATTGCGGAACTCCGGCGCGAACATGCGCTTGATGGCGGCGTCGGTCTCATCATGCTTTTTGCCGCCGGCGAAGCCGATCGCAAAACGCGCCGCATCCGCGGCGCCGGCGTTTGTCGTCATGATCATGATCACGTTTCGGAAATCGATCTTCTTTCCGTTCGTGTCCGTAAGCGTTCCGTTATCCATCACTTGCAGCAGGATGTTGAAAATTTCCGGATGCGCCTTTTCAATCTCGTCAAGCAGGAGAACGGCGTGAGGATGCTGATCGATCGCATCGGTCAACAGCCCGCCCTGATCGAAGCCGACATAACCCGGCGGCGCGCCGATAAGGCGCGAAACCGTGTGACGCTCCATATACTCGGACATGTCAAAACGGATGAGTTCGACGCCAAGAATGAACGCAAGCTGCTTTGCGACTTCGGTCTTGCCGACGCCGGTCGGACCGGAAAAAAGATAGCTGCCGATC
>Ga0073934_10006480_pt1 | contig 17037 bp, 19 predicted proteins | sample LarsenN4metaG_FD_76834 | JGI IMG/M metagenome (GOLD analysis project Ga0073934, IMG submission 76834) | Hot spring sediment bacterial and archeal communities from British Columbia, Canada, to study Microbial Dark Matter (Phase II) - Larsen... ... | reverse complement strand
TGTCATCCGCCACGAAGTGGGACTCCATGCCCGGCCTGCCGCCCTCTTCGTGCAGACCGCCGGCAGGTTCGCGTCCAACATCCTGGTGACCAGGGATGATCAGACGGCCGACGCCAAGAGCATCCTGTCCGTCCTCACCCTGGGTGTTGCGCAGGGTGCCGTGGTGACCATCAGGGCCGAGGGCGAGGATGAGACGGAGGCGATCGAGGCGCTGAGGACGTTGGTGGAGTCGAATTTTGAGGAGACAGAAAGGCCCCCCGGGGGTCCTCGATGAGAGTGCTGAAGGGCCTTCCAGCCTCGGCGGGGATCGCCATCGGACCGGCCTTCGCCTATCGTCCGGAAGAGCCTGTCGTGGAGCGGCGGCGTGTGCAGGATGTGGAGGCGGAGCTGGCCCGTTTCCAGGCCGCAGTGGAGCAGGCCCAGGGGCAGCTACGGGAGATCCACGCCAGGACGAAGGGTGAGATGGGTGAAGAGACGGCCCGCATCTTCGAAGCACACCTGCTCTTCCTCGAGGATCCGGCTCTGCTCGACAGCGTGCGGAGCCGGATTCGAAACGGATCGAACGCTGAGGCCGCCGTCGCCGACAGGGTAGGGGAGGTTGTCGCGGTCTTCGAGGCGATGAAGGATCAATACATTCGGGTCCGCGCCGGCGACGTTCAGGATGTCGGTTCCAGGCTGATCCGCAACCTGCAAGGTCGCGTGCCAAGGCCGCTGGTCCAGCTCTCCTCCCCCGGCATCGTCGTGGCCAGAGACCTCACGCCATCGGACACCGCCCAGATGGATAAGGCCATGGTGCTGGGCTTCTGCACGGCGATGGGCGGCCCGACCTCACATACGGCCATCATGGCCCGCGTGCTTGGGATACCCGCCGTGGTCGGTGTCGGTGAGGAGGTGCTGTCCGTCGAGAGCGGCCGGCCGCTGGTGATCGACGGAAGCGAAGGGATGGTCATCGTCGAGCCCCTGGAGGAGCAGGTCCAGGAGTACCTGGAGCGCCAGCGTACGTCCGCGGCGCGGTTGGAGGAGATCCGCGCCTCGGCGCAGACCCCTGCGGTGACACGCGATGGACATCGCGTCGAGGTGGTGGCCAACATCGGTGACGCGGCGGCGACCCGCCGGGCCCTGGAGTACGGGGCCGAGGGGGTGGGGCTTCTGCGCACCGAGTTTCTCTACCTCAACCGCGACACGATGCCCAGCGAGGAGGAGCAGTACGCCGCCTATCGCGCCGTGGCCGACATCACGGGGCACCGCCCGCTCATCATACGCACCCTGGACGTCGGAGGCGACAAGACGCTTCCGTACCTGGATATCGGCGAAGAAGCGAATCCCTTCTTGGGCTGGCGGGCCATCCGTCTCTGCCTGGACCGCGCGGATCTCTTCAAGACGCAGCTCAGGGCCATCCTGCGGGCAGGCCACGAGCGCAATGTCAAGATCATGCTGCCGATGATCACCGATGTGGCGGAGGTCAGGCGCGCGAAAGAGCTGTTGGGCGAAGCGATAGACGAGTTGGCAAGGCGCGGTGCCTCCTTCGCCCCCACCCTCGAGGTCGGCATCATGGTCGAGACGCCGGCGGCTTCCCTGGCCGCCGATATTCTCGCCGCCGAGGTGGACTTCTTCAGCATCGGCACGAACGACCTCATTCAGTATGTCATGGCCTGTGACCGGACCAACGAACGGGTCGCACACCTCTACAAGCCGCTCCATCCGGCCATCCTGCGGCTCGTCAAAGCGGTGGTCGAAGCGGCCCACAAAGAGGGCAAGTGGGTGGGCATGTGCGGCGAGATGGCCGGGGAGGCGCTGGCGGTTCCCCTCTTGGTCGGCCTGGGCCTGGATGAGCTCAGCATGAGCGCCGCAGCCATCCCCGGCACGAAGAGCATCATACGTGCGTTGAGGCTGGATGAGGCTGAACGGGCAGCAGCCTATGCCCTGGGTCTGCAGACAGAGGCAGAGGTCCGGGCCCACGCCGCGCGTCTCGTCGCCAGGATCGCACAGACGTGACCCGCTGGTCGGGGCCGGCGCCCTCGTCCGCCAGCAGGATGTTCCAGTGGCGGTCGAGCACGATGGCCGGATAGGGCTCCTGCTGGCGCAAGATGAAGTCCAGCCTCCGGCGAATGCGCCATCTCCGGCCAGGCTCCTCGCGCCGTAGCCCTGCCGCGGCTGTCTCCGGCTCGTTACGCGCCGCTGGCAACAGGGAACCGTCTCATCCCCCACGAACGATAGCGCCAACCACGCACCCGCACGTTCGGCAGGAGGTGCTTTGAGATGAAGTGGTGGTTCAGCCTGGCCCTCACCGCGGCGGTCGTGCTGACCTTGCTCGGCCCGGCTGCGCCCGCGCCCACACCCGCGGGGACGCTGCGTATCGGGATGGAGTCGGCGCCGACCACGATGGATGCGGGGTTGTCCACAGACCTGTACTCCCAGCAGGTGTATTCCCACGTCCTCGAAGGCCTGGTCATGCTGGATCCCCAGGGCGGCCTGCGGTCGGCTCTGGCGGAGTCATGGACGCCCTCAGCCGACGGCAAGACCTGGACATTCAAGCTTCGGCAGAATGTGAAGTTTCACGATGGGACGGAGTTCACGGCGGATGACGTGAAGTATACGATCGAACGCATCCTCAATCCCGAGACCCGCTCACCGCAGCGCGGCTCACTGGCGCAGATCGCTTCGGTCGAGGCCGTCGATCGGCACACGGTGCGCATTACCACCCGCGCCCCGTTCGTGCCCATCCTGACAAACCTGGCCACGTCCGCGTACGTCGTCCCCAGGGCCGCGCACTCCCGGCTGGGTCGGGACTTCGCACGCCGGCCGGTCGGCACCGGGCCGTACCGGTGGGTCGAGTGGGTGCCCGAGGAACGGATCGTGCTGGAGGCCAACCCCGACTACTACGCCGGGCGGCCGTCCCTGGACCGGCTGGTGTTTCGCTTCATCCCGGAGGCCAGCGTGCGTCTGGCGGAACTGGAGTCCGGAGGCCTGGATCTCATCGCCGGCATCCCCGCGCAGGACCTCCGGCGGCTGCGGGTCAGCCTGCTGATCGACCTGCAGGAGGTCGTGGGCACGAACTACCGGCTGCTGGCCTTCAATACCTCGGTGAAGCCCTTCGACGATGTGCGCGTCCGGCAGGCGATCGCCCACGCCATCGACAAGCAGAAGATCGTGGATGTGGTCTGGCCGGGGCGCGGCGTGGTGGCGGAGGGTCCCATCCCCCCCACCTCGTGGGCGTACGATGAGCGCTTCAAGGGTCTGGGTTACAACCTCACCCGGGCCAGGCAGCTGATGGCGGAAGCCGGCCAGGGGGGCGGCTTCGAGATGAACTACCTGATCTCGGCGACCGAGGAGCTCCAGCGTGAGGTGCCCTTGATCATCGACATGCTCAAGCAGATCAATGTCAACGTGAAAGTCACGGCCGTCGACTTCCCCACGCTATTGGACCGGCTGCTGAAGACGAACTACGACACCCTGCGGGTCGGCTGGACGACGAACCCGGAGCCGGATTCGCTCCTGTATAGCCCGTTTCACACCTCGGCGATCGGGGGCTTCAACTTCACCAAGTTCCGCAGCACGAAGGTCGATGAGTTGTTGGACCGCGGCCGCACGGTCCCGAACGTCAGCGAACGGACCAGGATCTACCGGGAAGCACAGCGTCTCATCGTGCAGGAGGCGCCCATGGTGTTCATCTTTCACGAGAAGCGCACCTACGCCACGCGGAAGGCGGTGCAGGGTTTCAAGCCCCACGTCAGTGGGTGGATCGTGCTGAAGACGCCGTACGGCATCGACGTCAAGGTGGGCCCCGGCCGCTAGATTACCTCGACCGCCCCACCCGCGTATCGCACAGGGCGCCGTCACTTGGGCCGGTACATCCTCCAGCGCCTGCTCGCCACGATCCCGGTGCTGCTTGGGGTCTCCGTGGTGATCTTCCTCCTGCTGCGGCTGATCCCGGGAGACCCCGTGGTCATCATGATCGGCGCGGAGAACGCGACGCCGGAGGAGGTGACGCGGCTGCGCCACGTGCTGGGGCTGGATCGGGGCCTCCCCGTCCAGTACGTGAAGTTCTTGGGCCGGCTGGTGACGGGGGATCTGGGCACCTCGCTGTCGTCAGATGAGCCGGTGCGCCAGTTGATCCGCGAGCGGCTCCCGGCGACGATCGAACTGGCCCTGGCCGCGGTCGTCGTCGCCCTCGTCATCGCCATCCCGATCGGCGTTGTCTCGGCGGTCCGCAAGTACTCCCTGGTGGACACGGCGGGCACGGTGGCGGCGATGCTGGGCATCTCTATGCCCAACTTCTGGTTGGGGGTCATGCTGATCTTCCTGTTTGCGCTGCGCCTGGGCTGGCTGCCCGCGTCCGGGCGCGGAGAACCGGTGATGGGTGGCCTGTGGACGCTGCTCACCTCCGGCAATCCTGGCGCCCTCGTCACGGCCGTCGTGCACCTGGTCCTGCCAGCCGTGACGCTGGGCGCCGCGCTGGCCGCGGTGGTCACCCGGCTGACCCGCAGCAGCATGCTGGAGGTCATCGGGCAGGACTACATCCGCACGGCGCGTGCGAAGGGGCTGCGCGGCAGCCGGGTCGTGCTACACCACGCGTTGCGCAACGCCCTCATCCCGGTGGTCACCGTGATCGGACTGGACCTCGGCGCGCTGCTGGGCGGCGCGGTCATCACCGAGACGATCTTTGCCTGGCCGGGGATCGGCCGCCTGGCGATCCGGTCGATCATCCAGCGCGACTTCCCCGTCGTCCAGGGTGTCGTGCTCATGATCGCCGTCGTGCGGATCTGCGCGAATCTCGCCGTGGACGTCATCTATGCGATCATCGACCCGCGCATCCGATACGCCTAGCGCACGGCCGGCCGAGCCGGCGGCGCGGCATGAGAGCTACTGGGGCGCGGCCTGGCGCCGGTTGTGCCGCCATCACCTGGCGATGGTGGGGCTGGGGATCATCGGCGCGATCATCCTGCTGGCGGTCTTCGCGCCCTACGTCTCACCCGCGGATCCGCTGGCCATCGACTACGCCCACACCGCCGCCCCGCCCGGCGCCCCCGGCCATGTCCTGGGCACCGACGCCGTGGGCCGCGACATCCTGGCCCGCCTGATCTACGGCACCCGCGTCTCCCTGCAGGTGGGGATCGTGGCCGTGGGTATCGCCGCCACCCTGGGTACCGCGGTCGGGCTGACCGCCGGGTATTACGGCGGCGTCGTGGACAACGTCCTCATGCGGACGGTCGACGTCTTCCTGGCCTTCCCGGTTATCGTCCTGGCGATCGCCATCATCGCCGTGCTGGGGCCGAGCCTGGTCAACGTGATGATCGCCCTGGGCCTGGTCGCCTGGACGACCTATGCCCGGGTCGTGCGCGGGCAGGTGTTGATCCTGCGGGAACTCGATTTCGTGCAGGCGGCGCGGGCCGCGGGTACGGGAGACGCGCGGATCATCGTCCGGCACATCCTGCCCAACGCCCTTGCGCCGATCATCGTCCTGGCCACCGTCGGCATGGCCGCGGCCATCATCGCCGAAGCGGCGCTCTCGTTCCTGGGCCTGGGGGTGCAGCCCCCGACGCCGTCCTGGGGTTCGATGCTGAACGAAGGGCGCGCGTTCCTGCGCACCGCGCCGCATATCTCCACGTTGCCGGGGCTGGCCATCATGGTCACCGTGCTGGGTTTCAACTTCCTGGGCGACGGACTGCGGGACGCGCTGGATCCCAGACTCTGACAACCCGGAGGGGGACTGAGAGGTGCGGGAACCGGCGATCACACTCGAGCAGGTCCTGGCCATCACGTACTTCTCCTCCCACGCCTGGGCTCCCGACGGGAGCCGGATCGCGTACATCCTGGATGACGGCGGACGGTACTCCCTGCGTGTTGTGGATGTGCGCGCCGCGCGGAGCGCCGAGGTCTCCGAAGGCGACCGGCCGGTCACCGCGTTCGACTGGGCGCGCGACGGCCGCCTGGCCTATGTCCAGGGCGGGCGCCTCATCGTCGCTGTGCCGGCGGACGACGGCTGGGTGCACACGGATCTTTACGCCGGTCCCGATCCCGTCACGGCGCTGCAGTGGTCGCCGGCGAACGGCAGGCTCGCCTACGAGACGGGCGGCCGTCTGTGGATCTGGGATCCGGTGGGGCCGTCCGTGCGGGAGCTCGGCGTCCCCGGTCGAATCGGGGGGCTCGATCATCAGGCCACCCTGGCCTGGGCGCCGGACGGATCCGCCGTCGCCGTGACGTTCCAGGACGAAGGACGATGGGACCTGGCCGTGGTTGATCCCGCCGGGGGGATGCGCTGGCGCTCGCGCACCGAGAACCTCGAAGGACCCTTCACCTGGCTGCGCCCGGACCGGCTCGTCTTTGCGCGGCCCTCGGTGGCCTACACGGCCCGCGAGTGGTGTGTCCTCGATCTGCCCGCCGGGACGCTGCGGGTGCTGCATCGCGAGGACGAACCTGAAGGCCTGGGCACGGCGTTTGCGGCGCAGGCCCATCCCGATGGCAGACGCGTCGTACTCGTGCTGCGCCACGAAGGCTGGTGGCATCTCTACCTGCTGGACACCGACAGCGGCCAACTGCGCACCCTGACCGGCGGAATGGGCGAAGACGTCGGGCATGCCTACGACGCCCCGCGCATCAGCCCCGACGGCCGCGAGGTCATCTTCTCGACCAACCGGGAGAACCTCGGCCTGCGCCACCTGTTCGCCGTCGACCTCGATTCGGGCGCCCTGCGGCCCGTGGTGGATGCGCCCGGCACCAGCGTCGAGGCGACCTGGTCGCCCGACGGCAGGCTCATCGCGTTCCGGCACAGCACCGTTCGCCACGCGCCGGAACTCTGGGTCGTCGGGCGCGACGGCGAGGGCCTCAGGCGCCTCGTCGGCTCGATGCCTGACGGCGTGGAGTCCGACCGCTTCGCGCTGCCGCAGCTTGTGACGACGCGCGGGGCGGATGATCTCGAGATCCCCGGATACCTGCTGGCGCCACCCGACCTGGAGCCGGGCCGGCGGTACCCGGCGCTGCTCTACATCCACGGCGGCGGGATGCGGCAGATGCGTGAAGGCTTCCCACCGCTGAAGGCCTATGCTTTCTTCTACGCGGTGTCGCTGTGGCTGGCCGAGCGCGGGGTCGTCTCATACCTGGTCAACTATCGCGGGGGGATCGGGTACGGCAAGACGTTCGAGCAGGGGAACTCCGGCGGCCTAGCGGTGCTGGAGTGCGAAGACTGCATCCGGGCCGCCGAATGGCTCAAGACCCTGCCGTTTGTGGACCCGCGGTGCGTCGGCGTCTGGGGCCTTAGTTACGGCGGCTGGCTGACCCTGGCCTCCCTGGTCCGATCGCCTGAGACGTTTGCCCTGGGCATCAACATCGCTGGCATCTGGGACTTCGACCGGTGGATGGCCTGGGCCAAGGGGGCCTTCCGGCCGGCTTACGACTACTTCCTGGGCCGCGCCCGGGGGCCGCGAGAGCAGAGCCCGGAGGTCTGGCAGGACGCCTCGCCGCGCCACCGGGTGACGCAGATGCGTGCGCCGCTAGTCAACTTCCACGGGACCAAAGACGAGGCCGTGCCCTTCGAGCAGCTGGACCTCATCGTGAAGGACTGTGTGGAACAGGGGAAGGTGTTCACCACCCACTACTACCCCGATGAGACGCACCTGTTCACGCACCGGGCGACTTGGCGGGACGCGCTACGGAAGGTCGAAGACGCACTGCGGCGGTATCTGGAGTATGCTCCGGAGGAGAGCGAAGCCCGCAGGCAGCCGAGCGACCTACCGATGACGCCGCCGAAGATCTCTTCCACCAGCTGAGGATATGTGAGCCGTCCCAAGGGATCCTCGGAGCAGGCCACCGGTCCTCGTCAACCGGACCTCATGCCTCCCACGGTGTGGTCAAGGAAATCCCTGGCGAGTTCGCCAAGTGTAGGTCAAAGCGCCGATCCGCGAAGGCTCGTCCAGAGGACCGGAGTCACAACGCCAAGAGGACCGCAGGCGGGCGCCGACTGGCGGCGATCATGTTCACCGATATGGTGGGCTTCAGCGCCTTGGCCCAGCAGAACGAGGCGCTGGCCCTGGAGCTGTTGGACGAGCATTTCGCCACGTTGCGCCCACTGATCGCCATGCACGGCGGCCACGAGATCAAGACCATTGGCGATTCGTTCGTGGTGGAGTTTGCGAGTCCGCTCCAGGCGGTCCAGTGCGCGATCGCCATGCAGACGACCCTGAGCACCCGCAATGCCGGATTCCCCCGAGAGCGACAGATCGTCCTCCGCATTGGCATCCACCTCGGAGACGTCGAACACCGGGCGGGCGACGTCTTCGGGGACGGCGTGAACATCGCGGCGCGGCTGGAGCCGCTCGCCGAGCCAGGGGGCGTCTGCCTCTTCCAGCAGATCTACGACCATATCTACAACAAGATCGACGTGCTTCTGGTCAGTATGGGCCGCCCCGAGATGAAGAACATGGTCCTTGATAGAGCCCGCCGTCCGTTTCCCGGCGAGCCGATCCGCACCCTGGACGCCCTGCACGTGGCCAGCGCCCTTGCCGCCCATATGGCTGTTCGCGACCTGGCTGTCCTCAGTCTGGACGGGCCGATCCGGCGGATAAGCACCGATCTCGGCCTCGAAGTCGTTCCACCGTAGGAACACCCGTCCTGGGAGGTGAGGCGGTTCAGCCTCCCGTCATGCCGGGAACATGACGGCGGCCGGCGGCGTTCTAGCGATCAGACGGGGATCACCCCCAGGACATGGCAAGGGCCCGCACACGCCTGGAGGCCTTCTAGTCTCGGTGTGATCGGAGGAGACAACCCATGGCTGTACGCAAGCACACGCGGCGACCGCAGGCCCGCACGGCCTGTCAGCGCTGCGGTAAGCCAATCCCGCCTGTGGCCCGCAAGTATGGGGATCCCTTCTGCTCCCGGATTTGTGCCGAGGTCACGTACGGAACCCGTGCCCGGAGTACCCCCGGCCGGATGGTGATCGGTGGGCTCCGCATCCCGACCGCGTAACCGCCGCCGGCCGCACGCACGTACCTCGCGGACAACGAACTCGGAGCGAATTCCTACATCGATGGACAAGAAGGTCCAGCTGGCCCTGGAGCGGGATCAGACGGTCGACATCACCACGACCGGTCGAAGGAGCGGGAAGCCGCGCCGTATCGAGATCTGGATCCACTACCTCGATGGCCACCTCTATCTAACCGGATCCCCGGGGCAGCGCGACTGGTACGCCAACTTGCAGGCACACCCGCATTTCACGCTGCATCTCAAGCGGAGCGTGCGGGCGGACCTCGCCGCCACGGCGAGGCCGATCGGAGACCGTCAGGCGAGACGAGAGATCCTCTCGACGATCCTCCGCGGATTGGGACGATCAAAGGATCTGGATTCGTGGGTGGCGCGAAGCCCGCTGGTTGAAGTGTCGCTCGGCGCACGCTGATCGGCCGCAGCCGGGTTGGAATCGCCCCCGACCGATGACTGTATCTGCGCCGGTGCTGCACCCTCCGGGTGGAACCGCCCCGACGGCGATCAGATCCATCCCCGCCCGATCGGGCGAGTTGGAGCGTTACTCGAAGGCTTCGAAGAACGGGGGGAAGGTGATGAGCAATCCCAGGGCGAGCAGGACGAGGGACCAGCGGTAGATGGGGGCCAGGCGGACCTCCTTGCCTCGCCAGAGAGATCCCAGCACGACCCAGGCGGCGAGCCAGATGATCACCGCGAGTGTGCTCTTTCCCGCGAGCGGCCCCACAGGGCGGGACCAGCGCAGTGCATTGGCCACGCCCTCGAACGCCGCCGCACCGGTCGTGAACAGGCCGAGCGCGAACGATCCGATGCCCGCGGCCAGGAAGGCTGCGGCCACAGGCCCGTTGGGTTTGGTCTTCATCTGTGCCATCCCACGCCCCCTAGCGAACGGCGGCGACCTTGTTGATGAAAGCGCCGAAGATGCCGGCCACGCCGGCGGTCAGGAATGCGACGGTGAACAGGACTAGTGCCGCCCGCCGCACATCCTGGCGCTGGGCCAGTTCCTCACGGTAGTACGTCACGGCATAGGCCACGGCCGTGGCCAGGATGGGCGCGATCCAGGCCACGTGTTCCTTCCACTCCATGCCGAAGGTGTGCCAGCCCGACGTGGCCGGATCGGCCAGCAGCCGTGATCGGGCGCTGGTTGGATCGGGGGCGCGGTACCAGGGGTAGACGATCCAGGTTCCCGTGATGACGGTGAGCCAGGCGACAAGAGCCATGACCCAGGAGCCGGCCAGGAGGCGGCGCAGGCGTTCGCGGATGCCGGCGACGGTAATCCACTCGGGGCGAAGGCTGTAGAAGCCGGCGAAGCCCCCGGCGAACGCCAGGAGGAACAGGGTCCCCAGCACCAGGCCGTGGATCACCGTCCAGAGTTCCCGCGCTCCCAGTTGCATCGCTGGTTCCTCCCTGGGCCGGCTTGAGTGACTACTACGCTTCGGAGGAGGGCGTTTCCTGCCCGCGCCTAGTAGGATGCTGAGTTTCGAATCTCAGCCGATCGTCGACTCCTGTTGCCTGCCGCCGGGAAATTGCGCTACGCTGACAACCCGAAGACCGTCCCGCGACGAGAACGGTTGTGCCGTCCTTCCGTGTGACGACGCGGCCGTCGCCGAGCTGCAGGTTGAGTATCCGGCCCTCGATGCGGCGGACGTTCTGGAAACCATGACGTCGGTCATGATGTCACTTCAAATAGCTGCGACAGGCCCGGAGCGCCGTGACGGTCGGGAAGGCGATGCTGTAGTTCTCCGCGCGGTTGCTGGCGACGAAGATGCCCACGAGCTGCTCCCGGCGATTGAGCACCGGGGCACCGCTGGCCCCCGGGCTGAGGGCGGGGCGGAAGACGATCATCGGGGAGCGGATCCGCCGGCCGCCGGGAATCGCCGAGGAGATGACCTGCGTCACGCGGCCGCTGGATGCGGTCCAGCGGCGACCGGGATACCCTCCGACGCGGATCGGTTCCCCTACGGCCGGCGTTCGTGCGGAGAGAGGATAGTAAGGAGTGTCCTTCGGCAGGCGCGCCCGGACGACAGCGAGATCCTCGACGCGGGCCCGGCACACGGTGCGGCCGGTCACGGGCGCGCCCTTCGGGAGCAGAACGTCCGGCGCGGCGCCCCGTCGGCCTGGTTTGGGAAACCGATTCCGGCCAGGAGCACGGCGCACAGCGCGACACGGATGATACGGCGTCGCATGGGTCCTAATCCGCAGCATACCCGCCGAGGGAAACACGGAGGCGGACCGGAACCAGACCTCAGATGCTGAAGGCCGTGCTCTTCGACCTGGACGGCACGTTGCTCCACCTGGACACGCGCCGGTTCGTGGACGCTTACGTGCGGCTGCTGGCTCGCTGGTTCGCCGCCCGGATTCCGCCGGAGCGGTTCGTGGCGCACCTCCTCACCGCCACGCAGGCGATGATGGCCAATCGGGACCCCGGCCGGACGAATCGCGAGGTGTTCGCCGCGGCATTCTACCCTGCCCTCGGCGTCACGGAGGCCGAGACGGCGCCGCGCCTGGCCGAATTCTACGCGCGCGAGTATCCGGCCCTGCGGCGCCTCACCAGGCTGGATCCCAACGCCAGGAAGGCCGTCATGACCGCGCTCGACCGGGGGCTGGATGTGGTCATCGCCACGAACCCCATCTTCCCGGCGAGCGCCGTCCGGCAGCGTCTGGAGTGGGCCGGCATCGCCGACCTCCCCTTCGCCCTCGTCACCACGTACGAGAACGCGCACTTCTGCAAGCCCCATCCGGAGTACTTCCTGGAGGTGGCGGCGACGATCGGGCGGAGGCCTGAGGAGTGCCTGATGGCCGGCAACGACGCCGGCCACGACGCGGCGGCGATGCGTGCCGGCATGCGCGCCTATCTGGTGACCGACAATCTGATCGCGGGACCGGCCGGGGAGTTGCGGGCCGACTACATGGGGACGCTGGCCGACCTCGTCGTCTTCCTCACCGCGGTGGACCTCGCCTCAGCCTGACTCTCCGCCGTCGACGGTGACCGGCTGGCGCACGTGCTTCTTCATCACGACGGCGGTGCCCCTGCCGCGGCGCCCGGGCTGCCGGATCTCCACCGAATCCATCAGCCTGGCGATGAGGTACAGGCCTCGGCCGCCCTGCCCGGGAGGTGGCGGCGTCTCCGGCACGGCGATCCGGCCAGCCAGCGGATGCCCGGCATCGTAGACGCCGATCGTGAAGACGACACCGTCGAACTCGAGATCGATCTCGATCCGTCCCTCCGGCCGGCCGCGATAGCCGTGCACGAACGCGTTGCTGACCGTTTCGGCGACAGCGATTTGGAGGTCGAGCACGTCGCGGGCCTCGAACCCCGCCAGCCGGGCGACCGGCGCGACGAGCGCGCGAGAGATCTGCACCGACTCGGGGTGGCTGAACAGCCGGTACGTAGCCGCCCAGCGCGGGCCGGCATGTTTCACATCGCATCCGCTCCGCACCTGCTTTTCCCCTCCCCGGGCCGGTCGAACCTGATCGCGCGTTCCGAAGTCCGCCGCCGGGCTGGTGACGGCAGGCCCCCGGCGAGCGCGTGCGAAGAACTCCCCATGTCCCCGGAGGAGGTGCGCCGCATGCTTGAGGCCGCAGGCGCCGTCCGGCGCGGCCACTTCCTGCTCACCTCAGGACGGCACGGCGACCTGTTCCTGCTCTGCGCGCAGGTCCTGCAGTACCCTGACCGGGCGGCGCGCCTGGCCGAGGCGATGGCGGAGCCGTTCCGGGACCGCCGGGTGGACGTAGTGATCGGTCCGGCCGTGGGCGGCATCATCCTGGCCCACGAGGTGGCGCGCCGGCTCGGGGCTCGTGCGATCTTCGCGGAGAAGGGTGGCACGGAGGCGATGGCGCTCCGCCGGGGATTCACCCTGGGCCGCGGGGAGCAGGTGCTCGCGGTCGAGGACGCCCTCACCACCGGTGGTTCGATCCGCAAGGTGCTCGAGGTCGTGCGCTCGCACGGCGCGGAGGTCGTCGGTGTCTCCGTGCTCGTCGACCGGTCCGGGGGCCAGGCCGACCTGGGGGTCCCCCTGCGGGCTCTGCTGACGCTCGAGGTCGACGCCTGGCAGCCGGATCACTGCCCGCTCTGCCGCTCCGGTGTGCCGCTGGTCGTGCCGAAGGAGCCGGCCTAAGGCTGCCAGGAGATCTGTCTAGCTTCCCGCGGCCTCGTACTCGGAGGGCCTGGCGAAGCGCCCGCCTTCGATTTCCTGCTGCGTGATCCGGTAGTCGCGGTCGAAGCGGACGACCATCCTCATCAGCTGGTTGCAGCGGATCCCCAAGACGTCCTTGTGCAGGCTGTAGCCAGTTACGCCGTCCCCCAGCTCCTGGAGCAGATCCCAGCGGCGGTCGGCGCGGACGCGGATCACCTCGCCGCAGCGGTCGCAGCGCACGTAGAACAGCAGCGCGTGGGCCTCCCCCGGCGGCGCTGCGCCGGGGAGGCGCGCCCACCACCTGCGGAAAATGCTCATCGCTGGGTCATTCGTGGAGGAGTAGCCCTTCGTCCTCCCAGAAGGGCACATGGGATGAATGCTCGTCGAGGCGGCCGGATGCGACCTTCCGTCGTGACGATCGATTTCCACGTCACCAGCGAGTGTTCCCAGGAGTGCCCGTACTGCTGGGGGCCTCTGGAGATCCCGGCCCTCGGCACGGAGACGGCCCGGCGGATCATCGACCGGATCAGCGCCTTCGCCGTCAGGCGGATCGTCTTCACGGGAGGGGATCCTCTCCAGCGCGCCGATATCGGGCAGCTCATCCGACATGCCAAACGGCGAGGGCTCGAAGTGGCGCTGTCCACCACGGGGGACAAGCTGACGGAGACGTTCCTGAGGCGCTACGGGCGGGACATCGACCTGATCTCGCTGCCGCTCGACGGCTCGTGCGAGGCGGTGAACGCGCTGACCAAGAAGCCCGGCCACTTCGCTGCCGTGATGAGGGCTCTGCGGAGGCTCAGTCGGCACCCGCATCTCGATGTCAAAGTGTGTACGCCTGTGACCAGGAAGAATCTCCACGATGTCCCGGCGATCGCGGTCCTCGTGGACCGCTGGGCGCGTACGGTCGGCAACCGGGTCTTCTACAACATCTTCCAGACGTTCCCGCGGGCGATGAAGCCGGTCACCTGGGACGAGTGGCTCGTCTCGGATCGGCAGTTCCGGCAGCTCAGGCGCGTCGTCCGGGCGATCCGCCCCAGGATCCGGATCAACTTCCTGTCCAAGAGGACGCTCGATCGACTCTATGTGATGGTCTTTCCGGACGGCTCGCTCGTCATCCCCCACGGGCCGGCGTACGCGTCATTCGGGGCGTTTCTCCAGGTCAAGGACCTGGGAGCCATTCTGGCCCGGAGCCGGTTCGACGCGGTGCGGCATCGCCGGCACGCGAGCGGCTGGCAGAAGGCCGCGGCCGCGGGGTGAGGGGGGACGAGCCGGGTTCCGGATGAACGGGGGTGGACGGCGGTGTCACGCGTGATGCGGTTCCTGTTTGGCACGGGCCGAGAGGCGCAGGCCCGAGCTCTGCTCCTGGAGCATCTGGAGAAGGTGGGCCGCTGTGTGGCCCGCACGCGCACCGTCCTGGACGACTACCTGGCGGACCGCCTCGAGGAGGCCAAGACGGGCGCGATCGAAGTGGACCACCTGGAGACCGACGCCGACCACGCGCGGCGCGCCGTCGTCGACCTGCTGTATCGCGGCGCGTTCCTGCCCATCGTCCGTCCCGACCTGCACGACTTCGTGGAGCACATGGATCTGATCGCGGATGCCGCCGAGAACACCTGTGATTTCCTGCTCGGCCAGCGTCCAGAGATCCCCGCGGAGTACGTCGAGCCGATGCGGCAGATCTACCGGCACACTGTGGAGATGTTCTCGGCGCTGCAGGAGGCGGTGGTCAACTTCTTCGCCGCTCCCGATCAGCGTCTCATCCGGGACCGCCTGAAGACCATCGGGGTCATCGAGTCGACGATCGACGACATCGAATGGAAGCTCACGCGGCAGATCTTCACCTCCGAGCTGGCGATCGGCGCCCGGACACACCTGAAGGGGTTCCTCGAGACCCTGACCGAGATCTCGGATGACGTCGAGGACGCGGGCGACCGGCTTGAGGTGCTCCTGATCGGTCTGAAGATCTGAGTATGCTCGGTCTGCTCTCGGGGCTCTACCTGGGATGGGGAGTCGGGGCCAACGACGCGGCCAACACGTTCGGGCCCCAGGTGGGGGCCGGGGTTGTCGAGTTCCGCACGGCGACGATCCTGGCCGCGGTCTTTGCCTTCGTCGGCGCCATTGTGGAAGGGCCCAAGGTTTTCCCGGTGCTGGGCGGCCTGACACAGTTGACCCTCGCGATGAGCGTGATCGCGGCGCTGGCCGCGGGGGTGACCGTCAACGTCCTGACCGCCTTCGGCCTGCCGATCTCGACCTCGCATGCGATCGTCGGCGCGCTCGCGGCCATGGGATTGATGGAGCGCGCCGGGTTCAACGCGACCATCCTGGTGAAGCTCGGCGTGGCCTTCGTTACCGCGCCCGTGGGCGCCGCGGTGATCGCCAACCTCCTCTACCGGCTCGTGGCCAGGACGGGAGCGGGCAGGCTGGGCGGGATCATCTTCTACCCCGGCGTCGTGCGCGCCACAGGCATCGCCGTCGGCTGCTACGCCGCATATGCGCTGGGCTCGAACAACGTCGGCAACGCCATGGCCCCCTTTGTCGCCGTGGGGCTGGTCGGTCCCAGGCTGGGGGCGGCCCTGGGAGGGGCGGCGATCGCGGCGGGCGTCCTGACATTCAGCTACCGGGTCATCATGCTCGTCGGCAAACAGATCACGGCGCTAGGCCCAATCAGTGCCCTCGTCGCTTCGGCCGCCACCGCGATCACCACCCATCTGTTCACGCAGCTCGGAGTCCCGGTCTCGACCTCCCAGGCGATCGTCGGGGCGGTGATCGGGGTCGGTCTGACGAAAGGGCTCACCGCGGTCGACCGCCGGACGGTCTGGATGATTCCGGCCGGCTGGGTGATCAGTATCGCCGGTTCTGCGGTCGTCGCGTCGGTGCTGATGGCGGGATATGCCGCGCTGCGGTAGGCGCGACAGACGGTGAGACACCGGGACACGATCGCGGCAGCCGCGCATGCCTTGATCGGGGCGTCGTCGATGCTCTTGAGTTTGCTGACCAGGGATAGTCTGCGGGTGCCGCCGACTCTACTATCTATCGCGCCGTGCTGGAGGCGCGGGCCCTGGCGGAGAAGTTCGGCGCGGAAGGGGACGCCTTCGCCAGGCGCACGTTCTTCATGTTCCCTCCTTTCTGCTGAAGACGCCGGGCACCCGACGTCCCGTCAAGGAAACGGCCGGGCGACACGGAACTGTGCGAGAGGGGGGGATGCCAGATGCCAGATACGATCCGTCTGGTCGATTACTTCTATGTCATGACCGCGGACAAGCCCGGCGAAGGTGCCCGGGTGCTCGGCCAGCTCAAGGACGCCGGCGTCAATCTGCTGGCGTTCCATGCCTTTCCCAGCGGCCGGCGGGCCCAGTTGAACCTCATCCCGTCCGACCCCGCCGCACTGCGGGCCGCGGCGCGCCAAGCCAAGTGGAAGCTGGTGGGACCGAAGAAGGCGTTCCTCTTCAGCGGCGACGACCGCACCGGCGCGCTGGTGGACCACTACACGAAACTGGCGGGCGCCAAGATCAACGTCACGGCGACCGACGCCGTCAGCGTCTCCGGCTATTACGGCGCCGTCATGTGGGTCGATCCGCGTGATGTGAAGAAGGCGGCGCAGATCCTGGGCGCCGGCTAGAGGCTGAGGTGGCCGGAGCCTCCGGAAACCGGAGGCTCCGGCCATTGTCCCTCATCCCCTGCTCGCGCCTCGCGCGCCGCCCGGCGGGCGGCGCGGAGAGGCTCCGGTGTTCTTCTGCCGCGGCATAAGGCGCGGACGACGGCCGCGGCCACCTCGGGATCCGTGCGCCAGGCGGCGTGGACGGCAAGCGGTCGGAGGCCGCGGCCCGGCCGGATCCAGAAGCCGACCAGCTCACCCCCGACCCGCAGCGGGCTGATCGCCCCTTCGTCATCCGGCGGCGGTGCGCCACGAGCAACTAGCGGCCGGTGGGTC
>Ga0073934_10006477_pt1 | contig 17049 bp, 11 predicted proteins | sample LarsenN4metaG_FD_76834 | JGI IMG/M metagenome (GOLD analysis project Ga0073934, IMG submission 76834) | Hot spring sediment bacterial and archeal communities from British Columbia, Canada, to study Microbial Dark Matter (Phase II) - Larsen... ... | reverse complement strand
TTTTCCACTCGGGGCCATGATTGCCGTGACAGGAGTCAGCGGATCCGGAAAGAGTTCGCTCATTCACGACATTCTGTCGAATACCCTTGCCCGGCGACTGCATCGGGCACGAACGACCGCTGCCGCACACGACGACATCGAAGGCATCGAGCAGATCGACAAGATCATCAATGTAGATCAGGAACCGATTGGCAATTCGCCGAGCTCGAATCCTGCGACATACACGGGCGTGTTCGACCTGATGCGGCAACTTTTCGCACAATTGCCCGAGTCGAAAGTGCGGGGCTATCAGCCGGCCCGCTTTAGCTTCAACAAGAAGGGCGGCCGCTGCGAGGCATGTGAGGGCAACGGGCAGAAGAAAATCGAGATGCACTTCTTGCCCGATGTCTGGGTCGAGTGCGACGTGTGCCACGGCAGCCGCTACAACCCCGAAACGCTGGCGGTTCGATATCAGGGGAAATCGATAGCCGATGTGCTGAATATGCGGGTGTCGGAAGCGCTCGAACTGTTCGGCAACATTCCTAAGATTCGCGCGGTCTTGCAAACGTTGGCCGATGTCGGCCTCGATTATTTGCACCTCGGGCAACCGGCGCCGACGTTGTCCGGCGGCGAGGCACAACGAGTGAAACTCGCCGCTGAACTGGCTCGACCGACCACTGGCCGCACCCTGTACTTGTTGGATGAGCCGACCACCGGCCTGCACTTCGACGACATTCGCAAACTGCTCGACGTGCTCAATCGGCTTGTCGATCTTGGCAATACGGTAATAGTGGTCGAGCACAATCTCGACGTCATTAAGACAGCGGATTGGGTCATCGACCTCGGTCCGGAAGCAGGTGAGAAAGGCGGTCAGGTCGTCGCCTATGGGCCGCCGGAGGAAGTTGCCAAAAAGGCACGGAATGGAATCAGCCATACGGCAAGGTTTTTGGCCGATGTTCTGACTGCAGGGCCTTACGAGGTCCGGCCGCGTTTTGACCCGACTGCGACGAACAAGCCACACGATGGCGACTTGGCGCTCGAGGACGTGGGCCGCGACACCGCTCTGCCCTGGGAGGCGGATGGCGAAGGCTGGCACACCCGCGATCGCATCACCTCGAAGGGCCGCCCGTGCCGATGGGACGGTGAAATCCTGCCATGGCTTATCGACGAGATCCGCAAGTATGGCGCATTTGGCGAAACGAATTGGAAGCATCGGACAATCGTCGAAGTGCCGGCCGTCAATAAATCGCATGGCTGGTTCCTGCATGCGATGACCGGCTTCGAATGGGTGTTGAAGTTGGTGTTTCGGGTCGGCCGTAACACGTTCAAGGAATCGGAGCTCGAACGCCGCTTGGGCCTGCAACCGCTCGACGAAATTCCCGGATGCCAGGAGTACAACCGTGCGCGCCGCGTCGAAGTCGCGAATCGCAAAGGCCCCTGGCAGGAAGTCGCCATCCTCGCCTATCGCCAAAATGAACTGGAAACTCCGGCATTTCGCTCCTTCTTGAAGGAATCGGCGGCATCGTTTCAGGCCAACCTGAAGCGAATGCAAACAAAGCCCGAGGACTTGATGCCGTGGAAAGTCAACGGCGAACGCTGGCATTTGAGTGATAAAGGATTTCCGCCTGGCCGCAAAGTGCGCTGGGATCGGTCGCTTTTGAGCCGATTGATCAAAATCGTTCGCGAAGTCGAACCGGACATCGAAATCGCCTGGGATGCTCGCGATGCGATATTGCTTTACGTGCCAGGCATCAGCCGGTCTTGGGCGCGCTTTCGAACGAAGGATGAGACCGGCCTCGATTGCCGTTTTCTCGGAAAACCGGGGCAATTGAACCTGAGCCGGATTGAATCGATCGGCACCGAGCAGCACCTGGACTCCGAACGCAACGACGGCGAAGTGATGCAACTAGTGTTTTGGAATGAGAGCCACGTGCCGGTGGCAAAATTGAAGGAACTGCTGGCCGAACATCTTCGCGGGTTTCGGGAAATGAATTCGGCCATCGGCCCGGGCAGTAAATAAGGACTCCCGGAAGGTTTTGGCTTCCGGGAGTCTGGAGGCAGGCGAGCCCGTCCCGCTCTCCGAGATCGTCGCTTACTTGTCGCCGGGCTTCTTGTCCGTCGGCTTTTTGTCGGCGGGCTTCTTTTCGCCAAGGACGATCTTTCTCAATTCTTCCTTTTGGGCGTCGGTCAGAACCGCGACCATCTCTTCGCGCTCTTTACCGTTTAGTTCCTTGAGCTTCTTGTTCAGTTCGTCCTTCTCCGCCTTGTACTTCATTTGTATCTCGTAGACTTTCTCCTTTTGGGCCGGTGTGAGATTCAGCTTGGCCCAGTTCTGCGGCAGTTGTCCTTTGGCCTATGGCTTGTCCTGGCCGTGAACGGAGATCAGAGCCGCCATCACCAATAGGCTAGCAAACACGAAAATGCGCTTCATCGAGTACCTCCAGATTTGCGAGTCAAGAATTCCCAACATCCGCAGCCGATCGGCACATCAAATCGGCTGTCGCAGTCCGTCACGAATAAAAACAGCTATCTTTTATTCCGGCTTGCCCATGGTGGCAAGCAAAAAACTCAGGAAATCTGCGGAGCAAATCTCGCTTGGCAGCGCTGGCTCCGAGCAGAAGCAAGATTAGATTACCGGCTCTTCTTCAACCGTCTCCGTCATCGGCAAACTGGTTTGAATGAGCACTCGCTCTCGAATCTCCAACCAAAGCGATCGGCCAATGAAAACAAGGAAGGCCGCACCGCCGATCAAACACGTCGTTCCGCCGGCGCGCAGTGTCGCCGCAACACCGACCCAATCGACGAGTCGGCCGCCGATCCAAGCGCCGATGGGGACGAATCCCAAGAATACCAGAGCGTACAAACTCAGCACTCGACCGCGAAACGCGTCGGGTACGATGGTCTGCAACGTCGTGTTGCAACACGTGAGCAGCATCACGATTGCAGCAGAAACCAGGTAGATCAGAATTATTGCCGTCCAGACTTCTCGTACGAACGAAAGGCCAACCAGTCCAACACCGGCAAATACCGGCGCGAAGACAATCCAGCGCAGTTGCAATGGCACGGTGCGTCGCGATGCTAGAAAGAGCGCGCCCGATAATGCACCGCAACCGGCTGCGGACAGGAGCCAACCGTTCTCCGTTGCGCCCTTGTCCAAAACATGCTTCACATAGGCGGGGATCAACGCGTTATAGGGAATCGCCAGAAGACTCACGATGCCGACCAGCAGCAGAAGCGAACGGACCGCAAACGACCTTGCCGCATAACGCAGCCCTTCCCGCAAACCATGCCAGACGTTGCCATGTGCCACTGAGATCGGCGTGTGCGGCAATCGCATGAGCGCCAGGGCGACCAACACGGCCAGGAAACTACCTGCGTTGATCAAAAAGCACCAGCCTTCGCTGAAATGTGCGATAACGAGGCCGGCGATGGCCGGCCCAACCAGCCGCGCGGCATTGAATAGCGAGGAGTTCAAGGCAATCGCATTGCCGAGGTCTTCTTTGGCCTCGAGCATTTCCTGCAAGAACGCTTGTCTTGAAGTCAAGTCGAACGCCGTGATCATTCCCATACCCGCGTTCAGCGCGAGAATGTGCCACATCGCGATTCGGCCTGAAAGAGTGAGTATCGCCAACAGCAACGCTTGCAACAACGCCAGCGATTGCGTGACATACAATAGCCGGCGTTTGTTGAAACGGTCGGTAATGACGCCGGCAAACAGCGTCACAAAAACGGCAGGGAATTGCCCGGCAAACTGAACGCGACCGAGCCATTCACCCGATTGCGTGCGCTCGAAGACGTACCAAGGGAGCGCCGTCTGCTGTAACCACGTTCCGATCAGCGACAACCCCTGCCCAATGACGAACAGGCGAAAGTTGCGATGCGCCAAACTGCGCATTACGGCACGCAACGGCATGCGAGAACCCTTGGCAAATGTTCGATCATCGTTAGGACATGCTAGGACAACTGGACGATTCGTTCCATTGGCGGTGGTGCTGTCATGCGAACTGCATTCGGATTCGCCCTTCTTATCGCCTTCGCGACATCCGCTAGAGCCGAGACCAAACCCAATACGTTGACGGCGGAAGAGCAGGCGGCAGGCTGGCTTCTCTTGTTTGACGGCGAGACGACTTTTGGCTGGCACATTGCCGGGTCCGACGTCCAAGTCGCTAATGGAATGCTGATCGTCGGCGGCAAAGAGCCCGCGATTGCCGCGACCACGACCTCGTTTGCCGGCGGCGAGTGGCGCTTTCAATACCGGCAGGTCGGTACCGAGCGCGACGCGCAAGCGCAAGTCAAGGGAGCGTCGCGCGGACTCGTGTCGCTCAAGGATACGACCAAATGGATCAACGCCTTCATTCGCGTCGAAAATGGGAAATTGCAGCGTGCGTTTGAAACCTCGCGCGACGAGCCAACGAAGTGGTACGACGACACCGGCGATTCCAAACGGATCGATCCATTACGATTTGTCACTGCCGCCAACAGCAATCTGGAAATCCGCAACGTAAAGTTCAAACCCCTGGGCGCCGCTCCGCTGTTCAATGGCAAAAACCTCGACGGCTGGAAGCTATACACCGGCGATGACAAACGGCAAAAGTCGAAATTCACCGTCACAAAGGAGGGCTGGCTCAACGTGCAAAATGGGCCCGGTGATTTGCAGACCGAAGGCCAATGGGCCGACTTCGTTCTACAACTCGACTGCATCAGCAATGGCGAGCACTTGAACAGCGGCATTTTTTTTCGCTGTCTGCCCGGCCAATATCAACAGGGCTACGAAGCGCAGATTCGCAATCAGTGGATGGGCGACGACCGCACCAAGCCGGTCGATTTCGGCACGGGTGCAATCTACCGACGCCAGCCCGCCCGCAAAGTCGTGTCCAGCGACCGCGAATGGTTCACGATGACGCTAATCGTCCATGGCAACCACATGGCGACGTGGGTCAATGGCTATCAGGTCACCGATTTCACGGACACTCGCGAAAAGAACGAAAACGCACGGAATGGTTCGAAGACCGGAAAAGGCGCGATCAGCATTCAAGGACATGATCCGACAACGAATCTGAGTTTTCGTAACATCCGGTTGGCGGAATATCCACCGTAGATCGGAACGAAGGCTGCCATGAGAGTGCTGCCTGACACACGCGATCTACGCTGACTTGGTCAGCCACTTTTGCATCTTCGGTAGATCCTTGGACCATTCTCCGCTGAAACGATGGCGACCGAACGCATCGTACACCAGATCGAGCGTTTCAATCAACTGCCGGATTTGATCGATTCGCGCCTCCAGTCTGGCGCGTTCCTGTTCCTCGTCGGTCACCGGCAGCTTGGCGCCGCTGACTGCGAGCGTCTCTGCCTGCAGCGTGAAGTCGTATTGCGCATCATGGCGAACCAGGGTCACGCCGACCTTGCGCGGCCATTTGCCCGATTGGATGGCCCGCTTGGCCTCCGGCAAGCGTGTCGGTCCTTCGCTGCGGATCGTCTCATGTCCGGTTTGCCCGCGCGGACACTCGAGCGTCAATGTTTGAGCCAGCATCACCGTTGCTTCCGATTTGTCGGCAAGCTTGAGCGTATTGCTTTCCGCATCGAGCACGTACCAAAGCCAAAGCAGAAATTCGTTGCCGATAAAGTCCCGATTCTCATCGTCGGCAATCCAGGCAATTTCATTTGGAGTGACATTGGGAACGAATGGCGTCGGTGTCGCGTCGTCCACGGCGCGCACCTGCCCGCGCAGTTCGGCCAGGTCGAACGCCCGCTTGCCCGCGGTGATCGGCTCAAAGTTACGGTCAAAGGTCTGTTCAAACAGCGAATGTAGTTGATCGAGCGCCGTTCCGCTCGTGGTGGCTGCCAGCAGTTCGTTGGAACGCGCATCCCAAAGAACCGGAACGACCTTTCGTTTGAGAAACCGCCCGTCTTTCGCTTCCGCTTCGAGTCTTTCGCGTGCGGCTTCGCGCGCTTCGCGCTTCTGGCGGGCCGACGGACCTCGTCCATCGTTCGCGGACTTCATTCCTTCGAGTTCGATCTGGTAGTAGGCGCGCTTCAGTTCAGCGGGAATCTTCTGCGTATCGACGCGCAGACAAAACAACAGCGCTTCGTTGATGATGTTTTTTTCGAGCGAAAACCGCGTATCGAGTACATGGTCGCCGGCCGTCCAACCCGTTTCGACTCCGTCGGCGGAGGCGATTTTGCGCCGACCTGCGGACAGCTTTTCGAGTTTCTCCAACTCCTTCGGCCCGAAGATTCCCGGCGATGAACCGCTGACCTGCAAACGGGTGAAAGTGACTCGGCCCGAAAGAAAAGGCATGCCCTACTCCGCTACGCTGCCATTAGCCCGCAATGCAAACAAGGGAGGATTGGGCATTCCTCGCCGGCATTTCGGGCGAACAAGAAAAAAAAAGCGGCGACCGCGAATGGCGACCGCCGCAGCAGGACGTCGAGTTTTGCTACCGAGCGTTGGAAGATGCGACCAGCACTTCCGATGGTTCGATCTCCTCATCCTTGTGGAGCATTTCTTCGAGGATGATCGGGTGCCAGGTTCGACTTCGATTTTCGACCGGCACATAGTTTTCGCGCGCCCAGCGACGGAGCCGCAACTCTTCGATGAAGTCCACCTCCGCCATCACTCCGCTCGCAAACATCCCACACCTCGATCCGATTGGTAAAAAATGGGATGGTGTCTGCCTGCAAGTTGAAAACAAATATATCGGTCCATCGCCCGAAGGCAAGCGCCAATTTCAACTTCCGCCATTTTGCCCGATTGAGCTCGTTTGCCTGATCCGAACGACCGGATGCAGCCGCACAATCTGCACATACATTAGCGTACGTTTCCCGGAATTGGCTTCATCGGCTGCTTGAATGCCGTGACTTCCGAGATTATTCTGGATGCTCGCTTCGTTCTCGTCTTCGGAGATTGATCCATGCCGCGGATTATCGTGATCTCAGTCATTACCGCATTGGCCGTCTTCTTGCCTGCTGCGAACGCCCAGCCCTTGGAACGAAAAGAGATCGACAAGATCCTGGAAGAATCGCTCCGCAGCGTCATCAACCAGGGCGCTCGGATTTACAACTCGGGCAATGAAGACGGTTGTCTGCGAGTTTATCAAGGCGCACTGACGGTGGCCGTGCCGCTGCTCGACCATCGCGCGGAACTCAAGAAGTCCGTCACGGCCAAGATGAAGCGTGCCGAAACGCTCGCGACGCCGGAAGCCAAGGCGTTCGCGCTGCGGGAAGCGCTGGATGAGATTCGTGCGGAAATTCGCAAAGACCTGGCGCCCGGCGATGCTAAACCGAAAACGCTCTGGGACCGGCTCGGCGGGGAGCCCGCGGTTCGGGCGGTTCTGACCGAAGCGATCAAGATCGCCCGCAACGATCCGAAAGTTAACTTTTCTCGCGGCGGCAAGTTCAAGGCGACGCCGGAAATCAACGCGCGAACCGTACAGTTGCTCGTCGAGCTTCTTTCCAGCGCATCCGGCGGTCCGCTGAAATACACCGGCCGCGACATGAAGACCGTGCACAAGGGCATGGGCATCACCAACGCCGAGTTCGACGCGCTCGGCGCCGTCGTCGTCAAAGTCATGAAGGACATGAAAGTGCCGGACAAGGAGATCAACGAAACCGTTGCCATCGTCAACAGTCTGCGGAAGGACATTGTCGAGGAAAAAACACTGTGGGAACGCCTCGGCGGCGAAGAAGCCGTGAAGAAGGTCGTACACGACGTCGTCGACGCGGTCGGCAAGGATCCGAAAGTCAACGTGACGCGCGACGGCAAGTTCCCTTTGAACGACGAAAAAGTGGCTCGGCTCGAAAAGCTCCTCGTCGAATTCATCAGTTCAGCGACCGGAGGCCCTTTTAAGTACTCCGGCAAAGAGATGAAGGTCGCTCACGCCGGCATGAACATCAAGGACGCGGAGTTCGACGCGCTGGCCGGCCACATTTCGGCAACCCTCAAGAAGTACAACGTGGCGCAGAAAGAGATCGATGAATTCATGACCATCATTGGCACGACAAAGAAGGACATCGTTGGGAAGTAACTAAACCCTGGTTTACGTTTTGCGTTCACCGTTTCGATTCGGTGAGCGCGAAACGTAAACTACTTTTTCCGATCATTTGCTCATCATCGTCAATTCGTCCTTCTTGTCGTCGAACCCTACGTGGATCGTCTGTCCATCGCGGACTCTGCCTTGCAGCAACATGCGTGCGATCGCGGTTTCGAGGTCCTTTTGCAACACGCGCTTGAGCGGACGGGCGCCATACGAGGGCTCGTAGCCCACTCTTACCAGGTGTTCTTTTGCTCGATCGTCGATCTCCAATTCAATGTGCCGTTCCGCAAGGCGCTTGCGCAGGCTGCCCAGTTGAATGTCCACGATCTGTTTCAAGTGTTCTTCGCTGAGCGAATGAAACACAATGATTTCATCAACGCGGTTCAAGAACTCGGGCCGGAACACTTTTCGCATCTCGTCGAGCACGGCTTCCTTCATGCGGTCGTAGACTTCGCCGATGAACGAACCGCGGTATTGCAGGATCCGCTGGCTGCCGATGTTCGACGTCATGATGACGATTGTGTTCTTGAAATCGACGGTGCGCCCCTGCCCGTCGGTGAGTCGGCCGTCGTCCAGCAATTGTAAAAGCGTATTGAACACGTCGGGATGTGCCTTTTCAATTTCGTCGAACAGGAGCACGCAATAGGGCCGACGCCGCACTGCTTCCGTTAGTTGTCCGCCCTCCTCGAAGCCGACATAGCCGGGCGGCGCACCGACGAGCCGCGAAACCGTATGTTTTTCCTGGTACTCCGACATGTCAATGCGCACCATTGCGCGTTCGTCGTCGAAGAGATACTCCGCCAACGCTCGAGCGAGCTCGGTCTTGCCCACTCCCGTCGGCCCAAGAAAGATGAACGACCCGATTGGCCGATTCGGATCCTTCAGGCCGGCACGTGCTCGCATCACTGCGTCGGCGACGGCGCGCACGGCTTCATCCTGCCCAATCACGCGGCGATGCAAATCGTCGCCCAGGTGCAGTAGCTTCTGCATCTCGCTTTCGAGTAGTTTCGACACCGGAACGCCGGTCCAACGGCTCACGACTTCGGCAATGTCCTCTTCATCGACTTCGTCTTTGACCAGTCGACGAGCACTGGCAGTCGTCGCTGCCTTTTTCGCCTCCTCGATTCGCTGTTCCAGTTTCGGTATGCGGTCGTTTTGTAGTTCGCCTGCCCAGTCCCACTTACCTTCACGGACCGCTTGCTGCACCTGGTAGCGCAATTGTTCCAGTTCCTTTTGCAGTTCGGGAATCGTCGCCGCGGATTGTTTTTCGGACTTCCATTGTCGTTCGAGATCGCTGTGTCGTTCCTCGAGGTTCGCGATCTCCTTTTCGAGTTTCGAGAGACGGTCCTTTGAGGCCGGATCGCTTTCCTTTCGGAGCGCTTCGCGCTCAATTTTGAACTGCATTAGCCGCCGATAGGTTTCATCGAGTTCGACCGGTTTCGAGTCGATTTGGGTGCGAAGTTTGGCACAAGACTCATCCACGAGGTCGATCGCCTTGTCGGGAAGGAATCGGTCGGAGATATATCGGTTCGACAAAACGGCAGCCGCGACCAGCGCGGTGTCCTTGATGCGCACCTTGTGGTGCCCCTCGTAGCGTTCGCGCAGTCCGCGCAAGATCGAAATCGTGTCTTCCACGGAAGGCGCATTAACGATCACGGGCTGGAATCGTCGCTCCAGGGCCGCATCCTTTTCGATGTGCTGCCGGTATTCGTCGAGCGTGGTGGCGCCGATGCAGTGCAGCTCGCCGCGAGCCAGCATCGGCTTGAGCAGGTTGCCGGCATCCATGGCCCCTTCCGCTTTTCCAGCGCCGACAACGGTGTGCAGCTCGTCGATGAACAGGATAATTTCGCCTTGTGCGCCGGTGACTTCCTTAAGGACGGCTTTCAAACGTTCCTCGAACTCGCCACGATATTTGGCGCCGGCAATCAGCGCCCCCATGTCCAAAGCGACGACGCGTTTTCGCTTCAGACCTTCCGGCACGTCGTCGGCGACGATGCGCTGGGCGAGTCCTTCGACGATGGCCGTCTTGCCGACGCCGGGTTCGCCGATCAGCACCGGGTTATTCTTGGTACGGCGCGAAAGCACCTGGATGACGCGGCGAATCTCGTCGTCACGGCCGATGACGGGGTCGAGTTTGTGATCACGTGCGTACTGCGTCAAATCGCGACCGTAGCGCTCGAGCGCCTGAAACGTGCCTTCGGGATTCTGCGTCGTCACTCGCTGCTGACCGCGGATCGCCTTGATCGCCTCTTCCAGTTTAGCGCGTGTTCCGCCAAACTCTTTGAGTACGCGGGCTGCAGTGCCATCGCCATCCGCGATCACGAGCAGCAAAAGGTCGTTGGAAACAAAATCGTCTTTCCATTTCTTTGCTTCTTCTTCGACCCGGCTGAGTACGCGATTAAGCCGGCCGCTGACGTAAAAGCGATCGTCGGTCGGCGAGCCGGTGACGCGCGGCAGCTTTTCGAGTTCGCGTTGGATGCTGATCTTGACCGCATCGACGGCAACGCCGGCTTTGGTGAGTACCGCGCCGGCCAGGCTATTCTCCTGATCCAGGAGCGCAAGCAACAAATGCTCGACGTCGGTTTCCTGTTGGCCGAATTTTTGGCTGAAACGTTGCGCATGCCGCAGCGCTTCTTGCGCGCGTTCCGTGAAACGTTCAATATTCATCGATTGGGCCTCCGCGACCGGGTCGCGGCTCTACCCTACAGCAAACCGCGTACCTAAACGTAGACAGGCGTGCGCGTGCCGGAAATAACCTGTTTTCTGGGGAAAAAGTGTGCGAAACCGTCACAATCAAGTGCCAATTTGACCGCATGGGCTGCCAATCTGCATCCGGTCTACTTTCGGCGTTTGATCTGTGCGTTTAGGTCACGGGCCGCATCGGTGTACAGAGCCAGCAATCTGTCGCGCGCGGCATTATCGGAAAACTTCCCGCGAGCGCGAATGTCGTCGCGCGCCTTCTCGAGTTGCTTGAGCAGTTCGCGGGCCGCTTCGGGTTCGAAGTTGCGGTTGCCCTGTACTTCCACATAGATAGGCGAGCTGTGCGCGAATAATTGTTGTTCCAATTCATTCTTCGTTTCGCTTTCGATCCGTAAGGCAAACCAGCATGGCCCATCCACACGCACATTGCGGTCGATCGCGGCTTCAAACTTGTCGCCGTTCTTCGTTGCTGTTTCGGTGATAATCACTTTGCCGTTCTGAACGACCTGGAGTTTCTGGAAGTCTTGCCGCCCGACGCCGCGAGCGACGATACGAAGCCCGCCCGGTTTTTCGAGTCCAATCGTGTCCCCGATCGGCCGGTCTTCGACGCTGAGCCAGAGCATCGGACCATTCGTGGCAATGTTGCGGCCGGCCTTCAGCGCGTCGAGCCAGGACTTTACCGTGAGCTTGCCGTTCACCTGAGCATAAACGCGCGAAAAATCGTAGATGAACCAGTCGGTTCCCGTGCTGATCGGCATGTGCAGGCCGATATTCAAATAGCGATAATAATTCTCTTCGAACGTTCCGGCACGATTGCCATCGAAGACATTCAGCGCATGCAGCCGGCCGGTGAGCGCGCTGGGCACATCCTCGTGGCCCAGCTGGTTGTGGCACCAGATGATCGTGCCGCCCTGGTTGCGGGCGTCGTCGATGCCGGGCCGCAGCGGTAGTTCGTCATTGCCTTTCGCGGTGATTCCCGGCCCCAAGCTGACGGGTTGAACGAGCCGCTTGATGTCCAGGAACATCACATGGCCGTAGCCCTCTCCCCACGCTTCAAAATTGTGGCGATGCTCCTCTCCATTGTTGAAGATCACGCCGGTCGGCTCGAACTCTTTGAGATCGCCAATCGGATAACGATTGGTGACATACGCTTTGTCGATTTCGGCCCGTTCCAGGTACGAGACGAACATGACCTTGATGCCGTCGGCTGCCGGTACCTGGCGAAGATACTCCTCACATTCCGCTTTCGAGATGCCCTGCAAGTGTAGGTGCGTATTGCCGGCGACGACTTTCTGCTCTTTCGGTCGAAATAGATGTGTGAGTTTGATCGTCGCCGTTTGCGGCGTTGCGATCACGTCGATTTCCCGGTCCGCCAGCGCCGTTTCCAGACCCGATAGCGCTTCGATGCGATACTTGCCCATCGGCAGCGAGGTCATCGCGCCGCTCGCCGGCACGACATACCAGCCGGTCAGTTTCTCCGTTTTCTTCAATCCGCGTAGGCGATCGAGAAGGCCCGGCAACTCCACCGGTTTTTTGCCGTCTACCGGTGTGATGCGAACCATGCCGCCGAGCTTCGCACCGGATTCGGCATCCACGAGTTGGAGGCGGAGTTGGCCGGTTGTTTCTTTTCCGCGAACGCCCAGCAAAGCAACGCCGATGATCAGGAAGCCGCAAAACAGGGCGATCGCAATCTTGCGCATTGGCTGATTCCACAAGAGTAGATCGAGTGGCAATGGGACCGCGAAAAAAGGCTCACACTTCCCCGATCACTCGAAAAAATCGCGCTGAACATTCCGTTTCTGGCGTTTTGCTCTCGGTTGTTATACGACGTGTCGCGATTCGTCAGTGCACCCGCTGGTTTTATGCCCTCCGAAGCACCGCCTGCGCCGCCCAGTAGCCGCACATGCCGTGCACGCCGCCGCCGGGAGGGGTCGAGGCCGAACAGATGAAGATGTCCTTGGCCGGGGTGGAATATGGATTCAGACGAATGGCGGGGCGGAAGAAAAGTTGCCGCAAATCGGTGACGCCGCCGATAATATCGCCGCCGATATAGTTGGCGTTATGCTGCTCGAATACGGAGGGCGTCGTCACGTGGCGCGCCAGGATGAGGTCGCGAAAGCCCGGCGCGAAGCGTTCGACCTGGGCCTCGATGCGTTCGGTCATGTCCATGGTCGAGCCGTTGGGCACGTGACAATAGGCCCAGCCGGTGTGTTTTCCAGCCGGGGCGCGTGTCGGGTCGAAAAGGCTTGCCTGGGCCAGCAACACGAATGGCCGCTCCGGGTGATGGCCGTTCCACATCGCCCGTTCACTCGCGGCAACTTCGTCGATTGTTCCGCCGACATGCACCGTCGCGGCCCGAGCGCATTCCGGCGACTTCCAGGGAATCGGTCCGGAAAGCGCCCAGTCCAATTTGAATGCAGCAGGACCGTGGCGGTAGCGTTCAAGCGCACGCCGGTAACTTGCCGGCAAGCGATCGCCGCAAATTGCACTTAGATTGCGCGGCGATACGTCAAAGACGTATGCGCGCGCTTTGGACAGTTCGTTGATCGACACGACTCGGCGGCCAGTTTCAATCACGCCGCCGAGCGACTTCAGGTACGCAGCCAGTGCATCGGCGATTCGTTGCGAGCCGCCCCGGGCGACCGGCCAGCCGACGGCATGCCCGGCGACGCCGAGCATCAAACCGATAGCCGAAGTAAGCATCTTTTCGAGCGGCATGATGGAGTGCGCCGCCAGGCCGGCAAATAACGCCTTTGCCGCTTTCCCCTGGAACCAACTTTCGGCCAGGCCGGTCGCCGAGCGAATCGCGCGCATGCCGAAACGAGCCATGAGCAGCGGCGCGGAAGGAATCCGCAGCGGACCGAGGGCGCCGTCGAACAACGCCTGTGAGCGCAAAACAAACGGCTCCATCAAGCGACGATAGGCGTCGGCGTCCGGTCCCAGCCACGTTCCCGTTTCGGCGATCGATCTCTCCAAAATCGCAGCGCTGCCGTCGTCAAACGGATGCGCAAGCTCGGCCGGCGGATAAACCCATTCGACACCGTATTCGCCAAGCGGGACGGACCGAAAGAACGGCGACGCGGTGCCGAAGACATGAATCGTCGAACAAACATCGTGCACGAAGCCCGGCAACGTGAGTTCCAAGGAGCGCGTGCCACCGCCAATCGTCTGCTCCGCTTCGAGCACCTGCACCGCCCAGCCGGCTCGGGCCAGCGTAATCGCGGCGGACAGGCCGTTAGGCCCGGAGCCGATGACGATTGCATCAAAAGTGCGTGGTGAGGGCATTCAAAGAGCTTATTCGCAGATCACATGGCGGCCAAACCAAATGATCGAAGAGTGCGCAGCATGTACGCGGATCCTGCCCTTTGTCGGTCTGCGCATTCTGCGAGTCGTTTGTCGTCAAACCTCGTCCGGAATCACGAACTCCTTTCGCCCTTTGCGCTTGAGCATCTTCGCGGCTTCGTCGTCGCCGACGATCGTTTCGGTTTTTCCGTCGAAGACCAACGGCCTGCCGACGCGGTACATGATGTTGCCGAGGTGCGCCAGCGTGGTCGAGCGATGGCCTTCCTCGATGTCGCAGTTCGGCGTTTTGCCGTCCTTGATGCAGGCGAGGAAGTTTTCCAGATGCGGCATGTCGGTGAAGCCGGTCACTTTCTGCGGCATGGCTTTGTTGCGCTTTTCCACGATCGTCCAGCCGGACCGGCCGATGAGCACGTAGCCCTCGGTTCCGTAAAACGCGGCGCCATTTTCATACCCTTCCTGGTGGTACGGCGACCAGATGCGCATTTCGTAAACCAGCAGTTGATTTGTTTGGGAAAATTCGAACGTGACGACTTGTGTATCGGGAGTTTCCTGAGCGTCGCCGGCGAAAAACAGTTTCGCCCCGGCGCCGCTAACGCGGCTCGGAAAATCGACGCCGAGGCCCCAGCGAGCAATGTCGAGATCGTGCACGCCGTCGTTGCCCATGTCTCCGGTGCCGTAGTCCCACATCCAGCGCCAGCCGTAAGTGTACCGATTCGTATTGAAAGGCCGTTCCGGAGCAGGCCCCTGCCAGATATCCCAGTTGAGCCCTTTCGGTACGGCGCTGTCCGGCGGCGCGGTCACACGCCGGCGAAGCTGGCTGTTCCACGCTTTCGCCATGTGAATCTTGCCGAGTTTGCCGGAACGTACGAAGTTGATCGCCTCGATGTAGTGCGGCACGCTGCGGCTTTGTGTGCCGACTTGCACGACCCGCTTGTACTTGCGAGCCGCCTCGACCATTTTGCGGCCTTCGAACACGTTATGTGAAATCGGCTTTTCCACATAGACGTGCTTTTCCGCCTGGCAGCCCCAGATCGTCGCCAGCGCATGCCAGTGGTCCGGCGTGGCGACGATCAAGCCATCGACCGATTTGTCCTTGAGCACGTCGCGAAGGTCTGTGACGTTCTTGGGCGTTGTCTTTTGAATATCGGTGATTGCCTTGCTGACCGGGGCGAACGTCTCCTCGTTCACGTCGCACAGATGAGTAATCTGGCAGTTTTTCAGTTTGGCAAAATTTGAGGCCACCCCGCGGCCTCGCCCACGAATGCCGACGAGACAGAGGTTGACCCGTTCGCTCGGCGCGGCTTTGCCATGGTTGTTTAAAATCGTGACCGTTGCGGCGGCAGCAATCGCCTTGGCCGAATCACTCAAGAACTGACGTCGATGAGATGTGTGCATGCGAGGCTCCTTGAATGTACGCGGATCAGCGTGAATCGTAACCGATGTGCAAGCCCGATTTCCACGAAAAACTGCCTGTGCCAAAGACTCTGATTCGCTCGACTTTCATCGCGTTGGGAATCCGCTCGACGATTGAGTTTCAAATTCCGATGAATTCCTGCTTGTATCGCGACGGTCGCCGTTTCACAATGGTGCGACCCGTGTTTGGCAGGAACCGTTCATGCAAACCAGGCTCAAGGTTCAACTCTCGATCTTCATGTTCCTCCAGTACTTCATCTGGGGGTCGTGGTACGTCAGCATGGGCAGCTATCTGGAGAAGCTGAATTTCAGCGGCGACCAAATCGGCATGGCCTACGGCGCGTTTGCGATCGGTTCCATGATCTCGCCATTCTTCGTCGGCCTGATCGCCGACCGCTATTTTGCGTCGGAGAAAATGCTCGGCATCCTGGGCTTGCTGGGCGGGGGCGTGATGTGTGTGCTGCCGCAACTGAAACAGTTTGCCTGGTTTTACCCGGCGTTGATTGCGTACTGTGCGCTCTATGCCCCGACGTTGGCGCTTGGCAACTCGCTGTCGCTGCATCAATTGCAGAACGCAAAGAAGGACTTTCCTACTGTCAAGATCTTCTCCGCCGTGGGCTGGATTGCCGGCGGCGTCGCGATCAGTCTCCTGAAATTCGACGATTCGCCGGGGCAATTCTACCTCGCGGGCGGTTTGTCGCTGGCCTTTGGCGCATTCTCGTTCACGCTGCCGCATACACCGCCCAAGAAGATCGGTCGACAGGTGTCGATCGGCGAAGTGCTCGGCCTGGACGCGCTGGCGCTCATGAAACGACGTTCTTTCGCGATCTTCATCGCGTGCATGTTCCTCATCTGCATTCCACTCTATTTCTATTTCGTCAACATGCACATTTACCTGAAGGAACTCGATTGGAGCTATCGAACCGCGAAGATGACGCTCGCCCAGGTCTCGGACGTGATCTTTCTGTTCCTTCTGCCGATCATGCTGAAGAAGTTGGGATACCGGTGGACGATATTCCTGGGCATCCTGGCCTGGGTGACGCGCTACTTTCTGCTGACCTGGAGCGTCGGCTCGGTCGCGGCACTGCAGGTGACATTCATCTACGCTGCAATCCTGCTGCACGGCGTCTGCTATGATTTCCTCTTCATCGCCGGACAACTTTATGTGGATGGCGAGTCGAACGAACGCATCCGCGGCGCCGCTCAGGGGTTCATTGCCTTTATTCTTTGGGGGATCGGCAACTTTGTCGGCACAGCGCTGGCAGGTCGCGTTCAGGCGGCGCACAAGCTGGCGGAACCAGCCGGCCTGATCGCACACTACTGGGCAGGCATCTGGCTGTATCCGGCCGTGGGCGCCGCGGTCGTACTGGTGGTGTTTCTGATCTTTTTCCGGGAGCCGAAGACCCAGGAGAAAAATGAACCGCAGACGAACGCTGATATCCCTTAGTACCGCTCCCCGCAAGTAGGGGAACAGTTACATATTGAAGTTGTTCCCCGATTTATGGGGCCGCGTACTCATCAGTACTCAGTACTCAGTACTCAGTACTCAGTAGAGACTGTTTCAAAACCTCTGTAGAGCTAGGTGAATGAAACTTAGATACACCAAGCCGATGTACATGAA
>Ga0073934_10006475_pt1 | contig 17050 bp, 16 predicted proteins | sample LarsenN4metaG_FD_76834 | JGI IMG/M metagenome (GOLD analysis project Ga0073934, IMG submission 76834) | Hot spring sediment bacterial and archeal communities from British Columbia, Canada, to study Microbial Dark Matter (Phase II) - Larsen... ... | reverse complement strand
GTCATCGTCGTGGAAGGCCGCGCCGACGTCGTGAACCTGCTCAAGCACGGATTCAAGAACGTCATCGCGATGAACGGAACGCAAGTCCCTCCGACCATCGGCGAGCTGTCGCAGAAGAAGGACATCGTCGTCTTCGTCGACGGCGACAGGGGAGGCAACCTCATCCTGAAGGAAGTGCTCGCGGTCGCGGAAGTCGACTTCGTCACGAAGGCTCCTGACGGCAAGGAAGTCGAGGAGCTCGCCAAGAAGGAAATCCACAAGGCATTGCGCAGCCGAATCACGGCCGAGCAGGCCAAGCTGGAGCTCGCGGCGATGAACACCTCGGAAAGCATCCGCAAGCCGATGATCGCTTCGGTGCGCCCGCAGGGACGCCCGGGAATGCCTCCGCGCAGAGATATGCGCGACGCTCCCCGGCCCCCGATGCGCCCTGCACCGGTTCCGGTTGCGAAGAAGCCCGTGAATCCTGCCGAGAAGGAAAAGTTCGAGGCGGTCTTGACGGACCTCATCGGGACGCGCGGCGCGTGCCTGCTCGACGAGAAGCTCGGTGTGCTCGGGAAGGTTCCGCTCGCGGAACTGCCCAGCACGCTTTCGAGCCTCACGTCAGGAGTCTACGCGGTCGTTCTTGACGAAAGCATCGACACGAATGTGGTCCAGGCCGCCGAGAAGGCGCACGTGAAGCACCTCATCGGCATGGACAGCAAGGTCAAGCCGACGGACACCCAGGTCAACATCATCACGAGCGCAGAATTGTAAGCGCTTTCTTTTTTATTCTCTTGCTATTTTTCTTAATCCTTCTTCAAGGGAAGTCATTGGCCTATACCGAAGGACTGCATGAGCGCGCGTGATGTCAGCGACGCTGTGTTCGATTTCGCCACCGCGGGCCTTTTCGTACACTGGCGGAGATGTTCTGCCGTGGATTTTCGCGAGTGTTTCGTAAAGCGCATTAATTGAAGTCGGCTGGCCGGTTCCAACGTTCAAAACATGCTTGCCTCCGACGTCCAATGCTGCCTTGATTGCGCTGACCACATCGTCAATATAGACAAAGTCGCGCGTCTGGGTTCCGGCGCCAAAAATAGTGCAATTCTCGTCATTTTTCAGCGCGTCGTTAAAGCGGGTGATGACTCCCGCATACGCGTTCAGCGGCTGTCCATGACCATACACATTGAAGAATCGTAGCGCAAACGTGTCAATCGAACATTTGTTGAGCATCTCCTCTCCCTGAACTTTGGTTTTCGCGTAAACAGACTGCGGCCGCAAAGGCTGGTCTTCTGAAATAGGGATGGAAATAGGATTTCCGTAGACTGCCGCGGATGATGCAAATAGGATTTTTGAAACACCGCTCTTGACTGCAGCCTTGATAACATTCTGTGTGCCCTGGACATTGACGTCGTGATAGAGGCTCGGCTGGCTCTGTGAAACAGTCACGGATGTCAGAGCCGCCAGATGGACAACCACGTCCGTGCCTTTGAAGATTTCGACAAGGGATGCCAAATCACGGACGTCCCCGTGGACGAATTTGACATGCGAGTTGCGGAAGCGCTCCTTGCTTCCGGTCGAGAGATTATCGTACACCCAAACATCATGCCCTTCTGTGTCAAGCGCCTTTGCCGTATGGGAACCGATGAACCCTGCCCCGCCCGTAATAATGATGCTCATACAAGCGCCGGCAGAGGGGGCATTTAAGAAGCTTATGGATAGACGGATATCCTTTTATAGTCCATACGGCACGGAATCCCAAAAAGAGGATGGCATTCGAAATCATTCTGGGACGCGACGAGAAGGACCGGCAGAAGTACGGGACGACCGGCACGATTCTTCTGGGCAAGCATTACGTGAAGATGGGCCAGGTGACGGCGCTCTCGCAGCCCGTCTATCTTGACCTGAACAAGGCCCACGTGGTGTTCGTGGCAGGCAAGCGCGGCTCGGGAAAATCGTATTCGCTGGGCGTCATGGCGGAAGGCATCAACAGCCTGCCTATCGATTTCAAGAAAAAGCTCTCGGTCATCATGCTCGACACGATGGGCATTTACTGGACGATGAAGTATCCCAACCACAAGGATGAAGCGTTGCTGCAGGAGTGGGGCTTTGAGGGCAAGGGCATCGACGTCACGATTTACACGCCCATCGGCTATTTCGACCGCGCGAAAGCGCAGGGCATCCCGACGGACAAGCCGTTCGCGATCAAGCCGTCCGAGCTCTCGCCCGAGGACTGGTTCCTCACGTTTGATTTGAACGAGAACGATCCCATCGCGGTATTCATTGAGCGCATCATCCTCACACTGAAGCAGGACAATGACGATTACGAGATGGACGATATCCTTGAATGGATTCGCAAGGACACCAAGGAAGACCCGCACGTGAGGAACGCCGCGGAAAACCGTTTCGTTTCCGCGAAGGCGTGGGGGCTGTTCAGCAAGAACGCGACGGCCGTGAAGGACTTGGCCGCCCCGGGACAGATTACCGTGCTGGATATGAGCGCGTACGCCGTGATGCCGGAAGGCTGGAAAATCAAGAACCTCGCGATCGGCTTGGTCGCGCAGAAGCTGTTCATCGAGCGGATGATTGCGCGCAAGGAAGAGGAGTTCAAGAACATCACGAGCGCCGTGCACTATCTCCGCGAGGAGAGCAAGATTGAGTCGGAAATGCCCATCGTGTGGATGCTGCTCGACGAGGCTCACGAGTTCCTGCCGTACGAAGGAAAGACCGCGGCGACGAATGCGCTCATCACCCTGCTCAGGGAAGGACGGCAGCCGGGCATTGCGCTGGTGATGGCGACGCAGCAGCCGGGCAAGATCCACACGGACGCGATGACGCAGTCGGACATCATCCTCGCGCACCGCTTGACCGCGAAGATTGACACGGACGCGCTCGGCGCGCTGCTGCAAAGCTACCTGAGGACTGGCTTGGACAAGGAGTTGGACAACCTTCCCCGCGTCGTCGGTTCGGCGCTCGCATTGGACGACGTGAACGAGCGAATCTATCCGATGCGCATCCGCCCAAGGTACTCGTGGCACGGCGGCTCAGCGCCAGGAATCATACAGGAAAAGAAGAAATTGTTTGAGTTCTGACTATTTCTTGTGCGTATGCGGCTTCACGCGCGGAGCCAGCTGCGCGTCCGGGGTGGCGGACGACATGCTGATAAGGCTCGCGATGATCATGCACACGAACAGGACGCCGAACGCGAACGCCATGTTCAGCGAGTACTGCGGAACATAAAACACCGATGCCGCCAGTCCCACGAGCGAGAATACCATGAAGCTCGTGTTGAGCGGTGCTGCCTTGAATGCCATTGGAATCACCTCTGGACAGAACCTTGCTCTTGCACTTTAAAAACGTTTGCGCAGTATGGTCTCAAGCAGATAAATCATTATTAATGCCGCAGTCCTCCCCCACACTGTGGCAACACTCCACTTCACGCAGAAGGGGATTCTCTTCAAGACCGCGACCGCGACGATTCTTTTCGGCGAAGGTAGCGAGCAGGCCGATGCGAAACTGCCGCTCGAAGGCGCGGACGAGCGCTTCAGCGTCAAGGATTCCCTCGTGAAGCGGCACGCGTTCGGGACAACCTTTGCGCTGCCGGACGCCACGATTGAGTACTTCCCGAAGACCGTGAAGCCCAAGGACGCGAAGACGCGCAGATGCAACGTCCTGATTCTCGGGCAGCACATCGAGGCGAGCAAAATCATCAAGGCCGTCAGTCCGAGGCTCGCCATCCTGCACGACGGCAACATCGAGCACTCCCGGGACATCCAGAAATCAACCGGAATCCAGACGATTTCAGCCGGCCCGGGGACTGTCGTGAACCTAAAAGCCTACAACGCGCTTTCTTCGCAGCAAAGGCTCGCGAGTTTTACAGAACAAGCTGAATGAGCAAAATCGCGCCAAGCCCCGCGAAGCATCCGATGCTGAGGAACGGCATCGCGGGATAAAACCGGTCCTTCTTGCCGAACCACAACAGCAGCAGGAGCGCAATCGCGACGAATGGTGGAATCAGCAGCGCGAGCCAACCCTGGCCCGTCAAAGCGTATTCTTTCAGGACGCTCGCCGCGAACAGCAGCGGGAACCCGATGTCACCGCCGCCGAGAATTGCGGTGCGGATTCCTTTGCCCTCAACGGTGATTTTGCCGCGGTCAACGGGCTTGTACGGCAGGAACAGCCCGGCAAACAGCCCGGATGCGGTCTGGAACTTTGCCAATGATATCATGTGCTTGCTCTTCCACACCGCGTAGGCGTCGTACAAAGAAACAAGCACGAGCAGGATGAGCATCGCCTTGACGTCGAGGATGCTGAAGAAAACCGCAGCCAGGCCGCCATAAATCAGGAGCTCCGTGAAGTTCTGCACGAACAGGCCGGGGCGCCAGACTTTCAGCCAGGCAAACACGAGTGCGGCGACGAACGAAACAGCCGTTGCGTGCAACAAGGGTTTTGCAAAAGCATAGAACGCGAAGTGCAGCGTCAGCACGGCCGCGAGGAAGAACCAGAGCTTCCAGACGAATACTGCGTTCCATTTCATCAGGAGGAACAGGAAGAGCGTGCCGATGATGATGGCCGTGATGATATACCACGGCGTCGCGCCTTCCGCGACGGCAGGCCGTTCGATTTCCTGGCCGGCAATCGCGGGCAAGGGGCGCGAGGTGAAGTTTCCCGTGGCAACGGTTGTCGGGTAGTCGATGTACTGGTTGACGACGAACAGGCCGGTGTATTGGGCGGCCAAGAACAGCACGACAATCCAGAGAATGATGTTCGGCTGGTGCTTCATCCGAGCCTACGCTTGTCCAAAAGTATTTAAACCTACCTTCCGCCGTTTCGGCAATGAAAAACTTCACCAGCGTCACGCTTTCCGTCTTCGCCAAGCCTGAGGATGACGCCGTGCGGCTGAAGGACGGCCTGCTTGCGCTCATCCCGCTCAATCTGGAGGAAGAAAAAATCCCGCTTGAAGACCAGAAGGCGCTGGGCTTCAATGAGCGCACCATCCACATCTTCACGGTCACGCTTGGCAAGGACCGCCACGTCAACGCGTTCATCGATTTTCTCATGGGCAAGATGAACAGCCAGCAGAAACGGCAGCTGCTCGACCAGGCCGAAAGCAGGCTGGACGCAGACTTGGTGTTCTTCATCCGTTTTGACAAGGAGCTCTGGCTGCAGGAGCGCGTGTTGCAGCTCACGGACTCCGGTGCGTGCTACCATCTCAAGCTGAATGTTGCGGCGTTCCCGCGCAAGCGCGATGTCGCTCTCGGCATCGTCACAAAGGTTTTTAAGGACGGCACGGCTTGAACGCACCATGAAAGAGGAGTTCACCGTCACGCCGTACGAGGTCACTGGCAGCGTCGACTACGACAAACTCATCCTCCAGTTCGGCGTCAAGCGCATCGACACCGCGATGCTAGACAAGATCACCAAGCACGCGGGCGAACACTTCCTGCTCAAGCGCCAGCACTTCTTCGCGCACACGAACCTCGACAAGGTGCTCACTGCCGTTGAGAAGAAGGAAAAGGTCTACCTGTACACGGGGCGCGCCCCTTCCGGGCCGGTGCACATCGGCCACTTGGTAAGCTGGATTTTTACGAAATGGCTCCAGGAGCGCTTCGGCTGGAATCTCGTGTTCCAGATTCCTGACGAGGAAAAAGTGCTTTTCAAGGACAACCTCACGTTCGAGGACACCGCCAAGTGGACGCGGGAAAACCTGCTTGACATCATCGCGCTCGGGTTCGACCTGAACAAGACAAAGTTCCTCATCGACACCAAGGACGCGGGCGAGATGTACAAGCTCGCGTGCGAAGTCGCCAAGAAGACGACCGCGAGCACGGCCAAGGCGCTGTTCGGGCTGCAGCCGTCCGACAACGTCGGCAAGTACTTCTACACGGCGATGCAGTCCGTGCCCTGTTTCCTCCCCTCAGTCTGGGAAGGCAAGCCGACGCAGGTCCTCATTCCGTGCGGCGTCGACCAGGACGTGCACTTCCGCCTTACAAGAGATATCGCGGAGAAGCTCGGCTATCCCAAGCCTGCCACGATTCTCGCGAAATTCCTTCCGGCACTCTCCGCCGACGGCAAGATGAGCTCGTCCGGCGAGAACGCCATCTGGACGACGGACACGCCCAAGGAAGTCGAGCGTAAAATCAGGAAGTACGCGTTCTCCGGCGGGCGCGACACGGTGGAGGAGCACCGCAAGCTTGGCGGCAATCCGGACATCGATGTCTCGTTCCAGTGGCTGTCGATGATGTTCGAGCCCGACGACCGGAAGCTGGCTTCCATCCGTGACGATTACAAGTCAGGCAAGCTGCTTTCGGGAGAGCTCAAGCAGGTTCTCATCGAGAAAATCAACGCATTCTTGGCCGAGCACCAGAAGCGGCGCGAGGCCGCCCGCCCCGTCGTCGATAAGATTCTGGGGCGAAGCATTTAAAAACCCTCAAATCCGCGTTTGGACTGGACAGGCTAGGTCGGCAGGTTAGCCCTCTGCTGTCATCGTGAACGGGCTTTACGCGGGACCGAAGCCTGGGAAGAGGCATTGTCACGCCCACAGGTCTCGAGCAGGACGCTGACGTTCTGTCCTGCAGGATTGACGGTGTGGGAACCGCGCCAGGGCCGGAAGGCAGCAACGCTCACCATAGCGCTCAGTGCTTGCAGGGTAGCGGAACCGAGAAATGTTCGAGATCCACCTGTTTGCGTTTCAGTGTACCATTCTCGGGCGCGCCTGTCCGCTTTTTTCCTAAGAAACAACAATCGCCGGCTTGCCGGGAAGCGCCTGCTTGGCTTTCGGCTCCTGTGTCTCGGAAGGCCTCAGGATTTCAACAGGACATTTGAACTCGTTGGCGAGGAATTCCTGCGCGTCCTTCAAGGAATCATACTCGATCTTTTCAGGAACGACCGTTGAAGGAATCTTGTTCACGAGGCGCGGGACGAGCTTTGCCACATCCTGCCCGTGCTGTTTCAGGTCGGTCTGCATCACGAGCTTGATGAGTTCGCCGGGATTGCGGATTGAAGCGTGGTGCTTGAGAATCTTGAACAGCTCGTACGTCCACGGTGCTGCCGTAATGAGACTAATTTTCTGGGGCTGTTTCTTGACGATACGGATGACCTGGTGGATATCCGCGATGACGCCTTCAACCAAGTCTTCGGCGGCAAGCGATTCAACATCAACAACCTTGGGAGCCTTGGGCCAGGCGGCCTCCGTCACGAATCCCTCTTTGCCGATGTTCTGCCAGATTTCTTCGCAAACAAAGGGAGTGAACGGCGAAAGCATGATTGTTTGGATTTCAATGAACCGGTTCATTGCTTTCTTGTTGGGAGTTCCGGCGCGCTTCAAGTACCATTTGAGCACGCGCTGCATTTCAAAGTAGGCCTTTTGCGATGCTGTCCTGAAGAGCGTGAGTTCCATCGCCTCGGTCGTCTCCTTGACGATGCGGTCCATCTGGCCTTCAAACCATTTGTCGATTGCCTTGACTTCGGTACGGCCTTGATTGTAGTTCTGAGTGCAGAGTTCATGCAACTGCTCGAGCTTGAACCCGATGTTCTTCGCAAAGTCGGTGTCGAAGTTGGGGTCGTCGAGCGATTCCCCGCCGGAAAGCACCGTGATTCGTGACGCGTCCACGCCAAACTTGGGAGGCAAGTCGCGGAGCAGCATGAAGTTGCCCTTGCTCTTGCTCATCTTTTCTCCGTTCACGGTGACCCAGCCGTTGACACCGATGCCTTGCGGCCAGTGTTCCTTCGGGAAGAGCGCCGTGTGGTTGAAGATGAAAAACGTCAAATGGTTCTGGATCAGGTCCTTGCCGGAGTTCCTGAAATCGACGGGATACCAGTACTGGAACTCCTTGCGCATCTCGTCGATGTGCGGCACCACGGGTTTGGTTCCTTTGCCGTGGAACACGTGGTCGAAGAGCGCGTCATTGACGTGGTCCAGGGGGACGTGCTCAATCAGGTGCGCAATCGTGTAGTACGCCATGTAGACGGTGCTGTCGGACAGGCTTTCGATGACCCAGTCACGGTCCCAGGGCAGCTTGGTGCCAAGGCCGTATTCGCGCGTGCACGCCCAGTCGTTGAGCCAGTCGATGACGTAGTCGAACTGCTGGCGGGCCTTTTCGGGATAAAGCGTGATTTTCTTGAGCGCCTGGTGGGCCACTTTCTTCCACGCCTTGTCTCCGTAGGTCATAAACCATTGGTTGTCGACAATCTTGACGACGGACGGCGTGAGGCATCTGCAGACGACCTTGCCCGTGAGCTCGTAGAAGAGGGTTGCCTGCTTTTTCTTGATGAGTTCATCCTTGACCGCGTCCTTGACGTCCTGGACGGGCTTGCCGGCATACTTGCCGGTGCCCTGCGCCATGACGCCCGCGTAGAAGCCTGCCTTGTACACGGCGTGCTTGGCGTCCTCGAGCTTCGCGCGCTCGTGTTGGTTCTTGATTTTCATCTCTTCGACGACTTTGACGGCTGCCTGGTCGCCGTAGTCCTTGGTGGAAATGATGGGGATGGGGCGGATTGCCTGCACGAGCGCGGGGTCGATGCCGTACTTTTCGAGCAGCTTCGGGTTCTGCTGCAAGTCGCGGAGCCCGATGTAGTCGTCCGGCGCGTCCGATGGAACGGAAGTGACGATGCCCGTTCCCTTGTTTGGGTCACAGAATGACGCGGGCAGTACCGGGATGGGCCGGCCAATCATCGGCGCGATTGCAGTCTTGCCGAGCAGCTCTGCGCCGGGGATGCGGCTGACAATCTCCGCCTTGTGGTCTTGCTCGATGAGCTTTGCGACGGCAGGCTCGGACAGAATCCAGGTTTCGCCGTCGACGTCCGCTTCGACGTACGTGATGTCCGGGTTCACCCAAAGGTTGGTCTGGCCGAACACGGTCTCGGGGCGCAGCGTGGCCGCGATGAGGAATTTCGTCCCGAACTTGAACTTGAGCAGCACGAATTCCTGCGGCGTCTCGCCTTCCCCTTCGACGCGCGAGTGATCTCCGACAGGAGTGTTTTCCTTGGGGCACCATACGACCGGGTGCTTGCCCTTCTGGACGTAGCCGCCTTCGTGGAGCCTGCGGAACTGCCATTGGATGAACTTATCGTAATGCGGGTTGAGTGAGGTCGTGATGAAGCTTCGCCGGAAGTCAATCGCGAGGCCGAAGCGCTCGTAGTCTTTCTTGTACTCGACGGGGAAGTAGCGCGCCCAGTGCTCGGGGTTGCCGAACTTCGCGATGTCCGTGTCCGAGAAGCCCATGTCGCGCATGATTTTCCACTGCTTCTCTTCCTTCTCGCGGATTCGCTGCGCGGCGGCCTCAATCGGGGAGCCGGTGCAGTGCCAGCCCTGCGGAAAGAGGACGTTAAAGCCTCGCAGCCGCTTGTAGCGCGCCATCACCTCAACGCGCATTATTGTGTAGAAGTGACCGAGGTGCGAGTAGCCGTTCATGTACGGGTAGGGGAAGTTGACAAAGAACTTTTTGCGGCCGTCAGGATTGCTCTCGAACAGCCGGGCATCTTTCCAGGCCTTGATCCATTTGTGTTCGAGCGCGCTCCAGTCCATAAGAAGGAAGTTCCAAAGGGCTGTTTAAAAAGCTTTTCAGCGCTTGCGCGTCCATTTGAAGACGAAGTGTGGAATCACGAAGCACACCATGTAGATGATGCTGACCGTCCAAGGGTTGTGGGTTGTGGGCAGCTGCAACGCGCGCGCGATGTCGTTGCTCAGGTTCGTGATGATGTAGACGTTGATGAGCGCGATCGCGGGAATGAACAGTTCTGGGATGATGAGGTGCGTCTTGCGCAGGTGCTCTATTTCCTTCAATACGAAATCAAGCGTCATTCCGAAGAGAATCGCCGCAATCGCCACGCTGATGAGCAGCGCGATGTCGTTGAACGCGAGCAGCACCGGAATCAGCGCGATGCTGAGGACAAAGTTGCCGACGACAGCCAGCACCATCGCGACCCAGTAAATGACCAAGTCCAGGAGCTTTGTGCCGGAGTCCTTGACGCTTTCGGCTGCGTGGAGTGTTGACACCGCTCTTTCGATATGGTGCTCCTGCCACCCTTTTTCCGCGAGGCTCATCCTGAGCTGTTGCGTGTCGACCATTAGCTTTCGGTTGCGATTCTCTCGGCCACTGCGAGGAATTCTTTGACTTTCTCGAAATAATCAGTGATAATGTCGATGTTTATTTCAATCTTGTCGTTCGTGTCGAGATGGGCCGTCATCGTGACGTGCCTCCTGAATTCCTGGCTCTTGTCAAAGCGCGCCTTGTCCGCTTTCTTGAGGAGCAGGTAGAGCGAGAGATAGTTCATGACCTCGGCGTTGTTGCCATAGATGCGGCGCGTCTCCTCGAGCCGCAATCGGGGCAGGGAGGGGACTTCCGCGAGCTTCTTCTGCGCCTTTGCCTTTTTGAGCAGCACTTCCATCCCGAACTCAATCGCGCTGATGAGGCGCTGGATGATGTGCTTGATGACGTCCACGGTGCGCGTGTACTTCAGGCTCACGCTAATCAGGTGGTCTGCGCGTTTCAGTTCGGCTTTAGCGTTGTACAGCGACTCCTGCATTGGTCACCTTGTTGACATCGGTTATGAACTTGCGGATGGTGCTCATGGATTTCTTGAGGTTGTCGTGCGTGACGGTCGTGAGCTGGTACTCCTTGTCGCAGATTACGAAGCGGTCGGGCTGCGCGAATTCGATGGGTGACTTCTCGTGCTCCACGATGATGTGGTGCAGTTCCTTGACCGCGTCCTTGTATTCCTTGCCCATCTTGTGGAACGCGAGCGCGTCCTGCAGGAGCTCGACACGGCTTGCAGGGTCGTTGACGAGCACGGGAATGCGTTTCTGGGATTTCTCGAATTCAAGAAGCGCGGTTGCCGTGTTGGATGCTGCGGTGTGCAGCTCTTTCGCCACCGCGAGGAGAATACGCGAGTCTTTCACCATCGGGTATGTTCTGGTAAGAAGGTGGTTTGCAACGCCGATACGTTGCTCTGCCTGTGCGAGGTGATTGACGGGAGGCATGGTTAACCTTGCAATTCAAGAATGGCGGCCGCGAGGTCGCCATGGTGCTTCTTCACTGCCGCGACGGCCTTGTCACGGCTGACCCCGGTCTGTTCGATGACGGCCTGGATGTCGTCGGGATTGATGTCGGGCTCGGCGCTGTGCGGTTTCTCGTGCGCGACGCCGGAGACCTGGAACGTTTCCTGCCCCATCATGTTGACTTTCGCGACCTGGGGCGAGCTGATGACGATGTCCTTGTCGTGCAGCCGGATGACGACCTCAACGGCATCGATCTCTTCTTGCTGGATGCCAAGGCGTTTCATCGCCTTTTGCATATCACGAGGGTTCATTCCGGGAATCATCAAAATCCAAGCAGCGAGCGTCCGTACACATTCAGCAGAATGACGAGAATCGCGATGACGACGGCCAAGATGATGACGTGGCCGGGCTTGAACGAGATGCGGCTCTTGTAATCGTCAAAATAGCGCGTGAGTCCTGCGCTGCTGGAGGGCATTTGGACGCGTGGTTGTGCCATAGATAGTGTGTTTTGTCCAATGTATTTAAAGATTCTCTGGAATTTTCCACGGATTGTGGGAAAAAGGCGGTTGGGTGCGCGTACGCTACCTTTTGTCAGTCCCCGGACACCGATTCGTGGCGGTGTTGCCCGGTTTTAACGGGCGGGATGGACTGTATCTGCATTCCACTATGCGGCATTTCGCCTTGCACCGGCCGAGCCTGTCCGTTTCATCGTATCCTCAATGCTCGTCGGTTGGTTAACTCATCCGACTCGCGTCGGGTTTCGCAACCTCATTCTGGTGGCGCATTGAGGCCGTGTCGTTTCTGTGACGTTGTCGCCCATTGCTGGGCCTCCACTGCTGGAGCGGCCTTTTGGTGGTGGGTAGACGTTCCTCAGCGATTGCTCACCGACGGCAGACTACACACCCAACCAAGCCGTACTAGGGTTTGTGGCTTTAAAAAGCTTGTGTTTTAAATACTAGAGAATATATTTTGAATATAAAAAATATTAATTCTGGAACACAAGCACGTGCAGTTCAGCATCGCCCTGCCAGACTTTACGCTCTTCCTTGAGCGTGAACTGGTATTCCTTCGCTGCCGCCGCAAGGACATCCGCCCCGGTGCGCGTAATCAGCACGACGGTTCCGCCTTTCTTCATCACGAATTCAGCCTGGTAGAAGACGTCCTTCAGCATCTTGTCTACCTTTTCTTTCGGCAAGTTGACGCTGGGCTGCGGCGGCAGGGTGACAAGCGTGTTGATTGCGTGCTTGCCGAACTGGGCATCAAGGAATTGGAGGTCGGTCCTGGAAAAAGTGATGGTCTTGACGATGCCCGCAATCTTGGCGTTTTTCTTTGCGGCGCTGATGTTGCTGAACTGCGGGTCCATCGCGATGATGTTCGCCTCGGCGTCCTTTGCCTCCTTGTCGATTTTTGAGAAGAACGCATCCCAGTCCGTGCCCTTGAGCGCGGGAAGCTTGCGGAACGGGAATTTCTCCTTGCCATAATGGTGCGGTGAAAGTTTCGCGACCATCAGTGCTGCTTCGATGGGGATGATGCCGTTCCTGCAGAACAGGTCGAGGAACGCGTGCTTTTTCTCATAGCCCGCGAGCCTCACCAAAGATGCCGCGACGTGGCCTTTCAGCGCCTCAGGCCCGAGGAAAATGCGGTAGTCGCGCCTTCCCAGGTCGCCTCCTGACAAATCGATGCCGAAGTAGGCGGTTTCCTGCTCGACGAGAATGAGGAACGTCACGTCCGGGGTCTTGAGACTCACCTTGTTGCCGAACCGCTCGTGAATCGCGTCGCCGAACATGAGTTCGAGCTCCTGCCGCGGGACGTCCTCGTTGTCCGTTTGCGCTCGGACTACGAACGTGCTGCCGTCGGGCAGCCATTGCCTGAGAGAATCATCGATTTTTCCCGGCAGTCCGAGCGCGTCCCTGCCCCTGAGCAGCTCGAGCATCACGCGCGCGGGTGTGTGCGCCTTGTAGATGTACGCGCATGCGTCAAGGAGGCTGTCGACGGAAAACGTGATGACGCCCTTGCCTGCTTTTGCGGGAATTCCGAGAATCTCTTTGGCTTCCGCTGCGCAGACATCCTCAAAACCGGGCGCCGGGACGGCGATGAGGTCATGCTTCATTCGTGTTCTCTTCTGCGATGAGCGCCGCGCTCATCACTTCGTCGCCGTCGTCGAGGCGCATCACGCGCACGCCTTGCGTGTTCCTTCCGATCTCGGAAACCTGTCCGACTTTGGTGCGGATGATGATGCCGTTCTTGCTGATGAGCATCAGGCCGTCCTCGGGGACGACGCTCTTCACGGCGACGACCTTGCCGGTCTTGTCCGTGACATTGAAGTTGATGACGCCGACGCCGCCGCGGCCGATCAAGCGGTATTCCGCAACGGGCGTCCGCTTGCCGTAGCCTTTCTCGGTGATGCTGAGGAGCGTCTTTTTCTCGTCGGCGGTGACCGCTCCCACGACCTTGTCGTCGCGGAGCTTGATGCCGATGACCCCATACGCCGTGCGTCCCATCGGGCGGACGTCCTGTTCCGTGAAGCGGATGGCCATGCCTGCCTCCGTTGCGATGATGATGTCCTGCTTGCCGTCAGTCAAGAGCACGCTGATGAGCTCGTCGTCCGCGTCGATGCCGAGCGCGATGATGCCGCCCTTGCGCGGGTTGGAGAACTCCTCAAGAGAGGTCTTCTTGACCGTGCCTTTCTTGGTGACGAAAAAGAGGTATTTCTGCGGGTCGAACGCCGGCACGGGGATGAACGTGCTGACCTTTTCGCCGTCCTCGAGCTGGAGCAGGTTCACGATGGCGGTTCCTTTCGCGATTCTGCTCGCTTCGGGAACTTGATAGACCTTGAGCCAATGCACCTTGCCCTTGTTGGTGAAGAACAGTATGGAGGAGCGCGTATTCGCGATGAAGAGGTCCTCGACAAAGTCTTCTTCCTTGGTGCCGGTGGCGATGATTCCCTTGCCGCCTCGGCGCTGTTCCTTGTACGTGTCTACGGGAAGCCGCTTGACGTAGCCTGCGTGCGTGACGGTGACGACCATGTCCTCCGGCTTGATGAGCTCCTCGTCGTCGATGTCGGCGACTCCGCCCTCGATGATTTGCGTCTTGCGCTCGTCGCCGTATTTCTTCTTGAGCTCCTCGAGTTCTTGCGTGATGATGGCGAGAATCCTCGATTCCTTGGCGAGGATGTCCTTGAGGTCTGCGATGGTCACGATGAGCTGTTTCTGTTCCTCGCGGATCTTGTTCTGCTCGAGGCTGGTGAGGCGCTGGAGCTTCATGTCGAGGATTGCCTTGGCCTGGATTTCGGTGAGATTGTACCTGGACATCAGGCCGTTCGCGGCCATCTCGGTGGATTTCGATGACTTGATGAGCTCGATGGCGTTGTCGATGTCGTCGAGCGCGATGATCAATCCGGCAAGGACGTGGCTCTTGTGCTCGGCCTCCTTGAGGTCGTAGGCCGTGCGCTTGCGCACGATGTCCTTGCGGTGGTCGATGAAGTTGACGATGATGTCCTTCAGGTTCAGCACCTTCGGCTGGCTGTTGACGAGCGCGAGCTGGATGACGCCGAAGGTGGTCTGCATGCGCGTGTGCGCGTAGAGCTGGTTGAGGAGAACGTCCGAGTTCGCCCCGACCTTGAGCTCGATGACGATGCGCGTGCCGTCGCGGTCCGATTCGTCGCGGATGTCGGAGACGCCCTGGATTTTCTTGTCCCGCACGAGGTTCGCGATTTCCTCGACGAGTTCCGCCTTGTTGACTTGGTAGGGAATCTCGGTGACGATGAGCTTGGTGCGGTTCTTGGCTTCCTCAAGGTGCGTCTTGGCGCGAATGGTGAGCTTGCCACGCCCGGTGCGGTAGGCGTCGCGGATGCCGCTCCTGCCGAGAATCATACCGCCTGTCGGGAAGTCCGGCCCCTGGATGAACGGGAGCAGTCCCTCGACGGGCACGTCGGGATTCTTGATGACTTCGATGATTGCGTTGGAGACTTCGGAGAGGTTGTGCGGCGGGATGTTCGTGGCCATGCCGACCGCGATGCCGGCGCTGCCGTTGATGAGTAGGTTCGGGACTTTGGACGGTAGCACGGAAGGCTCCTTGCGCGAGCCGTCGTAGTTCGGCACCATCGCGACCGTTTCCTTTTCGATATCAGCCAGCATTTCTTCGGCGAGCTGCGTGAGCTTTGCCTCGGTGTATCGCATCGCCGCGGGGTTGTCGCCGTCGACCGAGCCGAAGTTGCCCTGGCCGTTGACGAAAGGATAGCGGAGCGAGAAGTCCTGCGCCATGCGCACCATCGTGTCGTAGATTGCGGAGTCTCCGTGCGGGTGGTAGTTGCCCATCACTTCGCCGACGATCTTCGCGGACTTACGGAACGGCTTGTTGTGCGTCAGGCCGAGCTCGTGCATCGAGAACAGGACGCGCCGGTGGACCGGCTTGAGGCCGTCACGGACATCGGGAAGCGCTCGTCCGACAATGACGCTCATCGAGTACGCCAAGTAGGACGTCTTCATCTCGTCTTCGATGATGCGGGCGACAATTTTTTCGCCCGGATTCGTCGGACTGGGTTGCGTGTCGTTTGCCATAATTGAGGTTAAAACCAGACCCCTCTTCAGTAAAAACGGGTAGGCGGTGCTTTATAAGCTTTTCTTTTGTAAAATGGACTTATGGGGCTTAAAAACGCATTTAAATGCACTTTCAGAATGGCGCTTAGAGCTGTTTCAGGATGTTATCGTGCACCGCGAAGCTCTTCGGGCAGTAGACGCACTTCTTGCGTGATTCGCGCGTGACGGGCTTCAAGGAATCGTATTTCATGTTGTTCTTGCAGTTCGGGCAGCGCACCAGAAGCATCATTCTTCCTCGCCCTCTTTATCCTCGGAGTCCTCGGCGTTTTCATCATCGTCGCCCTGTTGCCCCGAATCCGCTTCCGCCGCAGGCTCGTCCCCAGGATTATTTTCGGGGTCTTCCGAATCCGAAGACTCATCTTGAGCTGCGCCTGGACCGTGGACGATTTCCGCGACGCGCTCGTCAATCCTCTTCGCGACGTTCGCGGGAACGCCTTTGGGGAACACGCCCTCGCCCTTGAAGTCGCGCGACTGCTTCTTGCCTGATGCGATGTCCTCCGCGCTCTCTTCCATTTCCTCTTCCGCGGTTTTCGGCAACGGCTCGACGGGCGGCAGAGTCTCGTCAGCCTCTTCTTTTTTCGCGCGTTCCTGTTCGGCCTTGACTTCCTCGCGCGCTTCCGCGACGATGTCCTTGACTTCGGGCTCGGTCACAGTTTTAGGAATCACGGGCCTGGGCGCGGGCGGCGGAATCACCTGGACGGGAACGTCTCCTGGAGCCGGCTCGGGTTTTTCATTCTCGCCGTACGTTTCGAATCCCGCTTCCTTGATTACTTCGACCTTGGGCCCGTTATCTGCCGGCTCGTCGGGAATCGGAGTCGTGGGATACATCTGGAGCTTGTGCGCCTCGCCTTCCTCGTCGATGAGGTCGATTTCGGGCAGCTTCGCGAGCTCCTCGTCGAGGCGCCTGTGCTCCTCCTCGGTGCGCTTCTTGTGCTCGTCATCCTGTTGCTTGATTGCCTCTTGGGTCTTCGTGACCGCTTGCTGTTTTGCCTCGATTTCGCCTTCCTTTTCCTTGATGGCGTTCTCGAGCGCGGCCACGTTGGAGAACCGCTGCTTGAGCTGGTCTTCGGGAATGTCAAAGTAGTCGAAGAATTTCGGCGCAAGGCGTATCATCTTGGTGCGGCTGTGCTTGACGCGCGTGATGAAGCCGTCAGCCTCGAGCAGGACAAGGTGGTCGTACGCCTTGTTTGTCCTGATTTTGATGATGGTGCTCTGCAGCACCGGAGCCTTGTACGCGATGACCGCCAGGGTTTCCATCACGGACTTGGGAAGCTCGGTCTGCGTGACGATTTTCCGTACCGTCGGAAGGTAGGCCTCGCGCACCGTGAGCTTCCAGGCGCTGCCGTCCTGCACGATCATCAGGGAGCCCGTTCGTGCCTCGTACTCGCCGCGCAGTTCCTCGAGAGCGGCCGTCACCTTAGAGACGTCACGCTCTTTCACGAGTTTGGCTATCTCCTCGACCGCGAGCTTGTGTCCC
>Ga0073934_10006474_pt1 | contig 17053 bp, 9 predicted proteins | sample LarsenN4metaG_FD_76834 | JGI IMG/M metagenome (GOLD analysis project Ga0073934, IMG submission 76834) | Hot spring sediment bacterial and archeal communities from British Columbia, Canada, to study Microbial Dark Matter (Phase II) - Larsen... ... | reverse complement strand
CGCCCAGAAAATCCTCGCCCGGCTCGAGGCCGACCAGATCGGCAGCGTGCACCTGCAGATCGCGGCCGTCGGCCACCCGCCGGCCCCCGCCGGCAACCTGCCCGCCGGCCTGCGCCCGGCCACGGAGGCCGTGGCCAACCTCGAGTCCTCCCATCCGGCGGCGAGCCTGCTGTCGGCCTGCTACATCGCCGACGACCTCGGGCAGTTCCTCGATTACTGGAAGGCGCATCCCGATTTCAGCTTCCTCATGGTGGCGACGCCGAAGGGCGACCTCGTGGACCGCCGCGGCCTCGTCTTCGGCGGGCACCACAAGAAGCCGGCCAACAGCATCGTGCAGCGCGAGGTGGACCTGCGCGAGACCGGCAAGGCCGTCGTCGCCGAGCAGAAGGCGCACGACGACCAGCGTGCGGTCATCGACCAGCTGGCGGCGGCGCTCGCGGCGGCCGAGCAGACCCTGGAACAGAAGCGCAAGGAGGTGCTGGCCGTCTCGCAGAGCGCGGCCGCGAGCCACACCGAGGAGAAGAACGCCCAGCGGGCGCATGACGAGGCGTCGAACCGGCTCACGCGGATGCTCAACGAGCTGGCCAACCTCAAACGCGACCACGACGAGGCGCTGGCCCGCCACGCCAAGGCCCAGGCCCAGCTGGCCGAGGCCGAGGCCGGCATGGCCGCGCAGAAGGAGAAGATCGCCGCCACCGAGCGGCGCATCGCCGAGCTGCGCGCCGACCGCGACCAGAAGAAGGAGGCGCTGGCCCTGGCCCGCCTCGAGCTGGCCGAGCGCCGCCAGAAGGTCGAGGTGCTCGACCGCGGTCTGTCCGAGATGGAGCGCCGCCGCGCCCAGCTCGAGGAATTGCAGGCCCAGCGGCAGGCGGAGATCGAGACCTGGACCGCGCAGGCGGAGGAGCAGGAGCGCGAGGCCGAGGCGCAGAAGCGCCGCGCCCAGGAACTGACCGGCACGCTGGAAATAGCCCAGGCCAAGGTGGAAGAGGCGCGCCGCGGGCTCGCCGCCATCGAGGACGAGATCCGCACCTTCGAGGAAGGCATGTCGTCCATCCGCGCCGAGGCCGAGACCGCCCAGGCGGAGCTGGGCCGCCACGAGGTCAAGGTCGCGGAGACGCGCGCCCGCGCGCAGTTCCTCGCCGAGGAGATGCAGCGCGAATTCCAGACCGACATCGGCACGGTCGACTGGAAGCACCTGCTCTGGCATGCGGATGACGAGCCCCCGGGCCTGAAGGATCTGGACCTCGACGAGGAAGAAGAGAATCCAGAATCCAGAATCCAGAATGCCGAAGGACAACCGGCCGCTGAGACGAAGCCGAGGCGCCGGAAGAAGAAGGAGCCCAAGGGCGAGCCGGCCGAGGCCGACCTTGCCGCGCTCGACCGGACCGACTGGGACGCGATCAAGGCCGAGGTGGAGGCCCTGCGCCAGCGCCTCGGCGGCATGGGCGCCGTCAACCTCGTGGCCATCGAGGAATACTCCGAGCTGAAGCAGCGCTACGAGTTCCTCCGCACCCAGAGCGACGACCTCACGAGCGCGAAGGCGCAGCTGCTGAAGGCGATCGACGAGATCAACCAGACCTCGCTGGAGCAGTTACGCATCACCTTCGAGCAGATCAAGAAGAACTTCGCCTACACCTTCAACATCCTCTTCGGCGGCGGGCGGGCCGACATCGAGCTGGTGACGGCCGAGGATCCGCTGGAGAGCGGCATCGAGATCGTGGCGCAGCCGCCCGGCACCAAGCTGAAGAGCATCACGCTGCTCTCGGGCGGCCAGAAGACGCTGACGGCCGTCGCGCTGCTCTTCGCGCTCTACATGGTGAAGCCGTCGCCGTTCTGCCTCCTCGACGAGCTGGACGCGCCGCTCGACGAGTCGAACATCCACCGCTTCATCAACCTGCTGAAGCAGTTCGTGAAGGACTCGCAGTTCCTCATCATCACGCACAACAAGACCACGATCGCCTCGGCCGACGCGATCTACGGCGTGACGATGCAGGAGCGCGGCGTATCGCGCACGCTGTCGATGAAGTTCAACCAGGCGCGCGGCGAGGCCGAGGTGGCGCCGGCGACCGTCGCCGACTCCGTCCGCGGCGCCAAGCCGCCCCCGGCGGAGACGGTCACGACCTGAGGGTCGGAATTTCGGTGGAGCGCGGCCTCTGGACGCGCTTCGAACCCGCCCGGCTTGCCCGCCGTAGCCTTGGCGAAGGAGGGAGGCCGGATTCCACCAGCGCAATCATCCTGGCTTTAACTTCAGCGCGCGGCCGACGAGCCGCGCGAGCTGCGGCCATTCCAAGAGGAAACCGTCGTGGCCGTGGGGGCTGCGGATGACGGCGCGGGCCACGCGCGCGCCGTTGCGGCGCAGGGCGCGGGCGAGCATGGTGGATTGCGCGGCGGGGAAAAGTTGATCGGTGTCGACTGAAGCCACGAGCGTGCTGGCCCGGATGCGCGAAAGCGCCGGGCGCTTTTGGCCGGGCAGGGGACGATGGAGGTCGTGGTGGTCCATGGCGTCGAGCTGCAGCTCGTAGCAGCGCGTGGTGAAGCGGTCGTGGAGCTTGCGGCCGTGGTGTTCGAGGTAGGTCTGGACACGGTAGGGATGCGCGCGGTGGGCGGAGGACAGGCGGCGTGATTGCTCCAGTTCCAGACCCGGCTCGGCGCGGTAGGTGAGCATGGCGAGCTGGCGGGCGACCTCGAGGCCGCGCGTGGCGTCGCGCGGATAGCCGGGGTCGAGCCGCAGGATGGAGCGCGCGACGTGGTTCCAGCCGACGACCCAGGCGCTGGCGGCGGCGGTGGTGGCGAGGGGCAGCAGACGCGGACATCGGCGCGGGTCGAGGGCGGCGAGCGAGAGAAGGATCATGCCGCCGAGCGAGCCGCCGATGCCGAGGTGGACGCGGCGGATCTTGAGGGCGTCGAGGCCCAGGAGAATGGAGCGGGCCTGGTCAAGGGTGGTGAGCGTGACGGAGCGCGCGCCGGGGAAACCCGGCGTGCCTGGCGCGCTGCTGCCGTAGAAGGAGCCGAGGTTGGTGAAGCAGAGCAGGCGGTATTTGGCGGGATCGAGGACCCGACCCGGACCGATGAGCGGTTCCCACCAACCGCCGGGACCGCCGGCGCGGGCGCTGCCGCTGAGCGCGTGGATGAGCAGGACCGTCGGCACGCCGCGCCGGGGTTGTTGCGGGGTGTCGCCCCCGGGTCCCCACCACCAGCCGTGCAGGCGGTGTTTGCGCACGACCCCGCCCCGCTCGAGCCGGAGGTCGGGCAGCGGGAGTTGGAAGTCGATGGAGTCGCGGGCGGCGGGCACGGCGGGCCAGCATGCGTGGGGGACGCGAGGCGCGGAACGCCGGGGCACGTCATACGCGAAGATTATGACGTTAGGACATGGGCGTCCGTTGCCGGCCGGCCGGCGGCGGACGAGCATCGGCGCATGACCACGTTCGCCCCCAGGGAAATCGGCCAGCGCATACCGGGTTCGCCCCACTCGGTCTCCTGCAGCCTGCCCACGATGGCGGACGTGATCGGCTACGAGGAGAAGGACCCGGCGACCTTGGGGCGGATGCAGGCGGGATATCCGCGGTTTTTCATCCATCCGTTCATCGAGCGGTTGCGGCGCACGCTGGCGCGGACGGTGCCGTGCCCGGCGTGGACGCTCTGGCCGGTGGCGTCGGAACGGGCGGCGCGGCGGCTGAGCGCGCATCTCGGCGGGGCGGAGGAATGGTGGTTTCCGCGGGAGCAGATCTGGGCCGTGGTGCACCGGGAGAGCGAGAGTCTGGCGACCCGCGCGCGGCTTTTCCTCCAGAACACGGGGGGCCTGCTGGGTTCACGCGCCGCCGAGGATGCCCTGGAACGGATCGGCGAGATTGCAGAAGCGGCTCCGGAAGCGCTCCGGACCGCCGATGCAAGGGCGGAGGTGCAGCGCGTGCTGCACGGCGCCTTTCCCGGCACCTGCAACGACGACCGGCTGCTCGCCGCGAGCGGGATGAGCGCGGTGCATGCGGCCTTTGCCGCGATCAACCGCGTGCAGAGCCCGCGCGGGCGCACGGCCTGGGTGCAGCTCGGCTGGCTCTACCTCGACACGATCGCGTTGCTGCAAAAGTTCACGGCCGATCCGAAGCGCGATCACCTGCGTTTGACGGACGTGCGCGACCTGGGGGCTCTGGAGAACCTTTTGCAGCGCGAGGGTCGCCGCGTGGCGGGCCTCATGCTGGAGGCGCCGACCAATCCGCTGGTGCAGACCCCGGACGTCGCGGCGGTGGCGGCGCTGGCGCGACGGCACGGTGTGCGCGTGGTGATCGATCCCGCCATCGCCTCGCCGTTGAACCTGGAGGTGCTGCCGCATGCGGACATCGTGGCGTGCAGCCTGACGAAATACACGGCGCACGAGGGCGACGTGCTGGCCGGCGTGGCCGTGGTCAACCCGCGGGGGCCGGACGCGGACGCGCTGCGCGCGGCGCTGCCCGAACTTATCGAGCCGCCCTATGGGCGTGATCTCGCCCGGTTGGCCGCGCAGATCGGCGAGGCGCCGGAGGTGTTGGCACGCATCGGGGCCAACACGCGCGGGGTGGCCGAGTGGCTGGGCGAGCATCCGCGCGTGCGCCGGGTCTGGTGGGGCGGCCAACGCGAGACGGCGGAAGCGCTGCGGAAGATCGCGCGCACGGAGGCGCCGTGGGGCGGGGTGGTGTCGTTCGTCCTGAATGACGATTTCCAGCCCTTCTACGACGCGGTGAACCTGGCCAAGGGGCCGAGCTTCGGCATGGGCACGACGCTGCTGTGCCCCTACGTCTATCTCGCGCACTACGACCTGATCGGCACACCGGCCGGCCGCGCGGTGCTGGCGGCGAACCAACTCGAGCCGGGTCTGCTGCGTCTGTCGGTCGGCACGGAGCCGGTGGAGGAAATCATCGCGGAGCTGGAGCGGGCGCTGGGTTGAACGAAAAGGCGCGAACCGGTGGGTTCGCGCCTGAGGGGTGGTCGCGCTGGGGGAGGCGCGGGCGGGATGGGTCAGTGGCCGTGCTTCTTCTTGCCGCCGCCTTCGCCGCCTTCCATCTCGATCATGTCGGGCGGGACGTTGGAGATGGCGTCCTCCATGGTGGTGAGCCCCATCTGGACCTTGAGCATGGAGTCCTGGTGCATGGTCTTCATGCCGGTCTTCATGCAGATGCGCTTGAGGTCGGCGACCTCGAGCTCGGCGTTGATGCCCTCGACGATCTCCTCGTTGTTGACCATGAGCTCGTGGATGCCGACGCGGCCCTTGTAGCCGGTGCCGCCGCAGATGTGGCAGCCGCCGGGGGCGGCCTTGAAGATCTCGGGGGCTTCCTTGAGGCCGAGGGCCTTCATGATGATCTCGGCCTCGCGGCCCTCGGGCTTGTATTTGACCTTGCAGTTCTTGCAGACGCGGCGGAGGAGGCGCTGGGCGCAGACGCAGACGAGGGCGGCGGAGATGTTGAAGGGCTCGATGCCCATCTCACCCATACGGGAGATGGTCGAGGGGGCGTCGTTGGTGTGGAGGGTGGAGACGAGCAAGTGGCCGGTGAGCGCGGCTTCGCAGGCGATCTGGGCGGTCTCCTTGTCGCGGATTTCACCGACGAGGATGATGTCGGGGTCCATACGCAGGTAGCAGCGGAGGGCGCGCTGGAAATCCAGGCCGATCTGCTTGTTCATCTGCATCTGGTTGAGGCCGGGCAGGGTGTATTCGATGGGGTCCTCGGCGGTCTGGATGTTGACGTCGGGGGTGTTGATCTCGGCGAGCGCGGCGTAGAGCGTCATGGACTTGCCCGAGCCGGTGGGGCCGCAGTGGAGGATCATGCCGTAGGGCTGGCGGATGCAGTCGCGGTATTTGGCGAGGTTTTCGTCGGAGAAACCGAGGGCGGGGAGGGGCAGGGTGGACTTCTGCTTGTCCAGGATACGCATGACGACCTTCTCGCCGTGGTTCATGGGGCCGGTGGCGACGCGGAGGTCGATGTCGATGTTCTTCTTCGTGTATTTCTTGAAGACGATGCGGCCGTCCTGCGGGAGGCGGCGCTCGGAGATGTCGAGGTTGCACATGATCTTCAGGCGGGCGACCATGGCGCCGACGACCTGCTTGGGCAGGCGGATCTTTTCCTGGCACACGCCGTCGATGCGGTAGCGGACGATGAGCTCCTTTTCCTGCGGCTCGATGTGGATGTCGGACGCGCCGGCGACGTAGGCGTCCTCGATGATGCGGTTGGTGAGCTGGATGATGGGGGCCGAGTCCTCGCTTTCGAGGTCGGTGGCCTTGACGCCCTCGGTGGTGCCGCCCTCCGTGTAGGCGGTGGAGATGAGGTCGGTGACCTCGTCGAGGCCGGCCTCCTCGGCCTGGCCGGCGGCGGGGCCGGAGGGCTTGGACTTGAAGAACTTCTTGAGCAGCTCGTCGAGGAGGCTGGCCGGCATGACCTTGACCTCCTCGATGGTCATCTCGGTGGCCTGCTGGAAGGACTCGCGCTTGGCGTAGTCGAGCGGGTTGGCCATGAGCACGGCGCAACCGTTGTTGCCGATCTTCTTGTAGGGGAAGACGCCCTCGCGGCGGATGACGGCGTCGCCGGTGATCTCGACGAGCTTCTCGTCGATCTCGACGTCCTCGGGCTTGAGGATGAGGGGGAGGTCGGTGAACTTGGAGATGAACTTCGCGGTGTCCTCGGGCGAGAGCTGGAACTTCGGGTCCAGCATGCGGGCGATGAGGGTGGAGGAATACTCGGCGACCTCCTGGAGGACGGCCTGGTCCTTGGTGGTGAAGCGGCCGCCGGTGCCGGCGGAGGGCTCCTTGTTGAGGACCTGGATGGCGCCGATGACGATGTTGGTCTTGAGCGGGACCGTGAGCATCGACTGCACCTCGAAGCCGACGTCCATCTTCTTGAGGGTGCCGGCGTCGGCGCCGCCGGCGCTGAAGAAGAGCGACTGGCCGGTCTGGATGACCTTGCCGACGTTGCCCGTGCCGGCGGGGAGCTTGAGGGAGAGGAGTTTCTTGGAGGTCTCCTTGAACTGCGCCTCCTTGGCCTTGTCGTTGCCCCAGAGGGTGGGGGAGTAATAGATCTGCTTGAACGCGATCTCGCCGCCTTCGACGAGGTAGAGCGTCATCGACTGGCATTGGAGGGTCTCGACGACCTTGCTGGCGGTGAGCTCGATGACGGAGTTGACGTCCTCCTTGCTCGGGGCGGGCTTGGAGATGACCTTGATGAGCAGGGAACGGCGGAGCGTGTTGGTCAGGGTGCTGGGAGGGGTCGCCATGGGAAAAGAAGGATGGGATGACGGTCGGCGTGGAGAGCCGGGGGCTAAAAACGGCTTGCTTGTAGGTCGGAAAAACCGCGTGGTCGAATGAAATCTTCCGCATGGTCACCTGGCTGCAATCCGTCTGGCAAAAACTCGCGCCGGGCGCGGCCGACGGCGCCGCCGCCAGCGGCGCGCGGGGCGAACAGGCCGCGGCGGACTTCCTCGCGGCCCGGCACGGCTTCAAGATCGTGGCGCGCAACTGGCACAACCCGCGCGACCGGCGCGACGAGATCGACCTCGTCTGCCGCGACGGCGAGGTGCTGGTGTTCGTGGAGGTGAAGGCGCGCGATGCCAACGCCCTCGTGCCCGGCTACCATGCGGTGAACGAACGCAAGAAGCGCGCGCTGCGCCGCGCCGTGCACGCCTACCTCGGCGCGCTCAGCCACCCGCCGCGCAGCTTCCGCTTCGACGTGGTCGAGGTCTCGCTGCGCGACCGGCTGCCGCCGCAGTGCCTGCACTTCGAGAACGTGCCGCTCTTCCCGAAGGGCTACCACGTGGCCCGGCAGAGCGGCTCGCTGGGCGAGGTGGCCGGGCGCGGCTGACACACGGGAGCGGAATTTATCGCCTTGCGGGCGGCGCGGGCCCGGCGGACGATGCGCCGCATGGCTGACCACGAGCGGCATCCGTTTCTGCACGGCCTCAGCAAGCACCGCGGCGCCCCGCCCACCGCCATCGTCATCTTCGGCGCCTCGGGCGACCTGACCGCGCGCAAGCTCATCCCGGCGATCTACAACCTCGCCCACGACAACCTCCTGCCCGCCGACTTCTACCTCATCGGCTTCGGCCGGAAGCCGATTCCCGACGCCGGGTTCCAGCAGATCGCGCACGACGCCATCAAGGAATTCTCCCGCCGCACCCCGGCGGCCGACGTCTGGGCGCGCCTCGCCCCGCGCACCCTCTACGTCAGCGGCGGCTACGACGAGAAGGCCGCCTACGACCGCCTCGCCGCCCGCCTGGCCGGCCTCGAGAAGGACACCGGGCAGCCGTTGCAGAGCCTGTTCTACATCTCCACCCCGCCCAACGTCTTCAGCGCCATCATCCAGAACCTCGGCGCCAGCGGCCTCGCCCAGCGCCACCTGCGCCTCCCGCACCAGTCGAAGGTCATCATCGAGAAACCCTTCGGCCGCGACCTCGCCAGCGCCCTCGAGCTGAACCGCACCATCACCGCCGTCTTCGAGGAGCCGCAGGTCTTCCGCATCGACCACTACCTCGGCAAGGAGACCGTGCAGGACCTGCTCGTGCAGCGCTTCGCCAACGCCATCTTCGAGCCGCTCTGGAACCGCAACTTCGTCGACTCCGTGCAGATCACCGTCGCCGAGGAGGTCGGCGTCGGCTCGCGGGCCGGCTACTATGAGCAGAGCGGCTGCCTGCGCGACATGATCCAGAACCACACGATGCAGCTCCTCGCCCTCACCGCGATGGAGCCGCCCGTGTCGCTCGACGCCGAGTCGATCCGCGACGAGAAGGTGAAGCTGCTGAAGGCCATCCACCCCGTCCGCCTGCAGGGCGGCGGCCGCCCGAGCGACGTCGCCCGCGCCCAATACACCGCCGGCCTCATCGGCGGCAAACCCGTGCCCGGCTACCTCCAGGAGGAGGGCATCGCCCCGCAATCCTCGACCGAGACCTACGCCGCGATCCGCTTCAGCATCAACAACTGGCGCTGGCAGGGCGTGCCCTTCTACCTCCGCTCCGGCAAGCGCCTGGCGCGCCGCGTCTCCGAGATCGCCATCCGCTTCAAGCGCGCCCCGGGCAACATCTTCGCCGAGTCGGAGCGCTTCCAGCTCGCGGCCAACACGCTCGCGTTCCAGATCCAGCCCGACGAGGGCATGAGCATGGTGCTCAACGCCAAGATCCCCGGCCTCGAGACGCGCACCCAGCCGGTGAAGATGAACTTCAAATATTCCACCACCTTCGGCTCCAACACGCCCGAGGCCTACGAGCGCCTCGTGCTCGACGCCATGATCGGCGACGGCACGCTCTTCATCCGCGGCGACGAGACCGAGCGCTCCTGGCAGCTCTGCACGCCGATCCTCGAGCACTGGGCCGAGCGCAAGCGCGACGGCCTCGACACCTACGCCGCCGGCTCGTGGGGCCCGAACTCCGCCGACGAACTCCTCGCGCTCAACGACCACGCCTGGCGCGAACCGTGAGCCATGCCCGCGATCTTTGAGTCCCTGCCCGGCCTCGAAGTGCCCGTCGGCGGCATCGCGGCGGGCTTCCAGAAACTCTGGGCCGACTCGCCCGCGAAGGAATCCCGCGCCGTGCAGCTCAACCTCGTGCTGCATCTCGGCAAGAGCACCACGCCCGACGACGCCAACGACCAGTTCAGGACCACGCTCGCCTTCGCCCAGCGTTACCCGTGCCGGGTCGTCGTGCTCTGCCCGGACTTCGACCCCGCCGCGTCCGCCGCCATGCGCGCCAAGATCTACGGCGAGTGTTTCCTGGGCAAATCGAAGAGCGACACCCGCTGCGTCGAGTTCGTGCTCCTGCACTACACCCTCGCCGCGCGCGCCCACCTCGAGAACCAGGTCTCGGTCTGCCTCTCCACCGACATGCCGCTCTATTACTGGGCGCACCGTTTCTCCGAGGCGGCCAAGCTCGCCGACTACTCCTACCTGCTCACCCGCTCCAAGCGCGTGCTCTTCGACGCCGCCGTGGTGCCGCCCGACGCCTTCACCTTGCCCTGGCCCAATCCCGCCGCGGTGCGCGACCTCGCCTACACGCGCACCCTGCCGCTGCGGCGCGACCTCGGGCAGTTCCTCAGCCGCTACGACCCCGGCGCGCTCGTCGCCGGGCTGAAAACCGTCACCGTCCGCCATCAGCCGAAATACGCCGCCGAAGCCGCCGCGCTCGTCACGTGGTTTCGCCGGGGGCTCGCCCGCTGCGACGCCGCGCTCGCCGAATCGGTGCAGTTCCGCGGCGAAGCCTCGGGCTGCCCCGGCTGCATGAGCGCCGACTTTGCCTACGACGACGGGGGAAAATTCTTCCGCTGGGAGTCCGACCTCGACTCCGGCCACTCCGCCTTCGCCGGCGACCTCGGCACCGGCCGCACCGAGCTGCGCGCCGGCGCCAGCCTGCTGGCGCCCGACGCCGCCCTCGCGGAGGCGATGTTTTTCTAGCCGCCAGACCATGCCGGCAGCCGAAAGCAACCTGAAATACAGCGGCGAAGCCCCGATTGACGCCGGGGCAGCGAGAAGGTCCCGGCCCATTTACCGCGTGTTCGTCAGTTCGACCTGGCTGGATCTGCAACCGGAGCGAAAGGCACTGATGGAGGCCTTGAACCGCATGGAAGAGATGCGGTTCGTGGGCATGGAGTTTTTCGGCAACCGACCCGACGACACCCACGACGCTTCCATCGACCAGGTGGATCTCTGCGAGGTCTTCGTGGGCATCATCGGGTTCCGCTACGGGTCGGGCATCACCGAGGCGGAATACCGCCGTGCCCGCGCGCTGGGCCTGCCGTGCTTCGTCTATTTCAAACGCGCGGACGCCATGCGCCCCGAGCTGACCGATGGCGATCCGGCCTTGGCCGCCAAGCTCGCGGCCTTCAAACAGGAGCTGCTGCGGGGGCACACGGTCAAGGAGTTCGACCGACCCGAAGAGCTGGCCGCCAACGCCACGGCCGATCTGCACAACTGGGTCGCAGCCCGCTGGATCACGACGGCGGAACAACCGGCTGTGCCGGCCGCGCGGTCGCCGGCCGGCAAGGTCGACGCGGACCGCACCAACATCCTGCGGCTGGTGGAACGCGTGGACCAGGATTGGATCAAGGGCGTGCTCGAGGCCTCGCTGCATCATCGCGCCTGGTTGGAACTGGGGCTCGATTGGCGCGAGGATGCGGTGGAGCATCCGTGGGACCGCATCGTCGTCGCCCCCAACCGCCCGATCCGCACGCTCGACAAGAACGACAGCATCACGGGCGTCTTCGATGCCGCCCAGCACACCCTGCTGGTGCTGGGCGAACCCGGCGCCGGCAAGACGACCACCGTCCTTGAGCTGGCGCGCGATCTGATCACGCGTGTCCGGGCCTCGGCCGCGGAGCCGGCGCCGGTGGTGTTCGCGCTGTCAACCTGGCGCGGGCAGCACCAAAACCTGGCCGACTGGTTGACCGCCGAGCTGGGCCTGCGCTACCAGGTCCCGAAACGGGTGGCGCAGACGTGGCTGGAGGAAGGCCGTCTCGTGCTGATACTCGACGGTTTGGACGAGGTCGCCTCCGAGCACCGCACGGCCTGCGTGGCCGCCATCAACGCCTTCGAGCACGAGCACCATCCCCCGGGACTCGCCGTGACCTGCCGCGTGGCCGAATACGACGCGCTCACCACCAAGCTCCGGTTGCGCTCGGCCATCTGCCTGCAGCCGCTCACACCGGAGCAGATCGACCGCTACTTCCGCGCGGCCGGGCCCGGCCTGGAACATCTCCGCACAGCGCTGCGCACGGATGAGAGCCTTCGTGAACTCGCGCGCAGTCCGCTGATGTTGTGTGTGATGACGATGGCTTGGCGCGGTCCGGCGGAGACGGCGGCGCCCTTCGGCGTGTCCGAAAACTCCGAGCAGGTCCGGAACCGTCTCTTCGGGGCCTATGTCACGGCGGCGCTCAACCGCCACGGCAAAGCGGCCGGCACCTATGCGCCGGACAAGACGATCGGATGGCTGGGCTGGCTGGCGCGGCGGATGAAGGAAAACGGCCTGACGCTCTTCGCCCCCGAGCATCTGCAACCGGGTTGGCTGCCGGGTGCACGGAGTCAGTTGGGCTATATGCTCCTGACCCGGACACTCGGCACGCTGGCGCTGGCCCTGCCGATGCTCATCTGGTCGATGCCATCGGTGTCGCGCCCGGCTTGTGCCGCCTTGGCGGCCACCGTGGGTCTTTGCTTCGGTCTGCTCGATTTCACACTGTTGCGGTCAAGGGGTGCGGAGATTGACGGTGGGTCGCGCCGGTTCTGGCTGATGCTGCTCATCTTGGTGATGCTGGGCATGGCCAGCGGTCTTCTGGCTTGGGGGTTCGGTTTCCAGGCGCCTTCGGTGAAGGAGACGATGGGCCAGGGCATGCTCTACCTCCTGATGGCCGCCTTCGCCTTCTGTGCCCCGGTGGACGTGCGCGCGCTCGACATCAAGCCGAGCGACACCATGCGCTGGTCGTGGCGGCAGGCACTCGGGCGCTTTGGCGTGGGCGTCGTGGGGCTGAATCTGCTGTTCGCGATCGGTTTCACCAGTGCGATGGTGGCGCTTATCGCCGAATCAGGCTGGGCTTATGTGGCGCGCGACTTGGGCAAGCCCTTCTTTCTGGCCGGTCTGTTCACCGGGGCGGTTGCGGGCGTCATTGTCGCCCGCCGCCTCTGGTCCAAGGGGCGGATCTTCGCGGTTTGTGCTGCCTGCGCAGCCGTGTCTTTGGGCGGCCAGCTCGGCGGCTTGGTGCAGAGTTGGGAAGTGACAGGCTTCATGGGGATGCTGCTGGCGCTGGGCTTGGCGGCCTTTGTGGGCGTGTTTGGCGGCTTCACTTCCGGCATGGTCAATCCGGAGCGCGGAAAACGCTCGGGTGTCTGGTTCTGGCTGCGGGTGCCGCTGCTGGCCTTTGGAGTGGTGGGATCACTCATGATCATTCCCGGTATCGTCATCCTCCTGCGAAAAACCGATCGGGTGGATGCCGAGGCCTTGCGGATCGTCGCCGTGCCGTCGTTGATCTTGGCCATCGGTGCTGGCCTGGTGGCCTTTTTCCGGTTCGGTGGCTTCAACGGCCTGCAGCACGGCATCCTGCGCTGGCTGCTGGTCCGCGGCGGCGACCTGCCGCCCAGGGCGGAGAAATTCTTCGATCACGCCGCCCAGTTGGCGCTGATGCAGAAGGTCGGCTTCGGCTACCGCTTCATCCACGCCTTGCTGCTCGACCATTTTGCAGCACCGCCGCGGCCAAAAGATCCGGGGAACTGACTGACAGGACGGGTTGCTGCCCATGAATCAACTCGGTCTCGTGCTCGCGGCTTGCCCTTCGTGTCCTTCGTGAGCTTCGTGGTGAGTCAGCAATGAAGGAACTCAGTTCAGGTTACGGACGCGTTTTCATCGGCACGAAGGAGGATTGCTACCGCACGGCGGTTTTCCTCGCCGAGGCGCAGCGCGGCAAGAATCCCGCGGCGAAGCACTTTGCGGTCGCGCTCAGCGGCGGCTCGACGCCGAAGGATTGGTATCAATGGTGCGTGGCGCGGCAGGCCTTCTCGCCGCCCTTCCTCGCCACGGCGCACTGGTTCGCCAGCGACGAGCGCTACGTGCGGATCGACAGCTACGAGAGCAATTTCGGCACCGCGCAGACGCACCTGCTGGAGCCGCTGGGCGTGCCGCGGGAGCGGCGTCACCCGTGGTCGGTGGCCCTGCCGCCGGCCTTCGCCGCGCTCGAATATGGCCGGTTGGGTGCGCCCTTTTTCCCGGCGGGGAAATGCTTCGATGTCTGCTACCTCGGCATGGGCGACGACGGGCACACGGCCTCGATCTTCCCCGGCAGCCCGTTGCTGAAGGACGACGGCGGGCAGTTCTTCGCGGCCGTCAATGTGCCGGAAAAGGGCTGGCGCCTCACCCTCACGCCGGCCGGCCTGCGCGCCTGCGGCCTCGTGGTCGTGCTCGCGCTCGGCGCGGGCAAGGCCGAGCGGCTGCACGCCGTGCTCGCGGGCGAGCACGACCCGGCAAAGCAACCGATCCAGCTGCTCAAGGCCTGCGCCTCCAACGTCGTCTGGCTGCTCGACGAACCCGCCGCCGCAAACTTTCTCGCCGGCTAAGTCTACTCAGGGCTTCTTCTCTTCGGCCGGTGCGTCCTCGAAGAATTCCGCGGGCGCGGCGGGCAGGCCGGTGTAGATCCATTCGCCGATCTGGAAGGCGCGCTGGGCCATCAGGCGGTTGATGACGGCTTTCTCATCGGAGCAGTTCACCGTCGCATAGACCGGTCCGGCGGGGATGGTTTCGAATTCGGGATCCTTGGGCTTGTCGTCGGCCGAAGCCGGCATTGGCGCGGGTTCCCCAGGGGTTGCGCTCGCTTCGGGATTCGCCGTGGACGGCGCAGCCGCGATCTTCGGGCGCTTCTCCTCGGGTTTCCGCCCGAGCGCGACGGTGTAGGTCTGCCCTGCGAAGGTGGTGAGCTTGATCGTGCGCTGGTGCGCGCGGGCGGCGACGGCCTTTTCGTCGTCTGGCGCGTCGGTGTCGCTGAAGCGCAGGTTGACGAGGCTGGAGACGACGGAGGTGACACGGTCCGTCTTCAGTCGTTTGCCGGCGGGAACGTCGGCGGCAGCCCAGGCGTCCTCCTTCCGGGCTCGGGAAACGGTGACCACGGGCAGGGTGGGGTCAATGAAGCCGACTTCGACCCGGGCGATATCGTCGGCTTTGAGGTTGAGCAGCGCGGAGTCGGCCCAGTGTTTGGGCTCGAGGTCGAACCAGGCGGTGAGATTGGCGTGGTAGGCCTTGTCTTCCGTGCCGAAGCGCACGTAGCGGCCGCCGCCTTCGGCGGTCTTTCCCAATGCGACCGACCACAGTTCCCTGCCGTCGGCATCGAGCAGGGCGACGGCGGTGTCCTTGAAGTCGAGGCGCGAGAGGCGATCGGCGCGGGCGGTGACCAGGCGCTGGAGCTTGGCCTCGGTGAGGTCGCCGATGAAGCGCGACAGCTTGGCGAAGTCGGCGGGAAAATCGTGATAACCGGGCACGACCCACGAGCCGGAGGAGTCCTTGGCGACGGTGATCGTCTTGCCCTGGTCGGTGAGGCGCAGCCGGGCGGCGCGGGCGGCGAGGTCGGTGGCGAGCAGGGGCTGTCCGACACGGGGATCGGAGGCGGCGGGCGGGGCGGGGCGTTGGAGCCACCAGGCGAGACCGCAGGCGGCGAGCAGGAAGGCGACGACGAGGGCAAGGACGCGGAGGTTCATCGGCAATGGGGTCAGGCGGCCTGGCGGCGGTGGTGGTGGAACCAGAGGCCGAAGGCGCAGACGATGAGCACGGGAAGGATGAGGTTGAGGGCGGCGAGCGCGTATTCGAGGCGCTCGATGCCTTCGCGCAGGGCGGCGCGGATCTGGCGGCGCTCGGCGCGCATGACCGCCTGCTGCTGCTGGAAATCCTCGATGGCCTTGGCGACTTCGGGCGTGGCGACGAGGCGGTTGCCCTCGGTCTTCCTGCCCTGCAGTTCGGAGAGCTTGGTCTGCACGTCGTTGAGGCGGGTTTCGAGGGCGGCGAGCCGTTCCTGGTATTGCTGCTGGGCGGCGGCCTCCATCCGGCGGACGACGGTGAAGGGGCGTTGCGACGAGCCCTTGCCGCGGATCGAGATGAGGTCGGGGGAACCGGAGAGAAACTCCAGCGCGTTGCTGGCGAGGGCCAGGTTGTCGTTGAGCGGCTCGTAGGCCTGCATGCCGAGGAAGTTCAGGCGGCGCACGCTGTAGTCGTCCAAGAGCCAGTCGGTGTCCGCGACGATGAGCAGCGTGGACGCGCCGGTGGATTCCTTGAGGGGCGCGGCGGCGGGTGCGGGCGCAGGGGAAGCGGCGGCGGGGTCATCCGGTTTGGCTTCGGGCGGGGCGCCATCCTTGGGTGCGCCGTCGGGGAAGGCGGACTTGAACTTGCCCTGCACGAGGGCGGCGAGGGTCTGCTTGCTGGCGCCGGTGAGCCGGCGGGCGACGTCGTCGCCCTGCGTGAACTGGACCGAAAACGCGGGCAGCGTGCCGGCTTGGTCGGAGGTTTCGACGAGGGGCGTGAACGTGAGGTGCTTCGCGTCGGGCTTGGGCGCGATCGCGCCCGGTTCGATGAAGAGCAGGGTCTGCAGCTGGCTGGTGGCGGGCGAAGTGCGGTTGAGGTTCTGTGGCAGCAGGCTGAGCCAGGTGGGCAGACGGGAGACGAGACCGGAGGGAGTCTGCACGGGCGTCGCGCTGAGGGGGTCGCCGATGACCGTGTCGGACTTGAACTCAAGGCCCCAGGCTTCGAGCAGCTTGGGCAGGTTGCTGGAGGCGCCGGATTGTGCGACGCCCATCATGCCGCCGCGGCCGGACAGCGCGCGCGAGGCGGGGTCGAGGGCGAGAAAGACGGGCTTGCCCGAGAGCAGGAACTGGTCGAGGGCGAACTGGAGCTTCTCCGGGAGATTCTGGGGATGGATGACGGCGAGCGCGGCGAGCCCGGCGGGCAGCTCGGTGGCCGCCGGCTCGACGTTCACGATCTCGAAGGAGCGCTCCCACTCGGCGAGGACGAGCTGGCTCTGCGGCATGCGGCCCATCTGCAGGGCCATCATGTCGGCCTGGCCGCGCAGGGGCAGGCCGGAGATGAGGCCGAGCTTGGGGCGTTCGAGCTGTTCGACCCGCTGGATGAGCTGGGTGAGGTCGTATTCGAGGAACTGTTCGCGCTCCGAGCTGAGGAAGGGGATGGTTTCCTGCTGGTCGGCGTGCGTGGCGACGAGTCCGAAGAAGATGGTCTCGCCGGACCGGAGCGGCTGGGCGGCCAGGCCGGCGGCGGTGGCGCGCTCCTCGGCGGGCGTATCGGGCTTGGGATCGATGACGACCAGCTCCAGCCGGCCGCGGGAGGCGCGGACGTATTGGCGGAGCATCTCCTGCACGCGCACGGCGTAGTTCTTCACCTGCACGGGCAGGCCGGCGGCGCTGCGCGAGAAATAGAGTTCGAGCCGCACGTTCTCCTCGAGGCGGCCGAGGATGTTGCGCGTGCCGGGCGACAGGGTGTAGATGCCCTCGGCGGTGGCGTCGAAGCGCAGCGGCAGGGACGACGCGAGGTAGTTGACGGCCACGAGGCCGAGAAAGAGCAGGGCGACGGCAAGGGCGGG
>Ga0073934_10006473_pt1 | contig 17054 bp, 17 predicted proteins | sample LarsenN4metaG_FD_76834 | JGI IMG/M metagenome (GOLD analysis project Ga0073934, IMG submission 76834) | Hot spring sediment bacterial and archeal communities from British Columbia, Canada, to study Microbial Dark Matter (Phase II) - Larsen... ... | reverse complement strand
GAAAAAGGAGAACGTTATCGCTTCACGCGGACCCGGCGAGTTCGTTGGCGAGATGGCGATCCTCGAGTCGATGCCGCGCTCCGCCACCCTGAAGGCGCGCGGCGATGTGCGCGTGCTGGTGATCGACGGCGATTCGTTCAACTCCATTTTGATGGATCGTCCCGAGGTGGCGGTTTCGGTGTTGCGGCACATGTCTGGGCGGGTGCGCCAGATCAACGAAAAGCTCGGCCTCAGAGCCGGTGGATAATTTTTATTTCGAGGAGAAAAGTTACGATGGCAAACAAAAAGAAGATCGAGGAGCAATTGCAAGCATTGCAGGCAAGGAAGGCTGTACAACGGATGCGGATGTTTGGGTTGGGCATTATCCTCCTTGTGTTGCTGCTGCTGGGATATATGTTTCTCAGCAACGTGTGAGATGGTGATCCTCGAATCCATGCCGCGTTCTATCACGTGGACGTCACGCGGTGAAGTGCATGTGTTGTTGATCGACTCTGGTTCATTTAAGTCGATCGTGCTCGATCGCGCCGAATCAGCAGTGTTGGTTTTCCGGCATATATCCTGTAGCGGGAGGCGGCTCGAGGAAAGAATCGGCCTTTCTGCCGGTTGATTTTATATCTGGAGAAATGGATCATGGCAAACAAGAAAAAAATGGCTGAGAGAGCTGCAATTGAACAGAAAGCGCGGCAACTGCGTAATATACAAGTTGGAGGATTGACGGTAATCTTCATTGTGATCGTGGCAGCCTTTTGGGTGTTTTCGCCAAATGAACAGGTTTCGGCATCTTGCGCACCTTTTGCCGATATCCCGGTATCGGCGCAGTATAGTGCGCCTGATTTGCGGATTGATCCTTCCAAACTATATTTTGCAACGGTGAAATTGGCGCAAGGCGGCGAGTTTGTGATGCAGTTGTATCCTGATAAAGCGCCGATTGCGGTTAATAGTTTTGTGTTCCTCGCCTGCAAAGGATTCTACAATGGCGTGACATTTCACCGTGTGCTTGAGGGATTCATGGCGCAAGGCGGAGACCCGACTGGTACCGGTGGAGGAGGACCTGGCTATGAATTTGAAAACGAGGACAGCGATCTCGTCTTCGATAAAGCCGGTGTGGTTGCCATGGCGAACGCCGGGCGTGATACGAATGGGAGTCAGTTCTTCATTACGTTCGGTCCAGCCGAGTTTTTGAATGGCGGGTATACCATTTTCGGTCAAGTGATCGAAGGGATGGATGTGGTGAACGGAATCACGCGGCGTGACCCCGATCAATCTCCAAATTTTGCCGGTGATGCGATAGAGACAATAACAGTCACGGAAGAATAAAAAGGTCGAAGTCTATAGATTAAAACAAATCCTCATGGATTTTCCATGAGGATTTGTTGCTTTATTTTCTCAACCTGCCCCACTATCCGCAACCTCCGCCGCTTTTGTCGCGTTTGAGTTCCAGTTGAATCTTTGCTTCGAATTCCAACTTTTCATATTCAATGGGTGAGGGAGAGCACGATTCGTAGCGGTCACCCAAAGCCGCAGGGAAGATATAAGCCAATTGGTCCGGTGCAGGATGGGGAGCAGGTTGAACCGTTTGAAGCGTTTCATCGTCCGCGCCGAAGAAGCGTATCCAGTTGTTGACCCCGCCCTCAAGAACGTATACATTGGGAACGGTCGAGGCGACGAGTGTTTTCCATGCTTCGACTGCGGCTGTTTCGTCGTTGCTCATGAGGATGTAGACGGTGTTGGCAGGCGGCTCGGTAAGCAGAACGGGGATGACCTCCTCAAGCCGGTCGAGCGGGACGTTTACCGCATCCTCGATATGATAGAGATTGAAATCTGATTCGCTTCTTACGTCGAGGTAAACAGGATTCATCGCCTGGTTGTATCTGGCTTTGAAGGCTTCGGCGGGCGAGATGAAAACAAGTCGATTGGCTAGCATTTCGTCTGCGGTAAACGTTTTGGAAACCGTCACTGATTCGCCGCTGGGCTGTGGGAACGATACCGCGCGTGTAAAGGTGAGTTTGTTGTAGCGTTCATCCAGCGAGGGCGAGCCAATGAATACGACCGCGAGTGCAAGGACGATAAGCGCACCCGCTCCCGCATAACGAAGATTCGGCTCGCGGCTCATATCTTTTTTACCGATGATGCGTTCGAGTTGCTCGGCTCCCCAAAACATGAACAAAGCCATCAGTACAACAAGGAGGACAACCCATCCTACCGGGATGCCAAACAACTGGTCGAGCGTGAGGCGACCGTAATAGCCTGCGTTGTTGTACCAATTTGTAAAGAGCGGTTCGGTCTCGGCGAAGAGCGCCGCGCCGACAAATCCACCGAGCATGAAGAACATACCGTCGATTTTGCCGGTGGATGCGGAGGCGAGCGAAGTCGTGGGGCAAAATCCACCAATGATGAAACCCAGACCCATGATCAGTCCGCCGATGAGGCCGGACCAAAGATACGTGGGGTTGACCCAGACTTGGCTGAAGTTGAGGATGCCAAGTCCCACCGCGCCGAAAAGCAATACCATGGCGGTGACGATGGCGGTGAACATGACTTTGAGCACGGTCAGTTCGGTGAAGTAGAACTGGGCGGCAAGCTTGCGCGAATCACCGAACCCGGACATTTCGAGGGTATAGCCAAACGCAAAACCGATGACGCCGAAGAGGACGTACGTCCACGGATTGGAAGCGCTTACCGCGATAAATTCAGAGAGAGGGAAGTTCATTGCATCCTCCTAGTTCCACAACTTACGGACAAAATAGGCAAGCCCATACGCGCCGCCGAAGATGGCAAACATCACCACCCACGAGCCAGCGGATAATGTTGCGCCGCCGGAAAGGGCTTGCCCTGACGTGCATCCACGCGCGAGACGCGCGCCGTAGAGGAATAAAACACCACCGAGGAACGCCATCAGCCAGCGCGTGCGGTCTGAGATGTGCGGTCCCTTGGTGGTCATGAATTTGAGACGGCCGTTGAAGAAGCCTGAGGCGAAACCGCCGAATAGCGCGCCGATGAACACCGGCACGATCCAATCATCGAACGGATTTTTGTCGCCGCCAGCCATTTTCAAAAGATAGGTGTTATTGTCCACGTGGGAGGGGGAGATGGCATCCACGATCGCCGCATCGATGCGGGCAGTAGCGCCCGAAGAGCCGAGTCCGTTGCCGGTCAGGAAGAAGGCAAGGAAGAGAACAATTCCCAGCACTACGCCGCCGAAGTACGGATGCACATACGGTCTTTCAGGACGTTTAAAAATATTTTTCTTCATAACAGGAGCAGTTGTCATTTTTTCTTCTCCTTTTTTTCCTTCTTCTCTATGGTTTTCATGGGCTCATGCACTTCCACCTCTTCATAGCCCGTGATCATGGCGCGCGTGGCTTCAAGAGGCGTCGCGCCTGTGGTGGTCATATATACATGCACAAGGATGAATGTGGCGAACAGCCATGCGATCAACGAATGGAACGGCGCAAGGAACGGTAGCCCGCCCAAAATATCCGGATACTTTTGCACGAGCCACATCGCCGCACCTGTGATGATCTGCAGCGGCAGCAGCACGTTCAAGATGCCGAAATACGTCGCCTTTTGGATCGGGTTCATGCGGTTATCGGGTCGTTTCTCGAACGGGTGCGGCTCCCCTTTGAAAACGCCGGTCATATAGTATTTTGCCTGCAGGATCGCATCGTCGAAGAATCCATACGGGCGCGGGATATATTCCTTCATGCGTTCGGATGCAACGTGATAAAAGATCGAAAGCGCCGCATTGACCACTAGGATCACCGCGATCACATTATGGACAGTTACCACACCGCGGAATGTGAAGGCACCGAAGATATCGGGTCGGTGGATGATAAGTCCCGTGAACAACAGGATGACGATGGATGCGGTCTGCAGCCAATGCCAGAACCTTCGATAAGACTCGTACATGTAGATCCGCTCGGTTCGTACCGGAGCCTTTGCCTGCTTTCGCCCTAGGAGGTATCGAAGTGTCCCGTGGCTGATTACGCCCAACAGGGAAACGGCAAAGAGCATTGCACCCAGCCAGTCCACCCAGTTGACGCGGCTGGAGCCGAGGATGTACATTTCGTCATTGGCAGGGACGGGATTATAGTAGATGGAGCCATCCTCTTTTGCGATGATCTCACCAGTCGCATTGACGTTGTTGTTCGTGTCAAAGGCGGGTAATGTCCCGCTCGGCGCGTATGCTGAGAGTTGAATCGGCTGTGTGACTCGTGACTCGCTATTGTGGCAGGTTTTGCAGTCGTTGACCCCGTTCTCGCCGCGAGTGACGTTGTGGTTGATGCTGTACGGCTGGGTCAGCCCTTCGATGTTGACTTCCTTGAGCCCGAGCGATTCGAGCTTAGATCTGATGAGGCTTTCTTTGGCACTCGTGTCGATTTTGAGTTCGCTGTTTGATAGATTGCCATCGGCATTGGCATCGAAGCCAGTCAAAATATCAGAAGCATACTTGCCGTTTTCAAAGTAGACAGACTCAAGGTCTATGAGACGAACGGGGCGTTTGTTCCCATTGGCGTCTTTGTATATCCAATAGTAGGTTGTGATCAAGTTGTATGGTGCGAGCAGTTGGTTGCCGTCAATATTATTCCGATTCAAAAGTACAGGTTCGTAACCGGTCACAAGCGATGTTATTTGATTCGGTTCACCTTCGATGCCGCGGTATGATTTGACCGGGTCACTGCTGGTTGTAAGTACGGTCCAGTCGTAGGATTGAATGGCTGGGGCAAACATCTGCGGTATGTGGCAGGTTTCGCAAGCGACTGCGTTCATGTGCGTGTCGATGTAAGGGAGCCAATCCGCGTGACCTTTGTTGGGGTCGTGACACGAGTCACAGCGGCGCATGGTGCCTTTGAGCTCCGGCGCAGTGTTGAACTGTGCGCTTTGCCCGCGCGCGAAGTTGTGATCGGGTCGTACGAGATATTCGCCGATCTCCAGTGTACGCGGATCGTAGACGAGATGTTCGGGGTTATCGCCTTGCACTTCCATTGCATGCGATGGATTGTTCAGCGAGTAATGACAGTCGGTGCACTGCAACTGCCTTTCGGCATGAATATCCCATGAGCGGTCGAGGTCATCCTTGCCGCTGATGTTGGCGCCCGCATCTGAAATTTTCTGGGGCGAAATGACCTGCCCGGTTGTTGCAGTCTGGGGATAATTCAGATCGCCAGCTGTGAAGTTAAGCGGCTCATTACTTGTGTGGACTTCACCGTGACACGCCGCACAGTTTGCATTGGTCGGGTCTTGAATTTTGACGAATTCCGGTTTGAGCTCGCCGTTTTCGTCGAAGGCGGCCACGTTCCATGTCCATCCCTCTGAGGATTTGCCGACGATGTTGTTGCCTAGTAGTGTTGCAGTATTTGCTTCGCCGAAGTTGCCTGCCGTAATCTCTTTGGCTCTGGCAACGAGGTCAGGGTTTTCAAGATGACAAAGGAAACAATTCATTTCCATCGTGCCAGAGACATCCCAATTCCAGGTGGTGACTTTTCCATTTTGAAGGATGGATGTTTCAGGATTGTCTTTTGATCCATTGAGATCGACTAATGCTGTGCCATCTCGAGAAGTGTTAGCCGGTCCGCCACCCACCACTTTATCGCCGTACAACATGAGCCATTCCGGGGTTCCCAGATCGAAGCGTTCATCGCCGTCTTGAGAGAGGAAACGATACGTAAGCGGATTCCATTTACCGAATGTACCTGTACTGGCGTTTAATCCGTCATTTTCCCGATAGTCGCTCAAGCCGAGGTCGGAGTGGAAGGCGTGGGATTGAATAAACTCGGTGTCATGGCACTGTCCGCAGGTTTTCATGGTGGAAACGGGCGCATTGGATTCGAGAACGTTGTTCCCGGTTGCATCGAGCAATGCAAAGGTCGGGTGGAGGGGAGATGCTTGCGAGGCAGTGGCAGGTTGAGGCTGGGCGAGAACCGTTCCAATTCCAAATGCAAGTGAGAGGATCACCAAGCCAGCAATGATGAGCATGTGTCGCTTCATGTTATTTATCCCTTCCGCCCCATTCGATCGGGTCGCCGGGGTAACCGAGGGCAGACCAATCCATTCTTCCATTTTCACCGTGACAGGATTCGCATTGCAAAGCCTGATCGGCGGGTTGCACCATGTGAGTTGTGGGCCAGAACATGTAGGTGGTGGCGAATTCGTATTGACCGCTGTACTCCAACCCGGTGATGGGCGCCGCGAGTTCGAAGGCGCTGTTCCAATCGAATGTGGTCCAGAAGCCGCCTTCGCCGGCGGTGACGGGCTGGAGAAGATATCGATTGATCACGTCATACGGTTGTTTGGCGATGTGCAACTTGAAAGGGAAAATTTTTGCAGTGGCATCGTCGATGTTGCCTGCGGGTTTGTTGATATAAGTGATTCCGCTCGGGTCGATCCTATCGCCGAGCAGGTAACGATATTCGTTGTTCCCGTTGAACCACAGGTATGTCGGCGCGAAATTTTTGTCGTAGACGAATTCACCTTTGATCTTCAAATAGGTGAAGTGGTCGTCTTCGCGTCCTTCCTGCCCTGCCTGCGACCAATCCCAAAATACTTTGGTTGGGTCCTCGAGCGCAAGCGCGGGAATGTGGCAGGTCTGGCACGCGACCGAAGCAAGGTGTGTGTTGATGCGTTCGTCTTCGTGTTGTTGGTTTACGTGGCATTGTTCGCACGATACTTGTTCTTTCGGGTCAACCGTGTAGTTGTCCGCGATCATGCGCCCCAAAATTTGATGGTCTTTCGTCCAATGGCAGTCGGTGCATTGCATGTTCAATTCGCCGCCCATGTGAACATCGTTGTTTTCGGAGGGGAAGTAGAGACTTTCATCGAGGTCGCCGTGTTTGACGCCGTTCCCGCCGCCTCCATCGAAGTGGCATTTGCCGCAATTCTCGCGCGTCGGCGCCCGGACGGAACGCGCTGCGGCGAGAAGGTCAACTCCCTCTGCTGGATTCCCATACGTGCCCTTGCCATAGAGTCCGGTATCGGCATGGCAGGCGAGACAATCCACATTCTCGGGGTTTTCCTGCTGTACGGCTTTTCCCTCCTCCCAGCCATAACCGGTATGACACGACATGCATTTGTTCTCGTTGCCTTGTGACCCTATGCAGAAATTATTGATCTGGTTGATCTTGCCGATGGTCACAGGTGTGTCGCGCCACGGGACGTTGAATTCTTTCGATTCCCAGGTCCAGTGAGTTGTTTTCATTACTTGAGATGATGCATCCTCGTGACATTCAAGACAGGCGCGGGTCACATCCGGCCCGGTTTTGAAGTCGCCCTGGACGATGTCGGTGTGATCCACGTGAACTGGTTTTACGGGCAGATAATCTTGAGGGTTATTCGAAGGTTGATCAGCGCGGGGGAAGAAGTAGATAATGGGGACGAGAATCAGCAGAAGGATGCCGAGCAGTCCGAAGGTCCAGGGTGGGATGCGTTTTTTCATCTGCAATCTCCTAGGCAAGTTCATTGACGAGATTTGCTCGTTGCGTCATCTGGTCTCTCATGGCTGAGCGAAGCAGATCCAGCGCTTGAATCACGCGCGTATCCGTCAGGTGGTACGTGATGACCGTGCCCTGATGTTCGGTGTACACGAGTCCGCGTTCGCGCAGAACCTTGAGGTGCCGCGATGTAGTGGGTTGGGGGATGCCCAATTCGTTCGTTAGTTCTGTAACGTTGAGAGAACGTGCATTCAGGGCATACAAGATAAAAATGCGCGTCGGCTCTGAGAGCGCCGCGCAAAAATCCGCTTCGAGTTGGATGATTTCTTGTTTGAGTGTTTGGTTGACCATCTTCTTCTCCTATATTCGTATGAACGAATATACACCTGTGAAATATTTCACAATAGTGGAAGGTGTCATATTAGCGCTGGATTAATGTCATGGAATCAAAAGAGCGGCTCGCAAGCCGCTCTTCGCTTCTTCTGCAAGGATGGCTGATTCAAGCCATCGAGATTATTCTTGCTTTATGCGTACATTCCCCAATCCAATGCGGACGGGTCTTCCATCATCGAGAAATCCCACATATCCATGCCCATCTCGATGGTGACGGGCATGTTGAGTCCTTCCACGGCTTTCGCTTTGGTCATTTCGATCATCGCCGGTCCATATGGGCAGAACGGGGTGGTGAGGATCATCTTCAAGTGGGCAATTCCGTTGTCGATGGAAATGTCGCGTACCAAACCGAGTTGGATGATATGCATTCCGATCTCGGGGTCAACCACTTCGGAAAGTTTCTCTCGCGCCGGCTTCACCATTTCAGGATGTGTTTCGTGGATCGTCCACTTGATTTCGTTGACTGTCTCTTCGCTCATAGCTCCTCATTGTTTAATGGTGGTCGACTAGGACGAAGTCCGTATCGAGACCTAGTTTTTCACTCCGGTATTCACTACGTACGTACAATGTGCGCTTCCGTCCAGAATACACTGCACTTTTTGGGCGGGTAGCGCCAGCATTTTTGAAATCAGCGTTTGATCCACAGTACATACCTCGGGGTGTGCGACGCCGATCTGATAATACGGACAAGAGATTTCGTGGATCTGGTATTCCTTACCCTTCTTTTCCCATTCCATGGTAAAGCCTTCCTGCGCTAGCATGTCTTTGACGAAGTCCAGCCGTTCTTCCATGCTGAGACCCTTCATTTGCTCCGCGTACTCACCCGCCATTTCCTCGGCCACCTGGCTGAATAATTTTGACACAGCAGGTGCTGGCATGGATTCTTTCATCTGTGCGAGCAAGCGGGTGGTGAGGCGCAGGTATTTGGTGGGGAAGTGCTCCATCCCATCCTGGGTGAGAGAATAGACCAAACGCGGTCTCCCGACACCATGGCGAACCTCTTCGGCGGTGATGAGTCCCTCCGCGGTCAGATTGGTTAGGTGATGGCGAACGGAAATTGCGTTGATACCGACAGCCTCTGCCAGATCATTAATTGTGATCTTCGGCTTGCGGTGAAGGGTGTCGAGAATCTTATCCTTCGTGCTTTTCATGTGGGCAGTATACCCGCCTGTTTCTGTATTGTCAATATACTAGAAAAATATCATAAATATTGACTTTTCCCCCCAGCCCTGCTATAATGCCGCCGACATAACGTATAAACGCCAGCAATGGCTTAATTCTGTCAGGAGCAAATTTCGCATGTCGCATCTCGAAATCAAGGATCTGCACGTCAGCATCGAAGGTAAGGAAATACTCAAGGGGGTCTCGCTCGTGGTCAAACAAGGCGAAATCCACGCCATTATGGGTCCGAACGGAACGGGCAAGTCCACGCTGGCGTATACATTGATGGGGCACCCCAGCTACACCGTCACACAAGGCGAAGTTCATTTCAAAGGGCAAAACGTTTTGGAACTCGAACCGGACGAACGATCCCGACTCGGTATGTTCCTCGCGTTCCAATACCCGGTCGCAATCCCCGGTGTGACGGTTGCGAACTTCTTGCGTACAGCCATCAACGCGCGCCGACGCGCAGAGAATCCCGAAGATAAGGGTATGCCCATCCCTGAGTTCCGCAAATTGCTGAAGGAAAAAATGGCGATGTTGAAAATGGATCAGACCTTCGCCGGCCGCTACTTGAACGACGGATTCTCCGGCGGAGAAAAGAAACGCGCTGAAATCCTTCAAATGGCAACATTGAAGCCGGAGATCGCCATCTTGGATGAGACCGATTCAGGTCTGGATATTGACGCGTTGCGCGTCGTGGCAGAAGGTGTCAACACTCTGGGCGGTCCCGAACTTGGTGTATTGGTCATTACGCACTATCAGCGGCTATTGAACTACATCAAGCCTCACTTCGTCCACATCATGCTCGACGGGCGCATCGTCGAATCGGGCGGACCCGACCTTGCCCTTCATCTTGAGGAGCAAGGATACGAGTGGGTACGTGAAAAGCATGAAGAAACTGTCGCCTGAGCGGCTATTGCAAGTGAATCCCGGAGAATCTCCATGACTGAAAATACAAAAACCGAAGACGCAAAAATCCTAGATGATATCGGCGAATACAAATACGGCTTCCACGACCGCGATGATAACTACACATTTAAATCTGAAAAAGGATTGAACCGCGGCGTTGTCGAAAATATCTCGCGCATGAAGGGCGAACCGCAGTGGATGCTCGATTTCCGACTCAAAGCGCTCGACCATTTCATGAAGCGACCCATGCCGAATTGGGGACCCACGCTGAAAGACCTCAACTTCGACGAAATCTACTTTTATGTCAAACCCACTGAGAAAAGCGAAAAATCTTGGGACGATGTCCCCGATGACATCAAGCGGACGTTCGATAAGCTGGGCGTTCCTGAAGCTGAACGAAAGTTCCTGGCTGGGCTGGGCGCGCAATACGAATCCGAGATGGTGTATCACTCGATTCAGGAACACCTTGAAAAGCAGGGTGTGGTCTTCTTGAGCATCGAAGACGGTTTGAAGCAATATCCCGAATTGTTCCGGGAATATTTTGGGACAGTGATTCCCATTGAAGATAATAAGTTCGCCGCATTGAACAGCGCGGTATGGTCTGGCGGGTCATTCGTGTATGTGCCGAAAGGCGTGAAAGTAGATTTGCCATTGCAAGCGTACTTCCGTTTGAACACTGCCAATCTTGGTCAGTTCGAGCGCACCCTGATCATCGTGGATGAAGGTGCGTCGGTGCATTACGTGGAAGGTTGTACCGCGCCGCAATACACCACCGACTCGTTCCACTCCGGCGTTATCGAGATCATCGTCAAGAAGGGTGCGCGCTCGCGCTATTCGACGATCCAGAACTGGTCGACCAACGTGTACAATCTCGTGACACAGCGCGCGAAAGTATTTGAAAATGCCTCGCATGAATGGGTGGATGCGAACATCGGCTCGAAGGTCACGATGAAATACCCGTCCTGTTACTTGATGGAACCGGGCGCGCGTGGTGAAATGCTATCGATGGCTTTCGCAGGCGCGGGTCAGACGCAGGACGCGGGTGGCAAGATGTATCACTTCGCGCCGAATACTACAAGCAAGGTCACGTCCAAATCCATCAGCAAAGGCGGCGGACGAGCCTCGTTCCGCGGCTTGCTCAAAGTGTACAAAGGCGCGAAAGGCGTCAAGTCCAACACGGTGTGCGACGCACTCCTGCTCGACCCGAAGTCCCGCTCCGACACGTATCCTTATATCGAAATCGACGAAGACGATGTGACCATCGGTCACGAAGCCTCCGTCAGCAAAGTGGGCGAGGAGCAGCTCTTCTATCTCATGAGCCGCGGCCTAAGCGAAGAGGAAGCCACCACCATGGTCGTTTCCGGCTTCATCGAACCGCTCGTCAAGGAACTGCCGATGGAATACGCGGTCGAAATGAATCGTCTCATCGCGTTGCAGATGGAAGGTTCCATCGGTTAGCAAGTCATCACGTTGGCAGGTTTGAACTTTTCAACGTGCCAACTTTCAAACGGAAAAAAACATGCAGGAAAAACCAAAAGTAGTTGTTTCAAGGACTCGACGTGCTGACTCAGCGACAAAGGATTTTGCTTTTACTGAATCCGATATCCGCATAGGACAAGGCACTCTCGCTTCTTATCGGACTTCAGCCTGGTCTGCCTTCAAGAAGAATCCACTGCCTGACACTTCGCTCGAAGCCTGGCGCCGCACGGACATCCACGCGATGCCTGTCGAAAAGTTCAAATTCGCGGCAGATGGCGCATTCCATGACCTGCCCCCGGTGCGGGAAGATTTGCTCAAGCCGTTGACAGGGAATCAACACGGCGGACAAATCGTCCTGACCCCCGGCGGCGTGAAAATTGACCTCGATGAGACGCTCGCGAAAAAAGGCGTCATCTTCACGGACTTGAAAACCGCGGAAGGAAAATACCCCGACCTGCTGGCGAAAATGATCGGCAAGACCGTCAATGTGGAGGAGGGTAAATTCTCCGCGTTGGCAGGCGCGTTCGCACAGAATGGTGTTGTGTTGTACGTGCCCAAAGGTGTGGTTGTCGAAGAGCCGCTTCACTCTGTGTTGTGGGGACCGGGCGCAGACCTGGCTCACATTTCACACATTCTCGTGCTAGTCGAGGAGAACGCCTCCGTGACGTACGTCCACGAGTCGGCATCGCCCGACGAAACCGGGGCAAACTCGATGCACGCGGGAATCGTCGAGATCCAGGTGATGGAAGGCGCGACGATGAAGTTCGTCGAACTGCAATCGTGGGGCAAGCACGTCTGGAATTTCAGTCACGAACGTGCCCGTGTCGAACGCGGCGGCAACCTCGATTGGATCTTCGGTGCGATCGGCTCGCGCCTGACCAAGAATTTCTCCGAGTTGGATCTGGTCGGCGAAGGCGCGCAGGGACGCATGTCCGGTTTTTATTTCACCGACGGCAACCAGCATCTCGACCACGACACGCAACAGAATCATCTTGCCCCGCACACGACCAGCGACCTGCTGTTCAAAGGAGCGCTCAAAGGCAAAAGCCGTTCGGTGTGGCAGGGCATGATCTATGTTGCGCCCGGCGCGCAAAAGACTGATGGCTATCAGGCGAATCGCAATCTCGTGTTGAGCGATGGCGCGCGTGCAGATTCGATCCCCGGCTTGGAGATCCTCGCGGACGATGTCCGTTGCACACACGGCGCAACAGTTGGAAAATTGGAACAGGAGCCGCTTTTCTATTTGAAGTCACGCGGCATCCCGCAAGCCGAAGCGGAAAAGATCGTGGTGGAAGGTTTCTTCGACCCAATCTTCCAGCGCATTCCGTTCGAAGGTGTGCGCGAACGCTTCCAGCAATATATTGCTGGCAAGATGGCTTAACGAGAATCGAGATATTCTATGGCAAAAGCAAAAACAAAAAAGATGAAAAGCAAGGCTAAGCCGGCAAAGGCAAAACCTGCCGTTCGCAAGACTGCAAAGGCGGTGAGCGGTGGAAAGCCGCGCGCATCTGCTCCGAAGGGTAAAGTAAAAGCAACGACCCGACCGAAACCGAAATCCATTGTCCTCTCTCCGCCGAGCAAGCCTGCAACGGCGCGGACTCGCCCTGCCGCAACGACGAAGGTCCGTGTGGCGAACAAGGCGTACACCTCGCGTGTCACGACTGCAGAGGAACGGAAGATGTTGTTGAAGAGCCTGCGGCTGCCGCAATACAACTATATGAAACCGCCCGGTGCGATGCACGATTTTCAGGTAGGCGATACGGTGGAAGTGTATTGCGACCATGAAAAGAATCGCGACCGCGTGCGCGGTTGGATTCGCGGCATCGTCGTCCAGGTGGACAACAAACTTGTCGCGGTGCAATTCCGTTCGAACGTGTTCCTGACCGATGGCTGGATGGTCCCCGACCGTATTTTGTGGTACCCGTTAGCCTCGGAGCACATGCGCCCGGTACCCGGCAAGAAAGTGGCAAAAAGAGAACAGGCAATTCCCGAATATTAATGTAGACAGGTATGCAAGTAGACACGTAGACCTGTTTACCTGTGTACCTGTGTACGTGTTTACCTTCATGTTCAACGTCCAAGAGATTCGCAAAGATTTTCCCATCCTTCAGCGCAAAACGCACGATAGCATACCGCTGGTGTATTTGGATTCGACCGCCACATCGCAAAAACCGCTCAGCGTGATCGAAGCGATGGATGACTATTATCGCCGCTCGAATGCGAACATTCACCGCGGCGTACATACGCTTGCCGAGGAAGCGACGGCGATGTACGAAGATGCGCGTGAGAGGATCGCGAAATTCATCAACGCTCCCTCTGCGCGACAGGTCATTTACACGCGCAACACAACCGAGTCGATCAACCTCGTGGCGTATGCATGGGCGCGGGCGAATCTCAAGGCGGGCGACGTTGTCGTCCTCACCGAGATGGAGCATCACTCGAATCTTGTGCCGTGGTATATGCTTAAGGATGAACGCGGAATCCAGGTGGAATTCATATCCGTGACGGACGACGGCTTGCTCGATCTCGATTCCTACAAATCGCTTCTTTCCCGGACCCCGAAACTGGTTGCCTTTACTCACATGTCCAACGTGCTGGGGACGATCAACCCCGCGGCGGAGATCATCCGCATGGCGCACGAAATAGGAGCGATCACACTCGTGGACGCGGCACAATCCGTTCCGCATCTCAGCGTGGACGTACAAGCCCTCGACGCGGATTTTATCGCCTTCTCTGCGCACAAGATGTGCGGACCCACCGGCATCGGCGCTTTGTATGGCAGATTGGAATTGCTCGAATCCATGCCGCCGTTTTTGGGCGGCGGCGACATGATCAAGGAAGTGAAACTCCGTTCGTTCAAACCAAATACTCTACCGCATAAATTCGAAGCAGGGACTCCGGCCATCGCGGAAGCGATAGGTTTCGGCGCGGCAGTCGATTATCTTACAAAAGTCGGCATGGACAACATTGCCGCGCACGAGCACGAGATCACCGAATACGCGCTCGAACGGCTGGAGGAGATCCCCGGCGTGAAGTTGTTCGGTCCCTCGGCGGATAAAAAGGGAGGCGTTGCCGCGTTCACTCTCGAAGGCGTTCACCCTCACGATGTGGCGCAGGTTTTGGATCGCGATGGAATCGCCGTCCGCGCGGGACATCATTGCGCCCAGCCGCTGCACGAGAAATTTGGCATCCCTGCCACCAGCCGCGCCTCGTTCTATTTGTACAACACAAAAGAAGAGGTTGATCTGCTGGTGAACGGAATTTACAAGGTGAAGGAATTGTTTGGTTAAAATGTGTAGGGGCGAAGCATGCTTCGCCCCTACAGGGAAATATTAATGGACGATCTCTACCGTGAAGTAATCATCGAGCATTATAAAAATCCATCCTATCGCGGACATCTCGACCCGCACGATATTCAATTTGCGGATAATAACCCGCTGTGCGGCGACCACATCGAGATCACGCTTCAAACCGCCGCGGATGGCACGGTCAAAGACGCGCGCTTCGACGGCCACGGATGCGCCATCTCGCAAGCCTCCGCGGACCTGCTGGTTGAGTCCATCATCGGCAAGCCTCTCGAAGAAGTGAAGCAGTTGAACAAGGAACACATCCTCGACATGCTCGGCATCGAATTGGGTCCCGTGCGTTTGAAATGTGCGTTGCTTTCGCTCAAGGTGTTGAAGGCAGGGGTGTATGGTCTTGGCGAAGCCAGCGATTCACTGGTGGAATGAATGTTTGATTATACAAAGATGAATGAAGCGAAACTCGAATACTTTGAAATCGTGCCCGCCTCCGAATTGCCAAACGGGGAAAGGCTTTTTATTGAGATCGAAGGCAGGTCGCTTGTGATCTTCAATATCGCCGGTCAATACTTTTCCATCGCAGACATCTGCTCGCATGATGACGGTCCCGTGGGAGAGGGCGACCTCGAAGGCTTCAATGTCGTATGTCCGCGGCATGGCGGCGAGTTCGATGTGCGGACTGGCAAAGCCGTGCAGTTGCCTGTTGTGGAGGATATCCCTGCATACTCTGTGCAAGTGCGCGATGGGACAATCTTTGTCGGGATACCGAAGGAGTAAGACTAAAAACGCCCTCTGCTAAAGAGGGCGTTTCTGTTTTATCCGTTCCCCAGTTCTTTCAATCTTTTCAGGCGTTCCGGCTCGTGCTCTGCGAGATACTCATCTTTTGAAAGTTCGTCATACGCGTGGACGAAATACGGCTTCGCCTCGTCCGCGCGGCTCAGTGCAAGCAGGCATTCTCCGATCTCCTCGAAAACGTACCCGTCCGTACCGCCTGCAAACTCATATTCTTCCTTCAACTTCATCTGGATGCCTAACGCCTCCTCGATTCGGTTGAGGGAACGCAGACAGCGCGCCACCGTCCAAACAGCGATGCGCGTCTGCGGCTCGCGTCCCTGCGACCTGAAAAAGGCTTCGGCTTTCTGAAATATTTCCAGAGCGGATTCGTAATCTCCCAGGTCATGAAGAGACCAGCCGGTGTTGTTGTATAACGATCCTAGCCAGCCGTGCGCCTTTTCCTGACCCGAAGATTCTGCCAACTGGATTGCGCGCAGGTTCAAGTCGAGGGAAGAAGCGGGCGGGGCAACAATGGCGAGCATGTGGAGTGCGTCCACTGCGTAAAAGTCCTCGCCGATTTTCGTTGCGATATCCAATGCTTGCTCAAAACAGGGACGCGCCTCGTCGGGTTTCCCCGACGTATTCAACACTCTCCCGCGTTCCAAAAGATATCGAACTTTTTCTCGCGATGCCACCTTCCCAAGTCGTTTTTCCACCTGGTCGAGTGTCTGATGTGCCTTGTTGAATTTGCGTTGAAGCCCCTGTGCGCGGGCGATCTGTGTGAGCAATTCGAGGAAGGCAGGCTCGCTATCGGGGATCTGCAGCAGGATCTCGCAGAATCGATCCTCTGTCTTTTGCGGGTTCGAGTAATCCCAAATGGAATCGAAATCAAACGTTGTCGGCAACAACTTGTGCTTTCTCCTGCATGGTTTTGCTTTCCATGCTCATCACGTCTTTCGAGAGGAACGCCGCGGCGCCCAGCACCACGCAGGACACGCCCGCACCCACGAACCACGGTTGGATCCCGATCGCATCCGCGACTGGACCTGCCACGATCAACGCCAGCGGCGAGACAAGCATCGCCGCGCTTCGTATGAATGCGAACACCCGTCCCTGCATTTCAGGGACAATGGTTGCCTGCAATGTCGCGCCGAACGAACCGTTGATGATCGGCAATAACAAACCCACCATCGAGTTTGCGACCAACCCGACGATAAATTGATTCGATGAAACCACACCGACGACGATCGTGCAAATCCCGCTCACGATCAACCCCAATTGTGCGGTAACGATCTTCCTCTTGAAGCCGCCCCACGCGCCGAGGATTAATCCGCCCGCAACCGTTCCTACGGAAAACAACGAAAGCCATAGGGCAAGTTGTTCCGCGCCGCCGCTGAAATGATTCGTGATGAGCAGAGGGGTTAGCGGTTCGGTGGCGGTGAAGAAAAAGTTGATGACCATCACCAGCAAAAGGAGTATTACCAAGCCGCGCCACGTGATGATGTAGCGGAAGCCGGCCGTAAAGTCCTGCCAGAACGTGGGAGGTGTTTGTTCGCCTCGTTCCGGTTGCGGGATGTGAATGAAGAAGAGGATCGTCACCGCGATT
>Ga0073934_10006471_pt1 | contig 17064 bp, 13 predicted proteins | sample LarsenN4metaG_FD_76834 | JGI IMG/M metagenome (GOLD analysis project Ga0073934, IMG submission 76834) | Hot spring sediment bacterial and archeal communities from British Columbia, Canada, to study Microbial Dark Matter (Phase II) - Larsen... ... | reverse complement strand
GCGCTTGACCTGAATGACAAACAGATAGAGCATTTCTGGGATGACCAGGACGGCGGCTTTTACTTCAGTGCGGACGACGGCGAGGACCTTATTGTCCGTCAGAAACAGATCTATGACGGGGCCATACCGTCCGGAAATTCCGTATCCATGCTCAATTTGCTCAGGCTAGGCCGGATAACCGCAAATTCTGAACTCGAAAAAAAGGCGGCGCAAATAGGACGTTCCTTTTCCAAGATGGTCAAACAATACCCTTCTGCTTATACCCAGCTTATGGCTGCCCTGGATTTTGGGTTAGGTCCTTCATACGAGGTGGTGATTGTAGGCAACCCAGAAGTACAAGACACAAAAGCTATGTTACAAGCCTTAAGAAAGGAATTTCTACCTAACAAGGTGGTATTGCTCCGGCATACCGATAGAGAAAAAGCGGACATAACCAGTGTTGCCGGGTTTACCAAGAACCAATCGAGTCAGGACGGGAAGGCCACTGTTTACGTATGTCTAAACTATGAATGTAAGCTTCCAACCGTCGATATAGAGAAGATGCTTGAACTGTTGAACGTTAAAAAGCGGGGAAAGACGCCATCATAGACGAGGCCTTTGTTTCTTGTTATCCCTCAGTCGTCCTCATGTAATACCCTATTCAACGCCTCGGTTAATTCCTCCATTTTGTAGGGTTTGCAGATAACTCCCCTAAAGCCAAATTTTTTGTAATTGGATATAACCGGGTCATTTGAATAGCCGCTAGACACGATTGCCTTCACTGAAGGGTCAAACTCCAGCATTCTCTTGATTGCCTCCCTCCCTCCCATGCCCCTGGGTACAGTTAAGTCCATGATCACAACATCGAAGGGTTTGCCGTTTTCCTTTGCCCTCTTGTATGCCTCTATAGCCTCATAGCCATCACTGGCAAATTCCGTCTCGTATTTCAGGTGGTTAAGTATTTCTCCAGCTAACTCTCTCACGAGCCTTTCATCATCCATAACCAGCACCTTACCAATACCTCCGTTGCCCGGGATCTCGCTGCTCTTACTCTTGTTGGACTTACCCTGAGCTGCCGGAAGATAAACGTAAAATTTTGACCCCACCCCTATTTCCGATTCCACACCCAGATACCCGCCATGGTTCTTTATTATGGAATAGGCTGTGGCCAGACCCAGCCCGCTACCATTTTGCTTGGTGGTAAAATAAGGGTCAAATATTTTTGGCAGAAGCTCTTTAGTTATCCCCGTTCCGTTGTCCTCGACTGTTATTTTGATGTATCTGCCGTCTTTCATCCTAAGACTATCGCCATAGTTATAGGGCAGGTATAACGGGCTATCGCCCACCACGTTCTCAGCGTTGATCTTTATGATTCCGCCATCCGGCATCGCCTCTTTGGCATTTATCACCAAATTATGTATAACCTGACTCACCTGTCCCTCGTCAACTTCTGCCGCCCATAAATCTTTCGGTATTGAATAGTCACATCCGGTCTTTGACCCTTTCAGGGCAAACTCGGCTGACTCCCTTATCAAATCTCCTAGAACCGTCTCTTTCTTGACTGGCGCCCCACCCCTAGAGAACGTGATTAGTCTTTGGGTCAAATCCCTTGCCCGGAGGCAGGCCTTTTCCGCTTCTGCCAGCCTCTTATGAGTACTGTCGTCCGGGTTCGTATACATTTTTATGAGAGATACGTTACCGAGTATCACGGTGAGCAGGTTATTAAAATCATGGGCAATCCCACCGGCAAGGACACCTAAAGATTCCAGTTTGTGAGCTTTAATTATCTCCTCTTCCATATTCTTTCGCTCGGTTATGTCTTCCACGACACCCATCACACCGGTGACGTTTCCTTCCGAGTCACGTAGAGGAACGGCCCGGGCGGACAACCACAATTGCGACGAACTGGTGGTGGTTTCATAAAGGGTCTCATGGTGGGCAAGCTCTCCTTCGAAAGCCTGCTCCACTATTGGGACAAAGCTTTGGTCTTTAAGTTTTCTCAGGTCTAGGCCGATGATTTTGTCGTAAGAGGAGCGAAATATCTGAACCATGTGATTGTTACACTGGGTTATCCTGAAATCCCGGTCTATTATACATACACCGATTGGTGACTGGTCAAAAAGCGTCCTGTAGCGTTCTTCCGACTGCCTTAACGCTTCCGCCTGCTTTGCGTTGTTGATTGCCACCTCGATTTGCTGCACCACGATATCGAGCAGTTTAAGCTCTTCCTGGTCAAAAGCGCTTTTATCGAAAGAATTTATGCCCATCATACCTACAGTTTGCCCCTCGAATCGTATCGGTACGGATAAGTAGCTCTTTATTCCCAACTCCTTCCCGGCCGGGCCCATAAACCGGTCATTTTCCACATCATCACAATAAACCGGCTCGGCTTCCAGGATCGTTTTCCAGGTAAGGCCTTTTGGATAAGGGATCCTCCCGGCGCGTTCAAGATAACTGCCGGTTAGGCCCCGATGGGCCTTCAGGACCGCCTCTTTGCCCTCTACCAAATAGATGCCCACAATGTCTGCCTTGTCTATATTCTTGCTCATCGAATCCACCGCATTTTCTAAAACCTCCAGTAAATTGATCGACTGATGAACGCTCCGGGTTACGGTACTGATGATGGTTTCATAGCGGCTCTTCTTGGCTAACTGGTTTAGTTTTTGATTAAGAGCCTCTTCTGCCCTTTTACGCTCGGTTATGTCCTCGACCGTGCCCTCGTAATATAAAATGGTGTTATCCTTTCCTCGGACTGCTCTGGCACTTTCACGGACAAAAATTACGGATCCATCTTTCCTTAACCACGCAGATTCAAGCCCGACTACATTACTCTCCCGCTCCAGTAGTGTCTTGAACCTACTTCTGGCGTTTTTATCCTCGAATCCTTCCTGCTCTAAGTTGCGTGAAACCATCTCCTCCAAGCTAGAAAAACCTAGCATTTTGATCAGTGCCGGGTTAGCCATTAGGATTCGGCCGTCGGGGGTGGTGCGATAAACACCGGTGGGGACGTTTTCAAAAAGGTTTCTGTATTCCTCCTCGGTTTGCTTTAACGCCTCTTCTGATTCCTTACGTTCAGTTATATCCCGGGAGGCAATAATACCTCTTATTTCTCCTGCTGCGGTTCGAAACGGCCTACCGGTGCTTTCGAGCCAGTTCCACTGACCGTTTTTGTGCCTGAACCTAAAGATAGCGTGCCCAGAGGAAAAGGTTGCAATCGCTCTTTGAAACTCAGAAATTACCCCTGAGCGGTCATCCGGGTGAATGAACTCAAAGATGCTTTTACCCTGAAGTTCATCCGGTTCATAATCCAACAGGTCTTTATGCTTGGGATTGACATACAAGAAGCGGCCGTCGGCGCTAGTCTCACATATGTAATCGAATGAATATTCGACAAGGGTACGGTTCTTTTCCTCGCTCTTTTTAAGCGCTTCCTCTACCCGCCTGCGCTCCGCTATCTCCGCCTGAAGTGTCTTATTTGCCTTCTCCAGCTCCAGGGTGCGTTCCAGAACACGCCTTTCTAAATCGTTTTGTGCCAACTGTAACGCTTTTTCGGCAATCCGGCGTGCCTCCCGTTCCTGCTCGAGCATTTTTTCGAGGGGTATAAGTTCCTCCTTGTCAACGTAATTACACTTCTCCACCATATTTTTGCCTTGTTTGGTCAATGAAGTTCGGATAAGGTATTTCTCTACCCACTATTCAAGCAATGGTTTAGCCGATATAGAAGTTTATTTCAGCCTCGGTTAATCGCTTCACGAACTATCCTACTCAACTCCTCTATTCTATACGGCTTACCGACGAACCCCCTAAAGCCGTATTTCCTAAACTCCGACATCGCCAAGTCGTTTGAGTATCCACTCGACACGATTGCTCTAACCTCTGAATCCAGCTTGGACAACTCCTCCATAGCCTCTTTACCTCCCATTCCGCCGGGTATGGTTAAATCCATAATCACCAGGTCAAACGGCCTTTTGATTCGCTTCGCTTTAATGTATAAATCTATTGCCTCCCTGCCGTCTCCGGCACATTCAACTTCGTATCCCAAATATCTAAGCATCTCACCCAGCGCTCCCCTTACTGCTTCTTCATCGTCCATCACCAGTATCCTTCCACTGCCCCCAAGAATCATCTTTTCCTCGGTCCCCCTTTCCGGTTTTGTTTCCGCCGCCGGGATATAGAGGAAAAACTTAGTCCCCACCCCTACCTCGGATTGGACATCCACATACCCGTCGTGATTTTTTATTATTGAATACACCGTGGCCAGCCCTAGCCCACTCCCCCTGTGCTTGGTGGTGAAATAGGGGTCGAATATCTTTGATAGATATTCCCTTGGTATCCCGATTCCTCTATCTTCCACAGACACCTTAACGTATTTTCCTTCTCTTAGAGGAATACCCGCCTCCTTGTTTATCTGTACATTGTCCACTAACACTTTTATCAGGCCGCCTTCCGGCATAGCCTGCTGGGCGTTTATGACCAAATTATTTATTACTTGACTTACCTGTCCTTCATCCACTTCTACCGACCATAAATCCTCGGCGATATGGAACTCACATCTCACATTCGACCCGCTCACTGCGAAACTGGCCGTGTCCTTTATCAAATCTCCCAGAGACGACAGAAGCTTTTTCACCGGTGCTCCTCCCTTGGAGAAAGTGAGCAGTTGTTGGGTGAGGTCGCTTGCCCTAATACATGCCTTTTCTGCCTGGGTCAATCTCTTATAGGACTTATCATCAGGATTAGTGTATAGCTTGGTGAGCGAAATATTTCCGAGTATGGCGGAAAGAAGGTTATTGAAATCATGGGCGATGCCGCCGGCGAGGATACCTACGGACTCGAGCTTTTGAGCCTTGAGTATCTCCTCTTCCATTCTTTTCCTTTCGGTAACGTCCTCTACCACAGCCATCCCGCCTATAACCTTTCCTTCCGCATCTCGTAACGGAGAAAGCCTTATAGATACCCATAGCTTGGCAAAGCTGTTGGTAGCCTCATAAAAACCCTCATAAGACGCATTTTGCCCTTCCAGAACCCTATCCATCAGCGGTAAGACACACTGATTCTTCAATCTCCGTATGTTAATCCCGACTACTTTTTCGGGGGAGGAGCTCAGAATCTCGGCCATCCGTTTATTGCAATGGGTTATGGTTAAATCCCGGTCAAATATGTACACTCCCACTGGCGCCTGGTCGAAAAGGGTATGATAGCGCTCCTCTGATTGTCTATGCGCCTCGACTGTGCGTGCATTGTTGATTGCGGTCTCGATCTGCTGGGCGACTATCTGCAGTAGTTTTAACTCCTCCTCATCGAAAGCGCATTTCTCAAGAGAATTTATATTTAAAACGCCTACCACCTTATCCTCAAAGTTTATGGGGGTGCACAAATAGCTCTTTATTCCCAACTGCTTCCCAGCAGGCCCGATAACAACATCACTGTCCACATCCGGGCAATATATGGTTATCCCCTCGATAATCGTCTTCCAAATAGCTCCTTTTGGGTATGGTATTCTTTTTACCCTTTCGATGAACCAACCTGGAAAGCCCACATGTGACTTTAGAACCGCTTCCTCCCCTTCGACCAGAAAGATGGAAACATGGCTAACCCTGTCTATATTTTTACTCAGGGCTTCGACAGCATTCTGGAGGACCTCCTTCAGATTAACCGACTTATGAACGCTCCGGGTCACCGTGCTGATTATGGACTCATAACGATTCTTCTTGCATAGGTGGGAAAGGTGTTCTTTGAGTATCTCCTCAGATTGACGGAGCACTTCTGCCTGCTGAGCATTGTTAATGGCTATCTCTATCTGCTTGGCCACAATCCCGAGCAGCTTTAGCTCTTCCTCATCGAAGGCGTTCTTATGAAGGGAATTAATATTAATAACCCCAACCGTATTATCTTGCGAACTAATGGGCATAGCGGCATAGCTCTTTGTCCCTAACAATCTTCCGGCGGGGCCGATAACCGTATCCTGTTCCGCATCCGCAACATATCTGGCCTTGCCATCTATAATCGTCTTCCAGGTGAACCCCTTTGGATAGGGGATTTTTCTTACCTGCTCGATAAACCAATTGGGATAGCCCCGGTAAGCCTTTAGGACCGCCTCTTGCCCGTCTACCATGTAGATAGAAATGTTATCTACCCCTTCTATATTTTTACTCATGGCTTCGACCGCGTTTTGCAAGACTTCCTCAAGATTGAGCGAGTGATGTACGCTCCGGGTAACAGTGCTAATTATGGATTCGTAACGATTCTTCTTTGATAGAAGGGTAAGGCTGTCTCTGAGAGAACTCTCCACACGCTTGCGCTCGGTGATATCCTGTATTTGTGAGATAAAGTAAAGAGGACGGCCCTGGGAGTCACGGACAAGTGAGACACTCAAGAGAACCCATACCACCTGGCCAGACTTATGGAAGTATCGCTTTTCCATCTGGTAGGTATCAATCTCACCGGCCAGCATTTGTTGTACATACTCGAGGTCAGCTTCCAAATCGTCAGGGTGGGTAATAGACTGGAAATTCGTGGACAATAATTCTTCTTCGGAATATCCGACTAATTCACACAAGGAGCGATTGACTTTCAGCCAACGTCCGTCGGGTGCTACTAGAGCCATACCTACGGCAGCGTAGTCAAAAGCGCTTCGAAAACGTTCCTCACTTTCCTCAAGTGCTTTTTCCGCCCCTCTGGATTCTATGGCTATTCCGGCTATATGTGTTGCAATCGTAATCAGTTCCAAATGCTCAGGGCTAGGACTACGGGGTTCGCTATAGTACATAGCAAAAGTACCCAGAACATCACCACTCGTGGATAGGATCGGAGTAGACCAGCAGGCGTGTAGGCCATACTTCAATGCCAGCTCTCTGTAACCCACCCAGAGCGGGTCACTGACAATGTCTTCGACGATAACCTGCTCCTTCCGGTAAGCGGCGGTTCCACAGGAGCGGACACCAGGACCTATGGAGAAGCCGTCTACCGAAGATATGTAGGCTTTGGATAGAGTTGGTGCGGCATAATACCTCAGGGTGATTCCGTCCGAATCTAGCAGCAATATTGAACAAAGCATCCCGTCTGCATGTTCTTCAATGAAGCGGGCTAAAACATCTAGCACTTCTATTAGCGGGGCTCCCCTGGCAACCATTTCCAGCACCCGGTTTGTCCCACTTTTTATTGCTTCTGACCTCTTATGCTCAGCCTCCAATGCCTCTGACTGGGCGACCCGCTTGCGCATTTCGAAGAGCTCATCTATTAGTTCTTGTAGCTTACTCAGTTCAGTTTCCATCAGTCACCCAATGTATGCACACTCAACATCTTAGCTCTAAAACGTATTCCCATTTTTTAGAAGTCTCTTTCTCCTATTACCAATTAGGTGAGAGAAAAAGGGAATAAGCGCGAAATCGTTGATTCTAGCCCGAGAAGTGTAGTTTCTGTTGTGTGAGACTAGTATTCTGTTATTTATTTGCTAAGATGTACCTCAGTCTTAGAGGGTATTGGCCCCCTTCTAATCTTAAGACACACCAGAAAGACCCTCTTTATCTCCCTCCATGCTCTAATTTTATGACTGTGCAATTCTTATTGCAACTACTGTGGGTTTTGGGTCATTCTTGGTAAGGTCACGAAAATGGATACGTGTTTTATTTTGTGATAAGCTAGTGACGTAATAAGCAAGGACGGTGATATCGATATGAATAAGGTTAAAACGATAGAAGAGGCAGCCTCGTTAGTCTCGGATGGAGAGAGATTGGCAATTGGTGGCCTCCTTCTTCAGCGCATCCCCTCCGCGTTTGTTAGGGAACTAGCCAGGCAGGGAAAGAAGGGACTTAAGGTTATGAAGACAGCGGCAAACTACGATTTCGACCTTCTTAGCTTCGCCGGGTGTCTTGAGGAAATCCAAGCTGGTTTTGTTAGCTTCGAGGCGGAATTCGGTCTTGCCCCCAACTTTCGTCGTTCCGTCGAGGAGGGAAGAGTGCATTTTGAAGAGAACTCTTGCTATACCGTAATATCGAAGCTAAGAGCGGCGGCATACGGCGTGCCCTTCATGCCCATAGCTAATTTGGGCGAGAGTCATATTGTCGATAAGTTTAAAACGGTTAATAATCCCTATGGACAAGGGGAAGTTCTAGTGGTCCCTGCCATATATCCAGACTGGGCAGTTCTACACGTACAAAAGGCGGATAAGAAAGGGAACGCCGTCATATATGGCCCTGTTTATGAGGATGTAATTATGGCCCGAGCCGCAAGTAAGATTATACTGACTACGGAAAAAATAGTTTCGTCGGAAGAAATCAGCCATGAAGGAGATTTGGCCGTTATCCCCGGATTTAAGGTAGCAGCAGTGGCAGAGGTTCCAAAGGGAGCACTTCCCGGAGCATGTTATCCCTACTACGATTATTCTTCGGAGCAGGTAAAGGAATACTTGTCCATCAAGGATAACAACGCACTCAAAAGTTACCTCGAAGAGGTTAGACCTTAATACTGAACAGTTAAACGTAATTGGCATAGTGAAAACGAACCTAAATGAACTGGATGCAGGATGTAAGATATAATAAAAACCGTGCATCATGAATCGTGCATCTTGTATCATCGGTTCGGGTTTAAAAGTGGGCATAACAATGGAATATTCGAGAGCGGATATGATGATTGTAACCATGGCCCGCCTTCTAAAGGATGCGGAGAATGCATTCATGGGTGTGGCATCAAATCTCCCATTTTTTGCTATCTGGCTGGCCAAGAAACTTTATAATCCGGACCTTACTTGGCTGAATATACCAGGTGGAATAGATCCCAGTCCTTCCTCCCCCCCGCGTACTACCGTTCACTTCGAATTAGCTAGGGCAAAGAAAGCCTCTATAACCCTGGCCGAGATATTCGACATGTCCGCACGCGGGGAATTGGACGTCGCTTTTCTCTCCGGCGTGCAGATAGATAAATATGGAAACTTCAACCTGAGTCATATCGCCGAGGGCAATAGGATAAAGATCCAGTTCACTGGCGGTGCCGGAAGCGCATTAGTTTGCCCGAACACCAAACGGGTCATACTGTGGAGAACAAGGCACGATAAACGCTCGTTTGTGGAGAAATGTCCCGTCATTACGGCTAGCGGAAATATCTATAGGGTGGTGACCCCTATCGCTGTTTTTAAGAAAGAGAATGGTATTCTCTTTCTAGATAGCGTACACCCCTACTCTAGCTTCCAAGAAGTGGAGGAGAACACCGGCTTTCCAGTTTCACCCGCAACTGTAACCCCGGCCCCGACTGCGGATGAGATAAAACTACTTAACCAGTTTGACCCGGAAGGGATCAGAGAAATAGAATTTTCAGGCTAAATCAAAGGTTTTTTGCCTTATCATGCGTTGCTTTGAGTAGCTTATGGCCAATTAAAAAGGATGGACATTAATCTCCAAGGGCAATCACATTGCCGGCGTGCGGCCCGAAGGCATATTCCTGAGTTATCTTAAGCTGGTACTTGAGTTCCTTGATCAGCCTCTGCTGCAGGTCGCTCCAAGACAGCATACCGTAATACTTTTCATCTTCATCGAGGATTATCAAATGAGATATATGATGGGTATCCATAAGCTTTAAACATTCAAAAAAGGACGTGTCTAGACTGACGGTGAAAAGATTGGTACTCATGATCTCTGAAACCTTTACCTCCGAAGGCTTTCTGCTCATTGCTACAACCTTGGTCGAAAAGTCGCTCTGCCCCACTACCCCGGCCAGTTTGCCGTTCTTCAGCACACCTATCGTTCTGACCTTAAAGTTCTTAAGCTTAAGGGCTGCTATATCGGTCGTATCGTCGGCATCCACAAAATAAACGCTTTCCCTTTTACCGATCAAGTCCCTGACCTTTAAGTCCTCTAACATGGTCGCCCTCCTTACCAAAGAGGATAAAGACTCTGTATATAACCCAATCCCCCTGTCTCCATAATAGCATAAATCTCCCCAAGAAAAAACCCCTTTTAAAATTTTTGCGGAGTTAATGCCTGTTGGCTATATAAATCAGAACGTCCTTTGCCGTTTCATAAAATCCAATCAGGAAGCTTACTTAATTTTTGAATAACTTGCTTTAGTCGCAAAAATCAATAGAATAGTTAAAAAAACTAAAAAGGAGCAAGAGATGGGAGAATACGCACATCCAGAGGTTCTAGTCAGCACTCAATGGGTAGCTGACCATTTAAATGATGCTAACATAAGGATAGTGGAGTCCGATGAAGACGTCCTTCTATACGACGTTGGACACGTTCCGGGAGCAGTGAAAATAGACTGGCAAACTGAACTCCAGGATCCCCTAATTCGAGACTATGTCAGCAAGGAGAATTTTGAAAAGCTCATGTCCGAAAAAGGTATTGCGAACGATACCGCCGTGGTTTTCTACGGTGATAAAAATAACTGGTGGGCGTGTTACGCTTTCTGGACGTTCAAAGTCTTCGGGCATGAAAAATGTTTGATCATGAATGGGGGCAGGCAGAAATGGATAGAGGAAAAAAGACCCTTGAGTAAGGAAGTTCCGAAGTATCCCAAGACCAACTATAAAGTTCCTCAGGTCAATTTATCCATAAGGGCATTCCGTGATGATGTGATGAAGCACCTGGAGTCAAAGAAGCCGCTCATCGATGTTCGCTCGCCCAAGGAATATAGCGGAGAGCTTCTTCACATGGAGGCTTATCCGCAGGAAGGGGCACTAAGAGGCGGTCATATTCCCGGCGCCAAGAACGTACCCTGGGCTCGGGCGGCAAACGAAGATGGGACTTTTAAGTCCGTCGAGGAGCTAAAAGCGATATATGAGCAAGAGCAGGGCTTAAAACCGAATGATGATGTGATTGCCTATTGCCGGATTGGAGAAAGGTCATCACACACCTGGTTTGTGTTAACTTACCTCTTGGGATATAACAAGGTGAGAAACTACGACGGCTCCTGGACGGAGTGGGGCAACCTGGTAAGAGCGCCTATAGAGAAACCATAACCTCCCACTTGCCCCCTCCTTAGCAAGGAGGGGTTTGGGGTGTAAAAAACTAGAAGGTATTCCAGCATAGATATGGACCGCGAAGAACTGATGACATTCATCCTAGACCACTACGAGAACCCGAGGAACTACGGGTCCCTCGATAATGCCCAAGTTGTTCAAAAAGGGGGGAATCCGGGCTGTGGAGATATAGTGACTCTATATCTCAATATAGATGACCGAGGCCGCATTAAAGACGTAAGCTTTGAAGGGGAAGGATGCATAGTCAGCCAGGCCGGAACCTCCATAATTACGGAGATAGTTGTCGGTAAAACAGTGGATGAGGTGGAAGCCATGGGACCCGATGTTATCACCGACGTGATCGGACGAGAGCTGGCGATGACCCGTCCGAGATGCACAACCCTGGGCATCACCACGGTCAAAATGGCTCTCAAAGAATGGCAGAGAAAAAAGACGCTTGACCAGATTGAAAAAGATAACACTGTTAGTGAAAGCGGCTGATTGTTTGGTGACCCCTTTCTTCATTTCTCGAATTTCAGAGTGCTGCTGCGTTAGCCAACTTTGCCAGTGCTTCATCAATTGCCTGTGCTACCGTATTTAACCTTTCGTTTTGATATTGTTCCATAACAGGTGCAATCTTGTCATAGGCAACCTTGGTTATGCCCTGGTTGTCCACGTAGATAAAAATTTTGGTCGGGAGATAGAGACCCACTTCCGGTCCACCCGCTTCCAGCAACTTCTTTGCAGTCAGGGGATTGCCAACGATGAACAACTGGGCTTTCATGGCAATGGGAACACGCGACATCACCTTTCCCCAATCCAGGAAACCGACTTCAATAAGGTTGCTCCTGCCCGCAAGTGGCTCGATTTCCGCGCTGAATTCCTCGAAGGTCTTGCTTGCGCTAAGTTTAGTCATTAGCATTTCCGTGCTGGACTTGCCCAATTCGGCCTGGAGGTCTTTGACAGCTTTCTCAAATGATTTGGCCGAGGAGAGCACAACATGAGTGTTACTGAAGTTAGTTAGGACTGGATTATTACCGGCATTTTTATCGTAGCCCATGATTTGTTCTTCCTCCACATTTGTATTCACTGACCTTAATTACCGGACACCTAGAGACCGAAGCTAGTTTGTCAGCCGCTATGCTTCTTCAAGAAGCTAAGTGTAACATTGTTAAAATCCTGAGTTTTCTCATAGAGCGGCGCATGTGCACAGCCTTTAAATACAACTAGCTCTGAGTTCCTAATTCCATTTTTCAGTTTGTCTGCAAAGCGGCCAACTGATGTAATTAAATCAAGTTCACCAAATGTCAGCAAAGTAGGGACCTTAATGTTTTCTAGTTTGCCCTCGACGTCGTGGGAGAGAACCGCTCCGCATTGCCCAACGAACCCAACTAGGGATTGCTTTGGCCTACCCTTTACGAAATCAACAAGTGCCGTAATGTGGTCTGGGTTTGAAGCAAAAAGCTCTGGCGACAAACAAAACGGGAAAATATAGTTGATGGCAGTATCTACAACACTCTGATTAGCCCTCGCGGTTTCCAACCAGCCATTCACCAGAATAGTAATGAAAAGGTCGGTCTTAGTCCAACTGCTATGAACAGAAAGGGATTTCGCCATGTCCGGATACTTTGCTCCGAATTGTAGCGCCGTTGCGGCTCCAAGTGAAACCCCAGCAATGTGAGCTTTCTCGATTCCCAACGCATTCATGAAAGCTGCCACATCATCGGCATACTGCTCAGTGCTGTATGGTCCAAATGGAGCGTCGCTTAGTCCCGCGCCCCGGGGGTCTATGGAATAGACAGTAAAGTGCTTTGAATACTCTGGGAACTGGAAAGCATAGCAGGCGTTGTCCCCAGTCAAAAAAGGGATCATGATAAGCGGCTCTCCGCTCCCCATAGATTCGTAATTTATATCTATACCGTTTGCGTGAATCTTAGGCATTGGCTGTTTCTCCTTTTGATTTTGTTTAGACTGTTCACACCTTTATATTCGTATAATACGTATAAAAACAACGTTTAGATTAAAACTCCTGTACTACACCAATAGAATTAGGGGTCAGGTCTTGGATTGTGAATTATGAAGACTCATGGGCACAAGTATGTATATCAAAATCTTTTGAATACGGCATCCGAATGTTACAGCAACAAAAGGAAAAAATAAAAACCTGTTATTTCAAGACCTGACCCCTTTTCATTCTTTGCCAATTCTTTTTTAGTTAGCATCTTCTTGACCATGCACCCATTCAGTTTGAATCATTAGATAGTTTGTTTTTTAAGGCAAAGGCTAATCCTTTATTTCTCCCGCTGCCCTCCTCCTCTCATCTATTCGCTTAGCTAAGAGATAACAAAATACAAATCCAGAAAATAGCAATACATAGAAAATAACATCTAAAAGGAATGGCGAGTTTGGTATTAAAGTAGAAAAACACCATAATCCTGTTAAGATGAAAAAATAAGCTGGGCCATAGAAGAAGTAGGAATATTTTATTAATGGAGATTGTCGCTTTGAATATCTAACTAGATAAGGAGCTACAACACAAATTAACCCCAGAAGGAAACTCAATATCCCAATGAGGACTATTACACGATTAGTAAAAGCCTTTGCATATAAACCAGAGGTAAACAAGTATATAATAGCTGCCGATGTTAGAATTGAAGCAGCGATTATCGGTGCATATAATTTATGCTTTTCTTTCATCATCTTTTTATATCAAAATTACATATATTACAATCAGGAGGTACTGGTACCGGGAAAGGTCCAAGTTTTGGACCGCATTCTTTATCTCCTTTACAGCATTCATTAATTCGATCTCGATATTCAAAATAACATATTGCTCCGGTAACCACTCCAACCAATGTTCCGATTTTACCAACTGCCGCCACACAAGGGACTACTGGTACTCCCCCGCCAAACGCACCCATAAGTCCACAGGCAGCGACGTATTGTCCAGTACTAAAGCCTGTGGCTATTCCTCCCAATTTTAGGCAATTTCTAAAAAACTGCCAAGCTTTTTCCCTACACTCCGGAGTAAGGCCAAAGGGATCGATGAAATTTAATGGATTGTTCTGAACATATGGATAGGGATTTAAAGATTGAGGAATAGCTATAGCCCCTGGCACTGGATCTGTCTGCAAGAACCTTCCAATACTTGCATCATAATACCTTGCTCTATAGTAATAAAGACCACTTTCGGAATCAAACTCTCGTCCCGTGTAAGTGTACGGATTTACAATAGATCCGCTCTGGCTAACAATCTGTCCAAATGAATCGCAAACATACGTTTGCTCTGCCGTACCACTAGTGTTTGTCATCTCAGTGACACTTCCCAATCCGTCCCTCTGATAGAAATAGGATGCTCCCCCCCTCTCCATAACTAACGGCTCGTCTATCTCCACTCCGTGGGTATATTTTGCTACCAACGAGTTGCTTCCGTTAAATTCTGATATTATATCCTCTTTGTCATACACGTATCTCGTAATTGCACCATTTACATTCTTTTCGATCCTCCGTCCTAGACCATCATAACGGTATGTGGCTGTCATACCAGGTTTGTCTATCTGAATCAGTCTGTTCTCCGCATCGTATGTGTATTGCGTGACTTCCAATGTACTTTTGTTTGTTTTTTCTATGAGATTGCCGTTGTTGTCATAGTCATAAGTATATTCCTGGTCTTCAATAAGGCGATTGGCATTGTCAAACACTGCATTTGTTCCTTGCCCATCCCTCAGGAGACGGTTTCCCACAGCATCATAAGTAAAAGTCTCAACCGGTTGAGAGGGTAATGGTCTCGTAGCTTCAGTGAGACGATAAAGATCATCATAGCATAGCTTAGTGCACTGTTGACATTAAAAAGCAGATGTTCAGGTCTTGGATTGTGAATTATAAAAACTCATGACTCAAGTACATATATCAATTCTTTTGAATACGGTATACTAATATCAGATTAACAGAGGGAAAAAGACTAAAAAAGACAAAAATCTTATATTTCAAGACCCTTCCAATTTCTTTAATTCCAGAATTACTCCAGTCCTGCCTATTCGATTATGCATGGACTTACCTCATATACAGTAATCTGCTCCATATCCTTGCTCCAATCGTAATCTTCGTGCTTTTCCTCAATTGGCTTACTATACTGAATAGCTACTTCTACTCTGGCAAGATATTCAGGTAATTTGTGCAAAAGTATACTGTACTCGGTGGTATCATAATGGAAATGATAAAGAGAATCTATTTCCTCAAATGTCATTTCAGACAGTCTTTTCCCATTTACTCTAACATCAAGCAACTTATCAAACTTGGTAATGCTATAGTCTTTATCCATTTTTGGATACCTGTTATGTACCTCTTTTTTGAATGGGATCACTATCGAATGTGCATCAAAACTTTCAAGCGGTTTTTGCTCTCTTTCATCTACATCACAAGAAAATGTTGTGACAGCCAAACCGTGTTTAAGCCAGCCAACATATAAGCCTCGACCGTATTTGTAGTATTCGTAGGAGAACGTTATATCTGGCTCACCGAGTGCTTGTATCCACAACCCTAGTTTAGACCCCAACACGAGATTTCTATTACCTAAAGCTACACTCACGGCTTTCTCTATAGGGTCAAGCCGTTGCCGCTCTATTATGCACACCGTAAGTAATATTAAAATGATAAATAGAACTGCTCGAAAAACTATTCTCATTTTTTATGAGTAATAATAAAACTCCCTTTTATTAAATAATTGATTAAAGCCCTTTAACTCTGAACTTCTTACAAGTATCTTCGCAACATTCCCCCTTATTTGTCCTTCCCTGTTCATTAGCAGCCTGATCCAATGGATCGCAACTATCTGGATCAAATGAACAGTCAAATCTTTCCTTAAAATCGCTAACTCCTGCGGCTGCACTACTGGCAATCTCACTATTGGAAAGCAGCTTGCACCTTTTTAAAGACAAGCAGTTTGCCATACAGTGATACCATTTATCAGAGCCTCTAACATTACCGATTTGTAGTTTTATCAATTGAGTTGCAAAGTTACCTAAAACGCAAAATAAAGTATCTCTCTCAGGGCTTGGCTCAATTTGTAATCCATAAGGGTCAATCAGATTAATTGGATTGTTTTTAACGTAAACGTAAAGGTTTATGTCCCCGCCTTCAAATCCTATTGGATCCTCCTGCAAGAATCTCCCAATATTGGCATCATAATATCTAGCTCTATAACAGTATAGTCCACTCTCCAAATCAAACTCTTGCCCTGTATAAGTATAAGTGTTTGTTACAGAGCCATTTTGTGCAATAATGTTACCAAAAGAATCATAAAGATAAGACTGAACTACAGAACCTGTAGCATCAGTTAGTTCAGTTATATTTCCTAAAACATCTTTATGATAGAAGTGTATTACTCCTCCTCTTTCCATTATCAAGGGCTCATTAATCCCCGTGCCGTGCGTATAACGTGCCTTGAGAGAGTTACTTCCATCAAATTCCAAAATTATATCTTGGTTATTATAAACATACCTAGTAATTACCCCATTCACATTCTTCTCTATCCTTTGCCCAAGTCCATCATAACGATATGTAGCTGTCGTACCAGGCTTGTCTATCTGAATCAACCTATTCTCCGCATCGTATGTGTATTGCGTGACTTCCAATGTACTTTTGTTTGTTTTCTCCACGAGATTGCCGTTGTTGTCATAGTCATAAGTATATTCCTGGTCTTCGATTAGGCGATTCGCATTGTCAAACACGGCATTTGTTGTTTGCCCGTCTCTCAAGAGACGATTCCCCACCGGATCATACGTAAAAGTCTCAACCGGCTGAGAAGGCAATGGCCTGGTTGCTTCAATGAGACGGTAAAGGTCATCATAGGAGTAGCTTAGCGGACTGTTGACACTAATACCGCTCCTAGTCGTGCCCATGCTTACACGGTTTCCCACCCCATCGTAAGTATAGTCGAAAGTGGATATATCAGTACTTCCGAGCTTGTTTACAAGGCTTGCCAACTGGCTTTTGGCATCATAGAAGTAGTCGGTCGTAACTCCATTTGGGAATGTAGTCTGAGTCCTTCTGCCAAGGGCATCGTAAGTGAAGCTCCCCCACCACAGGTGGGGGCTTCTTTAAAAAAGCTTAAGTTGCCTAGCATTCACCTC
>Ga0073934_10006470_pt1 | contig 17064 bp, 14 predicted proteins | sample LarsenN4metaG_FD_76834 | JGI IMG/M metagenome (GOLD analysis project Ga0073934, IMG submission 76834) | Hot spring sediment bacterial and archeal communities from British Columbia, Canada, to study Microbial Dark Matter (Phase II) - Larsen... ... | reverse complement strand
GGATCGCCTTCCTCGCCTGTTGGATCCCCGCCCGCCGGGCCGCGCGCATCGACCCGCTCGTGGCGCTGCGAACGGATTAACGGCACCTTGCAACCCGTCGCAGCCGGCGCTGTCATAGACGGCGCATGACCGACCTCCGCCAGGCTTGGCGCAACCTTTGGCGCACGCCGTGGTTCAGCGCGCTCGTCATCGGCGTGCTCACCCTCGGGATCGGCGGCAGCACGGCGGTCTTTTCCGTCCTGAACGCCACGTTGCTCCGGCCCCTGCCCTATGCCGAGCCCGCGCGGCTCGTGCGGATCTGGTCCGGCGACCCGGCCCGCCACATCACGCGGGGGACGCTCTCCTATCCGCGCTTTGAGCGGTTGCGCGCGCAGACCGGGATCTTTGCCGGATGCGCCGCCAACTTTGCCTCGCGCCACACGCTTGCCGGCGACGGAGATCCGGAGCAGGTGAGCGGCGAGCAGGTGTCGGCGGATTTCTTCAGCCTGCTCGGCGTCCGCCTGCAGCACGGCCGGGGGTTTGCCTCCGCCGAGGATGCGCCCGGAGGCGAACCCGTGGTCGTGCTGGCCCACGCGCTCTGGCAACGCCGTTTCGGCGGCACACCCGATGCCGTCGGAAGGAAGGTGCTCGTCAACGGGACACCCCACACCGTCATCGGCATTCTGCCCGCGGATTTCCGCTTTCCCTATAGTGAGGCGGAAATCTGGCTGACGCAGCCGTCCCGTCCCGCGCTATACGACTCCGCGCAGATCGCGCGCGGCGCCGCCTACCTCAACCTCACGGCCCGCCTCGCGCCGGGCGCGTCCCTCGCGCAGGCCCGCGAAGCGGTGGCCGCGGTGGAGCGCGATTACCGGGCCGACCTGCCCGGCAATGTCGACGCCCACACGAATCTCGAGGTCATCACCTTCCAGGAGGAGCTGGTCGGCCAGCAGCGTGCGGCGCTGTTCGCGCTCTTTGCCGCCGCCGCGTTCGTGCACCTCATCGCCTGCGCCAACGTTGCCAGCCTGCTGCTGGCGCGCTTCACGGCCCGAAGGCGGGAACTCGCCATGCGCGTCGCACTGGGCTCCGGCCGCGCGCGGCTGCTCAGCCTTTGCGGATTGGAGGCCCTTTTGCTGGTGGCGCCGGCCTGCCTGCTCGGGTTGGGCGTGGCGGCGCTCAGCACCCGCGGTCTGGGCTGGCTCGTCAACCACTACCTGCCCCATCCGGTCGTTGTCCGCGTCGATCTCGGCGCGCTGGCTTTTGCCGTGCTGCTGTCGCTGTTGACCGGCGCGGCCCTCGGCTGGCTGCCCGCCAGCCAGGGTGCGCGCCGCGACCTGCTGACCGCCCTGAGGGAATCTTCCCAGAGTGCCACGGCTGCGCGCACAACCCGTGCTTTCCGCCGCACCCTGTTGGTCGCCGAGGTGGCGCTGGCCTTCGTGCTGCTGGTGATGGCCGGCTTGTTGCTGGAGAGTTTCCTCCGCCTGCGTGGCACCGACCCCGGGCTGGCGCCGCGGGATGTCGTGCTGGCCGGCGTCGAACTGCCGGCGGCAGCCTATCCGACCGCGCAGAAACAGTCGGCGCTCGCCGCGCAGTTGCTGGAGCGCCTGCGAACCCTCCCCAACGTCTCGCGGGCCGCCTTGGCCGATTCGCCGCCGCTCAACGCCAGCCCGGTGTTCTCTCCCTACGCCGCGGCCGACCGGCCCCTGCCCCCGGTCGCGGAGCGCACGATGGCCATCCGGCGCATCGTCTCACCCGGTTACTTTGCCACCGTCGGCCTTCCGCTCCGGCGGGGGCGGGATTTCGGCTCCGGGGATTTGCCCGACGGTGAGGCCGTCGCCATCGTCAACGAGGCCGCCGCCCGGCAGCTTTTCGGCCCCGATGACCCGCTCGGTCGGCGTGTCGTGCTGGGCGTGACCACCCGGACCGCCGTGGTGGTGGGTTTGGTGGGAGACACGCGCGGCGAATCGCTGTCCACCGCCCCGAAACCGGAGATCTACTTCAATCTTGTGCAACGCCCCCGCCCGGCGCTGACACTCGTGCTGCGCACGTCTGACACCCCATCCATCCTGGCGCCGACGCTGCGCGCCATCCTGCGGGAGCTCGACCGCGACCTGCCGCTCATCAATCCCCGCTGGCTCGACGATGATTATGCGCAGTCGCTGGCCGACCGCCGCTTGCCCCTGATTCTGGTCGGACTCTTCGGGGGCATCGCCCTCCTGCTCGCCCTCCTGGGCATCTACGGCGTCATGAGCTACACGGTGGCCCTGCGTCGTCCTGAGATCGCCACCCGGCTTGTGCTGGGCGCGACACCCGCCTCGGCCCGGCGCCTTATCCTCGGCGAGGGGCTCCGCCTCACCGGGCTGGGTCTGTTGGCCGGCCTGGCCGGAGCCTGCTTTGCCGCGGGGCTGCTCCCCAAGCTCCTCTACGGTATCACCGCCGCCCACCCGCCCGTCTATCTGCAGGCGGCGCTGCTCCTCGGCGCGGTGGCCTACCTGGCTTGCTGGCTTTCCGCCCGCCGCGCGACCGCGATTGACCCCGTCCTGCTTCTCCGGGAAAACTGAACCCGCGACCGCATCCTTGGAATTTCACCAATACTCCCCCCATCCCCGGCTCGCCGGCCACGTCGAGTGCTACTGGCACCTGCGCACCGGACCGTGCGCCGGCACGCCGCCCGAGCGGGTCCTGCCCGATGGATGCATGGAGTTGATCCTCAACCTGCGCACGCCCTTCTGCCAGGCTGACCAAGCCGGCTGCTACCAGCGGCAACCCACCGCATTCTTGGTCGGACAGATCACGCGCTTCGTCCTGCTCCGGGCGACCGCGGAGGCCGAGGTGCTCGCGGTGCGCTTCAAGCCCGGCGGCGCGCACGCTCTCTTCGGAATCGATATGCACGAGCTGACCGACCGCTGCGTGCCGCTCGATCAAATCGGATCCCCTTGGATGGACTTGTCTGCGCGGGTCGGCGGCTGCAAGACCATCGCCGCTGCCCTGCGCGAGATCGAAAGCACACTTGGACAGCGCCTCGCCGTGTCCTCGACCCATGGACGGAGGATAAATGCTGTGCTCGGGATACTGCGCGAAGCCGAGAGTCCGGCGCGCATCTCCATCGTCGCACGCGAGGTCGGCGTATCCCCGCGGCAGCTCGAGCGCACGTTTCTGAGGGAAGTCGGGGTCGGCCCCAAGCACTTTGCCCGGCTGCTGCGCTTCCGACGCATGCTCACCGCGATGGACGGCCGGGACACCCACTGGGCCGACCTCGCGGCCCGCACCGGCTACAGTGACCAGCCGCATTTGGTGCGGGAATTCCGTGAATTCGCCGGCCTTGCGCCGCGGGAATTTCTGGCCAACCGCACGCCATTTGCCAGCGCGCTGATCGGGTGATCGGGCAGGCGCTTGGCCGACCAACTGGGGAAACTGTGCTGGCGGCAGACTGCCTGTCCTGTGTCGGGGAATCCGCATCGGCTGGCATCACACATGCAGTCAGGACTGGCATGAAAACACCCGATGCCCTCATCACCGCAATGCAGCCCACCGACGCGGCAGCTGTCCTCGAAATCTACCGCGCCGGAATTGCGAGCGGCAGGGCCACCTTTACGGCTGAAGTTCCTTCTTGGTCGGAGTGGGACGCCGGGCACCTGCCGCACAGCCGGCTTGTGGCCGGTCATAACGGCACGGTTCTCGGGTGGGCCGCGCTCTCGCCGGTCTCGAAACGTCCGCCCTACAGCGGTGTGGCCGAAGCAAGTGTCTACGTCCATCCGGCGCATCAGGGCAAGGGGCTGGGCGCCGCCCTGGTGAGGCGGCTGATCGAGAGCAGCGAGCAGCATGGCATCTGGTCACTTTACGGGGCGATTCTTGCGGAGAATACCGCCAGCCTGGCCCTGGTCGCAAAGGCGGGGTTCCGGACGATCGGGTATCGGGAGAAAATCGCGCGGCTCGGCCCTGATTGGAAGGACACCATACTCGTCGAGCGGCGCAGCCGAATCGTGCACTGGCCGGCTGGCGGGGTGGATTCCGCGCCTTTGCCCGATGAAACCACGCGCAACAAGCTGGTCATCCTGGATGTGCTCCGCGAGGTCGATGCACGAAACCTGTCAGACCTCGAACGCTACTATCATTCCGACTACACCGAGCATAACAGTGAGTCCGTCAAAAACCAGGCGCCCGGCCTCGCCGGCGTGCGGCTCGGTTTCGAGGCCTTCACCCGCGCGTTCGATGACTACTCGCACGTGGCCGAGGACATGGTCGCCGAGGGTGACAAGGTCTCCGCCCGCATCACCTTCTCGGGTATCTTTGCCCGACCGCTCTTCGGGTTGGCGCCCACCGGTCGCCGGGTCACGGCCACAGGCATAGCCATTTACCGGGTTGTAGACGGGAAAATCCGCGAGAAATGGGGTTACTTCAACGCGCTCGCCTTTCTCGGCGCCCACACGAAATAATAGGGAAATTGCCGGCCTGTTCACGATGTCGCATTTCTTCAATACGGCGCTGCCGGTTGCTGCTAACCTCGCCGCATGCCCGCCATCTCCGCCATCACCATCTTCGTCACCGACCTCGCCACCGCGAGGCAGTTTTACTGCCAGCTGCTCGGCTTCACCGAGGAAGCCCAATACGGACCGGAACTGGTGAAGCTGCGCCACGAGCACTGTTCGCTTCTGCTCTGCCTGTGCGCGGCCACCAGCCGGCCCGGCTATCCGGTTGCCGCGCAGGTCACGCTGGGATTCGCCGTGCCCGATGTCGCCGCGCAAGCCCGGCGGCTTGGACAGGCCGGCGTGGAGATGGTCTTCGTCGAGCCGGCCGATTTTCCCGCCGGAAAGTTCATCGCCGTGCGCGACCCCTCCGGCAACGTGATTGAATTCCTGCAGTATAACCGCTGAACTGACGCACGATGAAAATGCTCACCCGCATGCTTTGCCTGCCACTCTTTCCCATCCTGCTGCTGGCCGAGCCGGTGACCTCTCCCACTGTCAACGACCTTGCCTGGCTGGCCGGGCACTGGCGCGGCACGCCCGCCAACGGCGCCACCTTCGAGACGCATTACACCGGCGCGGAGGGCGGCATGATCTTCAGCGTCAGCAAGGAGGTGAAGAAAGGCCGGGTCGTCACCTTCGAGCTGGAGACTTTTTTTGAAAAGGACGGACAGTTGATCTACCACCCCTATCCTTACGGGAAGAAAAGCGAGCACGCCTTCCCCCTGCTCACCTACGATGCCGCGGCCAAGCGCGCGGTGTTCGAGAACAAGGAGCACGACTACCCGCAGACCTTCACCTTCGAGCAACCCGCGCCCGACCGTCTGGTCATCACGCTTTCCGGCCCCGGCAGGAACGGACAGCGCAAGGACATCGTCTACGATCTGAAGCGCGCGCCGCAGTAAGTTGTCAGGGAAATGGTGCGGCTGCTTCCGCGCGCCGGACGTTCGCTCAGGCCCTACAGGTTGAGCCGCAATCCGTCGTAGGCCAGGGCGACGCCCCGCGGCAGCGTGGCGGTCAATGCCGCATGCCCCGTGCGGTGCGTCAGATGGGTGAGGTAGGTGACGGGCGCTCCGATCTCCGCCGCCACCGCGCAAGCCTCCGCGATGTTCATGTGCGAGGGATGGGGCTCCGGGCGGAGTCCGTCGAGCACGACCGCGTCGGCCCCGCGCGCCAGTGCGACAGCCTCGGGCGGCACGCTCTTGCAGTCATTGTAGTAGACGAACTTCCGGCCGGTGGACTTTTCCACAAAGACGAGTCCGAGGGTGCTGATCGGACCGTGCGGCAGCAGCGTGGCATGGATGCGGCCCTGCGGAAACTCCATCAAGGGCGGCATGGTCTCCAGTTTGAATGCGGCGTAGCCCTTCGCGGCTGGCTTGTCGCCCATCGCGTAGGGATAGATCGAGCGCACCCGGGCCGCACCCTCGTCCGTCGTGTGGACCGTCAGCGCCGTGCCGCCCCTCAGGTCGCAGAATCGCCGCAGATCGTCCATGCCCAGCAGGTGATCGGCATGCCCGTGCGTCAGGATGAACACATCGAGCCGGTCGATGCGCTCGCGCAGGCATTGCAGGCGGAATTCCGGCACCGCGTCCACCTGCACATGCAGGCCGTCCATGACGACGTGGATGCTCGCGCGCGTGCGCCGGTCGCGCGGGTCGTCGGAGCGGCAGACCGCGCAATCGCAGGCGATCATCGGCACGCCTTGCGAGGTGCCGGTGCCGAGAAAGATGACTTCCATGACGCGCCCAGCGATGACACGCCCCGCCGCGATGTGAAGGCGAAATCACCACCGCCCGACCGCGCCAGCTTGCAAAAACAGCCGCCCCGGAGAACCTGAGTCCGTGACCGAATGGCTGAACAGCGCCTATGACACGATGCGCGAGCATCCGCTCACCGATGCGGTGCTCCCGCACCTGCTCACGGTCGTCGGCGTGCTGCTCGCCTTTCTCGCCCTCGCGCGCCTGATCAGCGAGCGGCGGCAGCCCGGCAACACCTTCGCCTGGCTCCTCGCCATCGCCTTCGTGCCCTACATCGGCGTGCCGCTCTTCCTGATCTTCGGCGGCCGCAAGCTGCGCAAGCTCGCCGCGCGCAAGGCCCGGCTCTGCCCCATCGTGCCGGGCGTCGCGCCCTCCCCCGCCGCCGCGACCGCCACGGCGCAGGTGCTGACCCTCAACGGCAGCTGCCCGCCCATCGGGGGCAACCGCGTGCGCTTTCTGGTCACCGGGGAGGACACCTTCGCCACCCTCGAGCGCCACATCCGCGAAGCCCGGCACTCCATCGACGTGATGACCTTCATCCTCGCCCGCGACGCGGTGGGGCGCCGGCTCGTGCGGCTGCTGGCCGAGCGGGCGCGCCACGGAGTGAAGGTGCGCGTCCTGCTCGATGCGCTCGGTTGCTTCGCCAGCAGCGGTAGCTTCGTGGATCCCATCCGGCGCGCCGGCGGGCGCGTGGAGAAATTCATGCCCGTCATGCCCCTGCAGTCGCGCGGCTCGGCCAATCTCCGCAACCACCGCAAGATCGCGATCTTCGACCACCATGTCGCCATGCTCGGCGGCCGCAACGTGGCGAAGGAATACATGGGCCCGACGCACCTGAAGAACCGCTGGCGCGACTTCGGCGCGGAGATCCGCGGGCCCGCCGTCGGTTTGCTGCAGGAGATTTTCCTCGCGGACTGGGCCTTCGCCAGCGGGGAGCCGCTTGAGAAACTCCATGCCGCGCTGCCGCCGTCGTCACCCGCGGCCGCCGGCGACAGCGAGCTGCAGATCGTGGCCAGCGGCCCCGACGTGGACGGCGACCCGCTTTACGAGGGCATTCTCTCGCTCATCGAGACGGCCGAAAAATCGCTCTGGATCGTGACGCCCTACTTCATCCCCGACGAGGTGCTGCTGCGCATGATGCTGGTAAAGGCGCGCAGCGGCGTGGACCTGCGCCTGGTCGTCCCGGCGCGCTCCAACCACCCGATCACGGATCTCGCCCGCCGGCACGCCCTGCGGCAGTTGCACGCCGCCGGGGCGCGCGTGCTGCTCTACCAGCCCGGCATGAACCACGCCAAGGCGATGCTCGTGGACGAGCGCATCGGGCTCTTCGGCTCCGCCAACATGGACATGCGCAGCCTGTTCGTGAACTTCGAGGTCGGCATCGTCACCTATTCGCCGCGCGAGGCGAAGCATCTCTCCGTCTGGATGGGCGAGGTGTTCGCGCAATCGAAGCCCATGCCCTCGCCCGCCCATGAGCGCCGCCTGATGCCGCTCATCGGCGAGGAGATCAGCCGGCTGCTCGCGCCGCTGCTTTGAGAACGCGCAAAAGGTAGGGCGCGACCTCGAAAAACAGCCGGCCAAGTTGCGCGTCTCGAGATCGCTATTCCAGGCTCGCGACACGTCCGCCCACGGGCCAGGTCACTCGACGCTGCCGGGCTCCCCACACGGGCGCGAGTTCGGCCGTCATGCCTGCAACCGGGTCTGTTCCCTTGGCCTTCCGATACAGGCCGACGGAGGACCAGGTGCGGATATAGCCGGCGAACTCATCAAGTGTCCACGTGCGCTCCAGTTCCATGCGCGGAAACTCGATTTCGGGGAACGGGAAGTCGAGGTCGCGGTAATTGTTCTCGGCGAGCCGGCGCTCGGGCGGCCAGTAAGGCCCGAGCGTCTCCGCGTAAAGCCGTTGCAACACGCGGTCGATTTCCGGCGCCACGCGGCAAAGGCCGTAATTGAAGATCGCCAGCACGCCGCCCGGACGCAAAACCCGCCGGACCTCCGGATAGAAAAGCGAGCGATCAAACCAGTGCGCGGCCTGCGCGGCGGCAACCAGATCAACCGATCGGTCCGCCAGCATCGGGGCGGTTTCGGCGGCTCGCCCGTAGGTGATGCGCGGGTGCGGGACCGCCTGAGCCAACTGGGCTTCGCTCGGGTCCGTCGCGACGACCCGGGCAAAATGCTCCGCCAAGCCGTGCGCGGCCTGGCCGTTGCCCGTTCCGCAGTCCCAGGCCAGGTCACGGCCGCGCGCGAGCTTCGCGAGCGCGGCGAACAGTGCCGGCGGGTGCGTCGGCCGGCATCTGGCGTAGTCCTTGGCCAGGCTCGAGAAGTGGTCTTGAAAGCTCACAAGCGGTGACGATGCATGGAGGGCGTCACGTCGCCAGTCGCGTTGCGGGCAGCCGGAGTTTTTGAAGGGCGGATAATGGAAACAAGGCCGATCCCGTTAGTTCTGCTTACTGTGCAATGGATGCCAAAGGTGGCGTCGGTGTCCTTGTCGACGACCACCCTGAGGAGGCAGCTGGGTGGAAATTTCTACGCGCCGTGCCGGCTGATGTAGTCACGGATGGCGGAACTCGTGGCGGGCAGGCGTTGCTTCACGACGGGTCGTTCCTTCAGGGTCTCGAGGGCCGGATGGGTGATCTCGTGGCCGATGGCGGCGCGGATGGCCTCGGGGAACTTGGCCGGGTGCGCCGTGGACAGGACGATGCCGGGCCGATCGGACACGAGATCCTTGAATGCGCACGCGGTGTGCGGATCGACCACGCAGCCGTATCGGGTGTGCACCTCGCGGATGAGCGTGGTTATCTCAGCGTCGTCGGCGCGGGATGAGCGAATACCGGGAAACAGCTCGCCGGATGCAGGACGATAGACGCCTTCGCCCGCCAACTGAGCCATGACCTCCCGGACGCGCGCCGGTTTTTCGCCGCTGGCGTAATAAAGCAGGCGCTCGAAGTTGGACGCGACCTGGATGTCCATCGAGGGGGCCAGGCTCGGCCGGACGGCACGCACCTCGTATTCGCCGGCGGAGAAGAAACGGTGCAGGATGTCGTTGCGGTTGGTGGCGACGCGGAAACCGGCGATCGGGACGCCCATGCGGGTGAGCAGCCAGCCCGAGAACACGTTGCCGAAATTGCCTGTCGGGACGACGAACTCGGCCTCCGCGCGCTCCGCCGGGGAAAGCCGCAACCACGCATGCAGGTAATAGACCGATTGCGCGAGGATGCGCGCGAGGTTGATGGAGTTGACGGCCGAGAGGTTGTGGCGGCGGGCGAAGGCGGTGTCGCCGAAGACCTCCTTGAGGGCGCGCTGCGCGTCGTCGAACGAACCGTCGATGGCAATGGCATGGACATTGGCCGCGCCGGTGCAGGTCATCTGCCGTTCTTGCAGGGGCGAAACGCGGCCCTCGGGATAGAGGATGAAGACATTCGCGCTGGCCTGCCCGAGCAGGCCGTGGATCGCCGCCGCGCCGGTGTCGCCGGAGGTGGCGCCGAGCACGTTGAGACGGCGGCCGGATTGCGCGCTTTGCCAGCCGTAGAGACGGCCGAGGAATTGCAGCGCGAAATCCTTGAACGCCAGCGTCGGCCCGTGGAAAAGCTCGAGCAGTTGCACCCGCGGGGACAGCCGTCGCAGCGGCGCGATGTCCGCGTGCGCAAAACCGGCGTAGGACTCGATGGCGAGGCGCTCGAGCACGGCCGGCGGCACATCGGTGGCGAAGATCTTCAGGAATTCGGCGCACAGCGCCGGATACGGCAGCTTCTCCCACGCCGCGAGCCGGCCGGACAGATCGGGCAGTGCTTGCGGAAGGAACAGGCCTCCATCGGGCGCCAGGCCCAGTGCGACGGCCTCGTTGAAGCCGACCGGCTCGCATTGCCCGCGGGTGGAGAGGTATTTCATGAGTGAGGCATTGGCCGCAAAAACTGCAGGAGCGGCTTTACGCCGCGATACCGGCAGTCAGCCACCCCTGAATCGCGGCGTAAAGCCGCTCCTACAGAAAATTCCTCACCCCCGGTCGAGCTTGAAGGCCCGGTGCACGGCGCGCTGCGCCTCGTCGGCTTTGGCCCGGTCCACCGCGACGGTGATCTTGATTTCGGAGGTGCTGATGAGCTCGATGTTGACGTTGGCGTCGGCCAGGGCGCGGAAGAGCGTGGCGGCGACGCCTGCGTGCGAACGCATGCCGACGCCGACCACGGAAACCTTGGCGATGTTGTCGTAGGCGACCACCTGGCCGCCGCCGGCCTTGGCGAAGACCGCGGGCAGGACCTTGACCGCGGCATGGGCGTCGTCCTTCGGCACGGTAAACGTGAGTTCGGCCACGCCGCCGTGGCCGACGTTCTGGACGATCATGTCCACGTTGATGCCGGCGTCGCCGAGGGCGCCGAGGACCAGCGCGGCCGTGCCGGGCTTGTCGGGCAATTGGCTGATGACGACCTTGGCCTGGTCCTTGTCCACGGCGACGCCGCGGACGACGACCTTTTCCATGTAGGCGACTTCTTCTTTCACGATGGTTCCGGGGTTGAGGTTGAAACTGCTGCGGACTTCGAAGACGACGCCGTAGGTCTTCGCGAACTCGACGGAGCGCGACTGCATGACCTTCGAGCCGGAGCCGGCCAGCTCAAGCATCTCGTCGTAGCTGATCTCGTCGAGCTTGCGGGCATCGGGCACGGCGCGCGGGTCGGCGGTGTAGACGCCGTCCACGTCGGTGTAGATCTCGCACTTGTCGGCCTTGAGCGCGGCGGCCAGGGCGATGGCGGTGAGGTCCGATCCGCCGCGGCCGAGCGTGGTGATCTGGCCCTTCTCATTGATGCCCTGGAAGCCCGCGACGATGACGACCTTGCCGGCCTTGAGGTCGTCGCGCAGCGCAGTGGGGACGATGTTTTTGATCTTGGCCTTGGTGTGGGTGACGTCGGTGAGAATGCCCGCCTGCGATCCGGTGTAGGAGACGGCGGGCACGTCGAGCGCATGCAAGGCCATCGCGGTCAGCGCGATGGTCTCCTGCTCGCCGACGGCGAGGAGCATGTCCATCTCGCGCGTGTCGGGCCGGGGGTTGACGGCCTTGGCGCGGGCGATGAGCTCGTTGGTCACGCCGGCGCGGGCGGAGACAACGACGACGAGCTGGTGGCCCTCGCTGCGCGCGGCCTTGATGCGCGCGGCGACGTTGCGGATGCGGTCGGGGTCGCCGACCGAGGTGCCGCCGTATTTCTGGACGATGAGGGCCATGGATGGAACGGCTCTTGTGAGGGCCGTGACATAAAGTTGGCAAGACGCGTCTCGGTCACCCGCGTCATATGCCGGCGATCACGCGGCGGTTTCAGGAGGAGGCGGGCGGCGCGCCGGGGGCGCCCCGGAGGCGGCGGACTTTTTGACAAATTTCGGCTCGGTGCCGGCGAGCAACCGCCGGATGTTCGAGTGGTGCCGGATGATGACAAAGACGGCGAGCACGGTGGCGACGATGCTGGTGGCAACGTGGTAATCGCGCAGCCAGCTCGTGACGATGATGGCCACGGCCGCCATGATGGAGCCGAGTGACACGTAGCGGGAGGCGTAGAAGACAACGGCCCAGGCGACCGCCGCGATGGCGCAGGCCACCGGCATGAGCACGAAGAGGCCGCCGGCAGCGGTGGCGACGCCCTTTCCGCCCTTGAAGCGCGTGAACACGGAAAACGAATGGCCGAGCACGGCGGCGACCACGCCGATGAGCTGGAGCACTTCCTCGTGCGGTGTTTCCAACATGGGCAGCAAGGGCCAGGCCGTGGCCACCGCGCCCTTGACCATGTCGAGCGCGAGCACCGTGTTGCCGGCCTTTGGGCCGAGGGTGCGCTTGACGTTGGTGGCGCCCGGGTTGCCGCTGCCGACCTTGAAGATGTCCACGCCGTGCGCCTTGGCCACGAGGTAACCGAAGGGCAGCGAACCGAGCAGGTAGCCCGTCAGCAGCGAGGTGAAGATCCAGAAGTTATCCATCAAAGATGCACGAGCACAGCCTGCTTGATGGCGGGATGCGAGCGCAATTCCTTGAGCACGAGATCGGCGGGCTGCGAGTCGAGGTTGAGCACGGTGAGGGCGGTGCCGCCTTCGCTCATGCGGCTGATGGACATCGCGGCGATGTTGATGCGCTCGCGGCCCATGAGGGTGCCGACCATGCCGATGACGCCGGGCGTATCCAGGTTCTCATAGACCAGCAGGATGCCCGCGGGCGCGGCCTCGACCTCCCGGCCGTTGAGGGCGACGAGGCGCGGGGAGTTGCCCTTGCCGAGCAGGGTGCCGGCGGCGGACACGGCCGCGCCTTTCTCCCCGACGGCCTCGACCTGGATGAGCTCCGTGTAGTCGGCCTCGGCGTTGGATTTGACGACTTCCATCTGCACGCCAAGCCGCTGGAGCTGCACCGGGGCGTTGACGAAGTTGATCTCCTCGCCGCTGATGCGCCGGAGGAACCCGCGCTGGATGGCGCGCGTGACCGGGTTGGCGTCGAGCTCGACGACCTTGCCCCAGTAGGTGACGCGCAGCTTCTCGACGCGCCCCGGGGCGAGCTGCTGGACCAGCGTGCCGAGCTTGGCACCGAGGTCGAGGTAGGGCCCGAGCACCTTCAGCGTGGCGGCGTCGATGGTCGGCATGTTGACGGCGTTGCGGATGATGCCGCCGCGCAACGCCTCGGTGATGGCCTCGGCGACTTCTAGGCCGACGCTCTCCTGGGCCTCGGCGGTGGAGGCACCGAGGTGGGGCGTGAGCGTGACGTTGGGCAGCCGCCGCAATTCGCTGTCGGCGGCCAGCGGTTCCTCCTCGAAGACATCCAGTCCGGCCGCGGCGACATGGCCGCTCTTCAGCGCGGCGACCAGCGCCGATTCCTTGATAATGCCGCCGCGGGCACAGTTGAAGAGGCGGACGCCCCTCTTGCACTTCGCCAGCGCCGTCTCGTCGATCATGTATTGGGTCTGCTCGGTCAGCGGCATGTGGACGGTGATGTAGTCCGATTCGCGGAGCAGATCGTCCAAGGTGACGGCCTCGACCTGCATGGCTTTGGCCCGGCTGGGCGCGAGATAGGGATCGTAGGCGAGGACGCGCAGGCCGAAGGCCTGCGCGCGGCGCGCCACCTCGGTGCCGATGCGGCCGAGCCCGACGATGCCGAGGGTCTTCTTGAAAAGCTCGATGCCGGAAAAGCTCTTCCGGTCCCATTGGCCGGCCTTCATCGAGGCGGCGGCCTGCGGCACGGGCCGGGCCCCGCAGAGGATGTGGGTGAAGGTCAGCTCGGCCGTGGCAATGGTGTTGCCGGAAGGCGTGTTCATCACGACGACGCCGCGGTCGGTGGCGGCCTCGACGTCGATGTTGTCCACCCCCACCCCGGCGCGGCCCACGACCTGGAGCTTGGGCGCGGCGGCGATGACCTCGCGGGTGATCCTCGTCTCGGAGCGCACGGCGATGGCGTGCACGTCCTTGACCAGCTCGAGCAGCCTGGCCGGGGAGGAGCCGTAGGCCTCGATGACTTCGAAGCCCGCCTGCTGGCGCAGGTGGGCGACACCGGTGGGCGAGATCTTGTCGGCGACGAGGATTTTCATGAAAGCGGCCAACAAGCAGGGCCGCCCGGGAAAAAGCAATCCCGCAGGCAGTCACGCCCGCGGGATCGAGGGGAGGCAGGACCGCCGGTCAGTTGGCCGGCTTGTCGAGGAAGTGCAGGCCGAAGGCGAAGCGGTCGGCCGTTTCCTCGATGATCTTGGAGACGGGCTTGCCGGCGCCGTGACCGGCCTTGGTCTCGATGCGGATGTAGGTCGGGTATTTCGGGCTGGGATTCGCGGCCTGCATGGCCGCGGCATACTTGAAGGAGTGGCCGGGGTGCACGCGGTCGTCATGATCGGCCGTGGTCACAAGCACGGCGGGATAGGTCGCGCCGGCCTTGACGTTGTGGAGCGGCGAGTAGGCCGAGAGGTATTTGAAGCCGGCGGGATCGTCGGAGGAGCCGTAGTCGCTTGCCCAGGCCCAGCCGATGGTGAATTTCTGGAAGCGCAGCATGTCCATGACGCCGACGGCGGGCAGGGCCACGCGCGCGAGATCGGGGCGCTGGTTGATGACCGCGCCCATGAGCAGGCCGCCGTTGGAGCCGCCGCTGATCATCAGCCGGCCGTGGGTGGTGTAGCCCCGGGACACAAGATAGTCGCCGGCTGCGATGAAGTCGTCGTAGGCGCGCTGGCGGTTCTCCTTGATGGCGGCGGTGTGCCATTCGCGGCCGTATTCGCCGCCGCCGCGGATGTTGGCGACGGCGTAGATGCCGCCGAACTCGAGCCAGGCCACCGTGCCGGGGCTGAACGCCGGCGTGACCGAGATGTTGAAGCCGCCGTAGGCGTAGAGGTGCGTGCGGTGTGTGCCGTCGAGCTTGATGCCCTTGCGCGCGGTGATGAACATCGGGACGCGCGTGCCGTCCTTCGAGGTGTAGAACTCCTGCCGCGTCTCGTAGAGCGAAGGGTCGAAGGCGACCTTCGGGGCCTGGAACACCTCGGTCTGGAGGGTCGTGACATCGCTGCGGAAGTTCGTGGTCGGGTAGACGAAGGAGGTGAACGAGAAGAACATCTCCGGCTCGTCGTGGTTGCCGCTGATGGAGCCGACGGTGCCGATGCCGGGCAACGCGATGTCGCCCTGCGGCTTCCCGTCCAGGGCGAAGACCGCCAGGCGGCTCTTCACGTCCTCGGAATAGTGCACGACGATGCGGCCGCCGATGACGCCGGAGGACTGGATGACGTTGCGCGACTCCGGCACCAGCGTCCGCCAGTTGGATTTGTCGGGGTTGGCCAGATCGATGGAAATGATGCGGCGCCGCGGGGCGTCGAGGTCGGTCTGCACGATCAGGCGGGAGCCGTCGTTGCCGATGACCGTGTAGTCGGCCTCGATGACGTCGATCAGCTTGACGACGGGCCCGCTGAGGTCGGGTTTCTGCCCGTCCTTGAGGTCAACATAGTAGAGCCGGTTGCGAGGATCGGTGCCCTCGGAGCCGTAGATGAGAAGGTAGCGTCCGTCATCCGTGACCACACCGCCCCAGCCGCGTTTCGGATTGGCCGGGTCCTCGTAGATGAGGCGATCCTCGCTCTGCGGCGTGCCGAGGCGGTGGTAGTAGACCTTTTGGTTGGCGAGATCGCTGAAGGTCGTGTTGGCACCCTTCTGCGGTTCCGGATAGCGTGAATAGAAGAAGCCCTTGCTGTCCTTGGTCCAGTTGAAGCCGGAGAACTTGACCCACTTGATCACGTCCGCCGTGTCCTCGCCGGTGGCGATGGATTTGACGCGGAACTCATTCCAGTCGGAACCCGAGGCCGCGATGCCGTAGCCGAGCCACTGGCCGTCCTTCGACGGGGCGGTGGTGGTGAGGGCGACGGTGCCGTCGGCGCTGAGCTTGTTCGGGTCGATGATGATGCGGCCCTCGGACTTCAGGGAGTCCTTCACGTAGAGCGGCGACTGGTTTTGCAGGCCGGTGTTGAAGGTGTAGAAATACCGGCCGCCTTCCTTGTTTGGCAGGCTGTAGCGCGGGTAATTGTAGAGTTCGGTCAGGCGCTGCTTGATGGCCTCGCGCTCCGGGATGGTGGCGAGGAAACTGAAGGTGGTCTGATTCTGCGACCCGACCCAGGCGGCGGTGTCGGCAGAATCAACATCCTCCAGCCAGCGGAACGGGTCGGCGACCTTGGTGCCGTGGTAATCGTCGGTGTGATCGACCGTCTTGCTGGCCGTATAATTCCAATTGGCCAGCGCGATGACGGGCGCGATCAGGATGACAAGCAGGGGTGTTTTGCGCATAGGCTCCCCAGCAAAGTCTCCGGCCCGGCTTCCGCAAGCCTCCGAAAGGTCCAAGCGATGAGTTGCCACTGTCCTGCGCCCGGCTATGCCTGCCCGCATGCGCAACCGTCCAGTCCTGTCCGGCCTGCTGTTCCTTCTGCTGGGCGGCAGCGCCTTGGCCGCTGCACCGGAGAAGCCCCTCGTGCCGCCCGAGCGCTGGCTGCCCGACATCGACGCATTGACCGCGAACGACCAATCCAACCCGCCTCCGGCCCATGGCGTGGTATTTGTCGGCAGCTCGTCCATCCGGCTCTGGAAAACGTTGGAAACAGACTTCGGGGGCATCCCCGTCATCAACCGGGGCTTCGGCGGCTCCTATCTCTCGCATACCGTCCATTTCGCGGAGCGCATCATCCTGCCGTATCGGCCGCGGGCGGTCGTCGTCTACGCCGGCGAAAACGACCTCTGGGATGGCAAGAGCGCCGAGGCGCTGGCCGCTGATTTCGAGGCCCTGCGCCTGAAGATCCGCACCGCCCTGCCCCGGTGCCGGCTGATTTTTCTGTCGGTCAAGCTCAGCCCCTCCCGCGTGCGCATCCACGACACCGTGCGCCAGGCCAACGTCTTGATACGGCAAATCTGCGCCGCCGACCCGGATTGCCGTTTCGTTGATGTCGCCACGCCCATGCTCGCGGCCGACGGTTCCTTCCGGCCTGAACTCTTCGTCAAGGACCAGCTGCACCTCAGCTCCTTAGGATATGCGCTGTGGCGGGAACTGCTCGCGCCGCACCTTAAGCCATGAGCGCACCCGACGAGTCACGCCTTGCCCGCCAGATGCGCTTTGTCCTCGAGGTGGACAAGCTCAAGGAGGTGGCGCGCCGCACCCGCACGTGGCAGGGTCGCCGGCCCGAGAACAGCGCCGAGCACACCTGGCACATCGTGCTGATGGCGGTGCTGCTCGCCGAGCACGCCAACCACGGCGGCCTCGACCTGATGCGCGTCGTCCGGATGCTGCTGGTCCATGACATCGTCGAGATCGATGCCGGCGACACCTTCGGCTACGATCACTCCGCCCACGCCGACAAGGCCGCCCGCGAACGCCGGGCCGCCGACCGGCTCTTCGGGCT
>Ga0073934_10006469_pt1 | contig 17068 bp, 20 predicted proteins | sample LarsenN4metaG_FD_76834 | JGI IMG/M metagenome (GOLD analysis project Ga0073934, IMG submission 76834) | Hot spring sediment bacterial and archeal communities from British Columbia, Canada, to study Microbial Dark Matter (Phase II) - Larsen... ... | reverse complement strand
TCCGACGGCTGCGGCCGCCATCGAACAGACGCGAACGAAGTCGCGTCGGGATACGTCGCCCTTCATGTCTGCACCCCTTCGAATTGAACGATCGTTCGATCGAGCGACAGCAACCGCCTTGCCACCTGAGCCGGGGGGATTTTCCGGCCGGAAACCGCACCGGTCCGGCTGTGTCGCCGGGATACCGGCAGTCTCGGGTTCGGATGGCGGTCTTGCGGCAGGCGCCGCCCCGACGGTGCGCCAACCGGTCGGGACTCCGGCGCGGCGCGCGGCGGGGCGGATGCTACAGTGGCGCTATGACCGACTGGATCGGGCGTGCCGCGCCGCCTGCCGACGCGGTGCGATGCGTGGAGAGCGGAATGAGCGTGTTCATCCAGGGCGCGGCCGCCACGCCGACGCCGCTGGTCGAGGCGCTGGCGGCGCGCCGCGATCTCGCGGACGTACGGCTCTTCCATCTGCATACGAACGGCCCCGCGCCGTTTGCCGCCCCGGAGCATCAGGGGCGCTTCATCTCGACCTCGCTGTTCACCGGTCCGCCGCTGCGCGCCGCGGTGAACGAAGGGCGCGCGGATTACGTTCCGATCTTCCTCTCCGATATTCCGCGGCTGTTCCTCGAACGCCATGTGCCGCTCGACATCGCGCTGGTGCAGCTCTCACCGCCCGATACGCATGGCTTCTGCACGCTGGGTACATCGGTGGATGCCGCACTGGCGGCGGTCGCGTCGGCTCGCTACGTAGTGGCGGAGATCAACCGCCAGATGCCGCGTACCCACGGCAACACGCTCGTGCCGCTGTCGCGCCTGTCGGCCTTCGTGGCGACCGACCGGCCGCTGCACGAGCACGCGCCCGCGCGGCCGACCGCCGTGGACGATGCGATCGGCGAGCACGTGGCGCGGCTCGTGCCGGATCGCGCGACGCTGCAGATGGGCATCGGCGCCATCCCCGATGCGGCGCTCCGCCGTCTGTTCGACAAGCACGATCTCGGCGTCCACACCGAAATGTTCTCCGACGGCATCGTCGATCTGGCGCTCGCCGGGGTCATCACGAACCGGTTCAAGAACGTGCATCCGAACCGGATCGTGACGAGCTTCGTGAACGGGACGAAGCGGCTGTACGAGTTCGTCGACGACAATCCGTTCGTCGAGTTCCACCCCTGCGATCACACCAACGACACGGCGCGCATCCGCAAGAACGACAACGTCGTGGCCATCAACTCGGCCCTCGAGATCGATCTGTCCGGGCAGGTCGCCGCCGACTCGATCGGCTACCGGATCTATTCCGGCATCGGCGGGCAAATGGACTTCATCCGCGGCGCCGCGCTGTCTCGCGGCGGGAGGCCGATCATCGCCCTGCCGTCGACCGCCGCGCGCGGCACGGCATCGAGAATCGTGCCGTCCCTGCGCACGGGGGCGGGGGTGGTCACCACGCGCGGCCACGTGCATTGGGTCGTGACGGAGTACGGCGCCGTCAATTTGTTCGGGCTGACGCTGCGGCAGCGCGGCGAGGCGCTGATCGCGCTGGCGCATCCGGATTTCCGCTCCGAGCTCCGGAGGGCGCTCGTCGAGACGCGCCACTTCGTGATGCCCGACTCCCCGCCGCGCTGCGAGGACGACACGATCGACGCGCGCTGACCCGCTGGAGCCGGGCTCGAGGGGGCGTGCCGGCCGCGCGGCTCGACGCTGCGGTTGCGCTTGACGCCGCCGGCCGGCCGGCGGCTGTGTCGACTCCCGGGTCGATCGCAGACGGCCCGCTGGCGGCACCGGTGCGGGGGCTCAAGGCGCGATCGCCTCTGGCCGATACTGCGGGCATGAGGCGACGCCCGCCGGTCGTGCTGGTGATCGAGGACGAGCCGGCCATTCGCCGGCCGCTGGAGCAGTTCCTGCGGATGCGGGAGTACGACGTCATCTGCGCCGACTCGGCGCAGGAAGGGCTCAACCTTCTCCGCTCCCACAAGCCCGATGCCGCAATCGTCGATCTCCACCTCAGGGATGGATCCGGGCGTGATGTGATCGTGAAGATTCCGGCGCGCGTGCCGGTCATCATCTTCTCGGGCATGCGCGCCGAGAGCAACGAGCTCGAACGCCTGCGCCCCCGCACTCGGATGGTGGAGAAGCCGTACTCGCTCACGATGCTCGTTGATCAGCTGAACGAGATGCTCGAGCGGGCGTCGGCGGGGACGTACTCCTGATCGGGTCCGATCGACCGGCTGCGGGATCCGGCTCCGCTCCGGTCAGAGGATGTTCTTGCCGAGCGCCGAGAGCACGAGCTCGGCGCCGAACTCGGCGGTCGTGTTCCGGATGTCGAGCGTGGGATTGACCTCCACGACGTCGAGCGCCACCAGCCGCCGGGAATCGGCCAGCATCTCCATGATCATGTGCGCCTCGCGATAATCGAAGCCCCCCTTGACGGGCGTGCCGACGCCAGGTGCGAGCGACGGGTCGCAGACGTCCATGTCGAACGATACGTGAATGCCGCCCGTGCCGTCGCTGGCCAGGGCAATCGCCCGCTCGGCGACGCGCGCGATGCCGTCGCGGTCGATGTCCTTCATGGTGAAGACGTGCACGCCGGCGGCGCGAATCTGCTGCTTCTCCTGCTCGTCGAGGTTCCGGATCCCCACGAGCACCGTGTGCTGGGGCAGCACCGAGGGCGATTCGCCAATCGACGAGAGCTCCACCGGCTCCTGCCCGAGGAGCGCGGCCAGCGGCATGCCGTGGACGTTGCCGCTGGTCGTCGTCGCCGGCGTATTCATGTCGCCGTGCGCGTCGATCCAGAGCAGCCCGACCGGCTTCCGCTGGGTGCGCTTCAGCCACGTCGCGCTGGCGGCCACCGATCCGGCTGCGAGACTGTGGTCGCCGCCGAGCACCAGCGGCAGCGCCCCTTCATCGAGCGACTTCAGCGCGACGTCGTAGAGCTTCTGGCAGACTTTCCCGATCTCCTTCGCGTACTTCTTCTTCGGGTTTTCCGGCTTCCGCGTCTCGGGAATCGGCGCCGGGAGGTCGCCCTTGTCCGCCACGACGTAGCCGAGGGACGTGATTTGATCGCGCAGGCCGGCGATGCGGAACGCCGACGGTCCCATGTCGACGCCCCGCCGCCCGCCGCCGAGATCCAGCGGACACCCGATGATGTGGACGGGCTTCATCGGCGCTTGTAGGACACCGACATCCCCTCGCCGGAGGGGGAGACGATCGTCGTGAGGAGCCCGGCGTGATGATGGATGGTGTCGAGGAACGGCTTCATCTCGCCCGCCTTGTTCACCACGTTGTGCGCGACGAACACGCCGCCCGGGTCGAGTCTGGGGAAGACGAGATCGAAGAACTTCTTGTAGTCGGGCTTCCACGCGTCGAGGAAGACGAGGTCGAACGTTCCCGTCAGCCTGGGGATTTCCGCGAACGCGTCGCCGTGCACGACGCGCACGACGTCGTCGAGGCCCGCCCGGGCGATGTTGGCGGCTGCTTCACGCGCGCGCCGCGGGTCGTATTCGATGGCGACCACTTTGCCGCCGCTTTCGCGCGCGCCGAGCCCGAGCCAGATGCCGCTGTACCCGCTCGCGGCGCCGATCTCGAGAATCGATTTCGCGCCGCTGGCGGCCACGAGAACGCGCAGAAACCGTCCGTCCTCCTCTGAGACCGCCAGCCGCCCTTGGTCGGCTGCCTTGATCGATGTCAGAACCGCCTGGATCTCCGGCGTGATGACCGCCGGCCGCTGGGCGCGCACGGGGAGGGCCGGCAGGATGACCAGGGCAGCTGCCGCCAGCACACGAATGGAACCGTCGGGCATGGGAAGGATTGTATGTGCCTTTCAGCGCTTTCGCGAACGGCGCGGGGGCGCCTACCCGGGTCTGCCGAGAAAGTGCGCCGCCTGGCCCGCCGTATCGCGCCCGTCCTGGATGCAGTCGGGAATGCCGATCGCGCGAAACCCGCTGCCGGTCACGAAGAGGCCCGGCACCGACCTCAGACGCTCTTCGATAGCGGCGACGCGGTCGAGGTGGCCGACCTCGAACTGCGGACTCTGGCGCGTCCAGCGGTAGAGGCGCGGCGGGAACACGGGATCGCCGACGATCTCCAGGATCTCCTCGAGCGCCTCGCGGGCGGTGTCGACCAGCTCCTCGTCGGAGCGATCGAGGCGGTGCGGGTCGCGTCCGCCCCCGAGAAACGCCCGCAACAGCACGTGACCGTCCGGCGCCCGTCCGGGCCACTTGGAGGTGACCCACGTGGACGCCAGCAACGGACTCTGTTCGATTCGCGGCACCACGAATCCGCTCCCGTTGAGCGGATGCCGCACCTGCTCCCGCCGGTAGCCGAACGCCACCGTCGCCGTCGACGCGTACGGAATCGTGTCGCACAAGCCGGCCAGCGTCGTGTCCACCGACCGCAGCAGTCCGGCCGCGGCGTACGCCGGGACCGCAACGATGACGCTGCGGGCCTGCACGGTGCCGGAGGGGGTCTCGACGGCAAAGGCCCCCGCGTGGCGGATCTCGGAAACGCGCGACGAAAGCCGCACGGTACCCGGTGCGAGCGCCGCGTAGAGGTGCTCGACCAGCTCCATCGTGCCGCCCGGCAGCGAGACGAACGCGCCCTGCGGCGAGGCCTTCACATGAAGCGCCCGGAACGCCCGAATGATGCTGCCGCTTTGCCGCTCGGCGTCGAACAGACGTGGAAACAGCGCCTTGGTGGAGAGGCGGTTCACGTCTCCGGCGTGGATGCCGGCCAGCAGCGGCTCGGCCAGATAGCGCACCGCTTCCTCGCCGAACCGGCGCCGCACGAACGACGCCAGCGATTCATCCTCTCCCGACGTCCGCCGGGGTACGGCGACTTCCAGCGCCATCCGAAGCTTGCCCGGCCACGAGAAGAGACTCGAGGTCGCGAGCGGCGCGACCCGAATGGGAAAGCCGAAGGCCGACCCTTCCAGCAGCGGATGCAGGCGCCCGTCGCGAAGTACGTAGGCGGTGCGGGGCGGCAGGGTGGGGTGCAGGCGATCGGCGATGCCCAGCTCGCGGCACAGCGAGACCGCGGCCTGCTTCTGAACGAGCAGCGCGTCGGGGCCGGCATCGATCGTCCAGCCATCGAATCGCTCGGTCAGGATGACGCCGCCCGGCCGCGGCGCCGCTTCGAGCACGCGGACGGCGAGGCCCCGCTTCTGCAGCTCCCATGCGGCCGCGAGGCCCGCAATACCGCCTCCGACTACGACGACGTCCGTTGCGTCAACGCTCATGCCTTCGCCGCGACACGGCGTGGACGTGGCGCGCCACCATCTGCACGTGTTCGAGCGGCGTAGACGGCAGGATGCCGTGTCCCAGATTGAAGATATGGCCCGGCCGGCCGCCGGCGCGCTCGAGCACCTCTTCCGTCGCACGCAGCAGGCGCGGCATGGGGCCGAGCAGCAGCGTCGGATCCAGGTTGCCCTGGACCGCACGGTCGTACCCGATTCGCTGCCAGGCCTCGTCGAGCGGACTGCGCCAGTCGACGCCGATGACGTCGCCGCCGGCGTTCCTGATGTCCTCGAGTATCGTCGCGGTGCCGACGCCGAAATGGATGGTCGGGACGCGGCGGCCGACCGTCGCGAAAATGCGCGCCGTGTGCGGCATGGCAAACTCGCGGTAGTCGGACGGCCCGAGCGCACCGACCCACGAATCGAACACCTGGATCGCGTCCACGCCCGCCTCGATCTGCGCGAGCAGGTAGTCGCCGACGATCGTGGCGAGCCGATCGCACAGCCGATGCCACGCCGCCGGGTCGCCGTACATGAGCGCCTTCGTGCGGGCGAAATTGTTCGAATGGCCCCCCTCGATGGCGTACGAGGCGAGCGTGAACGGCGCGCCCGCAAAACCGATCAGCGGGACGCGGCCGGCCAGCTCGCGCTTGACCTGGCGAATCGCGGTGAGCACATGGCCCAGCTTCTCGCGCGGGTCGAACGTCTTGAGCCGCTCGATGTCGTCCCTCGACCCGAGAGGACGCTCGATCTGCGGCCCCTCGCCTTTCACGAAATCAAAGGGCAGCCCCATCGGCTCGAGCGGTAGCAGCAGGTCGGAGAAGAGAATCGCCGCGTCGACCTCGATGCGGCGCACCGGCTGGAGCGTGACCTCGGTAGCCAGATCGGGTGTGGCGCACAGCTCGAGCAGCGAGTGCTTCTCGCGGAGCGCCCGGTATTCGGCCATGTAGCGACCGGCCTGGCGCATGAACCAGATCGGCGTCGCGTCCACCGGCTCGCGCCGGCAGGCCTTGAGAAAGCGTGACTCGATCACTCTTTGACGGGGGCGTTGAGCAGTTCGCGCGCCAGCGTGACCAGCTCTTCCAGCCAGAGGGGCTTGTAACGAAGCTCCGCGCCCAGCGCCTTGATTTCCGCCGCCTGGGCTTCGTCCAGATAGTAGTCTCCGGTCACGATCGCAACCGGGGTGCTGGTCAGCCCCGGGATGGCTCGAATCGCGCGCAGGAACTGCAGGCCGCTCGTCAACGGCATCCGGAGATCGAGAATGACCGCGTGAGGGCCGTGCGCCTGCGCCAGAGTCAGCCCCTCGTCCGCCGACAGCGCCGCCCACACCTCGTACCCCTCGAGGCGCAGCATTCGCGAAAATGTGTCGGTCACGCTGACGTCGTCGTCAACGATGAGGATGCGAGAGGCGGACCGTGCCGGGGGTGGGGCCACCAGTTCCATTGTGAGACCCGGCTGGAACGCCGGTCAAGGCCGCGTTATGCAGGGCAGAAACCCTAAATGTTGCGCTTCTTGATGGTTGACAAACGCGGCGGCGGGAGCCTCGTGCTATATTCAGCCGATTTCCTATGCCGATTCTCGTGCGGCCCGTCCGCGAGCAGCTCGAGCACGACCGGGTCATTCGTCTCCTCCAGGCGAAATACAAGAGAAAATTCGATGTCGGGATCAATACGGGCTCCGAGCAGACGGCGCCGGTTGGCTCCGGCAGCTCGGCCATTTACCCGGATCTCGTGCTGCACTCGACCGAACGGTCCAGGAAGCTGCTGGGGGTCGTTGAAGTCGAAACCGGAGAATCGGTGAACAACCTGGAGGCGATGTCGCAGTGGGCGGCCTTCGGGCGTCTCCGGGCTCCATTTCACCTCTACGTGCCGTCGGCCATGATCGAAGTCGCGCGACGGCTCTGCCAGGATCTGCAGATCCCGGTGGCCGAGATCTGGACGTATCACCCCGTGGGTGATCAGATGCGCTTCACGCTGGTGCATCGGGCGCCGGGATCGGTGCTCGCCGAAAAGACCGGCGTGCCCGAGACGACCGCGGAGCCGCGGCGGTCGACGCCGCCGGCGCGAGGCCGGGTTGAGTCCGCCCGGACGGCACGCCGCGCGGGCGTCACGGCCGCGGCGCGACGGAAGGCTGCGCCGAAGGCGCGCGCGGCGAAGGCGCCGGCGCGGGCCAGACCGGCGTCCGCGAAGAAGAAGGCGCCCGCCCGCTCCGCGCGTACGCAGAAGCGGAAGTAAGCCCCGGTGCCGTTCCTGCGTGTTCTCCGTGACAAGCGCGGCTACGAAACTACCTATCTGATGCACTGGGTCCGCGAAGGGGCCCGCCAGCGCTCGCGGATTCTCTACGTCTTCAGGACGCCGCCCGGCGTGCGCGTCGGACGCGATCCGCTCGATCCCGAGATCGTTCGCGAGCTGCAGGCCAGCTACCCCGACATCGAGTTCGACTGGCGCGCGCTGCGGCAGAACCAGCAGATCGTTGAAAGCTCGGCGGAGCCCCGCCGCCGTGGTTCGGCTCGCGCGAAGCGCGCGGGCGACGAGGCCCCGGCGGCACCCGTGCAGCGACCCGAGCCGGCGGCGGAGCCGGCCGAGGAACCGGCGGCCGTGCCCCCGGCGCGCCTCGTGATTCCGTCGCGCATCGAAGGGTCGACGCGCGAGGAGCAGTTCGTGTTCCTGCTCAGGTTGTACATGGACCTGCGCGAACGCGTGCCGCACCGGACGCACGACCCGATCCGGCGCGAGGCGCTCCGCGCCCTCGTCGAGCGGCTCAACCCCGAAGCCTGGGTGGGAGAGGAGGCGATCGAGACCGGCCTCCAGCAGGCCGCGGAAGCGCTGGAGCGGCTCTCGCACATTTTCGGCAAGCGGCGTCGTCGGCCACGCCGGGCCCGTGGAGACCGCGCTGCGCCGGCCGGCGCACCGGCCGTCGAGGGGGCAGCACACACCGAGGGGGCCGATTCGCGCGAAGGGGACACCGGACCGCCGGGAAGCGGATCCCCCGAGTCGGCGAACACGACGGACCTGCCGGAACCGGAGTGACGGCGATCAGACGCAGCGCGGCGCGGTGCGGTTCAGCCCGTGACGCGATCCGTCACGCGTGCGGCCAGGTCAGTTCCCCGGCCGCCGCGCGGTCGACGATCCACTCCACCCGGTCCGGCGCCCGCCGAAGGATCTGCGCGGGCCAGCGCCCCGTCGCATCGGGTCCGTTCAGCGCCGCACGCACGGCGGGCGCCTTGTGTGCGCCCGCGACGATCACCAGAATCTTCCGCGCGTCGAGCAGGGCCGGCGGTGTGAGCGTCAGGCGATAGGCGGCCAGGTGGGGCACCCAGGGGGCCGCGACGCGATGTTCGGTTTCATCCAGGACAGGGCTGCCGGGAAAGATCGAGGCGAGATGTGCGTCGTCACCGAGCCCGAGCAGCATGAGATCGAACGTGCCGGGCAGTTCGCGTTCGTAGTCGGCGGCGGCCTGATCGGGCGGCCGTTCGCCTCGCATCCGATGCACCTGCGTTTCCGGAATCGGAACGTGGGCGAGAAGGGCCTCGCGCGCCATGCCGTAGTTGCTGTCGTCGTGATCGGGCGGGACGCAGCGTTCGTCGCCCCAGTAGACGTGCACGCTGCGCCACGGCACGCGGTGCGGGTCCTGTCCGAGCATGCGGTACATGCGCCGCGGCGTCGTGCCGCCGGTCAGCGCCACGAGCGCACGCCGGCGGAGGCGCACGGCCTCGCCGACGATCGCGGCGAACCGCTGCGCGGCGTGTGCGGCCAGGGCCGCCTCGTCCTCGACGACGGTCAGCAGCGCCATTCGCGGCCGTTGCGTTCCAGCAGCAGGTCGGCGGCGGCCGGACCCATGGTTCCGGGATCGTAGAAGGCGAGGTCGCCGGCGCCGTCGCGCGCCCACGTCTCGAGGATCGGCGCCACGACCTGCCATCCTGCCTCCACGATGTCCATCCGGTGAAAGAGCGTCTGGTCGCCGATCATGGCGTCGTAGAGGAGCGTCTCGTAGCCCGTACTCGGCTCGGCGCCGAAGTGTTCGGCATACGAAAAGTCCATCCGCACGGTTTCGAGCCGCTCGAGCGGTCCGGGGACCTTGGCGTCGAACGACAGCGCGATCCCTTCGTTCGGCTGAATCCGGACGATGAGGACGTTGGGATTGAGGTGGTGGATCGACGTGCCGCGAAAGAGCGTCAGCGGCGGCCGCTTGAACTGCACGGCAATCTCGGTCACGCGTCTGGCGAGCCGCTTTCCGGTGCGCAGGTAGAAAGGCACGCCGGCCCATCGCCAGTTGTCGATGAGGAGTCGCAGCGCGAGAAAGGTCTCGACGGCAGAGTGCGGCGCCACGTTCTTCTCCGCGCGGTAGCCGGTGTACTGGCCCCGAACGCTCGCGTGGCGGATGTCGTCGCGCGTGAACGGCTGCACGGCGTGCAGCACCTTGACCTTCTCGTCCCGTACGTCCTCGGCCCGGAACGAAATCGGCGGTTCCATCGCCACGAGGGTCAGCAGCTGGAACATGTGGTTCTGTACCATGTCCCGGAGCGCGCCCGCGGTCTCGTAGTAGGCGCCGCGTCCTTCGATCCCGGCGGCTTCCGCCACCGTCATCTGAACGTGGTCGACGTAGCGGCGGTTCCACACCGGCTCGAAGATGCCGTTGGCAAACCGGAAGGCAAGGAGATTCTGGACGGTTTCCTTGCCCAGGTAATGATCGATGCGATAGATCTGCGACTCCTCGAGCCCGGTCGACAGCTCGGCGTTGAGGCCGCGCGCCGACGTGAGGTCGCGCCCGAACGGCTTCTCGACGATCACGCGCCGCCACCGGCCGTGCTCCTGGCGGGTCAGGCCGGCGCCGGCCAGGCGCAGCGCGACGGTGCCGAACAGCCCCGGCGGCACGGCCAGGTAGAACAGGTAATTCCCGGGCGTGCCGTGACGCCGATCGATCTCGGCCAACCGGTCGCGCAGCCGGACGTAGGTCTGCGGGTCGTCGAATTCGCCGTGCATGTAGTGCAGCCGGCCTCCGATGCGGGACCAGAGCGCCGGATCGATCGACGCCTGTTCCGCGTCGCGGACGCGCTCCTGCATGCGGCTGCGGAATTCGTCCTCGGAGATTGGGGGCCTCGCCACGCCGAGCGTCGCGAATGCGTCCGGCAACAGCTTCGACTCGGCGAGGTTGTAGAGCGCCGGCAGCAGCTTCCGGCGCGTCAGGTCGCCCGAGGCGCCGAAGATGACGATGACGCAGGGGTCAGCGCTCACCATGTCCGCCGAACTGCGCCCGGAGCGCCGAGAGGAGCTTCTCGGCGAACGTGTGCTCCCGCCTCGAGCGGAACCTCGTGTAGAGCGCCGTGGTGATCACCTCGGCCGGGACCGATTCCTCGATGGCCGCGTGCACGGTCCAGCGCCCCTCGCCGGAGTCGCCGACGCGGCCGGCGTACCGGTCGAGCGCGGGATCCTCCGCGAGCGCCCTCGCGGCCAGGTCGAGCAGCCAGGAGCTGACGACGCTGCCGCGCCTCCACAGCTCGGCGATGTCGGCGAGATCGAGATCGTAGCGGTGCTCGGGCGGAAGGGCCTCCGATGCCGCGTGGCGCAGGATGTCGAATCCCTCCGCGTACGCCTGCATCAGGCCGTACTCGATCCCGTTGTGGATCATCTTCACGAAATGACCAGCGCCGACGGGACCGCAGTGCAGAAAGCCTTCGTGCGCCGTGCCCCCCGGGGCACGCCCCTCGCTGGGAGGAATCGCCCCCTGACCGGGTGCGAGCGCCCGGAAGAGCGGCGTGAGCCTGCCAACCGCCTCGGGCGAGCCGCCGATCATCAGGCAATACCCGCGCTCCGCGCCCCAGACGCCGCCGCTCGTGCCGACGTCCACGTAGTCGATGCCGCGCGCCGTCAGCGCCCGCGCACGGCGAACGTCGTCTTTGTAGTAGGTATTGCCGCCGTCGAGGATTACGTCTCCGGCCTGCAGACGCTCGCCGAGCGCACCCACCGTGCGTTCCGTCGGGTCGCCCGCCGGCAGCATGATCCAGACGGCCCTCGGGGGCGCCAGCTGCGACACGAGATCGTCGATCGATGCCGCGCCTGAGATCCGATCCGCGCGCACCGCTTCGACGGCCGCGGCATCACGATCCCACGCGATCACCTGGTGGCCGGCGCGGGCGAGGCGCCTGGCCATGTTGCCGCCCATGCGGCCGAGACCGATGAGTCCGAGGAGCATCATGCACCCGTTCGTCGTGTCGTGCGCCGCAGAGGGCGACGGCTTCAGAGCTTGCCGCTGAACCGCGCCTCGAAGTCGTGGATCTTCGCGAGGCGCCGCAGGTGGCGTTCTTCTCCCGAGAAGGTCGCTTTCAGGAAGGCGTCGACGATCTCGCGGGCGAGGTTGGCGCCGATGACGCGCGCGCCGAGGCAGAGCACGTTCATGTCGTCGTGCTCGACGGCCTGATGAGCTGTATAGACGTCGTGCACGACGGCGGCGCGGATCCCCGGAAACTTGTTGGCGGCGATCGAGACGCCGGCCCCGCTGCCGCAGACGATAATGCCGCGCTCGGCCTGCCCCTGCCGCAGGACGCCGGCGACCGCCTCGGCATAGTCGGGGTAGTCGACCGGGGCGGGCGTGTCCGTGCCCAGATCGAGCACGTCGTGCCCTTCGCTGGCCAGCTTTCCGGCCAGATCGCGCTTCATCTCGTAGCCGGCGTGATCGGCGGCAATCGCGATTTTCATGGCGTTCTACTATATACGTCCGGGCCCCGGGCGCCGTCGTCTAACGGTATACTTGACACCATGCACCCGACCGCTAAGTACTTCATGGCGTGCACTTTTGCGGTGCTGCTCGCGGCCGTTCCCTCGGCGCAGCAGCCGGCCGCGCCGCCGGCGCCCGCTCCGCCGCAGCCGGGTCAGCCCACCTTCCGCGTGGCCGTGGATCTCGTCACCACCGACGTGATCGTGCGCGACGCGAAGGGGCAGTTCGTGGCGGACCTCAAGGCGGAGGATTTCGAGGTGTTCGAGGACGGGGTGAAGCAGGACGTCGCCTCGCTCGTGCTCATCCACGGCGGGCGCGCGTTCAACATGCAGGCGCCGCCGCCGCCGCCGGTGCAGGAGGGGATCATCCTGCCGGCCCAGCGTCCCACCAGCGATGCCGCCGGGCGCATCTTCCTGATCTTCGTCGACGACCTGCACCTGGACTTCCGCAACACCGGCCGGATCCGCGATCTCTTCAAGCGCATCTCGAAGACGCTGATCCACGACGGCGACATGTTCGGCATCGTGTCGACCGGTCCGTCGTCGCTGGCCATCGACCTGACGTACGACCGGCAGGTGCTCGAGTCGGCGATCAAGAAGATCAGCGGCAACGGGCTCAGGCCGAGCGACATCATCCAGGGCGCGGAAACCTCCGAAGGACCGAGCGAGGTGCGGTACCGCGCGCACGTGGCGTTCTCGACCGCGTACGACCTGATGCGGAATCTCGAGAAGGTGCACAACCGCCGGAAGGCGGTGATCTACGTGAGCAACGGGTACGATTTCAACCCGTTCGAGCAGGCGCGGCTTGGCGAAGACCCGATCTTCGGCGGGCGCTTCGGCGAGAACCGGGAAGAGAACATGACCGATCCGTTCTCGCGGTCGCTGCGCCAGGGGCAGCAGTTCGCCGACGCCGACCTGGCGCGCGAGCTGGCCGAGCTGACCCGCGCCGCCAACCGCGCCAACGCCACGATGTACACGATCGATCCGCGCGGCCTGGTTGCGGGCGCGGACATCGATGAGCAGGTAGACCCCGTCGAGTGGAGCAACCACGTCCGCAAGACGCAGGACAGCCTGCGCGTCCTCGCCGACCAGACCGGCGGGATCGCGGTCGTGAACCAGAACGATTTCGACAAGGCGCTGAAGCGGATCGACGCCGAAACGAGCGACTACTACGTGCTGGGGTACTACTCGAAGAATCCCGATCCGCTGAAGCGCACGCGGCGGATCGAGGTCAAGGCGAAGCGGCTGAACGTGGACGTTTGGTCGAGGACGTCGTACTCGCTGCGCCCGCCGCCGGCGCCGACATCCTCGAAGTGAGGGAGGGCTGACGCCCGGTCAGCCCTGCGCGTCGCGGCACGACGGACGCACCGCCGCTATCGATACCAGTTGAACGTCTGCTCGCCGCTCGCGTCCTGGCGGCGAGCCGACTGAATCGCCTCCTGGATCTTCTCCTTCAACCATTTCACCGGCTGCGGCTGGCTCGCGAGAAAGGCCTGCCACTCAGCTTCGCTGAGCGGGACGTGGATGACGCGATCGACCGTTCCGGTGTGGTGCATGGTGAGGACCTCCTTGCGGACGGATCCTACCGGTCCGGGCATTCATTTGGAAATAGAATGATCCGATTGGATCCATGAGCAACGCTCATGGATGCGCCAGCCGCAGCTTCGAGCGGACGCGCTCGAAGGTGCCGATGACCGCCGCCACCGTGCGCGGCAGCCGGCTCATCTTCGGATACACCCAGCCGGTCGAGCGGATCAGCGAGTGCCCGGCGATCCGGCGGCAGAAGAGGCGGCGGTGCGCCACGTCGGCGGCCACCGCCTGATACGGCGCGATCGTAATTCCGATTCCGGTCCGGACCATCGCCTTCAGGATCTCCACGTTCTCGGTTTCCATCACGATCCGGGGCTCGATCCGCTCGGTCACAAAGAACTCGTCCACGACGCGCCGCGTGTTCGAGCCGCTCTCGAACAGGACGAACGGCTGTCCGGCGAGATCCGAAGGCGCGATGCGCTTCCGGCGGGCGAGCGGATGCTTCGCGTCGCCGACGAGCAGCAGCTCCTCTTCGAGCACCGGAACCGACACGAGATCGGGAGAATCCACCGGCAGCGTCAGCAGGGCCAGGTCGGCGGCGCCGGAGCGGAGCTGCGCCACGCACTTCTCGGTGCTGCCGGCCGTGATCTTGAGCTCGAGCTGCGGGTGCTGGCGGCGGAGCTCGGCCAGGAGCGTCGGAAACACGTACAGACAGACCGTCATGCCGCCGACGAGGCGCAGCGTGCCTCTCAGCGATTCCTGACGATCGCTGATCCCCGCAATCGTGTCATGGACGTCCTGGAAGATCCGGTGGCTCAGCTGGAGCAGCGCGTCGCCGGCTGGCGTGATTCGGACGCGCCGCCCCACGCGGTGAAACACCGGCTCGCCAAGCTCCTCTTCGAGGAGGAGGACCTGGCGGCTGACGGCCGACTGGGAAACGTGCAGGCGCTCCCCGGCGGCCGTGAACGATCCGGTCTCGGCAATCGCCCGGATGATCTCGAGCTGGCGCAGGTCCACCTAGCCGGTCTTTTTCTTCAACAGCGAGCACGCGCCGATCGCGCCGGCAGGGTCGAGCGCGGCACGGTCCTGCTCGATGTGCTGCACGATCCCGTTCGCGTCGATCACGAACGTCGTCCGCCGCGCCGTGCCCGACTCCTCGTTCAGGATGCCGAGCTTGCGCGTGTACTCCTTCTTCCAGTCGCTCAGGATGGGAAAGTCCACGCCGACCTGCTCCCGGAACGCCTTGTTCGCCCAGGTGCTGTCGACGCTGATCCCGAAGACCGCCGCGTTCGCGGCGTTGAATCCGGCGGCATTCTCCCGATACCGCTGCATCTCGGTCGTTCAACCGGGCGAGAAGGCGGCCGGGAAGAAGGCGAGCACGACCGGCTGCTTGCCTTTGAACTCGCTCAACGTCACCTGCTTCGGCTGCGGGCGCCCCTCGGCGTTCACCTCGAGGTACGGCAGCGTGAAGTCGGGCATCGGATCGCCAACCCTGACGGCTGGCGGCGGTGAGGGCGGCGGCGCCGCCTGTGGAGGTCCCGGTGGGGCAGACGGCTGCTGCGCGGCGGCCAGCGACGTTGCCGCTCCGAGCAGCAGGCCGAGGCACAACGGGTGCTTCATGGGCGAACTATAGCGCACCTGCCGCGGCTGCCGCAGCAGCCCCCGCCGCGCGGCAGCGCGCTATCGCCTGGGCGAGGTACCCGGCGTCCATCTCGACGCCGATGAAGTTGATGCCGAGCTGGGCGCAGGCCACGGCGGTCGAGCCGAGCCCGAGAAACGGATCGGCCACCACGCCGAGCCGCGAGAGGCCGTGCAGCCGAAGGCACATCTCCGGGAGCCGGGGAGGAAAGGTGGCCGGGTGCGGGCGGTCCTTGTCCCGGTTTTGGATGGTCTCGTACGGGATGAACCAGGTGTTTCCCCGGCACCGGACGTCGTTGGCCGCCTGACGCCACCGCGTCACGTTGGATTTGTCCTGGTATTGCACACCAATCGCCTGGCGATCGAGGGGGGTGTCGCCCTGCGGTGTGAAATGGAACACGAACTCGTGACAATCGTGTACGAATCGCGGGCTGTTGATCGGCTTGTAGTGCCCGACGGCCAGGTTCTCGCGATCGATGGCGATCGACTTGATCCAGTGAATCGTATTCTGCAGCTGCAGGTGCGGCCGCGCCGCCTGGGCGACATCCAGCGCCGTCCACGGATCGGTCGGCTTGGCGCCCACGTTCAGGAACAGCGACCCCCGGCGGCGCAGCGCGCGCGCCGCACGGGCCACCCACTCGCCGGTCCAGGCGAGATACCGGTCGCGGGGCATCCGGTCGTCGTAGCTGCGGTAGCGAACGCCGAGGTTGTAAGGCGGCGACGTGACGATCACGTCGAGCGACGCCGCGGGCAGCCGCTCGAGCACCTCGAGGCAGTCGCCGAGAAAGAACTGAAACGTGGCGCGGCCGATGGTGAACGAGGTGTAGGGTTCGGGAAGAGGGGGCACCGAAAGGGATTGTAACCGGAGGCGCTCCAGGCGGCGCCGATCGGACGCACAGGTCTCACCGGCTCCCGGCGGCGGGACCGCGACAGCCGCGGCCGCGTGTCAGGACGCGCGCACGACAGCCAGTTCCGGCGCCGTCTGCGTCAGGCGATCGGAGGCGATCGTGTGATTGCGGCGATGCGCGTGCAGTTCGCAGGCGCTGCCTTTCTCTTCGACGTAGGTCAGCTCACGGCTGGTTGCCAGCTCGCGATACTGTCCGATTACGCAGCCACACGTCAGCGTCCGGAATCCAAGGAGCCGCACCAGGCTCATGACCCAACCTCCGCAGCCCGCGATAGCAATCGGTGTGCCGCTGAGGTGCGTGCAATTCCGTGCGTGACGAATCTGTACGACTGCGTCCGGTTGTCTGAAACGCTCGAAAAACATGACGGCGCGTCTTTACATTCGGTGACGTGCCGACGCCGCGCCGCCGGGAGCGCTCGTGGATCTCAAACGGGCGAACATGTGCCTTCAATAGGTTGGACTTTGTGTTTTGTCTGGGACATCCGATGCCTCAGGATGCTTTGGCGCCGAGCGCGCGGCCAAGGCCTGCCTGCGCGGTGGCGGATGAGGGATCGAGCGTCAGCGCCTCGGCGTAGTACTCGACCGCCTGCGCGGCACGCCCGGACTCCAGCTCGAAGGCGCCGAGGTTCGTGTAGGCGGTGGGATCCTCCGGATCGGCTGCGATCGATGCTTCGAACGCACGCCGCGCCTCGTCGCGGCGCCCGATGGTGGCGTATGCAGCACCGAGCAGATTCAGGCAGCGGGCGTGAAACGCGTTGCGTGCCAGCAGCCGCTCGGCCGTGCGAATCGCCTCCTCCGGGCGTCCCGACATGAACTGCAGGGAAGCCGCGTAGTAGAGCGCGGAGTCGCTGTCGGGCGCCAGGCGCTGCAGGTCGGCGACGATGGCCGCAAGGCGCTCGCCGTCGCCGGCGTCGGCGAAGAGCGACGCCAGCTGATCCATCGCGCGGACGTCGGGGTGGCCGCCGGTAAAGAGCGGCCGAAGCGGTTCGGCCGCGGCGTGGAAATCTCCGCGCCCCGCGATGATGCGGGACAGCGCCACCGCGGTGGGCACGTTCTCCGGCGACCGGGCAGC
>Ga0073934_10006468_pt1 | contig 17070 bp, 13 predicted proteins | sample LarsenN4metaG_FD_76834 | JGI IMG/M metagenome (GOLD analysis project Ga0073934, IMG submission 76834) | Hot spring sediment bacterial and archeal communities from British Columbia, Canada, to study Microbial Dark Matter (Phase II) - Larsen... ... | reverse complement strand
CAGGCTTGCTTTGAATGCTGCTGCCCCTGGCTGGTTCGTACGCCATCACCGGCCGCTTCAAGATTGTGCCGCGAGTGTGCTTTGGTTACGCCGCGCTCATGATGCTGGTGGGACTGGCGGTCACCGGCTCTCACGGAGGGTGGCTTGCCGTCGGCTGCGGCCTGTGTTTGTTCTTCGCCTTTATCCTGAGGCAGCGCGCCTATCGAATCATCGGTGTCGCCAGCCTGCTTGTGATCCTTGTCGGCGCGGTCACTTTCGCATGGCATGAGATCAAGACCGCTGAACGACGGAGGGAGTCACCCGCCATCATGGCGGGAAGGGCTCCATGGAAACACATCTGGCCGGTCGCCTGGCGCGTCTGGAAGGATCACCCATGGCTGGGGGCGGGGCCGCGGGGCTTCGATCTCCATTATCGCCAGTATCGCGAGCCCACTCCGGAACAACAGCTTCGCCCTGAATACGCGCACAACGACTACTTGAACCTGCTGGCTGACCATGGGCTCGTTGGCGCCTGCCTCCTGGCCGGAACCATCGGCTGTTTCTTCTGGGGCGTGGTCTTCTCCTGGCGGTTCATCGCGCGCAAGCCGGGTGATTTGAACCAGAAGAAGAGCAACAAATCTGCCTTCGTCCTGGGGGCTTCCCTCGGTTTGATCAACCTCATGGTTTTTTCCATCTACGACTTCAATATGCACATCCCGGCCAACGCCATTGTAGCGGTGCTTCTGCTGGCGATGGTTAGCGGACACTTGCGCTTCGCCACCGACCGGTTCTGGCTTCCTCAGAAGAGTTATGGTCGCCCGCTGGCCGTAGCGATTCTCGGCGTCTCTTTAGGCTATCTCACGTGGCAAACGATCTCCCTGGCGTCCGAGCAAACCCATCTTCGCCGCGCCCGTCAACTTGCTGAAGACCCGCAAGCCCAGATTGAAGCCCTCCAGGCAGCCTTTCGGGTCGAACCCAGAAATCCCGAAACGGCCTATGCCATCGGCGAAAACCTCCGCTTGCAAGGCTGGCTCGCCCCAGAACGCGAGAAGGGCCTCGCTGAAGCCGCACTGGAGTGGTATCAGCGAGTGCCGTTATTGAATCCTTTCGATCCTTATCCCCATCTTCGCATCGGCATGTGTCTTCACACATTGGGGCGTACCGACGAGGCCCGCGAGGCGTTTCAAAGGGCCCAGCGCCTTGACCCCAACGGGCTTTTCACCCTTGCGCACGTCGGATGGCATTACCTGCAATTGGGTGACTACGACACAGCCCGCACCGTGTTCCTGAAAGTCCGGGATCTTCAATCCGAGGGCATGGAGGTTGCCGAGCCCTATCTCGACGTGATCGAGCAAAGGCTTCACACCGGGCACAACCCGGGCGTGCTCTGAACCCGCTCGGCACTTGAAAAAGTCTTGCCTGTTTCTGCGACCACAGGCACGCGGCGACGCATCGCGGCGTCAAGCAGCCCCGAGGCGCCCTACCGGGGCAAGGTTTCGCAAGACCAGTGAGACTGAGCATATGGCGGGGCAATCGCCTGAAGTCATGTTATCGGGCAGCCCGGAGCCTCCAGCCGCGTCGGGCGGTGATTGGCGTTTCGCCCGTTTTGTGCCACTCGTGTTAGACTGATCGGCTGCGAATAAGTACACAGAGACAGGCGATTGAAAAGCCAAACAGGCGATGATGTCCCTTTGGCCCACTGGGCAAGAAGGTCCTGTCTACCACAGATTCCTCAACCGCCGTGCCGACCATCAGGCGGGAGGGCGGCCATCTGACCTGCCGCCGAGGTCAGGCGATGCAGAGGCGCCGCGGGAGAATGGCCACTGGTGGGTCCAGCGTGACCAGAGAAGAAAGAGCGCCACACCGGCTGCCAGAACCGCCAGGCCGTAGAGAATCATGGCAGGGCTGGTGGTAGCGAAGAGGAACAACCAGCCGGCGAGGGCGACAAGCGCCGGCAGCGGGTAAAGCCACATCCGGAAAGGACGGTGCAGGTCGGGCGCCTTGCGCCGCAGCCAGATTACGGCGGCTATTTGGCCGATGAATTGCACCAGAATCCTCGTGGCCAGGAGGGCGCTGATCACCGTCATGAGCGGCAACAGGCTGCAGAGCACCGCCAGCCCGCCGACAAACAACAACGAGAGATGAGGGAATTGTTTCTGCGGATGCAGCCTGCCAAACACGCTGAAGAATGTGCCGGCTCGGGCAGCCGCATAGGGAATCCGCGAATAGCCCAACATCAGGCTGAAACAACTGGCGAAGGCCGTCCAAAGCACCATGACCGTAAACAGCCTGGCCATCCCCCCGCCATACAATCGCTCGACGAAGATCGAAGCGACCGGGGGAGGCGGGTCGGGCAGCGGTTGTCCAGGGGCGGGAACAAACTCGCGCCAGGGCACCACGCCGATGATCGAGAGGTTCATCGTCAGGTAGATGGCTGCCACCGCCACGAGGCTGATGAGAATGGACCGCGGGATGACACGCCCGGGATCTTTCACTTCATCGCCGATGTAGCAGACATCGTAGTAGCCCAGATAATCATACATGCCCACGCTCGTTGCCGCGCCCAGTCCCATGAAGAACCCGAGGGTGAAGTGAAAGGCGCCGGGGGGAAAATCGAAGGCAAGCCGCGGGTCAAAGTGGAATGGCCCGGACAAGACAATGAATCCCACCGTGAGCAGGCTTCCCAGCCACAACGTCACCGTGAGTTTGCCGATGGCGGTGATCTGGCGATAGAGCAGGAACACCATGAAGGCGCCGACGCCCACCATGAGCCATCGGGTCTGGAGACCGCTCAGGTCCGGCCACAGGTAGCGGGCGTATTGGGCAAACCCGATCAAGCCGGACGCGATTTCCAATGGTCCGCTGAGCAGAAACTGCCAGATAAAGAGAAATGCCATGGCGCGCCCGAAGGTCTCCTGGCCAAACCCGCGATGGAGATACACGTAACTGCCGCCCGACCCTGGCATGGCCGCTCCGAGTTCGCTCCAGACCAGTCCGTCGGCGCAGGCGATAACCAGGGCAACGATCCACCCCAGCATCGCTTGCGGGCCTCCCATAGCCGCCATCAGGGCCGGGATTGTGATGAAGGGCCCCACGCCGATCATGGTGGACATGTTGAGGGCAGTGGCCTGAAGCAGACCAAACCGGCGCGGCAGTTGGCGGGCAGGCGCCGAAGGAGCCGGTGGGGCGGATGTCATGCCGTCTTTTTACCGGAGAAAGGACGGGTTCAAAGACTTTTTGTCAGCGGGCGGCAATGCGTGACGCAAGACCTGCGTTGGCCCCACCGCGCGCCTCTCAGCGCCGCCCCCCAACATGGGGGACTCTGGAAGCCTTACCGCAAGACAAATTGGCGGTGGCTGGCAAACACCTTGCGCAAAGCCCTCGATGTTTCGTCCTGCAGTGCCTGTAGCTCCCGGTAGAGCGCCACGTTTGCCGGCTTCGGGCGCGCTGTTTCCGACCGGTTCAACTTGACAAAGTTGTCGGTGATATCGCTGATCGCGACCTTTTCGCCGCGTTGCAGCCGCCAACACCACAAGGCTTGCAGAGCCGCGCCATAAGCCGCGCCCTCGCTCACCTGGAGGGTAACCACCTCCGCATTGAAGACGTCGGCCATGATCTGGCGCCAGACTTTCGATTTCGCCCCGCCGCCAGTGGCTCGTATTTGACGGGGCTTGACCCCCAGTTCGGACAATCGTCGCAGGCCGTAATTCATCCCCAGAGTCACACCCTCCAGAGCCGCGCGCGCAAAATGCTCTGTTCGGAATGTGGCTGGGTTCACCCCGAGCAGCACGCCTGTGCCGTCAGGGACATTGGGTGTGCGTTCACCCTCGAGATAGGGCAGAAGCAACAAACCGGCCGCTCCCGGCGGTGCCTTGGCCGCCCTGGCGTCAAACTCCTGTGGGCTCAAGCCAAAATCCTTGCGCATCATTTCGGTCGCCACCGTGACATTCATGGTACACAGGAGCGGGAGCCAGCGGTTGGTGGAGTCGCAAAAGGCGGCGATCTCGCCTTGCGGGTCAATGACCGGTTTTTCGCAGCAGGCGTAGATGGTGCCACTGGTCCCAAAGCTGGCCGTGATCACCCCCGCGCGTGTGTTGCCGGTGCCAATGGCCCCCATCATATTGTCACCACCGCCCGCGCTCACCACGACGTCTGTGCCGAGGCCAAGCTCCCTGGCTGTGGCAGGCTGCAACGTGCCGGCGGCTTGATCGCTGGAAATCAGGGGAGGCAGTTTCTCCGCCAGCGCAGGGTCTATGGCTTCGATTGTGTCTGTACACCAGCGCCGTCGTCGGACATCCAGCAGGGCGGTGCCACTGGCGTCGCCGTATTCCATGACCCGCCGACCGGTCAACCAGAAGTTCAGATAATCATGGGGCAACAGGACCGTGGCCAGCCGGGCGTAGTTCTTGGGCTCGTGCTTTTTCAGCCACAGAATCTTTGAGGCGGTGAATCCGGGCAGGACGGCCAAACCCTGCTTGCGAATGGTGCCCTTAAAACCGCCCAGCTTCTCCATGATTTCCTCGCACTCCCGCGCCGTGGCCGTGTCGCACCAGAGCTTGGCCGGACGAATGACCGCGCCGTCCTTGTCTAACGGCACAAAGCCATGTTGCTGTCCGCTGACCCCGATCGCACGCACCTCACCGGCGGTGGCCCCGGCGGATTTCAGCGCCGCTTTTATGGCTTTTGCCGTTGCCTGACGCCAGGTGGCGGGGTGCTGCTCCTTGGCTCCCGGTGGCAGGTTGGGGATCAGGCCGTAGGACTCGGCGGCTGAAGCAAGCACTTTGCCCGTACGGGCGTCCACAACAAGAACCTTCGTGGACTGCGTCCCGCTGTCCACACCAATCAGAAGATCACGCATAGATGTAAGCAAGGGTTTTGGCCAGGCGTCAGACCGTCATGATTTCTTTCTCCTTGTGGGCCAAATGGGCGTCCACCTTCGCGATGTAGTCATCGGTGAGTTTCTGCAACTCCTTCTCGCCGTGCTTCTCATCGTCTTCGGGGAGCTTGCCATCATGCTTCTCTTTCTTCAGTGCCTCCATAGCATCGCGCCGGACATGGCGCACAGCCACGCGGGCATCTTCGGCCAGTTTGCGGATGTATTTGCAGAGTTCCTGGCGTCGCTCCTGGCTCAACTCCGGCAGGTAGAGCCGAATGGTTTTGCCCTGAATCTGGGGATTGAGCCCGATGTTGCTTTTTTGAATGGCCTTTTCGATGGGATGGACAGAATTGGCGTCCCAGGGCTGGATGTGGATCGCCCGAGGTTCGGGGGTGGTAATGCCCGCCAGTTCGCGGATGCGCATCTGCGAACCATAAACCTCCACCAGAATATTCTCCACAAGCGCAGGGGAGGCCTTGCCGGTACGGACCCCGGCGAATTCGTTGACGAGGAACTGCTCCGTCTTTTGCATCTTGTCTTCCGCTTCCAGGAGAATGTCGTCGAGTGGCATAAGTCGGGCGACCCTACCACGGCCTGAAGCAGGTGGCAAGACCGACGAAAGACCGCATTTGCCGGTGGCGTGCCCTGGACACCCGTGCTACCCTGCGCTCATGAAGCATCGCTGCAAGTTGCTCTCCCTCGCCCTGGCGGGAACGTGGGTGGCTTGGGCCGCAATGGCTCACGAGCCGGTCCTGCGGGCTCGCACGCCTGTTCAGATCCCCGACATTCCGGGCTACCTCACTTTGAAGTGTGACTTTCATATTCACACCGTCTTCTCGGACGGGTTGGTCTGGCCAACGGTTCGGGTGGAGGAGGCATGGCGCGAGGGATTGGACGCCATCGCCATCACCGACCATATTGAATATCAGCCGCACAAGGCGGATGTATCCACCAACCATAACCGCTCCGTGGACATCGCGCGGGGCGCCGGGAGTGATCTCGACATCCTCGTGGTGCGTGGATCAGAGATTACCCGGCAGATGCCCCCCGGCCACCTCAACGCCATCTTCCTGACCAATTCCGCCCTGCTGGCCATATCGAACTGGTGGGATGCCATCCAGGCTGCCCAGGACCAGGGCGCCTTCATTTTTTGGAATCACCCCGGCTGGGAAGCCCAAATCACCAACAACATTGTGCGCTGGTATCCCGAACATACCCGGCTGTTGGAGGCCGGGCTGCTGCACGGCATCGAAGTCGTCAATGGCCGCGATTACTACCCGGAGGCGCATCAGTGGGCCATCGAGAAGAAACTCACCATGCTCAGCAATTCGGACGTCCATAGCCCCCTGAACCTTGATTACCACGTCCATGCGGGCGATCATCGGCCCATGACGCTGGTCTTCGCCCGTGAGCGCACGCCCCAGGCGCTCAAGGAGGCGCTGCAGGCCCGGCGCACCGTGGTGTATTCCGACCGGCTGCTGGTGGGAGATGAAGCCCTCTTGCGGCCCATTTTCGAGGGTTCAATCGTCATCAAGAACCCCCGTTTTACGCTGCGTGGCAAGGGGCGAGTTGCTGTGCAGATCCACAACCGTTCTGAAGTGAGCTACACCCTTGAACGCGAGCGCGAGCTTGCCGAGGTCGCCATACCGCAGAAACTCACCCTCGCCGGTGGCAAGACCGTGCTGTTAGAGGTGCGCGGCAAGAGTGCTGCTTCAAGCGGGGCGCAGAAGCTCGGGCTGAGCTACCGCGTCACAAACCTCCTGGTTGGCCCGAACCTGCCGCTGCGAGTCGAGTTGCCACTCGACATCAACTTTGTGCCCACAGCTTCGCGCTAGGAGTTCGCGGGGCTGCCTTTGCCGCGTGCAGACGCCCCTTCAATCGAGGGGTCGTACCCGGAGCGAGTCCTCCTCACGCTGATGTCCTCCCGCGTCGGGCAAATACTCATTGCGGAGCGCCAAGACCCTTGCTAATCACAAGCTCCGATGTTCAACGCACGGTGGGCCGTCCAGTGGTATGTCATCGCCCTTGCTGTCCTTGCGGGAGGCTTTGGCGAACCTTGTCCTGCGGCCACGAATCTGCTCGCCCGCTACGAGCGGCTCTACCGCGAGGCCAGGGCCTTGGCCGATCAGCAGGCGTCCAACAGCCAGGCCGCATGGGTGCTGGCTCGAGCCTGCTTCGACCTTTCGGAGTTTGCCACCAACGACGCCCAGCGTGCACACCTGGCCCGCGAAGGCATTGCGGCCGCCAGGGCTTCTATTCTTCTCCAAAGCAATGCAGCTCCCGCCCACTATTACCTCGGAGTGAACTTGGGCCGGCTGGCCGACGCTACCCGCAACCTCGGCGGGCTGAAGCTGGTGGCCGAGATGGAGCGGTGTTTCCGCACCGTGCTGGCCTTGGATCCCCACTTCGACTTCGCCGGCGCGGACCGTTGCCTCGGCTTGCTCTACCGGGACGCCCCCGGATGGCCGATCAGTGTGGGGCACCGCGGCAAAGCCAGACACCATTTGGAACGCGCCTGTGAGCTGGCGCCGGAATACCCGGACAACCAGTTGAACCTGATCGAGGCGTGGCTCAAATGGGGGGACAAGAAGCAGGCGGCCAGGCAGCTCACGAAGGTCCGGGCGTGTCTCGAAGAGGCTCGCAAACGCTTTGTCGGGGAAGAATGGGCCTTGTCCTGGCAGGACTGGGACCGCCGCTGGGGGCTCCTGCAGAAGGGGATCTAGGCAAACAACGTGATTACGGTCTTTTCGCTCACCTTTCTGGGTATTAGGCTGGCAACGCGCCTATGAAAAACAAGGCCTTGGTCTTATCCGTCGTGTTGGGCCTGCTGGCGGCCGGCCTTGTGGTCGTGCTCAACCAGGGTGGCTATGGGCCAGCGTCCGCGCTGCGAGAGCGGCGGCCGGGCGACGACCGTGCCCCGGGACAGGGCGGCACGAACGCTCTGACAGCTTTTGAGGGCAGGTTGATCAAGGGCAGTGGTGTTCCTCCTGCGGGCTTCGAGGGCATCTGGCCTGGTTTTCGCGGCGCGGACCTCAGCAACATCAGCAAAGAGACGCAGCCACTCACCCGCTCCTGGCCTGCCGAAGGCCCGCCACGCCTTTGGAAGTTGGACGTGGGAGAGGGATACGCCGCCGCCGCCATTTGGAAAGGCCGCTTCTATTTCACTGACTACGACCATCAGAATCAGGCCGATGCCCTGCGCTGTCACTCACTGGCCGATGGGGCGGAGCTGTGGCGTTACACTTATCCGGTCCGCGTCAAACGCAACCATGGCATGTCCCGAACCATCCCCCGCGTGAACGGCCAACTCGTGGTCTCCCTGGGGCCCAAGTGCCACCTGATCTGCCTGGATGCCATGACGGGTGAGCTGCGGTGGAAGATGGACCTGGTGGAGCGCTACAATGTCGAGGTGCCGCCCTGGTACGCCGGACAATGCCCATTTGTGGATGGCGACCGCCTGATTCTGGGGACGGGCGGCGACGCGTTGTGTGTGGCTCTGGACCTCGCAACGGGGAAGGAGGTCTGGAAATCACCCAATCCTAACCGGTGGCAAATGACGCATTCCTCCATCACCCCGGTCGAGTTTCGAGGCCGCAGGATGTATGTCTATTGCGCCAGCGGCGGCGTGGCAGGCGTGGACGCCGTGGATGGCCGAATTCTGTGGGAAACACCAGACTGGAAAATCAGCATGGCCAACATCCCGGCGCCGCTCGATATTGGCGACGGCCGCATCTTCCTCTGCGGTGGCTACAACGCCGGCAGCATGATGCTTCGCCTCAAGGAGGATGCCGGGAGATTCCAGGTCGAAACGCTTTTTCGCCTCAAGCCTACGGTCTTCGGTGCCACCCAGCAAACCCCCATTCTTTACAAGGGGCACATTATCGGCGTGCGCCCCGATGGTCAAATGGCCTGCCTCAACCTTGAGGGCAAGCCCATCTGGGAAAGCGGAGCTGCCAACAAATTCGGCCTGGGGCCCTTCATGATCGCCCAGGATCTTCTCCTGGCCATGAACGATGATGGTTTAATGACCCTGGCCGAGGCATCTATTGAGTCCTTCAGGAAGCTGGCTCAGGCGCAGGTGTTGCAGGGCCACGATGCCTGGGGCCCCATGGCCCTGGCCGATGGCCGCCTGATCGTGCGCGATATGAATCAAATGATCTGCCTCGACCTGAGGCCCCGGTAGGCGCACATGAACCCATCGCTATCCTTGGGCATGATGCTTCCGTCCGGGCTCTGATTGCGCGGGCTGTCTCCGCGCGAGGTTTTGGACAAGCCCATTCCAGACACGCCAACCGGTCGTTGCCCGGCTCGCTATCGGCCGCCGGGGCCGATCCGCTCATAGCGGACGAATGCCGATGAGGGCCGCGCTGGCAATGTAATCAACAGCCCGGACCGCATCACCACTTCTCCAAGCTGTTCTGCTGGACCCTGCAAACCCTCGCCCTGGAAACGATAAACCGATGCCTCATCGAGCCCCCTCAGTCTCAAACGAGCAGACTCGTAAATGCTGGCGCCTCGGCGAAAGACCTGCACCACGCCTTGCCCCAGGTCCTCGCGGTTGAACTGCCAGCCCACCCAGACATCCTGACTCGTGGCATAGGGAGTCAACGCATGGAAATCCCCGAAATAGAGGGGGCCAATCTCGCGCCACTCTTGCAACAGCCGCCGGGCGGCGTTCCAATTCTGCTCCTCATTCCGCATGTCGTAACAGGCTGTCAAATGCGGGCACATCTGGCTGCGGAAGGTGTAATCATCAAAGGCATTGATCCCTGTGCCATAGAAGGGCACCCATGGCGCCAAACCCAGGGTGTGGTTTTGCTGTCCCGACGCCTCGAGAATGTAATCGCTGCGCAGCAGCGGCACACTTCGGCGCAGCGTCTCCACGTCGTTCCGGCGACCACCCGAGGCGCAGGTGTCTATCAGCATCGCGGGAAAACGTCTGCGCAACTCGTCCCAATATGCCAGGAAACCCGAGACGTAGTGGTTCTCTGTAATGCCCTGGCGGTCTTTCGAGTCATGGGCGCGCCAATAACTCAGCGGATCCATATTGAAATCTTGGCGGTAGAGATCAATGCCCTGCGAGACAATCAGCCCGGACACGTGTTCGACCAGCCAGCGCCGTGCCTGGCTGTTGCCAAGGTTCAGCAACTTTTGTCCAGCACCGCTTCCCAGGAGCCAATCAGCGTGATTGTCGTAGAGCCAGGTGCCGGGGGTGACGCGCTCGGGTTCGAACCAGACAATCGCCTTCACGTCCCGGGCGTGAGCATAATCACTGATGGCCCTCAAGCCTCGTGGAAAGCGGTTCGTATCCACCTCCCACGTGCCGACGCGAGGCCACCCGCCACCGTAATGCGGATACCAGCCTGCATCCATCCACCAGTAGTCCAGCTTCAGCCCGTGTTTGAGGTAACGCTCCACAAACATCTTCTGGTTCTCCTCATTGGCGTGGATCATCTCCCCGTATTGGTGGGAACTGCACGCGGCCATTTGCGCGGCCAGCGGCCGTCCGCCAGGCCGGGGCAAATTATGGCGCAGCATCCATTGCCGCCAGAGGTTTTGCGCTCGTTCCGGCATGCCGCGCCAGAATTGCATCACCACCAGGGGACTGCGGACCTCCTCCCCTGGCTTGAGGCGAAAACGGGTTGTCTCCTGTCCGATGCGGAGGCGCAGGCCGAATTGCGTGTCACGCTCAAAATGCGCTGCCCATTGACCCGGCCAGCCGATGGCCAGGATGATGCCTTCGCTGGGCCAGCGCAGATTAAAGTAGGGTAGCACGGAGTCCGAAGGACGCCCCCCGGGCGGTGCGAAGCGCAAGCTGGCGCCTCGCCCCAGCCGAGTGAGGTGGGGCTGGTAATCGGTTGCCGTGCAGGGGCTGCCCGTATGGTGATGGAGAAAATACTCCGTCTGCTCATAGTCCGGCCATGGGTGGCGCTCCAGGGGCCAGTCCAAAGCCAGGAAATCAGAAATCAGCGGGGTGTCTGAAGTCCCCTCATTCTTGAGGTACAATGTCCACTCGACGACTGGAAAGTCCGGGTAACACGCCGCCACGCAGCGCAGCGCGAGCCCGGTCTTCCCATCCCGAAAAGTCAAGGTGACCTGCCTGGTGCGGGCATCATGAGGATCGCCTGTCGCAGGAGCCTTCGAAGGGCCAACGAATGAGACTGCCCGGGTCATGTCCCAGTTCTCCAACAGCCCCGAGGACGGAATCTGATCATAAACAAAGGAAAAAGGGCGCCAGGCTCCCGATGTCGTGGGGCGCGGTTGCTCCACCACCAGGTCAGCCAGCCAAAACTCCTCACCGTTGGCCATGACGATCTTCGCGTCGCACCAGTCTGCCTGGTCGCACGCGATGCCATCCCCGCCGTCTGAAACCCCCAGCGTCAATTCACGCGCCCCTTTAAGCCCGGCCGAAACCAGAATCGCCTCCATGCCCTCCCGCATCAGTGGCGAGCGAAACAGTTCTGTGCCGCCGCTCTCCACGTGGAAGACGACGCTGCCACGCCCTCCGGCCGTCTGGTCATTGCTGTCCACCCCAATGCGCGCGCGGAATTCTCTTGCCGGCCCGGGCAGGTGGATTCTCAAACGACTTGGAGCGTGGCAGAAAAACCCCCGCTCAAATTCCCGGTCGCGGATCCGCAGGGCATACCCATTGCGTCCATTGACCTGAACGGGATCATGGTTCGTTTCCACGAGGACGCGTGCGGTGCCTGGCGCATTGGGCTTTTCTGCCCCGAACCACCGGTTAAACCAGAATCTTGCTTCCGCCATCTCGGCCTCGGTCGGCCGGACCGCCTCGACGGTGTGGGTGATGCACACTGTCGCGACAACCAGAGAGAGGCGCAGGCCGGACATCAGGTGTTTCATGTGTGCTGTTCTGCGCCCTTTGTGGCCGACAAAGCAACACCAAATCCAGCGTTGGCCATCGGGTCACCCCCGCGGTCCCGGACGGGTTCCCGGCCTCGAACGGCCTCGACTTTTGCTTTTCCGGCGTAAACGCCGGGAAGTGCCTTTTCTAATCTGCTGTTGACGCAATGGCCCCGCGGTCAAATCATGAGCCCACTGCCGGGCTTGTTCGGCAGTGGCACACCGCAATGGACCGAATTCTTGATCAGGCCTTCGGCCAGGATGCCGAGTATCTGGCCACTGAAGAAAAACAGCGTTTGTTGTCCCGCCTGCTGGGGCGCCTGGCCCATGAAATCCGCAATCCCCTCAGCTCCTTGAACATTCATTTCCAGTTGCTGGCCGAGGATCTCAACGGATCCGCGGCTCCCGATCGGGCCCAGGTCAGCGGGAGACTCGAGATCATCCAGGGCGAATTGCATCGGCTGGAGAACATCGTCAAACACTTCCTGCGGCTGGCTCGTCCCAGCGATCTCGACCTCGCCCCCACACGAATCGGGCGGATTGCCGCCCATGTCTGCGCCTTGCTTCGGCCTGAAGCGGAAGCCCAGGGCACTCTTCTGAACTCCCGGATTCGTGAAGCCCTTCCAGTCATCATGGCCGACGCCGATCAGTTGACCCAGGCCCTGGTCAACCTCGTCGTCAACGCCTTGCAGGCTGTGGGCAAGGGCGGTGCCGTGCGTGTCGAAGTGTTCTGCGCCGAAGGACCAGAAGAAATCGTGGTTGAGGTTCGCGACACCGGCCCTGGCATCCCCCCCGAGGAACTCGGCGCGGTCTTCGAGCCCTACTACACTACGAAGCCGGAAGGCAGCGGCCTCGGGTTGTGGATTGCGCGCCAGATTGCCTATGCGCATCGTGGCACGCTGCGCGTTCAAAACGCACCCGAGGGAGGCGCGGTGTTCGCGTTGCGGCTCCCCATTCGGTCCCCGGAGGTGTCCCGTGGATAAAGCACAGGTCAAAATCCTCATCGTGGATGACGAGGCCGCTCTCTGTCTGGGCATTCAAGAAACGCTTCGTCGCGAAGGTTACCTTGTGGATGGCGTGACCGACCCCCTGGCTGCCCTGCGCAAGATCGAGGCACACCTCTACAATCTCGTCCTCTCCGACATCAAGATGCCTCAGGTGAGTGGGCTCGATCTTCTCACCCACGTCAAACGTCGCGCCCCTGACACCGTGGTCATTCTCATGACCGCCTACGGCACCGTGGAAAGCGCCGTCCGGGCCATGAAGGATGGGGCCTATGATTACCTGACCAAGCCACTGGACACCCAGCGGCTGCGCGCGCTTGTGCAAAAAGCCCTGGAGTATCAGGCTCTCGTGGCGGAAAACCACGAGTTGCGCTCGCGCCTCCGGGCCACCGCAGAGCCCAGCCTTCTGGTGGGCCACAGTCAGGCGATTCAGAGGGTGCGCCAGGCCATTGGTGAAATCGCGCCCAGTGACGTCACCGTCCTCATCGAAGGCGAGAGTGGCACGGGCAAGGAACTGGTCGCCCGGTCCATCCATCTCCTCAGCCCGCGACACGACCGCCCTTTTGTCTCTGTCAACTGCGCCGCACTTCCCGAGCATCTGCTCGAGTCCGAATTGTTTGGTCATGTCAAAGGCGCTTTTACCGGCGCTGTGACTGCCCGCAGCGGCCGCTTTCACCAGGCCGGTCACGGCACTCTGTTCCTCGACGAGATCGGTGACCTTTCCCCCAAAGGGCAGGGTGACCTCTTGCGCGTGGTCGAGGAGGGAACATTCCAGAAGGTGGGCGGATCGGAAATCGAACAATCTCATGCCCGCCTGATTGCCGCGACCAATCGGAATCTGGAGGAATTGGTTCGCACCGGGCGGTTTCGCGAGGATCTGTTCTATCGGTTATCCGTTTTCCCCATCCGGGTGCCGCCGCTCCGTGAGCGCCCTGAAGACATCCCGGTGCTGATGACCACGTTCATGGACCACTTCGCCGCCCGGCACCGGCGTCGCCGCAAACGCCTGGATCCTCAGGTCCTGGCCATTTGTCAGCGCTATTCCTGGCCGGGAAACGTGCGTCAATTGCGCAACGTCGTCGAACGACTGGTTATCACCGGCGCGGGGCCCGTGGCTGGCCCCGAGAGTCTGCCTGAATTCCTGCGCGGCCGGAGCCCCGCGCCGCCGGCAACCAACTTTCAGCCTGGCATCACCCTGAAAGAGGCGGAGAGGCTGATGATCCATCTCACCCTGAAGCATGTCGGGTTCAATCGAACCGAAGCAGCCCGGCTGCTGGGCATCAGTCGCCGAACGCTGCAATACAAGCTGAAGGCTTATGCTCTGCCGGAGTCCGCAGAGGCTGCCGCCGCAGGCGCGATTCCAGCGGACTCCACTCCTCCCGAAATCTGAATGATGACGCCACGCGACAACACCTGGACAGCCGACCAACTCCTGGATCTGGCCCGCCAGTATCAGGCTGCTGCCGTGCTCGCTGCCGCTGCAGACCTTGATCTCTTCTCCGCTCTTGAGTCACGGCCTGCGACGGCCGCATCGCTCGCCCGCGCCCGCTCCTGCGACCACCGGGGCCTCACCACCCTGCTCGACGCGCTTGCCGCGCTGGGGCTGTTGTCCAAGCACGACGACTCCTATGCCGTGCCGCCGGGCCTCGGGCGGTTTCTCGTTGCGGCCAGTCCCGATAGTGTGCTCCCCATGTTGCAGCATCAGGCCAACTGCCTGCGCGCCTGGTCGCGTCTGTCCGAGGCCGTCGCCTCGGGTCAGCCGGTGCCCAAAACCGCCAGTATCCGGGGAGTCGCTGGCGATCAGGAGGCGTTCATCGGCGCCATGCATGCCATCAGTCAACCGGTCGCCGATCAGGTTGTTGCGGCGCTGGCGCCTCTTCGTTTCACCCACCTCCTGGATGTCGGTGGCGCTTCCGGCACCTGGACGATGGCCTTCCTGCGTGCCTGCCCCACTGCCACCGCCACGCTCTTTGATCTCCCGCACGTGATCCCTTTAGCCCGCTCGCGCCTCACGGAGGCTGGTTTCGCCGAACGAGTGCGGACGGTTGCCGGCGATTTCTATTCCGATCCGCTCCCGCCTGGAGCCGACCTGGTCTGGATCAGCGCCGTGATCCACCAGAACTCCCGCCAGCAGAACCGCGCTCTCTTTTCCAAGGTTCGAGCCGCCATTCAGCCTCGGGGACGTGTCGCCATCCGGGATATCGTCATGGAACCGGACCGGCTGCATCCGCTCGCGGGGGCGCTCTTCGCCATCAATATGCTGGTCGCCACTCCAGGAGGCGGCACCTACACCTTCGAGGAGATCAGGGAAGATCTCCAGTCGTCGGGCTTTTCCGAGGTCACGCTGGCCCGTCGGGACGAAGCGATGAATTCGATTGTTCTGGCCACGGCTACCTCGTGAGTTTCAGCCTGGCTCGCGGCCACGCCGGCTGCCGCCAGCCGTTGCCGCAAGCCGCCTCTACCGTGCCAGACGCGCGATCCGTTCCTCGCGAACACCACGATCCCGCAGCCTTCGCCGGCTCCGTGACGGTGGCCGTCATGCCCCGAAGCAGGGGCAGCGACGCTTTCTCACCGGCGGTGTTTCAGGAACCACTCGTAGAGCGCCGGATTGTTATACGTCTCGGTCCAGGAATCGTGGTTTGCTTCCGGATAGACCGTGAGCTGAACCTCCTTCACTCCTGCCCGTTTCAGTGCTCCGACCATCCGCTCGGACTCAGCCAGGGGCACCACTGAATCCTTTGCTCCGTGGAAAGCCCACACGCCGAGACTTTGCAACGCGGCCCGTTTTTGTGGATTGGCCAGCAGCACCGGGATGGTGTCGCCGCCGCCGCAAATGGGTGCGATGGCCGCAAAGCGCTCCGGATGTCGTGTGCCGAGGCTCCATGTGCCGTAGCCCCCCATGCTCAGCCCTGTGAGATAGACGCGCCCCGCATCCACGGGCAACCTTCTAAGACACTCGTCCAGCAAGGCCAGCACCGCGTCGTCCGACCAACATTCGCCGTCGGGACACTGGGGGGAAATCACAATGAAAGGGAAGTCCGGAGTCTTGGACACAATCTTGGGCGGTCCGTGCACCGCCACCTTCCACACATTCGTGCCGCGCTCTCCCGCCCCGTGGAGAAACATCAGCAACGGCCACTTCCTGTCCGCCCCCTCCCGGCAGCCCTGCGGGAGAAACTCCAGATAACGCAACCCCACCTCTCGTGTCAGACGGGCGGAGAACTGTTTCACCGACTGGACGTCGTCCTGGGCTCTCGCTTTCGTCATAGTCCCTGTGGTTGCGGCCAGAATCATGGTGGTCAAGCAAATCGTGCGCATCAACCCTATACTATCCAGGCACGATTCAGAACATCAATCGAAACCGCGTTGCCCGAAGTCCATCGGGAGCGCCCTGGTGAGGGTCGCCGTCGCGTTGGGGTAGGCGACGGTCACCTCCCTTCTGTATTGGCATTCCTTGAGGACATCGCGCGGGTCGCTCTTGCTTCATCACCTGCCCTTCCAGCTCGACCGTCTTCCCTGATTCATCTACAATGTTTTGCCGATGACAGCATTTCTGACAGTGCTGGGCGCGGTACTCCCCGTTTTCGTAATCATGGCCGGGGGGTTCGCCCTCCGCCGCATGAACTGGCTGACGGAGGAGGCGGATCACAGCCTCATGCGGGTGACCATCAACGCATTGATCCCTTGCCTGATCATTGACTCTGTCATTACCAACCAGGCGCTGCGCCAGCCATCCAACGTCTTGCTGGCTCCTGCGGTAGGTTTTCTGACTGTCGTTGGCGGCATTGCCCTGGCCTGGGTTTGCAGACGGGCCGTCGGGCTGCGGCAACCCGCCGAGGGCCGGACCTTTGCCTATTGCACCGGCATCTACAACTACTGCTACGTCCCACTGCCCCTGGCTATCCTCCTCTTCAAGGAGCACCCGGAGACCGTCGGCGTCCTCTTCGTGCACAATGTGGGTGTCGAGGTGGCGTTTTGGACCTTTGGACTCTTGCTCCTGAGCGGCGTGCGATTGCGCGAGGGCTGGAAGAAGGCCCTCAACGCCCCCGTCCTTTCCATTGCGGGCGGTCTGTTCCTCAACTACACCAACGCCTCAGTGTGGTTTCCGGACTTCCTGCTCACCGCCGCCCGCGTGCTCGGGCAATGCGCCTTTCCCATGGGCATCCTTCTGATCGGAGCGGTTATCTCGGACGAGTTTCGCGCCTTTCGCGCCGCCTCCGGCTGGCGTGTGATGTTCGGGGCTTGCCTGATTCGTCTCGCCATCCTGCCCCTGTTGTTTCTCCTGTTGGCAAGGCATTTGCCATGCTCGGACGAACTGAAACGCGTCATTGTCCTCGAAGCCGCGAT
>Ga0073934_10006467_pt1 | contig 17071 bp, 18 predicted proteins | sample LarsenN4metaG_FD_76834 | JGI IMG/M metagenome (GOLD analysis project Ga0073934, IMG submission 76834) | Hot spring sediment bacterial and archeal communities from British Columbia, Canada, to study Microbial Dark Matter (Phase II) - Larsen... ... | reverse complement strand
GTCCTTGGCGTCGAAGACCATGCGCACCGCGCGCTCGATCACCTCGGGGGAAAACTTCGGGGACTTCCTCATGATGGCTCCATTCTCAATCGAAGGAGCCTCCTCAAAATCCGGTGCGGTTCAAATTGGCGATAGGGTCAAGCACTTGTATGACCTGACCATTGACATGGGCGCGCATCCAAACGAATTGGGCTTCTATGGTCGCCTCGACATCAATGAACTGCCGAACGGCAACAGGCAATTCAATGTCCGCTACCTGCAGGGCGGCAATGCCGCGCATCTGGCTGTCTTGAAGAACGCGTGTCAGATCGGCGTTTGCACCCTTGAGTGTTTCTGGCTCGTTCACCGTGAGCGGTTCGACATCATGGGCGTTAAGGCAACTATCGACGAACTGAAGCAGGGTCTTTAGGTAGTGCGATCGCGGCCTTGCGCGAGTCTCGCCGTGTCTAGCGATTCCACCACCCAAACAGGTACCCATAGCGCAAACAGCCACACCAGCGGGTCGAAGCCCTGTACACAGTTCGGCCGTCAGTTGCGCGACGACGGTCTGGGAGGCGGAAGTCTCTTCTGGGTCGACAGCCGTTTCCCGCATCGCGCTCAGTGCTCCCCATCCCGTGACCCGGTCTCCCCCGCGATCCTCCGCACCAACCCCCCGAACCGCCTCCGGTACTGCGCCGGCGTCATCGTGACCTTGCGGCGGAACAGGCGGCCGAAGAAGCCGGCGTCCTGGTAGCCGACTTCCAGCGCGATGGCCTCGACGGGCGTGTCGCCGGCCTCGAGCAGGTGCTTGGCTTCCTCGAGGCGCAGCGCGTGCACGTACTCCAGCGGACTCATGCCGGTGGCCTGCGCGAAGCGGCGCTTGAAGGTGCGCTCCGGCAGGCCCGACAAGGCGGTCATCTGCGCCACGGGTGACGCGCTGCGGTAGTGCTCGGCGGCCCAGTGCTGGCAGCGCTCGACGAGCAGGTCGCTCGCGCGGCCGGTGACCTTCAGCGATGCGTAGGCGGCCGGGCTCGCGGTGTTCGGGTCCATCAGCTTCATGCGCGCCACCTGCAAGGCGGTCTCGGGCCCGGCGAAGCGTGCGACCAGGTGCAGCGCGAGCAGGTGCCACGACACGCCGCTGCCGGCCGTGACGATGCGCTGGCCCTCGCCGCTCATCACGAGCGTGCGCTCCGGGTGCCAGCGCGTGCGCGGATGCGCGCGCCGCAAAGCGTCGCAGTACGCCCAGTGCGAGGTGGCCTCCAGCCCGTCGAGCAATCCGGCGTGCGCCAGCAAGACGGCGCCGGAGCAGGCCGACGCGACCACCGCGCCCGCCGCGTGCCGCTCGCGCAGCCACTGCGCCTCGGCGTCGTAGCGGTCGTCGAGCGGCTCGCCGGGCGTCACCTCGAGCGTCGAGACGCACACCACGTCGGGCGAGCCGCAGGCGGCGAGCGATGCGTCGGGCGTGACCGACACGCCGCCGGCCACGCGCAGCGGGCGGCCGTCGCGACTCACCACCACCGGCCGGAACCGCGCCGCCGGATCCGCTTCGCCGTGCAGCATCGGCCAGTGGCGGCCGGCGCTCCCGAAACTGTCGAACAGCCCGTACAAGGTGGAGGCCGAGACCTCCGGCAGCGCGAGCAAGGCGACGGTGACAGGTGTCGAGGCGGTCCCCATGGCACGTTTGTCCGGTCGGCAGCAGAAATGACTTTAGTCCACGCGCTCGCTTCGCCCGACCATGGCCGCCTCTTCGATCCACAGGAGTGCAGCGCATGCATCACGTGTACTCACGCTCGGGCGTCCGGGTGTCCTTCGACTCACGCGGCAGCGGGCCGCCGCTGGTGCTGCTGCACGGCAGCTTCAGCGACCACCGCAGCAACTGGGAGTTCGTGATCGACGACCTCGCGCTGCACTTCAGCGTGATCGCCGTCGCGCGACGCGGCCGCGGCGAGACCGATGCGACCGAAGGGCACGCGCTGGTCGACGAGGCCGACGACGCGCTGGCCGTGCTGGCGTCGCTGGGCCTGCCGGCGTTCGTGCTCGGACACTCGTACGGCGCGCAGGTGGCGCTGTCGGTGGCGCAGCGCGCGCCGGAGCGCGTGCGCGGCCTCGTGCTGTACGAGCCGCCCACGCCACGGCTCGTCGCCGGTCCCACGTTCGCGCGGCTCGAGGCGCTCGCCGGCAACGGCGACTGGGGCGGCTTCGCGTGGACGTTCTTCGCCGACGTGCTGTCGGTGCCGATCGAGGAGCTGTCGGCCTTGCGCGCGAGCGACTCGTGGGCATCGATCGTCGCGGACGCGCCGGCGAGCCTCGGCGACCTGCGCGCCTTGCGCCGTCATGCGTTCGATGCGCGCGCGTTCGCGCGGCTGACGCTGCCCGTGCGGTTGCAGATCGGCAGCGAGAGTCCTCGAGCGTTCTACGTCACCGACGCGCTCGCCGCGGCGCTGCCCGACGTGCGCATCGAAGTCCTCGCGGGGCAGGCGCACGAGGGCATGACCACGGCGCCGGAGCAGTACGTGGAGTCGGTGCGCCGGCTGCTGTCGCCGGCGCTGTCGCCGGCCTGAGTCATGCGGCGCGCGGCGCGCCGCGGCGTTGCCGCTTCAAGCCGCGCTCGCGGCGCCGCCGAAGAAGTGGCGGAACACGTCGGGCTCGAGCACTTCGCGCGTGGCCAGGCCCTTGAGCGTCTCGCGGAACGGGCCCGACTCGGTGAGCGGGTCGAAGGCCGCGGGCATCGTCTCGGTCCATACGCGGCCGCTGCCCTGCGTGGTGCTGGCGGCGGCCAGGCGGCCGGTCAGCGATTCGTACAGCGAGGGCAGCTCTTCCCACTCGATGACGTCGCCCAGCACGGGCGGGCGGCGCGAGTCGCGGGTCGTGTGCAGGTCGGCGTGTCGGTGCATGTCGGGCTCCTTCGCTGCGCGTCGGGACAGCAGCGTCGATGTGCGAAGGCTATCGGCCGCGCGACGCGCCGACTGACCGGAAAAAAGGCCGCATCGCAAGCCAGATCGTCCGCGCGCGCGCCGATCGTGAAATGCTCGGCGCGGCGCGCCACAATGCGTGGGCTTCGCGCGACGCTCGTCGCCGGACCGCCGAACCGCCGCACCGACCCCCCACGCGATCCGCGCGATCGAACCGACATGACCATCCTGCTGCTCGGCCTCGTGCTCTTTCTCGGCGTGCACTCGGTGCGCATCGTCGCCGACGACTGGCGCGGCGCGATGCGCGCGCGCCTCGGCGAGGGGCCGTGGAAGGGGCTGTACTCGCTGCTGTCGATCGCCGGCTTCGTGCTGCTGGTGTGGGGCTACGGACTCGCGCGGCAGCAGCCGGTGCTGCTGTGGCAGCCGCCGGTGTGGACGCGCCATCTCGCTGCGCTGCTGATGCTCGTGTCGATGGTGCTGCTGGTGGCGGCCTACGTGCCGCGCAACGGCTTCAAGGCGAAGCTGCACCACCCGATGATGCTGGCCACCAAGGTCTGGGCCTTCGCGCACCTGATCGCCAACCAGACCCTGGCCGACGTGCTGCTGTTCGGCGGCTTCCTCGCGTGGGCCATCGCGGGCTACGCCGCGGCGCGTCGGCGCGACCGCGTGTCCGGCACGACCTACCGGCCTGGCACCACCACCGCCACCGTCGCGACCGTGGTCATCGGCGCGGCGGTGTGGGCGCTGTTCGCGTTCTGGGCGCACGGCTGGCTGTTCGGCGTGCGGCCGTTCGGCTGACGCGGCCGCGCCGTCGCGACGACCTTCGTGCCGCGACCGCGATGCCGCGCGCGAACGTGCGACATCCCGCGTCGGGGTGATGGTGCCCGTCACACGCGCGGCGCACCATCGGCGCATGAACCTGCTCGACACCCGCCGCCTGTTCGCCCCGCGCCACCGTCCCGATGCCGCCGCGCTGCGGGCGCGGCACGAGCAAGAGGGCGCCCCTGTCGACCACGGACCCGAGACCTGGTTCGACTCCAGCCAGGACCTGAAGCACGGCCTCGAGGTGACCGAGCTCGACGACGACACGGTCTGGCCCGAGACGCTGCCGGGCTGGCACGCCGGCCGGCCCTGATCGGCGGGCCGCCGGCGCTGCACCGGCAGCGGCGCTGCGGCATGATCTGCGCTCCCGCAACCGACGCGCAGAGGCGGTCATGAAGGCGATCTGGAACGGCGTGGTCATCGCCGAGAGCGACGACACCGTGGTGGTCGAAGGCAACCACTACTTCCCCGAGTCGGCGGTGCGGCGCGAGTACCTGGTGTCGAGCAACCACCGCACGAGCTGCCCCTGGAAAGGGCAGGCGCGCTACCACTCGCTGCTGGTCGACGGCGACCTCAACCCCGAGGCCGTCTGGTACTACCCCGAGCCGAGCGAGGCCGCCGCGCAGATCAAGGGCCGCATGGCGTTCTGGAAGGGCGTGCAGGTCGTCGAGTGAGGGCCGCGGCGGGCGCCGCGGCCGTGCGCCACCGCGCCGCGCCGCCGGTCAGGCCAGCCGCCCCGCGCGGAAGTCCTCCACCGCCCGGAAGATCTCCTCGTTCGTGTTCATCACGAACGGGCCGTACTGCGCGATCGGCTCGCGCAGCGGCCGGCCGGCGATGAGCAGCGCGCGCGTCGCCGCGTCGCCCGTGGCCTCGAGCACCACCCCGTCGCCCGCGTTGGCGAGGATGGCCATGCGCTTGACGGGCACCTCGGTGCCGGCCACGCGCAGCGCGCCGCGATAGACGTACACGAAGGCGTTGTGGCTCTCGGGCAGCGGCTGCTCGAAGCGCGCGCCGGGTTCGAGATGCACGTCGAGGTACAGCGGCTCGGTCGCCTCGCGCTGCACCGCGCCCTTCACGCCATGGCTCTCGCCGGCGATCACGCGCACGCGCACGCCGGGGCGCTCGAGCACCGGGATGTCCGGCGCCTCGATGTCGCGGTACCACGGCTCGCGCATCTTGTCGCGCGCCGGCAGGTTGAGCCACAGCTGGAAGCCTTCCATGCGGCCCTCGCGCTGCTCGGGCGTCTCGCTGTGGATCACGCCGCGGCCGGCGGTCATCCACTGCACGCCGCCGTCGTGCACCACGCCTTCGTGGCCGGCGGAGTCGCGGTGGCGGATGCGCCCGGCGATCATGTAGGTCACCGTCTCGAAGCCGCGGTGCGGATGGTCGGGAAAGCCGGCGATGTAGTCGTCGGGGTCGTCCGAGCCGAAGGCGTCGAGCATCAGGAACGGGTCGAGCCGGCGCTGCAGCGGCTGCGTGAGCACGCGCGTGAGCTTCACGCCGGCGCCGTCCGAGGTGGCCATGCCGGCGACCAGGCGCTCGACCGCGCGCGGGCGCGCGACGGTGGTGCCGGCGGCGAAGGTGTCGGTGGTCATCGTGCGACTCCAAGGGTGCCGGGGGTACGGCGGCTCGACGCGAGCGCCGCCTCGATGGCGGCGCGCGCCTCGGCCAGCGCTTCCTGCTCGGCCTGCGGCCCCATCGCGAGGCCCTCAGCGTAGATGAACTCGATGTCGCTCATGCCGAGGAAGGACAAAATGGCCCTCAGGTACGGCACCTGCGTGTCGGCATCGGTGCCGCGGTAGCGGCCGCCGCGCGCCAGCGCGACGTAGACCTTCTTGCCAGTCAGCAGGCCCTCGGGGCCGCGCTCGGTGTAGCGGAAGGTCACGCGGGCGCGCGCGATCGCGTCGATTCAGTGCTTGAACTGTGCCGGCACGCCGAGGTTGTACATGGGCATGCCCAGCACCAGCACGTCGGCCGCCTGCACTTCGGCGATCAGAGAGTCGTCCAGCGCCACGCGGGCGGCCTGTTCGGGCGTGCGCTCGGCCTCGGGCGTGAACAGCGCGCCGAGCGCGGCGTCGTCGAGCGGCGGGTGCGGCGTCTGGGCGAGGTCGCGCACGAGCACCTCGGCGTCCGGATGCTGCAGCACCAGCCGCGCGACGATCTCGCCGGCCAGGCGGGTGGAGACGGCGCCCTCGCTGCGGGCGCTGGCGTTGACTTGCAGGATCTTCACGGCGGGACTCCATGTGTTCGGTCGATGACGATCACTCTATTGGCCGCATCCGCGATCCGGAAGACGTCGGGATGGATAAGATCGTTGCATCGATGGAACGATGGGCCCGTTCGAGGCCCGGCGGGTGACGTCATGACCCTCCAGCCCAACGACCTGCTGCTGTTCGCGCGGGTGGCCGAGAGCGGCAGCTTCAGCCGCGCGGCCGAGCGCCTGAGCCTGCCGAAGTCGACCGTCTCGCGCCGCGTCTCGGCGCTGGAGCGCCAGCTCGGTGAGCGGCTGCTGCTGCGCACCACCCGCAAGCTCACGCTCACCGAGTTCGGTCAGTCGGTGCTCGACCACGCGCGCGCGCTGGCCGACGAGGTCGACCAGACGCTCGCGCTCGCGCTGCACCGGCAGGCCCGGCCGAGCGGGCGACTGCGCGTGAGCATGGTCAACGACCTCGCCGAGAACGTGCTCGGGCCGATGTTCGAGCGCTTCGTCGAGCGCTATCCCGAGCTGCGCATCGAGCTCGACCTCACGCCGCGCCGCGTCGACCTGGTCGGCGAGGGCTTCGACCTGGCGCTGCGCTACGGCGAGTTGCAGGACGACGCGACCCTGGCCGCGCGCCGCCTGTGCACCCTGTCGGCCGGCGTCTACGCGTCGCGCGCCTACCTCGCGCGCCACGGCGACCCGCAGACGCCGCAGGCCCTCGAGGCGCTCGACGGCCTGATGCTGCCGTCACGCGACGGCAGCCCGCGCGAGTGGGAGCTGCGGCGCGGCGACGAAGTCTGGCGAGGCATGCCGCGGCCGCGCACGATGGCCAGCTCGCCCGAGCTGCTGCTGCGACTGGCCGCCGCCGGGCTGGGGCTGGTGGCGCTGGCCGACCGGCTGGCCGCACCGCGCGTGGCGCAGGGGCTGCTCGTGCGCGTGCTGCCCGAGTGGCAGCTGCCGCCCGTCGACCTGTGGGCGGTCTTCCCGGGCCGGCGCCTGATGCCGGCGAAGACGCGGCTGCTGCTGGGCGAGATCGAGGCCGCGCTGCAGGGCTGCTGAGCGCCCCCGGGGCCGGCCCTGCCGGCCCGCCCCCCGCGGGGGTTCAAGTCGAGTGGCGGAGCCACATCGACTTGAGAGCGAGACGCCGCGCGGCGACCGCGGCCGCCGGCGCCAACGGGCAACAAGAAGGCGGGCGCGGCACGAGGCCGGCCCGCCGGGCAGCGGTGGCGCCGCGCGTCAGATGCCGAGCATCTTCTTCGCTTCGCCCAGCATCTTCATCGAGTCGTCGTGCTTGCCGGCTTTGTGTGCGGCCTCGCCGTCGGCGCGCAGCTTCTTGACCTTGGCCATGTCGGCGTCGGCCATCTTCGGGTTGGTGGCCAGCTTGGCGTCGATGGCCTTCATCTCGTTCGGGCAGTTGTGCGCGAGCGCGAGTCCGGAAGCGAGCGCGAGCGACAGCGTGAGCAACAGCTTCTTCATGGAGGTCTCCTCGTCGGGTCGGGCCGCGTGCGGGCCCGCCGCGGCAATGTAGACTTCGCGCGCCGCTGCCGCAATGACCCGCGCGCCCACCCCGGGCGCGTCGCGGTCGTCCACCTGCTGCGGCTCCCGATGCGCGCCGGGCGACGCGGACGCTACCCTCGCGCGATGGACGCCGCCGATCTGCGCACCGAGCACCGCCGCCGCCTGCGGCAGGTGTGGCGCTCGGCCGGCTGGCCGTGCCAGGACACGGTGGAGATCGAGCTGCTCGCGGCCGGCCTGCTCGAGCGCGTGCGCGACGGGGCCGGCCACGAGACCCTGCGCGTCACCGACGCCGGCATCGAGTGCCTCGCGCAGACCTTGGCGCAGAACCGTCGCGCGTTCGGCGCGCACGAGGCGCTGGTCGCGCGCGTGGCCGCCGAGATGGCGCGCGCCGGGCGCGTGGTCTGGACGCGCCTCGCGCTGCGCGCGCGGGTCGACGACGCGTGGGTGGTGGCGATGCCCGACGTCTACTCCATCCGCCACACCACGGTCGAGGCCTACCTCGAGCCGGTGGTGCACGAGGTGAAGGTGAGCCGCGCCGACCTGCTGGCCGACCTGCGCAGCGCCACCAAGGGCGCGGCCTACCGCGACATGGCCGGCGAGTGCTGGTACGTGCTGCGCGAGGGCATCGCGGAGGCCGACGAGATCCCCGAGGCCTGCGGCGTGATGCTGGCGCGCGCCGGCGCACGCGCCCCGGCCGCCGCGCTGGCCGAGGCTCCGCTGGAGGTGCTGCGCCCGGCGCCGAAACGCGCGCTGAAGCTGCCGTTCGCCACGTGGATGGCGCTGGCGCGGGCGACGCCGCAGGCGATCGACGACGACGCGCAGCAGTGGCTCGGCGACCCCGGCGAGCAGGGCATCGTCGGGCGCGTAGGATGACGCGATGCCGCCTCCGCCCTTGAGCCGCGCGCTCACCCGCGTCGCCGCCGCCGCACTGCTCGCGTCGGCGCTCGCGGCCGGCGTCGCGACGACCGCCCGCGCCGAGGCGACCCTGCCGCCCGGCGTGGCCTGGGTGCGCGCGGTGGCCGACACGGACGTCGAGCGCGCCTTCGCGCAGGCCCGGCTCGAAGGCAAGCCGCTGCTGCTGTACTGGGGCGCGGCGTGGTGCCCGCCGTGCAACCACCTGAAGTCCACCTTGTTCAACCGGCAGGACTTCATCGAGCGCTCGAAGTCCTTCGTGCCGGTGTTCATCGACGGCGACGCGCCCGGCGCGCAACGGCTGGGCGCGCGCTTCAAGGTGCGCGGCTACCCGACCCTGGTGCTGTTCGCGCCGCAGGGCGCCGAGCTGACGCGGCTGCCGGGCGAGGTCGATGCGCCGCAGGTGATGGGCGCGATGCAGCTCGCGCTGGCCGGCGGCCGGCCGGTGGCGGCGCTGCTGGCCGACGCGCGTGCGCGCAAGCCGCTCGCGTCGAACGAGTGGCGCACGCTGGCCTTTCACGCCTGGCATGCCGACGACGCGCTGGTGCCGGCCGGCGAGCGCGCCGCGGTGCTCGCCGAGCTGGCCGCGGCCTGCCCGCCGGCCGAACGCGAGGCGTCGTCGCGCCTGCTGATGAAGGCGCTGGCCGCGAGCGACGACGGCAAGGGCCTCAAGGCCGACGACGCCGTGCGCCGGCGCGCGCTGGCGCTCGTGTCCGACCCCGCCGCGGCGCGCTCGCTGATGGACGTGCTGACCGGCGCGGCGCCGGAGCTCGCGCGCGCGCTCGCACCCGACGGTGGCGCGGCGCGCGCGCGCGTGACGGCGGCGCTGCAGCGGCTGCAGGCCGACGCCAGCCTGTCGCGCGCCGACCGCCTGTCGGCGACCCACGGGCGCATCGAGCTCGCGCGGCTCGACCAGCCGAAGTCGGTGCTGCGTCCGCCGATGCCGGCGGCGCTGCTGAAGTCGCTGCGCGAGCAGGTCGAGCGCTTCGATCGCGAGATCGCCGACGGCTACGAGCGCCAGGCCTTCGCGACCGGCGCCGCCTACGTCTACGCCCGCGCCGGCCTGTGGGCCGAGAGCGACGCGCTGCTGAAGTCCAACCTCGCGAAGTCGCATTCGCCGTACTACCTGATGAGCCAGCTCGCCAGCAACGCGCGCCGCCAGGGCCGCCACGACGAGGCGCTGCAATGGCAGCGCCAGGCCTTCGAGCGCAGCGAAGGGCCGGCCACGCGCCAGCAGTGGGGCGCGAGCTACGTGGCCGCGCTCGTCGAGATGGCGCCGCAGGACGCGCAGCGCATCGAGGAGGTCGTCGCGCAGCTGATCGCCGAAGCCGGCGCGAGCCCGGGCGCGTTCTACGAGCGCAGCGCGCAGTCGCTGCAGCGCACCGCGGCGCGCCTGCGCGAGTGGCACAAGGCGGCGGGCGCCGACGGCCGTGCGGCGGCCGTGCTGCAGCGCCTGCAGTCGCGCCTCGACGCCGTGTGCGGCCGGCTCGACGCGGCCGATCCGCAGCGCGCCACCTGCAGCTCGATCGCGAAGTCGCTGGCGGCCGCCGCATGAGCCGGGACGACGCGTTCGCCGCCACGCGCCGTGCGCTGCTGCAGCGCGCCGCAGCGCTGGCCGGTGCCAGCGGCGCGGGCGCGTTGTCGCTCGGACCGTTCGGCCTGCCGGCGGCGCTGGCCGCCAAGGCGCCGGCCGCGGCCGCCGACGACGGCCCGGTGCGGCCGCCGGTGGTCACCGGTTCGTGGGAGCACGCGATCTCGGCCTTCGTGCCGCCGAAGTACCCGAAGGGCTTCGCGCACTTCGACTACGTGAACCCGGCTGCGCCCAAGGGCGGCACCCTGCGGCTGCGCAACCCGGACCGGCGATCCAGCTTCGACAAGTTCAATCCGTACACGGTCAAGGGCGTCGCGCCGGCCGGCCTGCTGATCTTCATGTTCGAGAGCCTGGCCGCGATGTCGCAGGACGAGCCGATGGCCATGTACGGCCTGCTCGCCGAGGAGATGCTGGTCGCGCCGGACCTGTCGTCGATCTCCTTTCGCATCCGCCGCGAGGCGCGCTTCAGCAACGGCGACCCGGTCACGCCACAGGACGTGCAGCACAGCTTCCGCGAGCTCACCGGCAAGCGCGCGGCGCCCTCGCTGCAGACCGGGCTGGCGGGCCTGGAGCGCGTGGAGGTGGTCGACTCGCGCACGGTGCGCTTCGACCTGCGCGAGCGCAAGACCGAGCAGCTGTTCGTCGCCGGCACGATGCCGGTGTTCTCGCGCCAGTGGGGCCAGGTCGACGGCAGGAGCAAGCCCTTCGACGAGATCGTCGACGAGTACCCGATCGCCAGCGGGCCGTACCTGATCGACCGCGTCGAGCGGCCGCGGCGCATCGAGTTCCGCCTGAACCGCGACTACTGGGCCAAGGACCTGGGCGTGCGGCGCGGCTGGTTCAACTTCGAGCGCATCGTCTACCGCATGTACCAGGACCAGGCCATCGCGCGCGAGGCCTTCAAGGCCGGCGAGTTCGACCTGTACAAGGAGTACGGCGCGCGGTCGTGGGTGCGGCAGCACCAGGGCGCGAAGTGGCGCGACGGGCGCATCGTGAAGCAGGCATTCGAGACCGGCACCGGCCAGGGCCTGCAGTCGACCAACTTCAACCTGCGGCGCCCGCTGTTCCAGGACATCCGCGTGCGCGAGGCGCTGACCCTGGCGTGGGACTTCGAGACGATCAACCGCTACAAGACCTTCAAGCGCGCAAACAGCGTGTTCAACAACAGCGAGTTCGCGGCCGAGGGCGAGCCGTCGGCCGGCGAGCTGCGGCTGCTCGAGCCGTTCCGCGCCGAGCTGCCGCCGCGCGTGTTCGGCCCGGCCTTCGAGGCGCCGCGCACCGACGCCGACCCCAATGCGCTGCGGCGCAACCTGCTGAAGGCGCGCGACCTGCTCGAGCAGGCCGGCTGGAAGGTCGCGCCCGACGGCAAGCTGCGCAACGCGCAGGGCCAGGCCTTCGAGTTCGAGTACCTCGACCCGAGCGCGGCCAACCGCAACACCGACTGGCAGCGCAACCTCGACAAGCTCGGCATCACCCTGAAGGACCGCGCGGTCGACTTCGCGCTGTACCGGCGCCGGCTGGAGAACTACGACTTCGACACCATCACCATCGTCGAGCCCGACTTCACCCTGCCGGCGGTCGGCGACCTGTCGACGATCTACGGCTCGAAGGCCGCCGACGAGAAGGGCAACAACAACTTCCGCGGCGTCAAGAGCCGCGCGGCCGACGCGCTGCTGGCGAAGATCGCGCAGGCCTCGACGATGGAGGAGCTGCGCGACGCCGCGCGCGCCTTCGACCGCGTGGTGATGTGGAACTACTGGCAGATGCCCGAGCTGTACAACAACACCGAGCAGGTCTCGTACTGGAACCGCTTCGGCCTCCCGAAGGTGCAGCCGAAGTACTTCAGCGCCGACACCTACTTCAGCGGCATCGTCGAGTTCGGCCCGTGGCCGCTGTGGACCTGGTGGGACAAGGCGCTGGACGGCGCGCCCGCCGCGAAGAACGGACGTTCCGCCTGAGGCCCCGCCATGCTCGCCTACATCCTCAAGCGCCTCGCCCTCATGGTGCCCACCTTGCTGGGCGTGCTGACCGTCACCTTCGTGGTCATGCAGTTCGTGCCCGGCGGGCCGGTCGAGCAGATCCTCGCCGAGCAGCGCGCCACGCAAAAAGGCGGCGAGGGCGGCGGCTACAAGGCCAGCCGCGACGTCGACGCGAAGCAGATCGAGGAGCTGAAGAAGCTCTACGGCTTCGACAAGCCGGCGCACGTGCGCTACTTCGAGATGCTCGCGAACTTCGCGCGCTTCGACCTCGGGCGTAGCTTCATGCACAACAAGGACGTGTGGCAGCTCATCAAGGAGAAGCTGCCGGTGTCGATCTCGCTCGGCCTGTGGACCTTCCTGATCTCGTACCTGATCTCCATCCCGCTGGGGGTGGCCAAGGCGGTGCGCGAGGGCTCGCGCTTCGACGCGCTCACCACCCTGGCGGTGCTGGTGGGCTACGCGATCCCGGGCTTCGTGCTCGGCGTGCTGCTGATCGTGCTGTTCGCCGGCGGCACCTTCTTCGACTGGTTCCCGCTGCGCGGCCTGACCAGCGACCACTGGGCGGAGCTGTCGTGGCCGGCGCGCATCGCCGACTACTTCTGGCACCTCACCTTGCCGCTGACCTGCCTCGTGATCGGCAGCTTCGCCGTGACCACCATGCTGACCAAGAACACCTTCGTCGAGGAGATCCGCAAGCAGTACGTGCTGGTCGCGCGCGCCAAGGGCCTGAGCGAGCGGCGCGTGCTCTACAAGCACGTGTTCCGCAACGCGCTCATCCCGCTGGTCACCGGCTTCCCGGCCGCCTTCGTCGGCGCGTTCTTCACCGGCGCGCTGCTGATCGAGACACTGTTCTCGCTCGACGGGCTCGGGCTGCTCGGCTACGAGGCGGTGATCCGGCGCGACTTCCCGGTGGTGCTGGGCTCGCTGTACCTGTTCACGCTCATCGGCCTGGTGGTCAAGCTGATCTCCGACCTGCTGTACGTGGTGATCGACCCGCGCGTGCAGTTCGGCGCGGTGGCGCGATGAGCAGGGGCCGTCGATGAGCGCCGTGCTGCCTCCGCTCGCCGAACGCGCCGCGCCCGCGGCGGCGAAGCCGCTGTCGCCCAACCAGCGCGCGTGGGCGCGCTTTCGCCGCAACCGGCTGGGCGTGGTGTCGCTGTGGGTGTTCGTCGCGATGCTCGCGATCTCGACCCTGGCCGAGCTGGTGAGCAACGACCGTCCGTTCGTGGCGCACGTCAACGGCCAGTGGTACGTGCCGATGTTCGCCAACCCGCCCGAGGTCGCGCTGGGCGGCGACTTCGCCACCCCCACCGACTGGAAGGACCCGCTGATCGCCGAGCTGCTGGACAAGCCGGGCAACTGGGCGCTCACGACCTTCAATCCGCACTCGGCGACCTCGGTCGACTACTTCAGCAAGCGCGCCGATCCGGCGCCGCCGTGGGCCGGCAACTGGCTGGGCACCGACGGCTTCGGGCGCGACATGGTGGCGCGGCTGCTGTACGGCTTTCGCGTGAGCATCTGGTTCGCGATCGCGCTGACCGTGGTGGGCACCGCGATCGGCGTGCTGATGGGCGCGCTGCAGGGCTACTTCGGCGGCCGCACCGACCTCGTGCTGCAGCGGCTGATCGAGATCTGGGGTGCGGTGCCCGAGCTGTACCTGCTCATCATCTTCGCGTCGATCTTCGAGCCGTCGCTGCTGCTGCTGCTGGTGCTGCTCGCGCTGTGGGGCTGGATGGGGCTGTCGGACTACGTGCGCGCGGAGTTCCTGCGCAACCGCAACCTCGAGTTCGTGAAGGCCGCGCGCGCGATGGGCCTCGGCAACTGGCAGATCATCCGCCGCCACCTCCTGCCCAACTCGCTGACGCCGGTCATCACCTTCCTGCCGTTTCGCATGAGCGCGGCGATCCTCGCGCTCACGTCGCTCGACTTCCTCGGCCTCGGCGTGCCGTCGTCGGTGCCGTCGCTGGGCGAGCTGCTCAAGCAGGGCAAGGCCAACCTCGACGCGTGGTGGATCATCGTGCCGACCTTCGTGCTGCTGACCCTGACGATGCTGCTGCTGACCTTCATCGGCGACGCGCTGCGCGACGCCTTCGACGCCCGCAAGTCATGAGCGAGCCCTCCGCGCACGATGCCCCGCTGCTCGACGTGCGGCACCTGTCGGTGCGTTTCGGCGCGGCGACGGCGGTCGACGACGTGTCGTTCTCGATCCGCGCCGGCGAGAAGTTCGCGCTGGTCGGCGAGTCCGGCTCGGGCAAGTCGGTGACGGCGCTGTCGGTGCTGCGGCTGCTCGACGGCGCCACGACCGGCGGCTCGATCCGCTTCGCCGGCGAGGAGCTGACGGCGAAGTCCGAGCGCGAGATGCGCGGCGTGCGCGGCGCCTCGATCGGCATGATCTTCCAGGAGCCGATGACCGCGCTCAACCCGCTGTACACGGTGGGCAACCAGATCGCCGAGGTGCTCGAGCTGCACGAGGCCCTGCGGCCGAACGCGGCGCGCGCGCGCGCGATCGAGCTGCTGGCGCGCACCGGCATCCCCGAGCCCGAGCGCCGCGTCGACGCCTACCCGCACCAGCTGTCGGGCGGCCAGCGGCAGCGCGCGATGATCGCGATGGCGCTGGCCTGCAAGCCGCGGCTGCTGATCGCCGACGAGCCGACCACCGCGCTCGACGTGACGATCCAGGCGCAGATCCTCGCGCTGCTCGACGAGCTGCAGCGCGAGATGGGCATGGCGCTGATGTTCATCACGCACGACCTCAACCTGGTGCGCCGCTTCACGCACCGCGTCGGCGTGATGGAGCGCGGCCGCCTGGTCGAACTCGGCGACACCGCGACGGTATTCGGGCAGCCGCAGCACGCGTACACGCGCAAGCTGCTGGCGAGCCGGCCCGAGCGGCTGGTCGAGCCCGTGGCGGCCGACGCGCCGGTGCTGGTGCGCGGCGATGCGCTCGACGTGAGCTTCTCCATCGCGAAGGGCTGGTTCCGCAGCGCGCAGTTCCACGCCGTGCGTCGCGCGACGCTCGAACTGCGCCGCGGCGAGACCTTGGGCATCGTCGGCGAGTCGGGCTCGGGCAAGACCACCCTGGGAATGGCGCTGCTCGCGCTGCAGCCGATCGCCGGCGGCCGCGTGGAGTTCGACGGGCAGCGCATCGACGACGCCGGGCGCGACGCGTTGCGCGCGATGCGCCGGCGCATGCAGGTGGTGTTCCAGGACCCGTTCGGCTCGCTCAGCCCGCGCATGACGATCGGCCAGATCGTCGGCGAAGGCCTCGAGCTGCACCGGCCCGAGCTGTCGCCCGACGAGCGGGAGCGGCACGTGCTGCAGATGCTCGACGAGGTGGGCCTGTCCGAGCGCCACGGCGTGAACGACGTGCTGCAGCGCTATCCGCACGAGTTCTCCGGCGGCCAGCGCCAGCGCATCGCGATCGCGCGCGCGGTGGTGCTGCGGCCCGACGTGCTGGTGCTCGACGAGCCCACGTCGGCGCTGGACGTGTCGGTGCAGCAGCAGGTGCTGCGGCTGCTGGTCGAGCTGCAGCGGCGCTACGGCATGAGCTACGTGTTCATCAGCCACGACCTCGCGGTGGTGCGCGCGATGAGCCATCGCGTGATGGTGATGAAGGACGGCGACGTGGTCGAGCAGGGCGAGGCGGAGGCGCTGTTCGCGGCGCCGCAGGCGCCGTACACGCGCGCGCTGCTGGCGGCGGCGCAGCTCGCCTGAGCCACGCGGCCCGGCGCGCTCAGCGCGCGCCGGCCGACTCGAGGATGCGCACGATCTGCCGCTGCCCGCGCTGGCGCGCGTGCTGCAGCGCCGTGACGCCGTGCGAGTCGGGGATGTTCACGTCGGCGCCGGCGGCGACGAGCAGCCGCACGATCTCGGTGTGGCGAGGCCCTCCGTCGCCGAGGATCACGGCTTCGAGCAGCGCGGTCCAGCCGAGCCGGTTGACGTGGTCGACATCGATGCCGGTGCCGAGCAGTTCGCGCACGGTGTCGACGTGCCCGTGGTGCGCGGCCGGGATGAGCGCGGTGCCGCCGTAGCGGTTCACGCTCTTCAGGTCGGCGCCGGCGGCGAGCGTGAGCTTCAGGATCTCGAGCCGTCCCTCGGCCCCGGCCAGCAGGAACGCGCTGTTCTGCAGATCGTCCTTCGCGTTCACGTCGGCGCCGCGTTCGATGAGCAGCCGCGCGGCGGCCGGCTTGTCCGCGTAGGTCGCCGCCAGCAGCGCGGTGCGGCCGCGCGCGTCGCGCGCGTCGATCTGCGCGCCCGCGTCGAGCAGGCGCCGCAAGGTCGTCACGTCGCCGCGCTCGGCCGCGGCGATGAGCGGCGCCACGTCGGCCCAGACGGGGCGCATCGGCGCGAGCAGCACCGGCACGGCCAGCGGCAGGATCAGCGCGACCATCACCGCGGCCAGGCGAGGCCGGCGCGCTCGTCGGGAATCCAGCATGGCGCGAAGCGTAGCGCGGCCGCGGCCTCGCACGCCACGTGCCGTGCGCGTCCGCGCGGGCGGCGGGGTGACGCTCAGGCCTTGCGCATCGGGCAGGTGCTGACACCCAGCAAGGTGTACGCCGGGCACCAGCCGATCGCGCCGGTGACGAGCGGCACGATGCCGATCCAGCCCCACAGGCCGATCGTGCCGGTGAGCGTGAGTGCGATGAGCGCGAGGCCGACGACGATGCGCAGCGCGCGGTCCAGGGTGCCTTCGTTGCGGGTCATGAGGGGTGCCTCTCGGAGGTCGATGCGTCGGCACGTCGCCGACGAAGTCATCCTGCCGCTCGTGGCGGGTCGTGGTCGGTGACTGCGGTCACCCAGCGGCTTGAGGCAGGTCAACGCGCATCAAGGCGCGCCGCCGTCGCCGGCGGCGCGGCGCAGCGCGGCGGCGTCGACGATCTCGATGCGCTCGCGGCCGAGGCGCACCCAGCCGGCACGCTCGAAGCGGTGCAGCAGGCGCGTGACGATCTCGCGCACGGTGCCCAGCTCGTCGGCGAGCGCGGCGTGCGTGGTCGCGAGCACCGGGCCGTGGCCGAGCAGGGCGGCCGCCAGGCGCCGGTCGAGCCGCTGGAAGGCGACCGCCTCGACGAGGCCCATCAGCTCGGCCAGGCGCGTGGCCATCAGGCCGAACACGAACCGGCGGAACGCAGGCTGCGCGGCGAGCCGCTCGAACGCGGCC
>Ga0073934_10006466_pt1 | contig 17071 bp, 13 predicted proteins | sample LarsenN4metaG_FD_76834 | JGI IMG/M metagenome (GOLD analysis project Ga0073934, IMG submission 76834) | Hot spring sediment bacterial and archeal communities from British Columbia, Canada, to study Microbial Dark Matter (Phase II) - Larsen... ... | reverse complement strand
TCCGACGGGAAACCAGGACGCCAGGACGGTCGGGTCGTCGTAGGTCGTCTTGTAGAACGCCAAGTGAAGGAGCTTCGCGGCTAGGTGATAGGACCCGGCGTAATGGTTTCCGACGGCCAGGGTGTTCGCCAGCGTCGTCAGCGAGCCAGCGTTGTTGATGGGAGTCAACGTGGCTTGGATCGACTGATACCACAGCCGAACGGACCCGGTCTGCGTGTAGTCAACAATCAGGGTGACCGGTCCTCCCCCGGCCGCCCAGGAGGCTGCTGCCCACCGGACGCTGTTCAAGCTTCCCGAGGCCCAGTAGACTCGAAAATCTATCGCGTTGGAGTCCGTCATCGCCAGGTGGAGCCGGTTCCGGTTCGATCCCGAGGTGCTGTCGAACACTGTCTGCCCCGCCGACCCGGCGGTGGAAGAAAAGTCGGGGACGAACGTGACCACGATCGTCCCGCCGCTGCTCGGGAGATGCTCCGACAGACTCCCCACCGGATTGGCGAGATAGCCGGCTCCGCTCCCCGGCAAGACGAGGGCCGTCTTGCAGTTGACGACCGTGTAGCTCGGGGTCAGGGACCAGTTCAGGGTCGTCGCGAGATTCTGGTCCGTCAGCGTGTTCTCGAAGGTGAAGATCCCCCCGGTGAACCGGTCCACGAGCAGCTCGAACTGGGCTCCCCGCCCCCCGTGGTCCTGAAAGAATTGCCGCCACTGATTCAGCTCGACGGTCGAGGCGCCCAGGAACCCGACGGCCCGCTGCTCCTCCCGGCGGTAGGTGTAGCTGACCCGCCGACCGGATTGGGAGACGGCGTCCTGTCCTACCTCGATGAAGGTCGGATCCGCCGCGACGACGGGAAAGTCCGCCTCCACGGTGCGGGAGGTGCTGTAGAGGACCTTGGGGTAGAGGTTCGTGGGGAAGTAGGTCATGGGCCTCGTCTCAGGTGCTGCTTGAGTTTGGCAAGCAGATCGAGCTTCGTGAGCGGAGGCAGCGGCGGAATCACCATAGCGCGCACGGTATTGATCTCTTCCAGGAAGAGGGTGAGGATCCCTCGTAATTCCTTCGGCAGCAAGTCGAGTTCCGTAGCGCGATAGTCAAGCCTTGGCATCATACCGCCTCGACGACCACAGGGTCAGACCAGTACCGCTCGTCCTGGATCTGCACTATAAACCGTTTCGGCGTATCGGCGGTGATCTGTAGCACAGGATCAATAGGTGCGAAGGCAACCCATCGGTCGTCCGGGCGGACGCGCGCCGAGGCGGGCCCTGTCAGTCCCGTCGCGGTGATGCGGACTGTATCGACGCCGTCCGCGAGGAATACAGGCTTGTCTGCAGTCAAAACGACCTGCGTCTTCCTCTCCAGCTGAGCAGCGCCAGGGTCGACGCGCCATTGATGCTGGGCAGTCCAGATCGGATGCGTCTCTGACACGAGTATCATTCGCCTGTCTGTCGTCGCGTTCAGAAGTAAGCTGGCACTGTCGCTAGTCTGTACAAGACCGAGAATCGCTCCGTCGATCGGCCTGTAAAACACTGCGCTCGGCATGTGAGGTCACTTTTTCAGGTTGAAGACTACGAGCCGACGCTCGTTGACGTTCTTTGAGTTCAGGTCTCCGGCGCTCAAGCCCCCCCAGAGAGTATAGTATGCACTCGTCTGCGGTGTGAGGTCCCGACCTATCAGGGTGAGCGTGTACATGCCGGCATCGCCGGACGGGCCGAGCTCCGCGTATCGCTGGTCGAGCGTCAATTCACGATTGCCGAAAGAGTTTCCCTTGTATAACTCGAAATACGCCGTCCCAGGACTTGCGTTTCCGTTGTCGAGTTGCACAACGCCCATGACGATCGCGATGCCATAGTCTCCAGCGATGGCGAGGTCTGCCACGAGCTGGGCCGACGTCGAAAACGTTCGCAGGATGAGATTGGTGTCATTCTTGTAGATCCCGCTGACCGTGGTCGCGTTATCCTGCAGGTGGCGTGTGCCGACGGCCCCGCTCTGCACGGCGCTGCTGCTCACCGCGCCGGCCGACACGGTCCCGCTCTGGGTCGCCACTGAGTAGAAGGCGCTCGTGCTCGGGTGCCGGGAGCTCGTCGGAGCCGGGGGGAGGTCCGCCCCGCCGGTGTGCAGGAGCGTCATCACGACCCGGGGCGGCCCCTCGGCCGGAGTGAAGATCGGCCGAACGTCCGTCACCTCGAACAAGGCGTTGGTCAGCCCCAGCGTCCCCTTCCGAAGATCCGGAACGAAGGGGTGCGTGACGGACACCGTGTCGCCGATGTCCACGTCGAGGTGCTGATAGTGCGCCTCGACGACCAGGGAGGGCGGCGGGTCCGCGTATCGCTCGAAGAATCGCGTGGCCCGGTTCAGCGCGATGGCCGCCCCGCTGTTGGCACTCCGGATGCCCGGCCCCTCGATGACGAAAGGCTGAGTCCGCCCGTACTTGGCGACGCTCCCCTCGGAGGAGAAGATCTCTTGGGTAGCGTACTGGCCAGGGGCCGCCGCCTCGTCGAAATCGTAGAAGACCGTCAGCTGGTTGACGATGAACGGGTCCCCGGCCACCCAGCGGGGCGGAGCCAGGATCGTGTCCATCGTCAGCGAGGCGACCGCCGTTCCGGAGGCGACCAGCCGCTTGACCGAGAGGGTTCCGCTCTGCGTGACGAAGGGGTAGCAATTGAGGGTCTTGAGAAGCTGCTCGCTCCAGGGTTTGACCTCGATGGGCGCCCGGAAGAGGTATCGGTACACATCGGCGGACCCGATCTCGGCCCGAAGCGCCTCGATGGACGCGACGGCGACGAGAGCCTGCGGGATGCCCGCTCCTCGGCCGTCCCCCTGGTCGTACGCCCCGTTTCCGCCCCCGCTGGTCGTCGTCCAGACCTGGAGAAGGAGCGTCAGCGGGTGGCCCTGGCGGGTCAAGGTGTTCGTCGTCGAGGAGGTGTCCGGGGCGGCGTCCAGGAAGGCAAACCGACGGAGGTCCCGCTGGATGTCCTGAGCCGTGACCGTGTAGACCCCCGGCTCCCGCTGCCCCCGCTCCTGAACCTGCATCTTGACCAGCGACATGTACTGGGCAAATCCGACGGAGTCGTCGCCCACGAAGACCTGGACGCGCTGTCCCTTCCGAATCTGCTCCCCGTTCTGGACGGAGGAGGGCGCGGTGTGGGCGGCGGCCGTCGTCCCGTCCACGCCCCGGCTGCAGACACGCGTCGGGGTGCCGAACTCGCTGTCCGTCAGGGTGAAATATCGGATCCGCTCGGTGTCGACTTGCACCGTCCCGAAGGGCGGATAGGCCGCCGTTAGGCCTCCGGCGAGGCTGGCGGGGATCGTTGCGTTGCCGGCGGAGATGGTCGCCGTCAGCCCGGCTCCGGGAGATGAGAGCTGTTTCGTGATCTCCCCGCCTAGGTCGAGCATCGGCAGGATGAATGTCCCGATGGTGGAGGTCCCCTGCTCCGGGACGACGGTCTGGGTGTTCCCCGTTGGGGGGTCGGCGACGACGAGATACGTATTCGTGGCGCTGACGATGGCGCCGGAGGCGAAGTCTCGGCTGAACGGATAGTCCACTAGCGACTGGACGTGAAAGAACCGGTACAGGAACCGGGGCGCCTGGGTCGGCTGTCCGAGTCGGTCGCTGAGGCTGGTCGGGACCGTCTTCATTACCCGCTCACTTGCTCCACGGCGACGGCTCTCCGGTCTGGAAGCCCCCGGCAGTCCAAGGGTCCGCAGGCTGCGGGGGCGGAGGCGGAGGCGGGGGCGTGTAGGTCGTCGCCGAGACCGGCGGGGGCGGTGCCCCCAGCGGCGGGAAACTCGCTCCGGGCGCCGGCCCGAGTGGAACGTTGGGCGGATTGTCCAGGAATCCGGGCGCCTGGTAAGGGTGGACCCGCCGGACGGTCAACCCGATCTGGTCCGCCGTGACGGTGATCATCCGGTAGAGTCGCTCCATGACGGACGGGTCGCCGAGGGTGTCTAAGATGAACTCGGCGGAGGAGGCGCGGGCCCGGGCCGTCGCCAGCGCCGCGCCGGCCCCGGCGCCGGTCGTCGCCAGGACCAAGGCTCGGGAGACTCCGCCCGGCGCGACGTCCCGGACGACGAGACCGAAGGGTGCGGCTTCTGCCCCCATGCGCAGCTGCGTCTCCCGCCGGAGCAGCTCCGCCGCGATGGCTGCCCGGAGTGACTCCCACTGGCTCGGGGCGAGCTGGTGGGCGGTCAGGATGCCCGGCAGCGTCTTACGGAGTCGAAGAGCGTGCCACTCGTACCGCTGCCCGTTGATCGGGTTCGTGCCGGTCAGCAGCTGCTGGAGTCGTTCGGTAGGGGCTCGAATCTCGTTGTAGGGGCGGGCCCCGAGCTGGTCGTCCATCGCGGCCGCCAACCAGACGAGCTCCTCGGTCGCGAGACTCGGGAGCGCTGCCTCGATTTGCTGGAGATGAGCGGCCGTGCCCGCCCGGAGCCGTTGCTCCTCCGCGCGCCTCTTCTTTGCCCGACTCCCGATGAGCCCCGCGATGATGAGCCCGATGGCGACGACGATGCCGATGACCGTCGTGGCGGCAACGGCGGCGCCGAGCTGGGACGCCGCCATTCCCGCGGCAAGTCCGGCGCCGATCCCGGAGACTACTGCCTGGGTCGGAGTTGCAGCCGTGACCGCGCCGTAGGCCAGCAGCGCGGTGCCGGCGATTCCGCCGACGGCTCCCACAGCTCCCCCGAATCCCGCGAGCGGCCCGGGAGCCGCCGGCGCCCGGCCGAGCCCGCCCATGCCGTAGGTGAACGCGCCCTCGAATCCGGCGGCTCCGGCGCCGAGATAGGGAATGCCCGTGCTGCTCGCCGCTCCACCGCCGCCAAGAATCTGGGTCAAGACGTCGAGTCCACCGCCTCCGGGCAAAATGCCTCCCCCGACTCCTCCCGCGCCGGTCGGAACGACCCCGGCGAGACTCCCGGCTCGGGGCCCGAACAGGCCCTCCAATCCCCGGAGAAGTGTTTGGGTGGTCAGCCGAGAGAAGGCCCCGGTGAGCTCCCGGACGACGCCGAGTCCCATCTGCCGGGCGACGTTGGGAAGCTCCTTGAACTTGCCCGTCACGGCGCTGAAGAACAGGTCGTCCAGGCCTCGGGCCCAGGTCTGGCCCATCCCCTCGACGAGGCGAGAGACGTTCTCGCCGAAGGTTCCGAAGGACTGCTCCAGCCGTTGGAGACCCGCGGCCATGCCGCCCGCGAACTGCTCGCCGGTGGTTCGACCACGCTTGGCGAGTGCCTCGGCGACGCGCAGGGCGACGGCGTCGGCCTGATCGGCTGCCCCCGCCGCCTTGAGCAGCGGCCCCCAGAGGATCTCCTCGTACACTCGCACCCGCTCGCCGGTCTCCTGAGCCTGTCGGAGCCCCGCGGAGATGCCTTCGGCCTGGGCTTGGCCAAGCTCCACGCCGGCCTGTCGGGCGCGGGCGATGAGATCGAGCGGCGTCCCGGCGAGCTCCTCCGACGGGCCGAGCGGTCCGAACTGCTCGCCCGGACGGGGACCGACCTGCTCGGCGGGGCCGGTGAGTTGCTCCCGCCGCCGCATGAGTTGCAGCGTGCGAACAGCCTGGAGAAGGCGCGTCTCGTCGTCGGGGGCGCCGATCGCCGCTCCGCGAGACTGGAGAAGCGACAGGGCCCGCTCCGCGGGGAGCGTGAGCAGCCCCATCTGCTCAGCGGATGCCATCTGGTCGAGCTGCTGTTGGAGCTTCCGGATCTGTTCGCTGAAGGACCCGATCGCCCCCGCGCCGGCGGTGAACGAGCTCGTCAGGTCGCGCAAGAAGTCGATGAGGTCCAGCGGAACGGCCGCGATCGCCTCAGCGGCCTCCTCCGCCTGATGTGTGACCTTCAGCAGCGCCTGACCGTACTCGGTCGCGAGCTGCAGCCGCTGCGTCCGGTGCTGTGCCTCCATGGCGAGTTCTTTGGCCTGGAACTCCGCCTTGACGATGAGGCGCGCGTTCTCCCCGGATTTCTCCGCGACGGCAAGTTCCCGCTGGTATTCTTGCCGAAGCCGAAAGAGCTCAGCCAGCTGCTGCTCCTCGACGGCGGCCTGGATGTCCTGGAACATCTCGGTCGCGAGAGCCGGCCGCCCGAGCATCTCTCGCTGGGCGAGTCGGATGCGGAGCTGGGCCGCCTGCTGCTGCGCGGCCGCGATGGCCTCCGCAGCCCGGGCCATCCGTTGCTCGAACGGCACGAGAAGCCCGAGCGCTTCATCGTAGACGCGGATCGCCTCTTGGAGCTCGCTGACGCTGAGCCCCGTCAGGAGCTTGGCGAGCGCCGCCCCACCGACCGCGCCGACCCCGGCCCCCAGCACCGCCCCGGCGGGACCGCCGCCGAAGATGAAGCCGAGCACGCCGCCGCCGATCCCGCCCAGAGTCGCGAACTTGGTCATGCGGGTCTCGGTGTTCCGGAGGAGCGCGTCCATCTCGACGTTCGCCTGGCGGATGCTCGTAACGAGCTCCTTGGTGTTGAACTCCCGGGCGGCGAGATTCGCCTTGGCCTGGGTGTCCGCCATCCGTTGGGCCCGACTGGTGTAGAACTCGACAGCCCCGGCCGCGGCGGCTAGGACGCCGATCGTTCCGGCTCCCAAGACGTTCCGGAAATTGAGCAGGGCGAAACTGAGCATGCGGCTCTGGTTGATGGCCGCGGCGAGGGAGGGATTCAGCTCGGACGCGAGGGACCCGACGAAGATCCGAACCGCGGAGGAGGCGTCGCGGTACCCGATGCGGAGGCGATCGGTCTCCTCCGTGACGCCCCGGAGGGCTTGCTGCGTGCCCGCGCGGCCGACCTGAGCGAGTGCCTGCTGGGCTTGGCGGCTCGCCTGAATGAGCGCCGAGGCGTCCCCGACGATACGGATCTCGTAGGCTTCGGCCATCTTACTCCGCTACCACGGCGGTGGAAAGCCCGCCGGAGGGAATCCCGGCGTCTCCGGAGCCGCCTGGGCCAGGATCGCCAGGTCTAGGAGCAGGTCCGCCAGCGTCCCCCGGAGAAGCTGGCTCGGCCGCACCCCGTAGGCCCGGGCCACCTGGTGCAGCGCCGTCGCCACCCGTCGGGGGACGAAAAGGCACCTGCAGGATCTCCGGGGAGAACTCCTGGATGGCCGCGACCAGCGGGTCCAGATCCGGCCCGAAGTCCGCCGGATGGACCTCGTCCTCGGCCGGCTCCCGACTCGTCGGGGCGATCTTGGGCCGGAGCACGGACTCTTGAAGCAGAAGCTCGACGAACTGTTTGTTCTGCTCCGGAGTCAGCCGAATCTGCTCAGGGAGCTTCGCGTCTCCGGTCTCCCCGGCGGCCAGGAGCCCCTCGAAGATGTCTCGGGCGGAGAGCCAGAGTTGCCCGGAGAGTTTCCGGATCAGCACGGTCCGGCCCGAGGGCAGGGTCACTTCCTTTCGGTTGGCTGTTTTCCACTCGCTGGCGGGCGTCGTTGGGCTCATGGGCTCCTCCTTGCTTCGGTGTCTCGGGTCATGCCGCTACAGCAGTCCCGCGTCGATGAGGTCTTGTATCGTCACTGATTTGTTCGGCTGTGCGAGCAGCAAGGCTTTCTTGTCTTTCTTCACCCGCTCGACGGCTTGCTCAGCGAGCGATCGACCGATGACGGGTGGAGAGTCTAATTCTTCCCATACCTCACCGGCCTGTGGAAGATCGTCCTGTGCGTTACGGTTCCACGCCCGATACGTGCCGTCAGACCGTTTCAACGCCCAGCCCATCTATGCATCCTTTCCGCGCTGATCAATCCAGCCGTGCGTCATAATCCGCAAGAGTGTGTTTGCATCCGAGCCGGACGTACGGCTGCGGATTTGACCGTTCGTGTTCGTCCATACTCGGAAAGTCCCAATGCCAGAGCGGACAGCCGTGTCGCTGGCAAGCATTAACAGAGAACCTGACGGGGCCTGATCGGTTTCATCCAGATCGGTGAAGAGCCAGTAGGCATTCGCCGTGGGGCTGTCGGCATAGGCCGAGAAAATGGCCTCAACCTTGATCCCCGTGGGCACGCTCAGGGTCCGAGTTACTGCCGCAATACCAGGATCCGTCGCATTGACATCGATAGGATAGGTCTTCCGCATAAACTTATCGCCGTTCTGCACAAACCCCACAATGGCCAAGCTCTCCCGCAGGATCGAGCCGATGCGGCGGTAGTGGGTTGCCCCATGGTCCGCGATGAGGTTCGCCGCCGTCGCACTGGTGTCGAAGCCGATATCGGTCGCTCCGGCAACCCGGATCAGATGCACGTGCCACGTTCCGTTGGCGAGCGCTTGCGACGAGGCCCGCCCCCCCTGGTTCGTGCCCGCGGCCCACGTCGCGTCGAGCTGCTTCGTCAGCGCCGAGGCGAGCGTCAAGGGCAGGCTGCCCGACCGAGCGACCGCCGCGCCGGCGGCGATGTCGATATCGTTCGTCGCGTCCGTGGCGTTGTTCGACAGCGTCAGGCCGAAGAGCGGCGCCCGCGTGACTCCGTCGTCGACCAGGCCGAAATTGGTGTTGAGGAGGGAATGCCAATCCAACGTCCCCTGCGCGGGCTGGCTCAGCCCGAGATTCGTCGTCGCCATCGCTACACGTCTCCTCCGTATCCTCCCTGGCCGTAGCCGTCGTAGCCGTAGCCGTAGCCCAGCTTAACTGTCGCGACGCCGGCGGCAGTCGCTCCACCGGCAGCTCGCACGATAGCCGCGAAAATAACTCCAGCCACTCCGCCCGCGGCCACTCCGCCAGTCGCCGCATACGACCGAAGCGGCGGCGGCTCGTAGAATGCCGTGACGTTGACGAGCGTGACTCGCACCCCCCGCAGGGCGTCCGAAGCGGCATAGGCCTCCCCCTGGACCGTCAGCATCGGCAGGGCTCGGGTCACCTGGAACGGGGCCGCGGTCAGCCGCAGACGCGGGCAGCGGACCGTTACCTGGTAGCTCGACGCCCCGACCAGCGTCCCCGGCACCCGGAGCTCCCAGGAGAGTTCGGTTCCATTCCGGAGATAACTCAGCCAGGCGCTCGTCGGCTGCTGGATCACCATCCGGACCTCCGTCCGAGCCGCGCCGGCCGGAAGCATCTCGGCCGGCCGTCCGGTCCGTCCGACGGCCGCCACGGGCCGAAGCGGCGCGGTGATCCGGACCGCCGTCTCGACCACGGACGGATCCGCCGTGCCGGAGACCAGCACGGTGGCGTTTCGCCAGGTCGGAGCCCCCTCCCCCGCGTAGCTCGTCGTCGCTGTGGCCGCCGGGAGGGCCTGTCGTCCTGCTCCCTCGCCCCCGACCGCGAGGAGCCCCCCGGCCCGAAGGGAGAACTCTAGGGTGGACAGCCGGACCCCGTCCGCCCGGTTCGCGACGATTCCGTCGCCGGCCTCTATCGCGTAGGAGGGCCGCCCAGGCCGGGGTTCGAAGACATGCCGCCAGACCCCGGAGGCGACCTGCGTGGTGACGGGCGGCCCGAGGAGCGCCGTCAGCAGGTGGCCGAGCGGGTCCGGCTGGGCCTCCACGGCGAATCGGACATCGGCCCGACGAAAAAAACTCAACGGCGCCCGTCCTCCGGTCCCCCAGGGAATGAACTCTGCCGGGGCGGCCTGCTCGGACGGGGAGGTCTCCAGGACCGGAAGAAAGTGCGTGGGGGCTCCTCCCGCTCCGTACTTCGCTTCGCGCGTCAGGCCCACGTAGCCACGCACGGATCATGCTCCCCGCCGAACCGTCTCGGCTAGATAGTCCTGAACGACCGCCTGGACGATCGGGGCGACCTCCTCCGCCGTCGGGAGGATGCGCCGGGACGGAAGGCCGGGGTGCATCACGCCCTTCACGACGGCGAAGCTCTGAATCGGCCCCTTCCCGCCCGGCACCTTGAACCCGACCGCCCGGATGGCCGACGGAGTCGTGATTCCGACCCGGGGGATCCCGGTTGCCCGGGGCGTGGCGGCGCCTTTCTTTCCGATCACAGCCCGCTTGGCGTAAAACCCGACGCCCATCGAGTACGCCGCTAGCGGCGGGGCCGGGAACGCCAGAGCCTTCTTGAACCGGGGCCGGATCGGATAGGGACCGGGCGTCCCCTCAGACTGCCACCGGGCGATCTTGGCCAGCTCGCCGTAGGTACCCACGGCGACAGCGTTGGGCTCCGCTTTGAAGATGAAACTTCGGCGAAGAGCTCCGGTGTCGGACAAGGGAAGATTGCTTCCTTTGCGTCGGCCGAAGACGGTGAGGGGCCGGAGCGGCCGCCACCCTCCGACCTGCCCGCCCCCGGTCTGAAAATTCTTGTCCACCCACCGGAGGGCGGCGATCCCGATCCGGGTGAAGAGCGCCGTGCTCCCCAGCCCCTCGTACTCCCCGGGCCCGGCGGCCCGGCGGAGTCGCTCCAGCCGGCGGAGGGCCTCCCGGCTGTTCCGGGTGTCGGCCTCGACGCGGACGATCACGACGCCCTCCGCCACTCAATACGAGACCCAACTATTCACGACTGACAGCTGGAACAGCGTGTTGCTCCCCGTGCTGAACACCGCCCGACCGTCGAAAGCCGCCGTGATCCGCCCGGGGTTCCCGGCCGCGGCCTGCCACCGGCTGAATCGGAAGATCGGAATGTCGATCTGCACGGTATGGAACCATCCGGAGCTGATCGCCGTTCCCTGGGTCCAGGTGACGATGAGCTGTCGCTGGGTCCCGGTCCGGAAATCGTCCCACAGTCCGAACCCAGAGGTCACGGGAAGGTCGAGCGTTCCGGCGATCCGAAGGGTCCGGAACCCGCCCCGCTTGATCCGAGAGGCGAACTGAGTCCCGTTAAGGAGCGGAACAAACTCTAGGGCATTGTCGAACGTGAAGGTCACGGTCTCCAGGTTCGGGTATGCCTGTCCGCCGAGCGAGACGCTGGCCTGGTTCCAGGCCCACTCCGTTCCGGTCCGATAGGTCGGCGTGGTCTCTGCCTTCCCGGAGGAGGTCCGGGCCATGATGTTGGCGGTCGCCTGGAGGAGCTGGCCGCCCCGGCACTCCAAGGCCAGCCGGTTGATCTGCCCGTCCATATACTGGTAGGCGAGCTGGTTGTCCTTGAAGAGCTCGACCGTCCACGGCACGAGGTCCAGGTCCGGGCCGAACTCGTCCTGGGTCGGCATGAAGATGTGCCGAGTCGCGGACCCGACAGCCGTGGAGGAGATCGTCCCGGTGAGCCCGTAGAAGAACGCCGGGAGCACCTCCGGCTGGGGCCGGAAGGAGACGTCCCCCGCGACGGAGATCATCCCCTGCCGGGTCTCCCACTCGTCGAACCGGCCCCGCATGGAGTCGAAGCCGATCTCGGCGATCTCCGTCTGGATGCTTTCTCCGAAGAAGGGGACCGGATGGAAGGACGTCATGTTGGTGGTCGCCGTCCCGCCGCTGTTTTGCCTGGCGATCTGGAAAGTCGCTGCGGCCCCGAACATATGCTGCTCCTTCGAGGGCGTCGAAGGCCTGCGTTACGCGGAGATGGTCGCCTCGGCCGTCACGAGCAACTGTCCGCTGCTGATAAACCCGACCGATTGCGCCACCCCGCCGAGCTCCCCGCCGCGAAGCATGAGACTGTTGTCCGCCAGGACGCCGCCGAGCGTTCGGTCCCGCATGAGGGCGACCTCCACCGCTCCGAGCAACTCATCCCGTCGGGAGGCGGCGTCTTCATAGGCCCCGTCCGAGTCCGAGGAGAAGCAGTGGACCTGGATCTCCCACTGGATCTCATACCGGGTGCGGGTTCCGGCCGCGAGATCCTGGAGGGGCGGAGACGTTCGCCGGCTCTCATAGATCCCCACGAAAGGATTCCGGGTCAGGTCCGTCGGGACCGGCTCGTGGATGCCGATCCGGGCATCCAGCCGGATCACGTCCGCGTCTGCCGCAAGCTGGTCCCGCATCGCTCGGGTGATGGCGACGTAGTCTATCTTGGCCACCGAAGGTCTTCCTCATCCTCGACCCGGTCGGGGTCGATCTCTTGCTTGATCGGATCCACGGCCACCGACGCGGTGGGGATGTACTGCATGGTGCTGGACCACACTCCGCCGTGCCCCGGGTCCACGACGGCGAGAGCCGCCCCGCTTACGGTCAGGCTGATCTTTCCCTCCGCGACCTTGTCGAGGAACGCCTCGGCCCGCTCGCGATAGCTATCCACCCAGTCCGACCGGCTAGGGTCCTCCTGAATGATGAGGGGCCGGAGGAGATTATAGGTCGCGAGATTCCGGGTGGCGAACCGGATGCCCGCTGGGATCATCGTCACCGAGAAGGGGACCGTGTACCGCTCGGCGATCCACCCGTTGACCTCGTCCTCGGCGTCGTTGATGAACGGCTCGATCTCCAGCTCTTGGAGCCGGGCCGTCTCGATGATCGGCGGGATGCGCCGTCTGATCTCGTCCACCGTCGCGTAGCTGTTGACGCTCACTGGTCTGATACTCCGTAGGCCTTCGTCTTCACGACCTTGATGAGCTGCCGAGTCACGAAGGGGGAGCTTGCCCCGACGTGGGTCGAGGCCGTCGCGGTCCATTCCGCCGTCAGGTCGCAGGGGTATCGGCCGAAGCTGTCCGGAATCGTGACGAACCGATACCAGGATCCACCCCCGGACTGGACCGCCGGACCGCTGCTGACGAGCGTCTCGGTCGCCGTCTTGATGGCGAGCGTCAGAGACGATGGGGCGGTGGATCCGACCCAGGTGAACTGTACCGTCGTGCCGACCTCAACTCGCCGAAAGTTCTTCGCCATTTTCTTTCTATCCTATTATACCGCCCGACAGGCCGGGATTAAACCGGGCAGCCGAGATGCCGACACCAGGCAAGCCAGGCGTTCCACGCCACTTGCTCCTTTCCGGCGTTTCGTCGCTGAACTTCTTTCCAGGCTTTGAAAAACTGGTACACTGTGGTTTGGGTTTCTCTGGTGTTCACGACGTCATGAATGGTCTTTCCAATCACACTTAAGATGCAGAGAACCGGCCACTGGACCGGGAGTTCAAGAAATAAATCGGCCCGAGCGTCGTAGAACGGCGTCCAGGCTTTCGGGAGGCCGACGATACATTCGTGCGTGTCTGACACGAATGTTCCCAGGTCTGCTCATTCCCGGGTCACAGATACTTCTCCTTCCAGATCCCGCCCAGCTCCTTGGCCGCCCCGCCCAGAAGCGTCTGGAGGTCCTCCAGCGAGGCGATCCGTCCCCTGTAGCTCACGTCACGGGGCTGCCCGTCCGGCCAGCCGACCCGAACGACAACCTCGACATCGAATCCCCGGCCCAGGTGGAGCACCGCCTCGTGGTAGTATTGCATCCCGTCCAGAGCCAAGGTATGCGCTTTCCCTAGGAACTCCTTCCGGAACATCTCCAGAGCCGCCTCGTAATGCGCGGCGGCGGTAGGGCTCAGTTGGCCCCCGGCGGCCTGGGCCTCGTATCGAGCCAGGTGGCACCAGTCCCGGATCATGAGGAGCTTTCCCAGCATCCGGTCGGGATACTTGGCCCGGTCGCGGAACATGAGCTGGATGTTCCGGTCGAACCGCCTGCGGCGGATCGTCTCGGTCAGGTATCCGACGTGGGCGATGTGGACGTCCGACAGGCAAATGCTCTCCCCCACTGATCGGTTGATGGCGATCTCTGGATGCTCATGCACTTGGCCAAACCATGTGATCCCCGTCTCCTTTCCGCCCGGCAGCACCCGGCGAAAGATCCGCACGGGGAGATCCGGCTTGAAGGCGTTCTCCGGAACGGCGGAAAAGTGGTGCTGCCGGAGGGCGTACCCTCCGAACATGTTCCACCGGAGATACTTGGGCAGGTGCTGCTGGTCCAGAAGCTCCTCGTCGCTGTCGATCCAGAGGATCAAATCCCCGGTCACGTGGGGCAGGACGACGTTCCGGGCCGCGTCGAACCCGTGGAGCTTTGGGTCGAGACCTTCGACGATCGTCGCCCCGTACTCCGCCAGAATCGCTCGGGTCTGGTCGGTGGATTGTCCGTCGGCCACGACGAGCTCGTCCACGTAGGGCCGGAAGGACCGAACGCACCGGCGGAGCATCCCGTCGGCGTTGTGGGTGATCATAGTCGCCGTCAGGGAGAGCCGGGGGACCTGGAGGGCCAGCCGCCGCGCCCGGTCGATCTCCCCGGTCGGCCCGGACCCCGTTTTCCACGCGTAGGCGTTCCAGGAGAGTGGCGTCCCGTCGTACGCCGAGGTGGCATTCCCCCCGACTACCAGAGCCAAAAGGTCCCGCTTTCCGGTCAGAAGGTCCCGAATGTCGTGCTGGTCGAAGACCCAGCGGGCCCGCCGGGGGGCGCCCTGGGCGAGCCGGTGCTGCTGGACGGCCGGGCCGGCGGTCACCAGGCAGACCGTCCCGCCCGTCCGTGCGAGCTGCTCCGCCGCCTCGACGTGGGTTGTCGGGTCCGGAGCGCAGTCCAGCGTCTCCACCCCGACGACGAGGTCTGCCGGCCCGCCCTCCTCCGACCCCAGCAGGCGCGCCCCCAGCACCCCGGCCACCAGCCGGGCAGTCTCCTGACTCTGCGGGGCCAGGGCACGAACCGTCGCTGGCTTCCCCTGCTGGGCGGCAGCGTTGGCGACAGCATTCAGGACGGAGGGCGGGATCTCCGTCGGAGGCTCGTCGGGCGGGAGGTCCTCCGAAAGGACCCCCAGCATCTCTTCGACGAGCTTAGCTCCGTAGATGTCCCCGATCCGCCAGAAATGCTTGGCGAGGCGTCGTCGGTCCCCGTTCCGGTCCTCGATGGCTCCCAGTAGGAAGCTTTCCCACTCCTGAGCAATTCCGCCCCAATCGTAAACTTTAGCTCCGTTCAGTCCAGCCTTTCGCATTCGCTCGTTCACCAGGTCGTTGGAGAGAACCTCCCACACGGCGTCGACGAACTCCGCGACGTATTTGTCGGTCGGCTCCCCGGTATGGGGAACCAGTCGAGACGCCCCCGGGCAATACCCGGCGGTCTCCGGGAGCGCTCCCCAGGCCGACGCGACGAAGGGCAACCCGCAGGCGGCGGCTTCCATGAGCGAAATACAATTATGAACTACAATTCCGTTCGCGACGAAATTGTGATGGGGCTCAACTTCCATACAATACCCGTCGGCGTTTGGGGCCGAGGTCACAGACACTACAATGTGATTCAACGCCGCCCGATGCCGCTCCCACCGGATTACTGCAGCTCGGCGTTTAACAAGATGCATCTGACGGCGGGATAGGCTCGCGTGGTAGGTATCGAAATACCCAGTACGTCTTTGACGATCCGCCTCTAGTTCCTCCGGCAGCATCCGCTCACGATGCGCCCTCTGGTGACCGCTGTGGCCGAGCACGACCTGAAGGTTTGAGGGATCATTGTTGTTTGGGTTTCCGTCGATATGATCGACATGCTCCCCCGGCCGCAGTGGCCTGCCGAGCTTCCACTCCAGACAGAATTTCGCTTCCGAGACGAGTTGCCCATCATTCAGGTGGATGCGGGTATACTTCAACGGGACACGCCCGGCTTTCGTCTTGTACGTCCCTCCGGCCTTGCTCCGGTTGAACGGCATGAGTCGATCCCCGGGCTGCAGCATCCCGGCCGGGACGTACCTGCCGTCTCGGAGCATAACCTCATGGTCTGGGGTCAGAGTTAGTTCCCCTTCGTGCGAAGCTTTACACCCCTGTCCGTGCCGATACCGAACCGTGACCATCTTCGCATTCACCCGTGTTCGTCTCACACCCTTCACGCGGGCGAGGGCGACGCGTCCAGCACGCTCGTCATAGGCATATACGAGAAAGCCTGATCTCCCGACCAGCGAGGCGATTGGAAACTTTCCGGCGGGCGTATCAACAAGAGTGTCTCCTCGAACCGGAGATACTTCTTCGAATGTTTCAGTCGGGTAGCAGTAGAGTCGTGACTTAGAGTAGAGCTCGTAGAGCTGGTCCTTGGTCAGCGCCCCGACCCGCTTGACCCGCGGACCAAACCCGTCACAGAGCTTGTTGAGGTAGTCGTACAGCGGCTGCATTTCCGGGACGGTGTTCTCATAGCCCGCGATCATCAGCACGAGCTCCGGGTCCCGCTCCAGAAGCCGGGGGTAGATCCGCTCTAGGAGTAGCTTGAGTCCCCGCTCAGGTCGAGCCGCGTACACGAGCCACTTTCGCTCACGATTCCTCCGCTGGCCGTGGGCCAGGGCCCGATCCGCCTCGATTCCGTTCCGCATGGGGGCTAGGACCTCGGGAGTGAGTCCGTAGACCTGAGCGAGTTGCCGTCCGTGCCAGTGGCTCACCGGAACGACGTAGTCCACCGCCCAGAGCGCCGACCGAACTTGCCCGCTGTACCGATGGAGAGCCAGGTCGTGCATCCAGAGAACATTCAACTTGGAGGCGATAGGCATGCGGAAGACGCTAGGATCGCGCTGGACGACGCACACGTCGTGCGGGGTGTACCCGACATACCGTCCAAAGTCGCCGATCGGGATGTAGGCGACCCCGTCGAACTTCGCCGCTTGCTTGCAGTTGGAGAAGACCGTTACGTGGTGCCCCCGCTTGACCAGAGCCCGAGAGAGTTGAAGTGCCGATGTCTCGCTGCCGCCGAGGCTAGATTTCTTGTCGGTCTCTCCGTCGAAAGCCATCCCGTTGACCCAGAAGAGCAAGTCGAGCTTGTATCGAGAGATGGCACGCGGGGACGGGATCGGGAATCGGTCCGGGAGCGACTCGTCCTTCCGCGTCTCCGGCGAGCGGTCCGGGAAGGCGAGAACGGCCTTGGCCAGTTTGCCCGCAACGGACTGCCAGAGAAACGCGGCGAGATCGGCCCAGACGGGAATCCGAGCGCTCAGGGCTCTGGAAAACTCCTGACGCCAATCGCCATCCCGATCGTCGGACAGCGCGCGCACCAACTCGGATTCAAACTCTGCCAGATTCTTCGCCTTCGCTCCAGCCATCACTGTCTCGCTCAAAGCCATCACCGGAATGACGACCGGCAAGACGCCGAGGGCCTGCATTTCCAGGGCAACCTTGCAGCACAGCTCCCCGCCGGTGCAGGGATAGGCCCAGACAGCCGCCGCGGCGATCTCTCGCAGGTACTCGGCGCGGGTCGGCGCCCAGCCGATGTAGGTCACCCCGTCCTGGCGAAGCAGCCGCTCTAGCTCCGCCCGCTGTTCTCGCATCTGGGACCGCATCGGCTCCTGAACGACCGCCTCGGATCGCCGCCAGAAATCCAGTCCGTAGAGGAT